>ENA-ORBV01000333-ORBV01000333.1-microbial-mat-metagenome-genome-assembly--contig:-NODE-333-length-107105-cov-50.700032_pt1 | contig 107105 bp, 92 predicted proteins | sample MGYA00237777_ERZ505514 | MGnify/ENA primary metagenome ERZ505514 (study PRJEB26160, sample SAMN06269048) | microbial mat metagenome | isolation source: Oligotrophic lake microbial mat | place...
ATGATACGGCGACCACCGAGATCTACACCTCTCTATTCGTCGGCAGCGTCAGATGTGTATAAGAGACAGGTCTGGGGACGGGCCTCGTTGACGACGAGATCGCGACCGTCAATGTTCTTTCCATTCAGTGCCGCAACGGCCGCGTTGGCCTGGGCGGAATCATCCATCTCGACGAAGCCGAAGCCTCGCGGGCGGTCAGTGAAACGGTCCATCACGAGCGAAGCTGATCGCACTTCGCCGTGCGCTGCGAACAGGGCCCGCAGCTGGTCTTCGGTGGTGTTGAACGAGAGGTTGCCGACGTAGAGCTTCATGACGACGTGCTTCTTTCCGAGGCTGTGATGAACCGAAGTGGGGCTCGGGCGGGGGCGAGCGACTGTGGATTCATGAAGAGACCGACGATCCTGGCAGCACGATGCGCCTGCGAACCTTCGCAAGCTCACGTCGACGGAGTGGGAGGCCACTCTTGCCACGCCGCCCGGTTCAGCTCGTGCTCTCTCGATTCGAGAAAAGCACACGAGCGTTCTGGCTGGAATCCGCGGACAGACCGTCGGAAGCGAGCCCCGGGCGAGCGCGGCCGTCGCGTGATTTCGTGTCCCGCGCCGCCGTGCGAGGCAATAGCGTACGCGATTCCTGTGGAATGCGCGCGTGAATCGTGCAAAGGACCTCAGCGACGGACTGAGCCGCCCCCGGCCGGACGCCTTCCCCGGTGGTCGGAACCACCTGGAGTCCGCGGTCCGCTCTGGGTCACCCGACCACTCCCGGCCCCGCCGAATCCGGCAAAGGGGCTGGCTCCCGAGCTGCCTTCGGAGGCCGGGGAAGCCGGTCGCGGCTCACTGCGGGCCGCCCGATCCGCCGCTGGGCGGGAACGTGCGGTGCGAGAGCCGCGGGTGCCGCCGGAAGGGTTCGAGGAGCTCGAGGCGTAGCGCCGACCCGGCTGTGAGGTCGCCGCCGGGGCTTCGCTGCGGGGGCTCTCGTCCATCGCCGGGAGCTCCGAAACCACCGGGATGCGGATTCCCGTCAGTCGCTCGATGTCCCGAAGCTGGGTCCGCTCCTCCGGATCGCAGAAGGCGATTGCCAGACCGGTGGCGCCAGCCCGGCCGGTTCGGCCGATCCGGTGCACGTAGGCCTCGGGCTCGTTGGGGAGATCGAAGTTGAAGACATGGCTGATGCCGTCGACGTCGAGACCGCGAGCGGCGACGTCGGTGGCGACCAGGACACGCACGCGCCCGGCTCGGAAGGAGTCGAGCGCTCGCTGACGCTGGTTCTGGGCCTTGTTGCCGTGGATGGCAATCGAGTTGATGCCGCTCCGCAGCAGTCGCTGGGCGACCTTGTCCGCGCCGTGCTTGGTGCGGGTGAAGACCAAGGCTCGTTCGATCGAGGCGTTCTGAATCAGCGCCTCGAGCAGGGCCTGCTTCCGCTGCCTGGCGACCATGTAGACGCTCTGCTCGATGAGCGGCGCCGCAGACGCCACCGGCGTGACGGCGACCTTCACCGGATTGCGAAGGAGGGAGTCGGCCAGGTGCATGATCTCCCGCGGCATCGTCGCCGAGAACATCATGGTCTGTCGGGCCTGCGGAAGGCGCGAGGCGATGCGACGAATCGGATCGATGAACCCCATGTCGAGCATGCGGTCGGCTTCATCGAGGACGAAGACTTCGACCGCGCCGAGATCGACGCGCTGCTGCTGCATCAGGTCGAGCAGTCGTCCCGGCGTGGCGACGATGATCTCGACGCCGCGGCGCAGCGACTCCACCTGATGCACCTGGCTCACGCCGCCGAAGATCACCACGTGCCGAGCGGGCGTGTGGCGTCCGTAGGTGGCGAAGCTCTCGCCGATCTGAACCGCGAGTTCACGCGTGGGGGAGAGGATGAGGGCTCGCGGCTTGACGACGGCGCGGCGCTCGGTGGACTTGCTGTTTCCGGCAGGCGCCGTGTTTCGGAGCAGCCGCTCGAGAATCGGCAGGGCGAATGCCGCGGTCTTGCCGGTGCCGGTCTGGGCGCATCCGAGGAGATCGCGTCCGGCGAGGGCCGGCGGGATGGTCTGGAGCTGGATGGGCGTCGGGACCGTGTAGCCCTCGTCGCGGATTGCCCGAAGGAGGAGCGCTGAAAGCGCGAGGCTTCCGAATTCGGCGCTGGCCGCGTGGGATGCGGGAGAATGCTCGACGCGAGGCGTGGTCGCGGAGGCCCTGGAAGAGGCGGTCGGAGAGGGAGCGGAAGTGGGGACGTGCGAAGGAGAGAAAGACATCAAAGTGAAAGCGACTCCTCGAAACGCGCGGCGATGCCGCGTGTTCGAATGTTGGACGGGCGACCTTGCCCCGGTACGCGCCCCTGTATCTGACAGGTGACGCGAGCGAATGAAGCCGACCTTCGAGGCCCGCCAGATTCCCGACCTCGTGGGTTGGAAAGAGCTGAGACAGGCTCGGAGGCCTCGAGAGGGGGCATTGTCGCCCCGGCATCCCCGGCTTCAGGTATCGATTGGTGCACGAGCGGCCGACTGGTGTGAGCGTCGGGTCACATACGTATGACCGACGCCGCCAGCAGATTCCCAGTCCTGGGAAGGTTTTGACGAAGCTCCGATGAAGCATGACGTGACGAGCACGTTCGATTCATGCGGATGGACTGGGGCCACCGGCGAAGCAGGCAGTGTAGGCCATCGAACGGGCGAGCCGCGGAAGTTCGCTCAATTTCGAAGCAGGGCATCGGCCCCTTCACGGTGCCGAGGCGGGCGCGGTCGGTGCCGCCGCGGGTGCCTCGACGAGGTCCGCAACCTCTTCCGCGCAGCCCCAGGAGAGTGTGAAGCCGGCGCCGCCATGGCCGTAATTGTGGACCACGCGCTGGCCCCACGGGAGCGACTCCGACTCGACTCGGACCGTCGGTCGACCGGGTCGAAGCCCGACGCGAACGCCAAGAACGCGAGGCGAGCCGAGGGTCGGGAAGAGGGCGGTGCAGCGCTCGATGATGCCTCTGGCGTGATCCTCGCGAGGATCCAGCGACCAGTCGCCCTCGTCGGCGGTGCCGCCGAGGATGACATCGCGGGAGCGCGGCACGATGTAGGCGAGGAAGCCGTCGTCGGAGCTGTCGAGGATGTCGTCGGACATGTCCGCAGGTCGCTCGATGCGGAGGACCTGTCCGCGCACCGGCTGCACCGAGGGGTCGCTTGCCAACTCGCCGGCGAAGACGCCGGCGCAGTCGACGATGGCGTCGCAGTCGCGAAGCGCAGGGGGGAAGTCGGCGGCCGAGGCGCGTCGCAGCGGTGGAATCGTCGCCAGCTCGATCACGCCGCCGAGCGATTCGAATCGCTTCCGCAGCCAGGGAACGTAGTAGGTGGTCTCGGCGAGGAAGACGCGAAACTCGATGCCGCTGCGCCACTCGCCGAAGAGTTCATCACCGCGGAGCAGTCGAAATCCCTCGGCGATCTCCTGAAGCGGAAACTCGCCCCCGGCGGTGAAGCGGTACTGACGGGCGATGCGGGGGACGACACCGCTCTCGCAATCCGAGGCGATCGACTGGAAGACCTGATAGGTGCGCTTGGCCCAGGCGAAGACTCGGTTGCGCGGCGCGGCCCGATAGGGATACCAGTACGCCGCCGCGACGTTCGAGGTGGTGTCGGCAGGAAGCTCGCGGGTGACGATCGTCACGGCGCGACCCGCCTCGAGAAGGCGAATCCCGCTGGTCAGACCTGAGACGCCGCAGCCGATGATGACGACCGACACGAGGAAACTCCGGGGGAGCGAGAGGGAAGAGGAAAGAGTGGAGAGTAGAGGGAAAGCGGGGATGGGTCTTCGGGTTCAGGGGCGCTTTGCGGCCAGCCACTGGAGAAGGCGCGGGGCGCTCCACGCATTCAGGCACTGTTCGGCGGTGAGCCGGCCTCGGCGGGCGGTCATCACGCCGTAGCGGAGCAGGTCGAAGTTGCTCTGGCCGTGGACGTCGCAGTTGATTGCGATCAGGCAGCCTCGATCGACGGCGGCGCGCACATGAGTGTCGCGGAGGTCCAGGCGATGGTCGTTGCTGTTGATCTCGAGAGCCGTGCCGCTCTCGTGGGCGGCCTCGATCAATGCGTTGATGTCGGGTGAGAGTCCCTCGCGTGCGTTGATCAGTCGACCGGTCGGGTGTCCGAGGATGTGGACCAGGGGATGGCGGACGGCGCGGATCAGTCGGGCCGTGGCCTTTTCGGGCTCCTGTCGCAGCGAAGCGTGGGGCGAAGCGACCACGATGTCGAGGGCCGCGAGGAGTTCATGGTCATAGTCGAGCGAGCCGTCGACGAGGATGTCGACCTCGCTTCCGGCGAGGATGCGAATGCGCGATCCGACCTCGCGCTGGACCTCGCGGATGGCCGTGATGTGGGCGACGAGTCGCTCCGCGGTCAACCCGCCGGCGATAGGACTCGAGCGCGAGTGATCGGTCACCGCGATGGTGTGGAAGCCCCGCGCGATCGCTGCGAGTGCCAGTTGCAGGATCGACAGCGCCCCGTCGCTGGCGGTGGTGTGAGCATGCAGCTCCGCCTTGATGTCGGCGAGTTCGATGAGTGTCGGCAGCGGCGAGGTGAGTTCGCCGCGATCCTCGCGCAGCTCCGGTGCCATCCACGGAAGTTCGAGCGCCGCGCAGATCGACTCCTCCGTCGCTGCAGCAACCGGGGCGACGCCACGGGCCTGCGGTGGCGTGGCCTCGTCGTCGTTGGGAAAGAGTCCGTACTCGTTGAGGGTCAGCCCACGGGCCAGGGCTCGCTCGCGCAGGGCGACATTGTGTTCCTTGCTGCCGGTGAAGTAGAGGAGAGCGGCGCCGAAGGCGGGTTCGTCGACCAACCGAAGGTCGACCTGAAGCAGGCCTTGGACTCCGGCGCGGAGTCGTACTGAACACTTCCTGGGTCCGTGGGCGAGCACACTCTCCACACGCGGCATGAAGACGAAGCGGTCGCCAAGCGCCGGCAGATCCGTGCCGCTCGCCAGGATGTCGATGTCGCCGATGGTCTCCCGCCCGCGCCGCAGCGATCCGGCGTACTCCACCCGCGCCGCCCCGGGCACGGCCCGCAGCAGCTCGACGATGGCTTCGGCAATCGGCAGGGCGTCGCCGAGTCGAATGCGTCCACCGGCGCTCTGCATGAAGGCGATGGCGTCGCGGATCCTGGCGAGGGTCTTCTCGCCGAGCCGGGGCAGAGTGGTCAGCGAGCCGTTCTCGAGCTTCTCCGACAGCGAGGCGAGGTCGAGCACGCCTCCCTGTTCCCAGAGGGTCTTGACGGTCTTGGGACCGAGGCCCGGGACCTTCATCACCTCGAGCAGTCCGCGGGGCAGCGTGCGCCACAACTCCTGGTGCTCGGCGATGGCTCCGGTCACGGCGAACTCGCGGATCTTCTTCGCGGACGCCTCGCCGATCCCGTCGAGAGCCATGAGTTCGGCAAGCGACATGCTCGTGACGTCGCCGGGAAGTTCCTCGATGACCCGCGCCACCTTCTCATGCGCTCTCACCCGAAACATGTTGGCCCCGGTCAGCTCGAGGGCCGCAGCCATCTCGTTGAAGAGTTGCGCGAGGGTGGCGGAGGAAGCCATGGGGGGAGAGTAGATGAGTCGGCTGCGCCAACTCCTGAGGAGTGCCGCGTGAGCGGCACGCCCCTTTGAAAACAGTCGGCGGAGCCGACCCTCCCTTCGTCACCCCACATCCGCCAATCCCAGCGCCTTTCCGTGGGCCTTCATCAGTCGTCGCTTGAGGACGGCCTCCTCGGGTGCTGCGAGCGCCGGGCTGCGTCCGATCCACTCCTCGGCGTCGCGTCGGGCCATTGCCAGCAGGGGAAAGTCGCGGGGAAGGTCGGCGGCGAGGAACGGGGCGGCGCCGGCTTGTCGTGCGCCGAAGAGTTCACCCGGGCCGCGGATCTCCAGGTCGCGCTCGGCGATGCGGAAGCCGTCGGTGGTCTCGGCGATTGCGGCAAGGCGCTGTTCGGCCTCGGGGTTTCCCGGCGCGCCGATCAGCACACAGAGGCTGCGCCGCGTGCCGCGGCCGATGCGGCCGCGCAACTGGTGGAGCTGGGCGAGACCGAAGCGTTCGGCATGCTCGACGATCATCAACGAGGCGTTGGGGACATCGACGCCGACTTCGATGACCACGGTGGCCACGAGCACGTCGAGCGAGCCGCCGCGAAAGCGGTCCATGGCCTCGTCGCGTTCCGCAACCGGAAGTCGACCGTGGATGCCGGCCACGCGAAGACCTGCGAAGGGGCCATTCGAGAGCCAGGCCATGTGGCTGACGACATCCTTCAGGCCGCGATCACCCTCCTCGATCGAGGGCACGACGACGTAGGCCTGCTCGCCCGCACGGATGCGCTCCGCGGCGTAGCTGTAGACCTCCGGGGCCTTCTCGGGTCCGACGACGCGCGTGGCAATCGGCTGGCGTCCCGGCGGCAGATGGCGAATGGTCGAGATGTCGAGATCGCCGAAGACCGTCAGCGAGAGCGTGCGCGGGATCGGGGTCGCGGTCATCACCAGCACATGGGGGACGCGGTCGCTCTCGCCGCGCTTGTCGCGGAGCGTCGCCCGCTGATGCACACCGAAGCGGTGCTGTTCGTCGATGACCACCAACGCCAGCGACTTGAACTTGACCGATTCCGTCAGGATCGCGTGGGTGCCGATCACCAGGTCGACCTCGCCGGCTTCGATTGCAGCCGTGGTCTCACGGCGTTCGCGGGCGGTGAGGGCCCCGGTCAGGAGCGCCAGTCGAACCTTGCTCTCGGACAGCAGTCGACGAATCGTGGTGGCGTGCTGCTCGGCCAGAAGTTCGGTCGGGGCCATCAGGGCGGCCTGATGGCGAGAGGCCACCGCGAGGAGCATCGCGTGGAGCGCAACCACCGTCTTGCCGGCGCCCACGTCACCCTGGAGCAGTCGATTCATCGGCGACGTTCGGGCGCAGTCGGCGGCGATCTCGTCGATCACCGCCCGCTGGTCGGGAGTCAGCGCGAAGGGAAGGCGCCTGGTGATGTGCCGATCGATCTCCGGTGTGCACGCAAGCGGGTCCGCGGTGAACCGCTCCCGCAACTGACGGCGGCGCATCATCACCCCGAGCTGGAGCAAGAGGAGTTCGTCGTAGGCCAGCCGACGCCGCGCCGAGGCCGCCTCGTCGGGGTTCGCGGGGGCGTGGATCATTCGAAACGCATCCGCGAAGCTTGGAAGGGCGCGACGCTCGCGGAAGTCCGCCGGCAGGTGATCCTCGAGAAGCGGCATCGCCAGAGGCAGCGCCGCCGCGATCGCCTTTTCGATTGCGCTGCTCGAGACACCCTCGGTCGCCGGATAGACCGCGCGGTACCGCTCGATGCGAGGCCCGGCCGCGGCGCCCGCTTCGAGCACCGTCAGTCGAGGGTTGGCCATCTCCAGATAGTCGCCCCAGCGCTTCGCCTTGCCCTCGACCCGCACTCGCAGTCCCGGATGGAGCGAGCGCTTCATGTACGGGGCGTTGAACCAGACCAGTCGCATGGTCCCGGTGCCGTCCATGATCGTCGCTTCGACCCGAGGCTGACGACCGCGCCCCAGGGCCACGGCTCCCAGCTCGCCGCTCGCCGCCACGTTCGCCTCGGCGCCGTGCAAGGGACCGACGATCCGCTGGGCCGCATGGATGGTGTCCTCGGCGAGTTCGTGTTCGTGCCGCAGCGGCAGGTGACGCAGCAGATCGGCGATGCAGCGCACGCCGAGACCGTGGAGTTTCTCCGCCGTGCGCGGACCGATTCCCGGGAGCGCGGTGAGCGGGGAGGTCAGGGCGATGGCCGACGCGGCGGTCACGGCGACAAGGTAGCGGCCGGTTCGGGCGGGTTGCCGGAATCGGTGAGATCACTGCCCAAACACCGAAGGCGAGCACACTGATGGCCCGCACACCCAGTGCGCGGATCAGCCCGCCTGCCGTGCCCCGACTCGACGCGTCGGCCGCCGCGACGCATCATGCACCCATCGGCCGACTGCCCTTCGATCCCGAACGCGCCCTCGGCGGCGAACGCCCGGCGGAAACCGCCCCCACGCGCTCCGCAGCGGAGGCCGCGCCGCCGCTGAGTGTGAGCGAGGCGTGCGGACTGATCCGGACCGCCCTCGAGCGGCATCTGCCGCCTTCGATTCGCGTGATCGGCGAGGTGAGTGGCCTCAGCCAGCGAAACCACTGGTACTTCACGCTCAAGGACTCCGGGGCCGTGCTGTCCTGCGCCGCGTGGGCCACCACGGTGCGGCGCTTCGGGTTCGTCCCGCGGGAGGGCGAGGAGGTGATTGCCACCGGTGCGATCACTCACTACGCACCGCAGGGACGCACCCAGTTCGTGGTCACCGATCTGAAGCCTGTGGGCATGGGCGAGCTCGCCATTCGCTTCAAGGCCCTCTGCGACGAGCTTCGCCGTCTCGGCTACTTCGAGCAGTCGCGGAAGAAGCCGCTCCCGTTCTTTCCGAGGCGGATCGCGGTGCTGACGAGTCGCACCGGCGCCGCAATCCACGACGTGATCGACACGGCCCGGCGACGCAATCCGGCGACGGAACTGCTGCTGGTCGACGTGCGCGTGCAGGGCGACGGCGCGGCCGAGCAGATCGCCCGGGCCATCCGCTTCCTCGATGCCTCGCGAGAACGTCTTGCACTCGATGCCATCCTCGTCACCCGCGGCGGTGGATCGATCGAGGATCTCTGGGCCTTCAACGAGCGGATCGTGGCCGATGCGGTCTTTGCCTGCCGACTGCCGCTGGTCGCCGCAATCGGGCACGAGTCGGACACCACCATCATCGAGCTGGTCGCCGATGTCCGCGCGGCCACGCCGACTCAGGCGGTGATGCGACTCGTGCCGGACGCCTCGGAACTCCGCCGCCAGCTCGACGATCTGCGGGGCCGCATGATCCTGCTCGAGTCGCGGTTGATCGCCTCGGCGCGGCGGCGAGTGGAACTCATCGCCCGACACGAGTTCTTCCGTCGTCCGGAGTCGATCATCGATCGCCAGCGCGATCGACTCGCCGGCCTTCGACGCCGCGGACCGCTGGCGCTGCGGGCCCTGCTCGGTCGACGCCGTCACCAGATCGACCGGGCCGCGACCATCCTGGAGCAGATTCGGCCCGCCCCGCGGATTGCCGCGGCCCGGGCGGAGTCGCTGGACGACGCCGCTCGTCTGCAGCGGGCGGTGCTCTCGCGGGTCAGGGTGCTCTCGGCGGTTCTCGATGGACTTCGCGGGCGGCTCGATGCGGTGGACCCTCGGCGGGTCCTCGCCCGTGGATACAGCATGACCACCCTCGAGGACGGGCGCGTGCTCCGCGCCGCCACCGAGGCGCCACGTGGCACGCGGATCACCACGCGACTGGCCGAGGGGGCGATCACCTCGGTGGTGAGCGACTCGAGCCCGGCCTCGCGGGAGGCAACTGGGGGGGTGGCGCCCGAGGGAGCGGTGCCCCGGGGGGTGGCGACCGAGGGGGGGGCGACCGCCGTGTCCGCCGCGGCCCGGAGCACCCCGAGCCGGAATCGGGCCTCACGTCCGGCCACGGAGTCTTCGGCCGACCAACTCGACCTCTTCCGCACGGAGGGGTAGATTCCGCCCATGGCGCAGCGGAGGGATCAGCAAAGAAAGCCGGCAGCGGCCGTCGTGGCGGCCACCGGAGACGCCGGCGAGCCGCTTTCCTATGAGCGGGCCGTCGAAGAGCTCGAGACGATCATCGAGCGGATCGAGCAGGGGGACATCGGGCTCGAGGAGAGTCTTCGGCAGTTCACCCGCGGAGACGCGCTGGTGAAGCACTGCCGGGCGATTCTCGATCGAGCGGAACAGCAGGTGCGTGAGCTGGCGGTCACGGACGACCCGACCGCCGGGGCCCGACCCGACTCCCCATCCGACTCGAACGATTCCGAGCCCTCCGAGTGACCATCGCCTCCACCTTGCTCGCCGAGCTGGCGAGGCACGACGCAGCCGAGCTGCCAGCCTGGGTCTTCGTCGCCCTGCCCCACGCCGTAATCGGCCTCTTCGTCTTCGTCTTCGGCGCCTGCCTCGGCAGTTTCGCGAACGTCCTGATCTACCGGATGCCCGCGGGGATCAGCGTGATTTCGCCGCCGAGCCGCTGTCCGGTCTGCGGCGCGCGACTCTCGTGGCGCGAGAATCTTCCGGTCGTCGGCTGGTTGCTGCTGCGCGGCCGCTGTCGCGCGTGCGGGGTCAGGATCAGTCCGCAGTACCTCCTGATCGAGGTGCTCTGCGGTCTTCTCCTCCTCTGGTTCTATCTGATCGGTCAGGCCGCTCCGATCGGTTCGGCGTGGTGGCCCGATCTGCTGCCGAACTGGTGGCATCTGAGCGGCCCGCTGCGCACGATTCCGGCGCTGGTCCTCCACGGCATGCTGCTCGTCGGGCTGGTGGTGATGACCAAGATCGACGCCCGCACGTTCATGATCCCTATGGCCCTGCCGCTTGCGATCCTGATCTCGGCAGCGATTCTGTGGACCATTCAGGGGCTCATTCCGGTCCCGCGAACCGCGGAGTTGCTCTGGCCGATTCCACGTGTGCCCTGGCCGGTTGCCGGGGCGGCGTTCGGGGCCCTGCTCGGCCTGGCGACCAGCACCCTGCTCCTGTGGATGAAGGTGATCCAGCCGAGCTTCGCCGACTACGAATCCTTCATGACCGCGGGTGTCCCTGCGACTGCGGCCGCGGGGGTGACTCCGCTGGCGACCGGGCCTGGGACCGCGGCCGAGCCTTCCACCGGGACCGCCGCGGGAGCGGAAGATGAATCCTCGACGCCTGCGCATGATGGTGATGGCCCTCGAGTCGAGTTTCTCTTTCTCGTGCCGATTCTGGCCAGCGTCTCCGTCGGCTTCTGGATGAACGAGGCGGTGGTTCCCGCAGCCTGCGCCATGGTGATGGCGTTCCTGGCGCTTCTCATTCCGGTGCTGCATGCCCGAAACCCGGCCGCAGGCCCCGAAGATGCTCCGCTTGCGGATTATCCGCACGCCCGGCGAGAGATGTGGCGTGAACTCCTCTTCCTGACCCCCTGCGTGATCGGAATGGGCGCCGGGTACCTGCTGGGCGTCACCGCGCAGCGCGGCCACGAACCCGCCGCTGGCGCAATTGGGGCCTTTGCCGCAGCCGCGACGGGCTATCTGGTCGGTGGCGGACTCATCTGGGCGCTGCGAATTCTCTTCACGCTGGTGCTTCGCCGCGAGGCGATGGGAATCGGCGACATCCACCTGCTTGGCGCCATCGGCGCCGTGCTGGGCTGGCGCGATCCTCTCTTTGCGTTTCTGGTGGCGATCTTCGTCGCCCTGGCGTGGACGCTGCTGGTGTTCCTCGTGGGCAGCCGTCGGGCAGTCCAGAAGGGCAGTCTGCCCTTCGGGCCCCATCTGGCAGTGGCCGCGGTGGCGATCATGGCCTTCCGACCGTCGATCGAGGCCGGTTTCCATCGCTGGATCGAGATCTGGTCGGGCGGGGGGTGAGTCGCGGCGTCCGCGGGGCGCATCCGGACGGCGCCGCCCGGTTCCAGCCGACACGGAGCACCTCACACGGAGCGTTCGCCCCATGAAGCGCGATGAAGCGCGGGGCAATGCAGAGGGGCGAGGCGGGGCAGCGCGAGGGCAGCGCGAGGGCGGCGCGAGGGCGGCGTGAGGCGGTCGAAGAGGCCCGGCCTGCTTTACAAACCGCCCAGGAGGGATTGAAATGCCCACCGACGTGACATCGCGACGCTGTCATCCACGTCGCGTGCACGACAGTCCGCACACTTCGGGTTCAGGTTCCCGTTCCATCCAACACCCCTCAACGACGAGGAAGGTATTCGCATGCGACCGCTTCAGGTCTACGTGATTGCACTCGGCATCGGTTTCTCCGCTCTGGCCGGCTGTCAGAACAAGAAGCAGGATGAGCAGGGAATGCTCACCGACGAGAACGTGGCGCTTCGCGCCGAGAAGGACAATCTCCAGAAGGCCCTCGAGAGCTCGGAGAACGAAAGGCGCAGTCTGGCGATGCGCATCTCCGACCTCGAGCGACAGTCGCAGTCGGCTCCGACATCCGGCGCGTCGGGCTCGGCGACCACGGGGTTCGAAGGCGTCGAGGGAGCTGATGTCTCCGTCGCCGACGGTCGCGTGACCGTGGCCATGGACAGCGACGTGCTCTTTGATTCCGGCAAGTTCACGCTGAAGGCGCCGGCCAAGCGGGCGCTCGATCAGGTGGCCCAGGTGCTCAACAGCCAGTACTCGGGCAAGCTCGTCTCGGTCGAGGGTCACACCGACACCGATCCGATCCGCCGCAGCGGCGCCAAGAGCAACCATCACCTCGGGTTCGACCGAGCCTTCGAAGTCAAGAAGTATCTGGTTTCGAAGGGCATCCCCGAGAACCGCTTCGTCGTGGCCAGCCACGGTCCGAACGTGCCCAAGGGCAGCAAGGCCAAGAGCCGCCGCGTCGAGATCGTCGTCGAGCAGCGCTGAGTGGGCTGACCAGTCCACGACCAGTCCACGACCAGTCCACGACCGGGCGCCGACCAGGCGCCGACCAGTGGTCAGCTCGCGCCGAACGTGAAGCACGTCGCACGCGGGCCGTTCCAATCGGAGCGGCCCGCGTTGTCTTTCCCACCGCCCGCCGTCCGACTCGCTCGTCACTTCAACTGCAACCGCAGCCCTTCCTGTCGGACCTTCTGGAGCAGCAGTTCCGTCTCGGCCAGGGCTCGCTCAAGGCGAGTCGCGGCGTCGCGCAAGGACTCGTAGAGGTCCGGACGTCGAAGGAGCTGAGCGACCGTGCCCTCGCCTTCGCTGGCGAGTCGGATGAAGCCTCGCACTTCGATCAGCGTGCGATTGAGTTCGTCGGCGGCGGGGAGCAGTCGGGCAATCAACTGATCGGCGTCGGCGGCGATGGCTTCGGTGAGTTTCGTCGCATCCGCTCCGAGCTGATCGGCAAGGGCGGAGTATCGCGAGATGGCGTCATTGGCATTGGCCATCGCCTCCTTCGCGCCGCGCACGGTCTCGCGGAAATCTCCGGCCAGTTCCTCGTCGCCGAGCCAGCGCTTGGCGAGGTCGAAGGACTCCTCGGCCTTGGCCAGCGTGCTGTTGAGCCGCGAAATGGTGATCCGCAGATTCGCGGCAGTGCCCGCGGCCGCTTCGTCCTCGGAGAGCGGGGCCACCAGGGAATCGAGATCTTCACCGAGCCGGCGGTAGGTCTCGGCAAGTTCGGAGAAGCCCCGCAGACTGTCGACGAGCGGACCGAGCTGTCCGCCGACGATCTCGGCCACCTGCTCTGGAAGAGTGCGGAAGCGCCCCTCGATGACCGCGCTGCCGTCCGTGGGATAGGGGTCGTCGAAGCGGGTCGTGAGCGGATCGGTCTGGAAGCGCAGTACGGCGCCGCCGCCGAGGAGCGAGGCCTGCACCACCGGCGTGATCGGTCGCGGCAGCGACTGCTCCGCCTTGATCTCCGCGACGATCCGCACCGGCAGTTCGGGATTGGTCGTGACCTCGACCGCCCGCACGGTGCCGATTGGGACGCCGTTGAGCGTGACCGAACTGCCCTCGCGCAATCCGCCGGTGTCGTTGAGCGCGACGTTGATCACCCAGCGGCCGCGCTGCAGCACATCGAGTTCGCCGAAGACCATCAGCAGGGCGCTGAAGCCGAGCAGGGCGACGATGCCGGTCAGGCCGGTGATGAGATTGCGGGGGGTCTCGCGCATTGATCTCGAGAGTCAGGACGAAGCTGCGTTGAGGAGGAAGTCGATCGGCTGCGATTGGGGCCGCACGGCCGCACGGTAGCGGGCTGCCCAGAGTCGACGCCGAATCCGCCGGCGGTGGGCACAGGTCACGAGTCGCTCTCGCCGCGAATGGCAATGGCAGCCAGGTCCGCCTCGCTCGCTTCCCCGCGGAGGAAACCGCCGACGATCGGATCGGTGCTGTTCTGGAAGAGCTCGGGCGGTCCGCTCAGCACCACCTTTCCCTCATGGAGCATGATCATGTTGCTCGCCACCTTGAAGGCGCTCAGGAGGTCGTGGGTGACCACGATGCTGGTCATGTGCAGCCGCTCCTGAAGCCGCATGATCAACTCGTTGATGATGTCGGAGCGGATGGGATCGAGCCCGGTGGTCGGCTCGTCGTAGAGGATGAGCTTGGGCTCGAGCACGATTGCCCGAGCCAGCGCCACTCGCTTGCGCTGGCCACCCGAGAGGTCGGCGGGCATCTTCGAGGCCGAGTCGGCGAGGCCGACCATGGCCAGCGTGCGAAAGACTCGGGTCTCGCGCTCGCGGCGGTCGAGTTCGGTGTGCTCCGCCAGCGGGAAGGCGACGTTGTCGAGCACCGACATGGAGTCGAAGAGCGCCGACTGCTGGAAGAGAAAGCCGATCTGTCGACGGAAGGGGCCGAGCTTGGCCTCCGAAAGCCGATCGATGCGATGGCCGTCGAACCACACCTCCCCCGAGTCGGGACGGAGCAGCCCCACGATGTGCTTGAGAAGGACGCTCTTCCCGCATCCGCTCGGACCGAGGATGACGGTGGTCCGACCGCGCGGAACATCGATTGAGATGCCGCGGAGCACCGGCTGTCTGCCGAAGGACTTGGTCACGTCGATCAGTCGGACGATCGGATCGTTGGGTGGAGCGGGATGTGTCGAGTCTGAAGTCACGCGGGGACGGGCCGACGGCTGGTCTGGACCCGGCGCCCCTGGGCGCCGTCCGACCCAAGGGCTGAAGCGGTTGGGCCGCGATCCTACCATCGGCGAATGAAGCTTCAGTCTGCGCCGCGGGTCGTCCACGTCGGACCGTTCTTCTCCGTCGAGAGACGCGAGTTCACCAATCCGCGCGACGCGGCGGCGCCGGCGATCGTCCGAGACATCGTTCGACATCCCGGGGCGGTGGCGGTGGTGCCGGTGCTCGAGGATGGTCGGCTGGTCCTGATTCGCAATCACCGGGTGGCCGTCGACGAGTGGCTGATCGAACTCTGCGCGGGCAAGCTCGAACGCGGAGAGGAACCGGTTCTGGCGGCAGGGCGGGAGCTCATCGAGGAGACCGGCTATCGCGCCGACACCATGACCGCCCTCGGAACCTTCTTCACCTCGCCGGGATTCGCCGACGAGCGGATGCATGTCTTCGAGGCCCGTGGCCTCCACGCCGTACCTCAGGCCCTCGAGGATGGTGAACGGATCGAGGTGATTCTCCGCACTCCGGAGGAGACCATGGGCATGATCGAGTCGGGCGAGATCAAGGACGGCAAGACCATCGCCGGCCTCATGCTCTGGTGGAGGCGGGGTCTCGCGTGACATGGAAGGACCGCGGGCACGACGAAGGTGACGACCCGACCCCCTTCGGCGGGGGACGTGACCGTCCTGGCCGCAATTGGGGTGGCGACTGGCGCGGCGCGCGGCCGACCTTCGACGATCCCTTGAGCTGGTCGGTTTCGCTCGGGCGATACGCCGGCATCACCGTCCGGGTGCATCTTTTCTTTCTGATCTTCGTCGCCGCCCAACTCCTGCGGGCGGCGTTTGCGGCACCCGCGAGCGGCGGGGGAACGTCGCTGGGCATGGGGCCCATGCTGGTGCTGCTGGCCTGCCTCTGGTGGAGCGTGCTGCTGCACGAGGTCGGCCACTGCTTTGCGGCCCGCGCCGGCGGCGGCGAGGCCGACGATATTCTGATGTGGCCGCTGGGAGGGCTCGCCAACTGCCGACCGGTCTCGAGTCCGATGGCCCATCTGGCGACCGCCGCCGGCGGACCGCTGGTCAACCTCGCGATGCTGGCGGTCCTGATGCCGAGCCTCGGCCTGTTCAGCGGACAGTGGGTGGGTGTGGCAGTTCCCAACCCGCTGCATCTGGGTGGACTCGACGAAGTCGATCACAGTTGGGGCCTGACCACGCTGTTCCTTCTGGTCTGGTGCAATCTGGTCCTCCTGCTGTTCAATCTGCTTCCCGCCTTCCCCTTTGACGGCGGACGGATTCTCCAGGCGGTGCTCTGGACTCGAGTTGGATACGCGCCGGCGATGCGGATTGCCGTCCGCATCGGCTACGTGGCGGCGATTGCCCTGGCGGTCGCCGGATTCGCGCTTCAGGAGCTGATGCTCGTGGCGGTCGCGATCTTCGCGGGAATCTCCTGCTGGCTGATGATGCGGCGGCTCGACTTCACGCAGCAGACGCTGGGGTTCGAGCCCGCGGGGGAGGATGACGGGGTGGGGCGTCCCGACCCGGTGGAGGACGCGGAAGAACGGCGGCGAGTTGCCGAAGAAGCCCGGCGGGTTGCAGACGCGGCGCAACTGGACCGTATTCTGCAGAAGATCAACGACAGCGGCCTTCGCAGTCTCTCGGCGCGAGAGCGGAAGATCCTCCACGAGGCCACGGAACGCCGACGTCGCGGCGAGCAGTGACGCACACGGAATCACGATGGGCATTCACGATCGTCCCTACATCCGCGACATGCGAGGCGCTTCCTCCTACGGCCGGCCTTCGCTGCGAATGCTCACGGTCAACACCTGGTTGATCCTGATCTGCGTGGCCATCTTCGTCATCGACGGATTCCTGCCCCCGCGCTGGGTTCCAATCGGACCCGTGAAGCAGAATCCCAAGTTCGCGGGATCCGAGCCTGCGCTGGTCTGGCAGGAGGAGCGCAGCGAAGTGCCTCGCGTCGGCGGCGATGGGCGGCCGTACCGCGAAGTGAATGTCCGCCGGGTCGGGCTCGAACCGCAGAGCGGCGAGATCGCGGCGATCCAGGAGATGCGGCGGATGCATCTCATCGAGAGCTGGCTTCACTTCTCGAGCTCCAATCTGATCTTCAAGCTCGAGTACTGGCGCCTGCTCGGATTCCAGTTCCTCCACGACCACTCGTCGATCGCCCACATCCTCTTCAACATGATGGGCCTCTGGTTCTTCGGGCCGATCGTCGAGCAGCGGCTGGGCGGAAAGCGGTACCTCGCGTTCTATCTGCTCTGCGGAATCTGCGGGGCGCTGATGTACCTGTTCCTGAATCTCCTCGGCTACATGTGGGTCGAGGTCTTCCAGTTCGGGAATCAAGTTCCGTTTCTTCTGTTCAACGACATGACCACACCGCTGATCGGGGCCTCGGCGGGGATCTACGGCATCCTGATCGCCGGCGCGTCGCTGGCGCCGGATACCAGGGTCTATCTGTTCTTCGTGCTTCCGATCCGGTTCGCAACGCTCGCCTATCTCCTGGTGATCGTCTCGGTGGCGTCGCTGGCCTTCCCCTCCTCGAGCGCAGGCGGCGAGGCCGCCCACCTCGGCGGCGCACTCGCCGGCTTCTACTTCATCCGTCGCCAGCATCACCTCCACGGCTTCTTCGACCTGCTCGGCCGCGTCGATCCCACGTCGAAGTCGAGTCGGGCCCGTCGTGCCGGGCAGCCTGCCCGCACCGCACCCTTCAGCGGCCCAGGGCCATCGACGAAGGAGATCGACCGAATTCTCGAGAAGATCAAGGTGAGCGGGATGGGCAGCCTCACCGAGGCGGAGCGACGTCTTCTGCGGGACGCCTCGGGACGGTGAGTCCTACCGTCGCCTCGTGGGGCATCGGCTGGTGCGGTGGCTCCACGCTTCCTCCATGAGTCAGATCAACATCCGACAAGACGCGAGAGTCGTGTCCGAGCGAGCGATCCTCGTGCACGTGGCTCTCCCCGGCCAACCGCAACACAAGGATCCGTTCCAGGAGCTGGCGGCGCTGGCCGATACCGCCGGCGCGGTGGTGGTCGGTCTGCTCGAGCAGGCGCGACCGGCACCGCGCGCCGGAACCTACATCGGGAAGGGCAAGGTCGAGGAGCTGGCCGCGATGGTGAAGGCGCTCGACGCCTCGCTGGTTCTCTTCGACAACGATCTCTCTCCGAACCAGATTCGCGATCTGGAGAAGATCGTGAGCTGCAAGGTTCTGGATCGCAGCGAGCTGATCCTCGACATCTTCGCGGGACGGGCCTCGACGCGGCAGGCGAAGCTGCAGGTCGAGATCGCCCAGCTCCAGTACACCGCACCCCGGCTGCGGGCCATGTGGAGCCACCTCGGCCAGGTGACCGGCGGCGCCCCGATGGGCGTCGGCACGCGAGGTCCCGGCGAGACTCAGCTCGAGACCGACCGTCGCCTCGTGCAGCGGCGACTCCAGCAGTTGCGCCGCGAACTCGAAGAGGTGCTGGCCCGCAAGCAGCGGGAGGTCGCCGAGCGTCGACTCGAGCACTACACCGTCGGCATCGTCGGCTACACCAACGCCGGCAAGAGCACGCTCTTCAACGCCCTCACCTCCGGCGGCGCCTTCGCCAACAACCAGCTTTTCGCGACGCTGGGAACGCGCGTCGAGCAGTGGAACCTGGGCGGCGGAAACATCGCCATGCTCTCCGACACGGTCGGATTCATCCGCGACCTTCCGCACCATCTGGTGGCCTCGTTCAAGTCGACGCTCGAGGAGACCATCCACGCCCATGTCCTGCTTCTGGTGGTCGACGCCTCCGACGACACCGCCCGCGAGCAGTTGAAGACGGTGGAGGAAGTGCTCGGCGACATCGGGGCCGACGATCAGCCGCGGCTTCTGGTCTTGAACAAGTTCGATCGTCTCGGCGAGGCCGAGCGCAGGGCCTGGCGGGAGGCGCTTCCCGAGGCCATTGCCGTGAGCGCACTCGACGGCGAGGGGCTCGAGCTCCTCCGCAGTCTGGTGCTCGCGCACATGCGCGGACCGGTTCGCGAGGTGCTCTTCTCCGTTCCGCTCGCCGACGGGCGCACGGTCGACTTCATCGAGAAGCGCACCGAAGTCCGCGAGCGGCGGTACGACGACGCGGGAAACGTCGAGCTGCGAGTGACAATCGGGCGACGGCAGCTCGATCAGCTCCTCGCCCGCGGCGGCAACTTCCGGCTCGACGGTCGACCGGCGACCGCCGCGCTGGAGGCCTGGGACGGCACGCCACCGGCGAAGGTGCGTCGATCTCGCCCGCACGAGAGACACGAGATGATGGACGAGCGCACCAGTGGACAGTCGAGCTGACCGCCCCAACGAGCCGACTCCGCGCGACTCCGCAGATCCCCGCCCCAGGGGCGGAGACCGGGTCGCGAGCGCCGGCCGTGATCGACTTCGCCGACAAGGCGAGTTCCTCGACGTGGTGCGAGGCTGGTTCGACGACGACGAGCTGATGCCGCTGGCGGCTCGCGTCTTCGGCGCCACCGGTCGCGAAGGCCGCGACGCGGCGCTCACCGAGGCCATCATCGCTCGCCATCTTCGGGCCCGCGGATGCCGCCTGCGGTTCGAGGTGCCCACGCCGAATGGACGAAGCTGCGACTTCGAGGTCACTCTCGACGGGCTGGTCTTCGCCCTGCACGTCAAGCGACTGCGGGGGTCGGATCCAGCCCGACGGCTCAGGATTCCACGGCGGCTGCGGGCCCTCGAGTCGATCGATCGCCCCTTCGTGGTGGCCCTGCGCTGGCAGCAGGCGCTCGACGACGATGGCATGCGCCGACTGGTCGACGAGGCCGGGGGGTTCATCCTGGACGCGCAGCTCGGCGACGAACTGGTGATGCGCGATGATGGCGGGCTCGAAGTGGGGCGATGCCGAATCCTCGCTCGCGCGGAAGGGCGCGTCGTCTCTCTGGTGCTGGGGCTTCCCACCGGCTTCGGCGAGGACGTGCCCCGCGTGCAGAAACTCCTGCGCAAGGCGTATCAGCAGTTCATGCCCCGCATGATCAACGTGATCCTGATCGGCGCCCGAGCCGACGACGAGCGCGAGATCGAGACGGCGCTGCTGGGCACGCCGGCGGAGCGGTGGGACATTCTTCCGCCGCGCGGCGAGACCGTGGCCCACGGTCGGGCCGACGACGGGTTCTGGAGCGGTCGGCACTTCGACGAATCACGTCTGGCGGGCTGGTTCACCGCGGACCGCGGCGGGCGCATCGCACGCAGTCGAGTCTGGAGCCGGGATATCGAAGCCCGCTTCGGCGGCAGCGCTTTCGACGGCCCGGAGTCCAAAGGCACCCGGGTCGTCGACGACACCTCCCGCCGCGCCATCGAAGGACTCCTGCGACCGGAGTGAGGGGGCAGGGAGCCGCAGAGGGTTGCACGATTCATGCGTGTGCGGGGTGGCGAGACTGGGATCCGCGGGTCGGATGCTGCCGTTGGGAGGTCACGCTTCCATGCCAGGTTCCGGATGCCACGGCTGGCGGGCCAGCCGTGCCGCTGAGCGCGCGAGCGCCCCGCGCAACCGGCGCAGAGCGCACGGTCGGACAAGCCGGACCGTGCCATCCAAATCGCGAACTCTCAAGAGCGAGTGTCGGCCCGGCGGGCCGCTACGGAGCGCTCCAAATACCCGCGCTCCCCACGCCCGGCCCCCTCAAGAGCGAGTGTGCGGCCCGGAGGGTCGAACGGAGCGCTCCAAAAACTACGGAGCGCTCCAAATACCCGCGCTCCCCACGCCCTCGCCCCCTCAAGAGCGAGTGTCGACCCGGAGGGTCGAACGGAGCGCTCCAACAAATGGCGAGAGGCGGACTTGAACCGCCGACACCCGCATTTTCAATGCGGTGCTCTACCAACTGAGCTACCTCGCCGACACGTGCACAACCCCAAACGCCATCTCCAACCGCTGACCATTCCGTCTCATCCCAGTTCGGCTCATCCCAGTTCGGCTCATCCCAGTTCGGCTCATCTGGATCACGTTCCGGCGCAGGCCCCGGGCGACGTCTTCTCGCCGCGGACCGTGCCCGATCGCTCCCGCAACGGGGACGCAAAGCCTAGAGAGAACGCGTCGCGTGTCAAGCGGAGTTTGGGGGCCAGCCGTCCGGGGTTGGCGGTGCTCCCACACGAGCTGGCATGCGGGCCCGGCCCGAGCAGCAGTTCGGCAACCAGCCTCTCGCCGAGCCAGTGGCGAAGCGGCCGCAGCCCGTTGTATTCGCGGAGCGACGGCGTGGTGAAGTCGCTGCGGGTGGAGACGTCGTTCCCGATCCTGACGGTCTCGCGGCGCAGCAGCCGCAACCAGCGACGGACGTGCACGATCGAGTCCGGCTCGGAGAGACAGTCGCGACATACCCGGATGAGGGACGGCTCGTGCATCTCGAACAGATCGGCCCACGCAATCGTCGAGCCCTGCACGCACCCGACGACGTGGGTGATGTCCTCGAGGTAGGCGATCATCCTGGCCACGTGGAGCGGCGAGTTGGGTCGGCGCGACTCGCAGTGATCGATCACGGGTTCAGGCGAAACGCCGTAGCGGGCCGCGATCTGACCGGCTCGACCGAAGAACTCGCGGCGCACCACCTGGGCGAGATCGCTTCTGACCACCCCTTCGGAGGGGCACGCAGCCGAGGGGGCCACGTCCGGATCACTGCGACGATGACCTCGCCTGCTGACGCGTCGAGTTGTCGACTTCATGGAGGAGCCCCACACCGCGCTGGTTCACTCGCGACCGAACGACAGGTGTCTTTCGAGACACTCGACGCGACGATCACGGAACCAAATCGCGCGCAGTGTACGGTGAGGCATGGTGCCGTCAACGACTCGTCGAACTCTCTCGTGCACGTTCCGAGGAACCGGGCAGATGGGGTGATCGCCTCCCCAGTCTTCTCGAACAGCCGTCTCGAACGGTCGCACCGAACACTGCCCAGGAAAAATCGTCCGGAAACGACCCGGCTGGCGGGCGTGCGCGGTCCACCGTCAGTTCACGACCGATCGATCTCGATTGATCCTCGCAGCGAAGGCTGCGCGTCGCGGAGCACCGGAAAGGCCGATCGCCACTCGCGGACCCGCGCGATGTCGAGGGCAACGAAGAGGGCCTCGCTCCGCTCTTCCGCGTCCGCGACGATCTCTCCACGCGGTCCGACGACGAACGACCCGCCCGCATAGGCGCTTCCGGGGTCACGACCGATGCGATTGACGGCGACGACGAAAGCCTGGTTCTCGATGGCCCGAGCGATGCACAGCGCCCGCCAGTGCTCCTGACGACCGCGCGGCCAGCTTGCGCCGATGAGAAAGACTTCCGACCCGGCGAATGTCGCCAGTCTCCACAATTCCGGAAACCTGAGGTCGTAGCAGATGAATGGCGCAACCTGCGCTCCTTCGATCGTGCGGAGCAGCAGCCGGTCTCCAGCCGTGTAGTGACTCGCTTCGGAATTCGTCCCCGCGGCGAACGGCTGCACCTTCTCATAGCGGCCCGACTCCTCGCCCTGCGGCGAGAAAAAGGTTGCGCAGTTGGCGATGCCGCTCCGCCTCGAATGCGCCGCGTGACCGGCAAGAACCCAGCAGTCATGGCGCCTGGCAAGGTCGCTGGCGAAGCGCTCGGTCCTGCCGTCGGCAATCGACGCGGCGTTCATGGTGAAGCCGGTGTCGAAGAGTTCGGCGAGAACAATCAGGGTTCGCGGTGGGGGAGCAGCACGGTCGACCAGGGCCGCGACCGCCGCGTGATTCGCGGGCTTGTCCTCCCAGACGATGTCGTGCTGGACGAGGAGGACGTTCACGGTGCCGGATTCGGATCCACCAGCGAGGCGGGGAGGGAAGGGAGACCGACGGGATTTGAACCCGCGACGTCCTGAACCACAATCAGGCGCTCTACCAACTGAGCTACGGCCTCCACGAAGGTCGCACTTTAGCAGCCCGACGCGGATTGTCACCGTCGCCGCGGGGCGGAATGCGGTGGCGTCGACGAGCTGCCCGCAGTCCCCGGACCGGTCGCGTCATCGCGGCCGCGAGCCCGATTGCTCCGCGGCCCCGTTGCTACACTCCGCTTTTCCGCTTCCAGACGCAACTCCAGGCCTTCGCCATGACCACCATCACCGCCCAGCCGCTCAATCTCGGCAACGCCGTCATTCATCGAAACCTCTCCGTTGCGGTGCTCATCGAGCAGGCCATCAAGCGAGGCGAGGGCGTGCTGGCGACCAACGGGGCGCTGATGTGCGACACCGGCGAGCGGACCGGTCGCAGTCCCAACGACAAGTACCTCGAGGACACGCCCGGCATCCACGACTCGATCGCCTGGGGCAAGGTCAATCAGCCGATTGCGCCCTCGAACTTCGACGCTCTGCGGGACCTCGCCCTCGCCTATCTGCGGAACAAGAAGGAACTCTTCCGCTTCGACGGGTATGCCGGCGCCGATCCCGAGTACCGCATGAAGGTCTCGGTGATCACCGAGGAGGCCTGGCACTCGCTCTTCGCCAAGACCCTCTTCATCAATGCCGCCGCCGACGAACTGGCCAACAACGGTGCGAACTGGGAAGCCGACTGGACCATCATCAACGCCTGCAACCTCACGCTCGATGATCCGGCCAGGTACGGCGTCAAGAACAACCTGGTCATCGTGCAGTCGCTCGAGAAGCGCACCGTGGTCATCATCGGCACGCGCTACGCGGGCGAGATCAAGAAGTCGATCTTCTACGCGATGAACTACGACCTCCCCGACATGGGTGGGCAGGCCGGCGTCTTTCCGATGCACTGCTCCGCGAACGTCGATCGCAAGGATCCGAAGAACGTCGCGATCTTCTTCGGGCTCTCCGGCACCGGCAAGACCACGCTCTCGGCGGATCCCAATCGTGATCTCGTCGGCGATGATGAGCACGGCTGGTCCGATCGGGGCGTCTTCAACATCGAAGGTGGCTGCTACGCCAAGTGCATCAAGCTCTCGAAGGAGGGCGAGCCGGAGATCTGGAACGCGATCCGGTTCGGTTCGGTGCTCGAGAACGTGGTGCTCGACGCCGAGACGCGCACGCCCAACTACGACGATGGCTCGAAGACGGAGAACACCCGGGTCACCTACCCGGTCTCCTTCATCCAGAACGCCCGCATCCCCTCGGTCGCGGGTCACCCGAGGAACGTGATCTTCCTGACCGCGGACGCCTATGGCGTGCTGCCGCCGGTGGCGAAGCTCTCGCCCGAGCAGGCCCAGTACTACTTCGTCAACGGCTACACCAGCAAGCTCGCCGGCACGGAAGCGGGCGTGACCGAGCCCCAGCCCAACTTCTCGGTCTGTTTCGGCGGACCCTTCATGCCGCGCGAACCGATGGTCTACGCGGGGCTCCTCGCCCGGCGGATCGCCGAGCACAAGTGCGACGTGTGGCTTCTCAACACCGGCTGGACTGGTGGTCCCTACGGCGTCGGCAACCGCTTCAAGCTGGCGTGGACTCGGGCCTTTGTCGCCGGGATTCTGAACGGTGCGCTGCGGGGCGCGTCCTTTGCGACGCATCCGGTCTTCGGCCTGCAGATGCCAACCGCCGTGGCCGGAGTTCCTGCGGACGTGCTCGATCCGCGCAACACCTGGGCCGACAAGGCCGGCTACGACGCCAAGGCTGCGGATCTGGCCCGGAAGTTCCGTGAGAACGACGGCAAGTTCAAGCTCAGCGACGCCGTGCGGGCGGCGGGCCCGCGAATCTGAGTCCACACTCGCATCGCGATGCCTTCGGGCCCCAAGCACCTCATGTCATCAGCCGCCCCGACCAGCGCCGCCGACGTCTCCTTCTCGGACATCGTCGAGGCGCGGGAGCGAATCCGCAGCGGGATCTACCGGTCGCCCTGCACCGAGTCGGAGACGCTCTCCGAACAGCTCGGTTGCCGCGTGCACTGCAAGCTCGAGTACCTCCAGCGGACCGGCTCATTCAAGGAGCGGGGGGCGCGGAATGCGCTCCTGCTGCTCACTGCCGAGCAGCGGGCGCGAGGGGTGGTCGCGGCCAGCGCCGGCAATCACGCGATGGCCCTGGCCCATCACGGAAGACAGTTGGGCGTGTCGATCACCGTGGTGATGCCGAAGTTTGCGCCGCTGGTCAAGCAGGTTCGGTGTCGACAGCTCGGGGCCCGGGTGATTCTCTACGGCGAGAACATCGCCGAGGCCAAGGACCGCGGCGACGAGCTGGTGCGTGACGAGGGCCTGACCTACATCCACGGCTTCAACGATGCGGCCATCATCGCCGGCCAGGGAACCATCGGGCTCGAGATCCTGGAAGAGGTTCCAACCGTCGACGCGATCATCGTTCCCGTCGGAGGCGCGGGCCTGATTGCGGGAGTTGCGCTCGCGGTGAAGACTGCCAGGCCGCGCACCCAGGTGATCGGGGTCGAACCGCGCCGCGCCGCCAGCTATCTCGCGGCCCTCGCCGCCGGTCATCCCGTCCGCATCGCCACCCAGCCGACGCTGGCGGACGGTCTTGCGGTTCCCGAGGTGGGGGCCCGAGCCTTCGAGATCGCCCGGCGACACGTCGATCAGGTCGTCGCGGTCAACGAAGAGGACATCTCGCTGGCGATCCTTCGGCTCGCCGAACTCGAGAAGGGCGTGGTGGAAGGCGCGGGCGCGGCCTCCTTGGCGGCGCTCCTGGCCGAGGGCGCCGGCGAACTTGCCCACCTGCGTGGCAAGCGCGTCGTGCTGCTCCTCTGTGGTGGCAACATCGACCCGATGATCCTCAGTCGAGTGATCGAACACGGTCTTGCAGTCGATGGCCGCCTGGTCCAGTTCACGGCGGTGATCCGAGATCGTCCGGGCGGACTTGCAGAACTTGCCGCCACCATCGGCGCCGGCGGGGCCAGCGTGCGACAGATCACCCACGAACGGGCCTTCGGCGGCCCCGACATCTCGACGGTGCTGGTGCTGTGCACTGTCGAGGTGCGCGATCGCGGTCACGCCGACGAGCTGCAGCAGCTCCTCGCGGAAAGGGGCATTCGGGTGTTGGATCGCCCAGGGCCGCCGCATGATTAGCCCCCGTCGTCACCTGGCGCGCACGCCTTGCCGCTCGTGAATGACGACCGCGTCGCGCACCTCCTGCCAGGTGGCACTGCCGCGCCTGGTCGAGGGAGCCACGAAAAGCAGGTCCTCGTCCGGTGTGTATCCCGAGAGGTAGCCCCCGTAGACGCAGCCGCTGTCGCAGTTGACCACGTAGGCCCGCCCGTCCGGGTGGCGCAGCACCATCGGCTCGGGCAGGGGCTTGTGGCCGACGATGATCAGGCCGTCGCTCCCGTCGTATCGCTCCCACCAGTGGGGCTCGCCGTCGAGAGCCTTGATGTGCACCTTCACGTCGTCGGGAGTCCCGGCGAGTCCGAGTCGAGGGTCGATTCCGCCGTGCATCACCGTCCAGCGACGGGCGGGATCGCGGACCTCGGTGTTCTCGCTGGCCTCGACCATCAAGCGCATCGCCAGTCGCAGCATCCCGTGCTTGGCGAGATGGTGCCAGCAGCTTCGCTCGGTCTTGGCCAGATGGTTGGGACTGACCCCGGCCTGCACCTGCACCAGAGCCGCCAGCAGCCGCAGATCATGGTTGCCGCAGACCAGATCGATCCGCTGCCCGGCCTCGCGGCGATCGAAGATCTCGCGGATGATTTCGTGCGGCTCCTCGCCCTTGGTGAGAAGATCGCCGACGAACACCAGATGCGCGTCGGGACAGCGCCGATCGACGGCAGCAAGAAGTCCCCTGAGCTCGACGCCACATCCGTGGACGTCGCCGACGGCAACCGTGGTCATTTCACCGGGACGATACCCCAACCGCCGCGCTTGGTGGGCAGGATCGAGGAGACGTTCATTCCGTGCGGCACTCAACCGCGCCCGAACTGTCGGTCGAGTTCCCGAAGGGTGAGGCGCAGACTGGTCGGACGCCCGTGCGGGCATGCCGTGGAGCGCTCGATGGCGTCGCGCTGGGCGAGCAGGGAGACGATCTCGCCATCGGTCAGTCGATCACCGGCCTTGACCGCGGCCTTGCACGCCATCATCGAGATCACTTCCGAGAGCGCCGCGTCGTGATCCGCCGGCATGCTTCCGGCGGCAACGCGGTCGAGGAGATCGCCCAGAAACTCGAGCGGCTCGACTCCCCGTTCGAAGAGCAGCGTGGGCGCCGCGTGGACGCCAATCGAAGCGGGACCGCTCGGAGCGGCTTCGAATCCGAGGCGATTGAGAAGAGGCTCGATCGCTTCGAGGGCCTCGAGCCGCGAACGATCCGCAAGCAGCGACGCGGGCATGAGCAGCCGCTGTGATTCCAGCGCGCCTTGGCCGTCGCCGGACCAGAGGCGGAACTGGAGCGTCTCGTACATCACGCGTTCGTGGAGGGCGTGCTGATCGACGACGGTGATGCCCTCGTCATCCTCGATCACCAGGTACTTGCGATGCGCCTGGAGATACGGCACGGTTCTGAAGGGCGCCGCGAACGAAGGGGAATCATCGCTCCGCGCCGAGGGGACGCCGGACGGCTGGGCCATGGCGGCGCGTGCTTCGGTGATCGAAAAGCCAGCCATGCCCGAGCCGCGCGGGCGATTCCATGCTGGCGCCGAAGGACCCGTCGCGGCGCTCCCGGGCGCCAAACGACCCGACCACGGAAGCCCTGGCCCGCAAAATGCAGGGGGTGTCCCGACGGCTCCCCACGCAGGCGGGTCGATTGCCGGGGCAGCTTTCTCCAACGAGAGCTCCGGCACCAGGTTGGCGGCGCGCAGCGCCGCCCGGATGGCATGTCGCACGGCACCGTGCACGGTCTGGGCATTTCGGAAGCGCACTTCCGCTTTGGTCGGATGGACGTTCACGTCGACTTCGCGCGGATCGATCTCGAGAAAGATCGCCGCCGTCGGATAGCGCGTCGGATCGATGAGTCCTCGATAGGCATCGCGCACCGCGTGGGTCACGCTGCGATCGGTGATTGCGCGACCGTTCACGTAGAGGCGAAGCTGTCGGGCCGTCGGCCGGGCCGTGGTGGGGGTGCCGGCAAGACCGCCGACACGGATCCACGAGGCTGAGGAGTCCTCCGGCAGCTCGAGCAGTTGATCGCGAAGCTCCTTGCCGAAGATGGCCACCGCCCGCTCGCGATTCGATTGCCGCGCCGCAAGCGTGAGGGCGACTCGCCCGTCGCTCTCGAGCGTGAAGCCGATCTCGGGATGGCCCAGAGCGAGCGACTGCAGCATCTCGTTGACGCGACCCGACTCGGTCGACTCGGTCTTCAGGAACTTCAATCGAGCGGGAGTATTGAAGAAGAGCCTCTGGACCGAGACGGTGGTCCCGAGCGCAGTCGCCGCGGGACGGACCGCGCCGACCTGATCGGCTTCGACTTCGATCTCCGCACCATTCGCCGCGTCGGCGGTGCGGGAGCAGATTCGCAGATGACTCACCGAGGCGATCGAGGCGATGGCCTCGCCGCGGAAGCCCATGGTGCGGATGGCCCCGAGATCGTCGACGGTGGCGATCTTGCTGGTGGCATGCGGAGCGATCGCCAGGGGGAGCTCCGCCGCGGCGATTCCGACTCCGTCGTCGACCACCTCAATCAGTTCCCGCCCTCCGCCGCGGATCCTCACCGTGATCTGGGTGGCGCCGGCGTCGAGACTGTTCTCGACGAGTTCCTTGACCACATTGGCAGGGCGCTCGATGACTTCACCGGCGGCGATCTGATTGACGAGCAGCGGAGGCAACGTGCGGATGGGCATGCGAAACTCTCTCGAGCGACTTCCCGGGCGAAGGACCGGAGGAGTTGCGATTGGGCCTCAGGCGTGCGGTCGCGGGATCGCGCCGTCGAGGACTTCCGCAATCCGACCCCAGTCGTCGGCGTGAGCCCAGAGGAAGCAGCCGAACTGATCGCCAAGCCGCACGGCTTCGATGGCCTGAAGGTTGATTCCCGCCCCGGCGATCTGATCGAGCCGTTCCACAAGAGCGCCGCCGTGATCGACTCCCGAGATGAAGAAGGTGGTGCCCTCGCACACCTCGAGATCGGTCGAGTCGACGAAGTTGCGGAACTGATCGGCCCTCTCGGGCACGCAGAAGAACCGCGCCCGTCCGGCACCGCCATAGCCCCAGATTCCAAGGAGACTCACATCGGCCTCACGAAAGCGCGAGGCGAGGCGGGCAAGCTCCCCTGGACGATCAGGGAGTTCGATCGAGAAGTCCGGCATCATCCGCCATTCCATGCCGGGCAGGCTATCACCAAGCATGGACCCGGGGGCTTTCCCTTCGGCCGGAATGGGGCAGTTTCCGTACACTCGCCTCCGATGCCCGTGCTGCTCGATCTGGCCTATCTGGCCGCTGCAATTGCGACCGCTCCCGTCTGGATCTGGCGAATGTCCAGAACGGGAAAGCTGCGGACCGATTGGGCGGGGCGCTTCGGACGGGCGGAAGCCCTGCCATCGTCGCGAGGACGGCGCGTGCTTCTGCACGCGGTTTCCGTCGGCGAGGTGAACGCGATACGGCTCCTGGTCGATCGTCTTGCCGACGGGCCGGAGGGCTGCGAGGTGGTGGTGGCCACGACGACCGACACCGGCACGGCCCGAGCCCGCGAGCTCTTCGGGGCACGCCACACCGTCGTTCGCTACCCGCTGGATCTCTCCGCCGCGGTGGGTCGATTCCTCGATGCCATCCAGCCGGATGTCGTGGGACTGGTCGAACTCGAGGTCTGGCCCAACTTCTCCGCCGCGTGCGCAGCTCGGAGAATCCCGGTTGCGGTCGTCAACGGGCGACTGAGCGAGCGCAGTCACCGGCGGTACCGGCGCATCCGGCCGCTGGTGGCGCCGTCATTCGGGCGACTGGCGGCGGTGGGAGCGCAGGAGGAGTCCTATGCGAAACGCTTCCAAGACCTCGGCGCCGCTGAGGAACGAGTGACCGTCACCGGCACCATGAAGTGGGACACGGCGCAGATCGTCGACGCCGTCCCAGGCGCGGCGGAACTGGCCAAGGCGATGGGGATCGATGCGACACGTCCATTGATCGTCGCCGGCTCGACCGCTCCGGACGAGCATCGACTGCTGGTGGAGGCCACGCCGCCTGGCGCGCAACTCCTCTGCGCCCCGCGACGACCCGAGTGGTTCGAGGGCGCCGCCGCGACTCTCGTCGGATGCGCCCAGCGCTCGCGGGGCGACACCAGCAGCGCCACCGGTCGCTTTCTGCTCGACACCATCGGCGAACTTCGCGCCGCCTACATCCTCGCCGACGTGGTGGTCATCGGGCGGACCTTTGTTCCTCTCGGCGGCTCCGACATGATCGAGCCGATCGGACTTGGGAAAGCGACCATCATCGGACCCCACGTCGAAAACTTCGCCGACAGCGTGGCGGCGCTTCGCCAGGGCGACGGCGTGATGGAGTGCCCGATCTCGGCGACGGCCCTGCGCGACGCGTTGACGACGCTGCTGAATGATCCGGGCGCACGGGCCCGACTCGCCGAGCGGGGGAGAGCCGTGATCCGTTCGCGGCAAGGCGCGACGGAGCGATCGGCCCTGCTGCTCACCGACCTTCTGTCGCCAGCGGCTCCCCCTGGGTCACGACGGCTCGCGCCCGATCCGGTCGCGGCCACCGGAGCGGGCTCGTGAGCGAGTTCCAGCTTCTGCGCGGAATCTACTCGGCCAACGCAGCCCTGCTGTCGCGGCATCGTGAGCGGGTGGTGATCCCTCCCGGCGACGATCTGGCCCAGATTCATCTGCGCAGCCCCGAGCTCCTGATCGGTGTCGACCAGATGATCGAGGGGCGGCACTTCCGCTCCGGAACGCCAATTGAGCTCGTGGGGCGAAAGGCCGTCGCCCGCAATCTGAGCGACATCGCGGCGATGGCTGCACGCCCGCTGGCGTGCGTCGTTGCCGTGGCGCTGCCGCCCTCGCTGGATCACGAGGCAATCATGGCCCTGTATGAAGCCGTGCGCGCCACCGCGGAGCTGTTCGACTGTCCGTTGGTCGGCGGCGATACCGGTTCGAGCGGCGATGCCGCGGCACCCTCCGCGGCCTCTGCACCACTCGTGATCAGCGTCACCGTCGTGGCCACGCTTCCCGCGGGTGTGCCGCGGGCGATCACCCGCAGCGGAGCGAGAATCGGCGATGGAGTCTTCGTCACCGGAAAGCTGGGTGGCAGCTTCGGCCCCGACGGACTGGGGCGTCATCTGACCTTCACGCCGCGAGTCCAGGAGAGCATCGCGCTGGCAAGAATGCTTGGCGAGAGGCTCCACGCCATGATCGATCTCAGCGATGGTCTCGGGCGCGATGCCGGTCATCTCGCGTCCGGCTCCGGAGTCGCCATTCGACTCGACGCGGCCAGCATTCCAACTCACGACGGCTGCACGTGGACCAACGCACTCGGTGACGGCGAGGACTACGAACTCTGCTTCACTGCGGAGGGACCGGTGCCCGCCGAAGTCGAGGGCCTGGCGATTACGCGAGTGGGGGAGGTGATCGCCGCCGATTGGGGGCAGGCTCTCGTTTCGCTCGGGACCGCAGGCGGGGCAATCGACGTCACCTCGATGGGGTGGGAGCACGGTCGATGACGGCGCCCCGCGACGGGCAGTTCGCCACCCATGAGTTCACCAGCGAAGGCGCGGCCGCGACCGAACACGCGGCCACAGCCCTGGGACGGTTGCTGAGGGGAGGCGAGATCATCGCTCTGCGCGGTGAACTCGGCGCCGGCAAGACCTGCTTCGTGCGCGGGCTGGCCGCCGGGCTGGGTGTCGATCCCGAGGAGATTGCGAGCCCGACGTTCGTGATCGCGGTCGAGCATCGCGGCACCCGCCTCGGGCTTTCGCACCTCGATGCCTATCGCCTCAGCTCGGCCGAGGATCTGGAATCGATTGGCTTCGAGGAGATGCTCCGCCAGCCCTCGCGTGTGATGGCGGTCGAGTGGCCGGAGCGACTCGGTTCGGCCTTTCCCCCGCCGACAGTCGACGTCCAACTGCATCACACCGGCCCCACCTCGCGACGCATCCGACTGCGCGGCGAGGCTGCGCTGGTCCTCGCGTGGAGTCGGGTCGTCACCCATGCACCACAGGCACCACATGAACCAGAGGCCACATGAACCAGAGACTCAGAGCGATGCCGATTCGTCGTCGGGGCTGAGGGCGTAGATCTGGAAGCGATGGCCCATCGGCGTCCATCCGCGCTCGCGGCAGATGGCATCCCGCAGCGACACGAGTTCGGGACTGGTGAACTCGATGGTGCGTCCGCTTCGCATGCACACCATGTAGTCACGCGGGGCCTTGCCGTAGATGAGTTGGTAGTGCGACTGCTTGGAATCGAAGAGCGCCTGGGTGATGATTCCGCCGTCCTGAAGCAGCTTGATGGTGCGGTAGATGGTGGCCTTCGAGACTCGGTAGCCGCGCTGCCGCATGTCCACAAGAAGCTGCTCGGCCTCGAAGACTCCGTCGCGCTCGATGATTGCGTTGAGGACGTCGGCCCGTTCCGGCGTGTACTTCAGTCCCTGGGTCTTCAGGAACCGCCGAAAGACGGCGCAGAGTGGCGCCATCTGAGCCGCTTCCGAAGGAAGCGAGGACGAGAGGGCAGGTGGCGGTTGCATGAGATCCCAAGTGTACTGACGGCCGTGCGGTCGCGAACCCGTGGACGCGCCCCGCCCCGCCGTCCCCGTTCAGCCGTCCCCGTTCAGCCGTCCCCGATCGAATTGACGACTCTGCCATCGGATGAAGCCGGCGGTGGTGCGGCGCGGACCACAACCTTCCAGCTCACCGCGGTCTCGCCGGCGCTGTTGGCGGCGGTGATCGTGAGCGTGTGTTCACCGACCACCGGCGTCGGCCAGCGGACGACGCCCTCTGCGTCGATGACCACACCTTCGGGCGCGCTCGAGAGCGACCAGATCACGGTGCCGGCGCAGGCGGCATCCACAAGGCCCGGTTTCTCCGAGGTGTACTCGCTGCCGACGGCGATCTCGATGTCGCCCATCGGGTCGATGGCGGGCGGCAGGGGTCCCTCTAACTCCAGCGTGAACTGCCAGGAGGCAATGCCGGCGCCGCCGGTGGCGGTGGCCGTCACGGCATGGCGTCCGAGAGTCGGGGTGCGCCACGTCAGCGTTCCGCGCTGGTCGATTGCCATGCCCGGCGGGCCCCGCGTCAGGAGCCAGGCCAGCGCCCCGGCGCAGGAAGCGTTGGCGACCTGCAGCGTGAGTGGTGTGGCGGCGGTCCCGCAGGGTGTCGAGACGTCCGGCTGGGCCACCGCCATCGGGGCGTCGGGTCGCACGTGCAGAGCCCAGGACTCGTCGTCGCGTCCGCCTTCACCCTGGACGGCGATGGTGAAGGCGTAGGTCCCCGCGGTCGAGGTTGTCAAGCGAACCACGCCGCTCTCGTCGATGGTTGCGCCCGCGGGAGCGGCGTCGAGCGAGAAGCGCACTGTCCCCGCCTTCTCGAGGTTCACGACAGTTGGAAGCGGGCCTTGCCAGGCGGCACCGCAGGCGCACTCAGCGTCATCGATCTCGGCCAGCACCGGGACCTCCTTGGGGAGCGCGGCCTCGATCCGAACTGCAATCGGCGTGCTTCCGCTGCCGTGTTCGCTGGTTGCGGTCACGACCGGCGCGTAGGTGCCGGGAACGGGGTTGGGCCAGCGAACGCGTCCCTCGGCGTCGAGGGTCATTCCCTCGGGCGCTGTCGCCAGCGACCAGCGCACCGCTCCGGTGCAGTCGAGATTCGCAACCGCCAGCGGAGGCGACTCGAGCGGCGTTCCGGCTCGACCCGTCAGCGGAGGAATCGAAGCGACCACCGGCGCGGAGGGCGCAATCTGCACCACGGCGGCGACCCGGGCGGCGCCGGTCGCATTGCTGGCAACGAGTGCCACCTGATGGGTCCCGAGTGTCGGAGTCGGCCAGACCAGTTGTCCCGCGGGCGTCACCGCGAAGCCCGCCGGTCCCCCCTCGAGGGTCCAGGTGATGGCGCCAGCACACGCGGCATTGGCGAGTGTCGGAGCGGCGCCCGTGAGCGGCTCGCCGCACTTCCCATCGAGGGCAGTCGGCTGACCGGCGAGGGGTGCAAGGGGAGTGACGGTGATGGTCCAGCGCAGCTCGCCGATACCCGCGGTGTTGCGGGCCGCCACGACCACCTCATGCACGCCCACCGTCGGCGCCGACCAGGTGACGGCACCATCGCCGCCGGTGAGGAGACCTGCCGGGCCGCGCGCCAGCGACCACTCGACCGGGAGCGAGCATGCGGCGTTGAGGAGCGACGGGGCCGTCGTCTGGTAGGACTGACCGCAGGCGATGACTGCGCTGCCAATGGGCGCCACCGCGGGCACCGCGCCAACCGCACGGCCGCGATCGGGCCCACCGAACGACCCGGTGCCGCAGGAGTTCACCGCCCGGACCCAGTAGTGCAGGTCCGAGCCGAGTGGGGCCGCTTCATCCTCGAAAGGACTGGTGGGGGACGACCCGATCTGGGTCGCCTCCGCGAGGTTGCCGTTCGCGGCCCGCCAGATCGCATACTCGCTGGCCCCCGCGACGGGACTCCAGGTCACGATGACCGACGCGCAGGCGCTGCCGTCGGACGCGGAGACGAGCGTGGGCGCGGGCGGGGGGCCCCCCGTGAATCCACTGTCGCCCCGACCCACCGGTCCGAGTCGTCCGCACGAGTCGATGGCCCGCACCCAGTACCAGTTGACCGCCCCGGCCGGCGCGAGCGCGTCGGAGTAGAAGCGGCTCTGCGGCGCGTCTGCGTCTGCACCAGTCGCCGCCGCGGGAATGCGGGCGATCGGCTTCGCGGTGCCCACGTTGTTCACGCTGTTGCGAAGCACCTCGTACTCGACGGCGTCGTCGAGACCGTTCCACACCAGCGCAACTTCGCTGCACGCGGCGCCATCCGCAGCGGCCACGCCCGTGATCGGCGGCAGACCAAGAGGGATCGAGATTCGTCCCGCGGAGACGACTCCGCTCGCGGTGCAGCCGTTCAGCGCCCGCACCCAGTGATACAGCGGTGTGCCGATGGGGGCTTCGTTGACCACATGAAAGGTTCCGGCAACCGACGCCAGGATCGAGGCCGTGAGCGGATCGTCGCGGTCGTGTCGGAGCACTTCATACCGGGTCGCGCCGGGGACCTCCGGCCAACTCACTCGCAGGCCACGACATTCCAGAACTTCGATGCGGACTGCCGCCGGCCCCGGGAGCGGGACAAGCGGGAGAGCGTCGCGGGCGTGGACCAGGGAGACGATGTCGCGGACGGCGGGTGCATCCGGACCGATTGCCGAGGGCCGAGTCGCCGCTCGCTGCATGAGCCCGCACTCCGCGCCGTCGCAGTGGAATGCCCCCAGGGCATGGAGCAGCGCGTGCCATGCGGTGGTGGCGCGGAAGGCGAGGCGGGGGGAGAGCGCGGTCGAGATCACGATTCCCGACTGGGCCGGACCGCCGCCGACACCGCCGACCCAGCCATGCGACGCCGTGCGATCCACGAGCGGTCGTCCGGTGAAGAGAAGAGCGCTGTGGGCATCGCGCCGGATCGATGTGGACCAGCGATTCCAGAACTCGGCGTAGAGGGCCGAGGGCGCTGCCGGGGCGGTCTCGAGTTCGACTGCGTCGCCGGGAACGGCAACGACGAAGCGGGTCACGCGAGTGCGGATGTTGACAGCCTGTTCCACCCAGATCGCCGCAAGCCCGAGGATGCACTCGGCGCTTTCGATGGCCTGATGAGGGTCCCACCCGACTGCGCCGGGCTCGGTCGGTTGCGCCGAGGCGCGGACGAAGGCCTGATCGAGCTCGATTGCAAGGGTCCAGAGTCGGGCGCAGCGCGGGTCGATTGGAATGTCGCCGCCACCGCGGGCGACCGCGATCTCCGCCTCGCTGGTACCGCAGATGAAGGGCTCGAGAGCCACGTGCTGCTCGGCCCGGGCCAGAACGTGCAGGACCGATCCGTCGGCGGGGGCGGGCGCTCCCTCACCTGGGCGGCGCGGAAGCGGTTCGATGGCCAGCAGCCGTCCGTCGAGAAGCAGCATCGCCCGCATGCCCTCGGGTCGAACGGTCGCGGCGATGAGGCTGCCCGGCGTCCCGGCGACGGCGCCCACCCAGAGCGTCGACTGACGCAGCGGGAGGGTTTCGCGAGTGCCGTCCGGTCGCACCAGCTCGGCCGTGCACCCCGGCCCGCGAAGTGTCGCCGGATGCATGTTGACGAGGATCGGTCGGCCTTCGATCTCAAGCGCGAAATCGATCACCTCGCCGCCGGTGGTCGCGGCATCGAGAAGTGACGCGGGAATGGCCAGCACCACGCCACCGTCGAGCCCCTCGGGGAGCGGTGCGGGCGCCGCGACCGCGAGCGGCGGCGTCGAGAGCGCAGTCGCGGCGCTTTCCCGCGCGCCGCCGACGACGGCCAGCAGGATCAGCAGCGCGGCGGTGCCGCGGCGCGTGGTCTGCGCGGTCTGGTGCGCGGTCTGGTGCGCGGTCCGGCCGAGGCCGTGATTGCAATCGTGACAAGGGAGGCTCGGCAAGGTTTCAGACTGTACCGGTGGCTGTAGTGTTAAGCTTCGCACCCATGCATCGACGCTCCTTTCTGGCGGCAAGTCTGGCTGTGGGAACGACCGGCGGAATCGCGGCGGCACACTCGCAGGCCACCGGCACAACAGCCCCAGCGGCCGCGGCGCCGACTCCGCATGACGCGGCCCACGTCCGCGGCGGACGGATCCGCCAATCGGTCTGCCGCTGGTGTTACGGGGGCATGTCCATCGAGGCGCTGTGCGAAGTCGCCGCGGGGATCGGACTGAGTTCCGTGGAACTCCTCGGCGAGAAGGAGTGGTCGGTTCCCTTCCGACTCGGACTGACCTGTGCCCTGGCCAACGGTCCGACGACGATTCCGCAGGGCTTCAATCGACTCGAGAACCACGAGGCGATCGTGCGCGAGAGCGAGCGGCTGCTGCCACTGGTCAAGGCCGCCGGCATTCCCCAGATGATCGTCTTCTCGGGCAACCGGGCGGGGATGTCCGACGCCGAGGGGCTGCGGAACTGTGCCGCCGGGCTTCGGCGAATCACGCCGCTGGCCGAGTCGCTGGGCGTCACGGTGATCATGGAGCTTCTCAACAGCAAGGTCGATCACAAGGACTACATGTGCGACCGCACGCCGTGGGGCGCGGCCCTCGTCGATGAAGTCGGCTCGCCGCGGTTCAAGCTGCTCTACGACATCTATCACATGCAGATCATGGAGGGCGACGTGATCCGGACCATCACCGACCATGCGTCACGCATCGGGCACTACCACACGGGTGGCGTTCCTGGTCGCGCGGAGATCGACGGATCGCAGGAGCTGCACTACCCGGCGATCTGTCGGGCCATCGCCGAAAGCGGGTTCACTGGTTACCTCGGTCAGGAGTTCATGCCGCGGCGCGATCCACGGGCCTCGTTGGCTGACGCGGCGATGATCTGCACCGTGTGACCACGCGGGTCAGCCTGGAGAAGGAGCGATGAGTCGGTCCGAGGCGGCCCGAAGCAGCGGCTGACCACGGCCCGCCGAGCCGCCGGTGTGAATTATACAGAACATGTATTATAGGACCTAGAAGGGCCTGAAAGGCCAGTGGGGCGGTTGCGGGCTGCGCGGGGTCTGGCGCCCCTCAGGAGGCGATTCACTCATCGCCCGACGGCGCCCGCCTCGCTGCGTCCGACCGTTCCGATTCCGCCATTGCCGTCCGTGCCCAGACCGAAGGCGTCATGCACCACCTGGAGGGCCCGATTGCCGTGCTCCTTGGGGACGATGCAGGAGATCTTGATCTCGCTGGTGGTGATGTTCTGGATTGGAATCCGCGCCGCCCCGAGGGCCGTGAACATCGTGCTCGCAACGCCGGTGTGGCTCTTCATGCCGGCGCCGACGGCGCTGACCTTGGCAAGACCGATCTCGACCGCCAGCTCGCCGGTGCCGAGCTGCTCGAGCACCTTGCCGGCGACGATCTTCACGTCGGCCAGATCGCTGTGCTCGACGGTGAAGGAGATGTTGGCGAGGTCGCCGAACTCGGTCTGCACGATGTCGTCGACCATGATGTTGGCGCGGGCGATGGCCTCGAAGATCGTCCCCTGCACGCCGATCTCGTTGGGGATGCGACGAAGGCTGACTCGTCCGAGATCCGCCTTGAGGGCGGCGCCAACCACTGGTGCGTCTTCCATTGCGGTGCTCTCCTCGCGGATCATCGTGCCCTCGTCGGGGCGCAGACTGTGTCGAACGTGAATCGGGACGTTGTACTTCTCGCCGAACATGACGGCGCGGGTGTGCATGACCCCGGCGCCCTGGGCCGCCAGCTCGAGCATCTCCTCGTAGCTGATGCGCGGAACCTTGCGGGCATTCGGCACCAGTCGCGGGTCTGCGGTGTAGACCCCGTCGACGTCGGTGTAGATCTCGCAGACGCCGCCGGTGCGCGGGACATCGAGCGCCGCCGCGAGCGCAACGGCGGTGGTGTCCGATCCGCCGCGACCGAGCGTGGTGATGTCACCGTTCTCGGCAATGCCCTGGAACCCGGCGGCGACGACCACCCTGCCGGCGGCGATCTCCTGCCGGATGCGGTCGGCGACGATCGATCGGATCCGGGCGCTGCGATGCGAATCGGTCGTTCGAATGCCCATCTGTCCGCCGGTGAGGCTGACCGCGTCGACGCCGTGGGTGTGCAGGGCCATCGCCATCAGGGCGACGCTGACCTGCTCGCCGGTCGACATCAGCATGTCCATCTCGCGCTTGGACGGCGCGGGCGTGATTCGTTCGGCGAGAGTGATCAGCTCATCGGTGGCGTGGCCCATGGCTGAGACGACGACGACCACGCCGTGGCCGGCACGGCGGGTCCTGGCCACCCGCTCGGCGCAGCGCTGGATTCGATCGCAGTCGGCGACGGAGGTTCCGCCGAACTTCATGACGGTGATGGGAATCGTCGGTGGAGTCGAGGAGGTCGAAGCCATGGGACGAGGGGAGTGCTGTGGGAAAGGGAGTGGACGTGAGACACGCACCGCGCAGACCGATCAGACCCCCGCGGCCTCGCGGTCGCGGGTCTGCCGATCGGCCCGTTTGCGATCGGACTCCTTGAGCAGTCGCTTGCGGATGCGCACCGACTGCGGCGTGATCTCGACCAGCTCGTCGACTTCGATGTATTCGAGGCCGCTCTCCAGGGTGGGGATCCGCGCCGCCTTGAGGACCACGGTCTGGTCCTTCGAAGTCTCGCGGAAGTTCGAGAGCTGCTTGGCCCGGGTGATGTTCACGCCGAGGTCGTTGTCGCGGCTGTTCTCGCCCACGATCATCCCTTCGTAGACCTTGTCGCCGGGACGCACGAAGAGGTAGCCGCGATCGGAGAGGGCCTCGATGGAGTACGCCGTCGCGGTGCCCGCGTCGATTGAGACCATCACCCCGTTGCCGCGCTTGCGCTCGACGCCACGAAGCGGCGCGTAGTGGGCGAAGGTGTGATGCATCACCGCCTCGCCGCCGGTGGCGTTGAGCATCTTGTTGCGCATGCCGATCAGGCCACGGGCGGGAATCTCGGCTTCGATGTGCATGCGGCCGCCGCGAGTCTCCATCTTCAGGATCTCGCCGCCGCGCGAGCCGAGCAGCTCGAGGGCCGGGCCCATGCCGGTGGTCGATACGTCGAGGCTCAGCCGCTCGATCGGCTCGCACTTCACACCGTCGATGACCCTTTCGATGACTTCGGGGCGTCCCACGCAGAGCTCGAAGCCCTCACGACGCATGTTTTCGAGGAGCACGCCCAGGTGAAGAAGTCCGCGTCCGCTCACGCGGAACTCTTCGGCACTGTCGCCGGGGGCGACCCGAAGGGCCACGTTCGCCTGGAGCTCGCGCTGCAGGCGATCGGAGATCTGCCGACTGGTGACGAAGCGGCCTTCCTTGCCGACCATCGGCCCGTCGTTGATGCGGAAGATGGTGTGCAGCGTGGGCTCGTCGACGTGGACCCGCGGCAGGGCCACCGGATTCTCGTAGTCGGCGATGGTGTCGCCGATGTCGATGTCGGCCACTCCCTCGAGGGCGCAGAGGTCCCCCGCCTCCACGCGCCCGGCGTCGACCCGGCCGAGTCCTTCGAAGCGAAGCACGCGCTGCACGCGGGCCCGCTTGAACGACCCGTCGGCCTTGCAGACCGCGACGGTCATGCCGTTGGTGACCACGCCGCAGAAGACGCGACCGATGGCGATGCGTCCGGTGTAGTCGGAGTAGTCGAGGTTGTTGACCAGCATCTGAAGCGGCAGCGACGGATCGTTGTCCGGCGGCGGCACGACGTCGATGATCGCTTCGAAGAGGTCGGCGACGTCGGTCGGTCTGGCCACGGCGGGATCGGAGAAGTCGGGAAGCAGCCGCGACGCCCAGCCATCGCGGCCCGAGGCGTAGATCACCGGGAAGTCGAGGGCCTCTTCGCCGGAGCCGAGATCGATCAGGAGATCGAAGACCTCGTTCACGACGGCCTGGGCGCGGGACTCCGGGCGATCGCACTTGTTGACCACGACAATCAGCTTGAGCTTGAGCTCGAGGGCCTTGGAGAGGACGAACCGCGTCTGCGGCATCGGACCATCCATGGCATCGACGAGAAGGAGCGCGCCGTCGGCCATGCGCAGCACCCGCTCGACCTCGCCGCCGAAGTCGGCGTGGCCCGGCGTGTCGATGATGTTGACGCGAATGGCCTCGCCCTTGTGCGGGCCGCGGGTGACCTGATAGGTGACCGCGCAGTTCTTCGCCAGGATGGTGATCCCCCGCTCGCGCTCGAGCGGGTTCGAGTCCATCACGCACTCCTGAAGTCCCTCGGCGTTTCGAAAGGTTCCGGACTGGCGGAGCATGGCATCGACCAAGGTCGTCTTGCCGTGATCGACGTGCGCGATGATCGCCACATTGCGAAGCGGGCGGCGAATGGGTTGGCCACTTGGGCGGCCACTTGGTTGGCCACTTGGGTGGCCACTTGGGTGGCCACTTGGGTGGCCACTTGGGTGGCCACTTGGGTGGCCACTTGGGTTCTGGGAAGTCGGCGTCAGCGTCATGGGCGGTGAGTGTAGGAAGAGCCACCACTCCAAATCGCCGCCTTCACTCGGAAGAAACGTGAATTGAGCCGGAGCGCTCAGCGCCGCGGCGGGAGCAGCCAGCGGGGCAGAGTCGCCGACCGCAGAGCGTCCGCCAGCATGCCTCGCGCGTCCCGCGTCCCGGAAGCAATCGCAATCGCCAGCAACCCCGCGAGTGGTGTCACCCCGTCGGCATGTCCGACGCTGAAGGCCGCGGCCGGAAGGCCCAGGGCCAGCGCGCCGTTGACCGTGGCCATGCCAAGGAGGACGGTCGGGTCGGTGCCGTCTCGTTCGAGGAGGAAGCGAACCTCGTCGAGCGGGGAGAGGCGATCGGGCGTGTCCAGACAGAGGATGCTGTCGGTCCCGATGGCCACCTTGATCCCCCGCTCGAGCATGGCCCGGTATGCGTGCGGAGCATGGGACCCCTGTGGATGACCGAAATACGCGCTGGCCCGGGGGCAATAGGCCACGGTCATGGGCAGCGCCGCCAGTCGCTCCAGGCCCCCGGTCGGCAGGTAGTTGAGATGCGCGGCGATCCAAGGAACCCCCTCGAACGCCGCGGCCAGCGCTTCCAGCGGATGACTGCCAAGGCAGGCCATCGATCGATCCCACAGCCCGAGCCCCTGCAGGAGTTCCGCAAACGGTCCGTCGCCGTCGGTGGCGAAGCGCAGTTCTTCAAGGGTCTCGCCCAGATGGGTCGAGAGCGGAATGCCATGCGACTGGGCCAGTCGCCGGGCTTCGAGAAAGACTTCGGGGCCGCAGGAGTACGGGGCGTGCGGCTGAAGCCCCAGCCGCACGCCGCAATTGGACGGAGTGTCGCCGACTCGTGCGGCGATTGAGCGCATGAAGTCGATTGCAAGTTGCTGGCGCGGACCGACTCCGAACACCTCGATGAAGGAGACGCCCCCCAGTGGCGACCTGCTCAGCTCCTGGTGTGAGACCAGACTGCGCACACCGGCGATGTCCCCCACCGCCGCCACGCCCCCTGCGAGCGAGAGATCGATGCCGCGACGGATGGCTCGGGCTTCCTCCCCCGACGACGTCGCTCGCAGGGCTCGAACCGCGTTGATCCAGGAGATGAAGTCGCCGTCGTAGGGACGCGGCCCGATGTGGCTGAGGTCGAGGTGGGTGTGGGCGTTCACGAGCGCGGGAAGAACCGCCTCGCGGTCGAGCACCAGCCGGGTGGCTTCGCCAACCCTCCCAATTGACTCGGGCGAGCCCACGGCGACGACCCGCCGTCCTTCGATCAGCATCGCGCCCGGTGCGGCGGAGAAGCCCGTCCCGTCAGCGATCAGGGCGGCGCTGACCAGTGTTCGAGCCGAAGGGTCGATGGCCGGGTTGAGGAGGGTCGAGCTCACCGCCGGGCACCGTAGCGACTTCATCGCAGCGGGCCATGCCGATGCCGACGGTCGGCGCGGCGACCTCGCGGGACGCGGCCCGTTTTCTGCGGAATTCATGGTCGAGGCGGGAACGTGCCGATCACGTCGCCGCAGCCGGAGAGCCTTCCGCACGGCGACGCTGACTCTCGCGCGGCGCTCCCTCCGAGGTGCTCACCCGAGCCTGCAAGAGTTCCAATCGGCGCCCCGTCGGCCACCGCGACCTGCCCCCCGATTCGTTAGACTGCTGCCGTCGCGTTCTGAACCTCCGACTTGTCCTGATTCTGAAGAGATTGCCTTTCAGCCCGGAACCCCTCGCCATGCTCCATCGACTCTCGCTTCCTCGCCATCCGCTTCTCGTCCTCGGACTCATCGCCTCGTCGGCGACGCTCATCGGGTGTGTGCCGCAGAAGCAGTACGACGATGTCGTGACCGCGTACCGCTCAGCCGAGCAGCAGCTCCTCGCGTGCCAGGCCGAGCTCGAGAGTTCGAGGGCCAACGAGAACGCTCTCCGCAATCAGCTCGCCCGTGCCGCCGAGGACCTTCGATCACTCGAAGGGTTCCGCGATGGTCAGCGAGGCGACATCGACAAGCTGCTCGCCGACTATCAGGCCCTGCTGGCCCAGCTCGACCAGCTCAAGATCGGACCGCTTCCCGACAACCTCACGGCGATGCTGATCGACCTCGCGAATCGGCATCCCGAGCTCCTCACCTTCGATCCCAAGCGCGGCATGCTGCGATTCAACTCGGACTTCACCTTCGACCTCGGCGAGGCGACGCTGAAGTCGAACGCCCAGCAGTTGATCCGCCAGCTCGCCCAGATCCTGAACTCCGTCGAAGCCGCTCCCTTCGAGGTCAAGGTCGTCGGCCACACCGACACGGTTCCCATCCGCAAGGCATCGACTGCGGCGAAGCACCCCACCAACCTCCACCTCTCCGCCCACCGGGCAATTTCGGTGCGTGACGCCATGGTCGGCAGCGGTGTCGTGCCCGGTCGAGTGCAGATCGCCGGCTGGGGCGAGTTCCGTCCCATCGGTTCGAGCAGCAATCGCGGAGCCGCGGAGAATCGCCGAGTGGAGATCTTCCTCACTCCCGCGACCGGCAACTTCGACGCTCCCGCGTCGTCGGCAAGCAGCAGCGGCGGAAACACCGTCAACACGCCCAGGCGAGCACCAGTCACGCCGGTGGATGACGAACCGGTGAAGTGAAGGCCTGGTCGTTTGAGCGCTCCGTTCGGCCCTGGGTGTTTGAGCGCTCCGTTCGGCCCTCCGGGCCGACACTCGCTTTCGCGGATGCGGCACGCGTCGTGCGCGGCACGCCCGCGGGGTGCCACGAAATCCCGTGAACGAATCACGGCCGCAGCGCTGCCGAGCGGGACCGCCGCACCAGCGTCTCGCCGAGCCCCAACTCGGCGTACGGCGGCGCCGGTCGCCGTGAAGAACGGCGATTCGCCCACGTGAGCGAAGACCGAAGTGACACGGAGAAGGGAATCAGGGATCAGGGGCCAGGTGACAGTAATCGGAGGTCACCTGGTCGATCAGGAATCAGCAGTGGGTTCAACGACTGGGCACGCGCCCGCAGTGGCCGCGTCGGGCGCGACGACGGTGACGCGTACTCGCTCGCCAAGCAAGCAGGAGCGAACGGCACATCCACTCGCGGTTCTCCGCGCACGCTTCGAATCGTGCAACCCCCTGCTGCCCCCCGCCCCCTGCAAGGCCGCTCTCTGCCCCTCAACTCGACCGCGTCTCCCACGTCTTGCGTGGTCGCTTCGCCGCGAGCACCCAGCAGCGCTCGAGGAGCGCCGGGATGTTCTCGCGGGCACCGGCGCTGATTGCGCAGTGCGGCTCGGTCATGGCAATTGCGCCGGCGAGCTCCTCGATGAGGGCGTCACGCTCGTCGAGGGGCAGCAGGTCGAGCTTGTTGAAGACGATCAGCTCGGGCTTCTCGGCCAGCTCGACCGAGTACTCGGCGAGCTCGGCTCGGATGGTTCGATAGTTGTCGGCCGGTGAGGAGCCGTCGAGTGGCGCGAGATCGATCAGGTGCAGGATCGCCCGGGTCCGCTCGATGTGCTTGAGGAAGTCGTGGCCCAGACCGGCGCCCTCCGCCGCTCCCTCGATCAATCCCGGGATGTCGGCCATGATCAGTCGACGGTCGTCGGTCAGATCGGCCACGCCCACCTGCGGCGTGAGCGTCGTGAAGGGGTAGTCGGCGACTTTCGGCGTGGCCCGGGTGATGGCTCGCAGCAGCGTCGACTTGCCGGCATTGGGAAGGCCGACGATTCCAATGTCGGCGATCAGCTTGAGTTCGAGGCGCAGCGTCCGCTCGATGGCCTCGCCGCCGGGAGTCCACTCCCGCGGTGTCTGGTTGGTCGAACTCTTGAAGTGCAGATTGCCGAGCCCGCCCTTGCCACCCTTGGCGACCACGACGCTGCGACCATCCTCGTCCATGTCGGCAATCAACTCGCCGCTCTCGGCGTCATAGACCAGCGTGCCGGTAGGCACCTGCACCATCTCGTCGCTTCCGGCGCGGCCGTAGCAGTCGCTTCCCGTGCCGTTCTCGCCGTCGCGAGCCCGACGATGGGGCTGATGGGCCAGCCCGATCAAGGTGTCGGTATGTGGATCGGCCACGAAGACGACGTCGCCGCCGTCGCCGCCATCGCCTCCGTCAGGGCCGCCCTTGGGGATGTACTTGGCCCGCCGCAGATGCGGCGACCCATTTCCCCCGCGACCGGAGCGGACATAGACGACGGTTTCATCGACGAGCATGTTTGAAATCGAGCAGGAATGAAAAGCGGAGCGATCAAGCGCTCCGCATTCGTAGGCGCATGTTGTGTTCACCGAAGGACCGAAAAGTCCTGACAACCAACTCCATCTTCACCAGAGCGAGTCGCGGCCGGAGGCCGCTACGGAGCGCTCTGACGAGTCGCGGCCGGAGGCCGCTACGAAGCGCTCTGACCAATCGCCACATAGGCCGGCACCGACGGGTCGCTCGGCATGATGTCGACGAAGCGACCACGGAAGCGGACCGTGCCCTCAGCCACCGCAAAGAGGGTGTCATCCCCACCTCGCTTGACGAGATAGCCGGCCTTGAACTTGGTGCCGCACTGCCGCACGATGATCGAGCCCGACTGGGCGACTTCGCCACCGAAGAGCTTGATGCCACGGAACTGAGGATTGGAGTCACGCCCGTTGCGAGTCGAGCCTGCTCCCTTTTTATGAGCCACGACAGTTCTCCGCTGCTGCGAATGATGTCACCCGTTCGACGAGTGCGACGTGTCCTGCGACCCGCCCGCGGCCGAGGTTCGAAACCCTTGCCGCAATCATGCTTGATGAGTGACCAACACAACGATGCGGACGGATCCTCCGTCCACAAGGGCGGGGAGTATACCCCGAATCGGTCTGCGATCAACGGCCGGAACCGGCCCCGATCGGGCCCCGCTGGGCCCCGCTCGGACCGAGCGCTTCCGAAGGCAGCGACTATCGCCAGATCCAGAGCTGCTCGCGCAGCCGCAGTGGCTCGGACGGCCGCAGTACCGGCTCGCCGGCCGTGACGTAAGCCCGTGAAAGCGTTCGGGAGAGGGTGACGGCCTCGCCGGTCATCGGGTCGGGCACCACCTTCGTCTCGCCGCTGAGTCCGCTGCCGAAGACAGTCATCTCCTTGATGGCCAGGTTGTTGGCGGGCCAGACCACCAGTCCCTCCTTGGCGTTCTCGACGCCTTGGAGGAGTTCACCGATGACCTGATTCTGATCCTCGAGGAGCGGGTTTCCCATCACTCGGAGGATCTCGCTCACCACCGACGAGGGCACATCGCGGCCCGAGCGGCGGATCTGACCGTCATCGGAAAGGAGATCGAATCGCGGCGCCCACATCCGGTCCTGTCCGGTGCGATTGACGACCGTATAGGTCATGTACCAGTAGTCGCAACCGTCGGCTGCGGTGAAGAGTCGGAACTCGCCCGACCTGAAGTCGAGAGTCCAGCGGCTCGAGGTCGAGGCCTGAAGGCCCGATTGGAACGACCCCGCGGCCATCGCTGCGGGCGACGAGGCCCATGACGGGGCCCACGGCGCAAGAAGAAGGATGGAGGTGGCCACGGCGGTAAGGATCGCTGCTCGCATGGAGTGCCGAGTATACCGATGGCCCCGCCGAAATACGTCATCGAAGGCCACAGCCCGTCGGTCTCCGTGCGCATTGGTCATACCCTCACCGCATGACAGCACCGACCCCCGAACTCGACCGCGCCCGACTCGATCCGGCGTTCCTCCGAAGCACCTTCGAGGCTGCCCTCCCCTACGAGAGGTACCTCCAGACCGACCCGGCCCGCGAGGGCAATTGGCGGGCGGTCGAGCGCCAGGTCGAACTCACCCCGGCCCAGCAGGAGCTGCTGGCCGCATTCACCCGGCGGATGCCGGTTGTGGTGATCTCCGGGATGTGGTGTGGCGACTGCGTGCAGCAGGGGCCGATTCTCAACGAGATCGCCCGGGCCAGCGCCCGCATCGATCTCCGCTGGGTGGATCGAGACCAGCACCGTGAACTCGCCGAGCAGGTCCGAATCTGCGGCGGCATGCGCGTGCCGACGGCCATCTTCATGGCCGAGGACTTCGAGCCGGTCCACGTGTTCGGCGATCGCACCCTCAGTCGCTATCGGGCCATCGCCGCTCGAACGCTGGGGCCATCCTGCCCCCTTCCCTCCGCCCTGCTCCCCGCCGACGAACTGGCCGCGACCACCCAGGACTGGATCGACGAGTTCGAGAGGGTGCAGTGGATTCTTCGATTGAGTGGGAGATTGCGGCAGCTTCACGGAGATTGAGACGTCGGCAACGCCGACCTCCCCCTACTTCGAACTCTCCCGCTCCAGGTACGTGTATCCCGCCAGTCCACTCTCGTATGCACGGACCAGCGCCTGGCTCTGCTGCACGGTCATGCGGCTGTGGCGCACGGCGAGTTCGCACTCGCGGCGGACCTCCTGGGAGAGCTTGTTGACGTCGTACTGCACGTACTGCAGCACTTCGCGCACGGTGTCGCCTTCCACCAGTTCATCGATCCACCACTGTCCGTTCTCGTCGAGCTTGACGTGAACGACGTGGGTGTCGCCGAAGAGGTTGTGGAGATCGCCGAGCGTCTCCTGATAGGCGCCGACGAGGAAGACGCCGAGGTAGTACTCCTCGCCATCCTCGATCTCGTGCAGGTCGAGGGCTCGCTTGATGTCGCGGTCGTCGACGAAGCGGTCGATCTTGCCGTCGCTGTCGCAGGTGAGGTCGGCGAGCGTCGCCTGACGGGTCGGGCGCTCGTCGAGCCGGTGGATCGGCATGATCGGAAAGAGCTGATTGATGGCCCAGATGTCCGGCAGCGACTGGAAGATCGAGAGGTTGCAGAAGTAGGTGTCGCTGAGGGCGCTCTCGATGTCGGCGAGTTCCTCGGGCTTGTTGGGAAGGTCGCGACACTTCTCCCGGATCTTCACGCACACCGCCCAGAAGAGACGGTCGGCGAGGGCCCGATGTTCGAGACTCAGATAGCCGACGCTGAACAGACTCATCGCCTCGTCGCGAGCCTGAAGGGCATCGTGATAGCACTCGAGCAGACGCCGCTCCGAGATTGCGGTGTGGGCCTCGAGCAGATCGGCGATTGGGCGAGGGAGCTCGTCGCTGACCTCCTTGGTGATGGTCTCCTTCTGGAGCTCGTTCGGCACCGTGAAGCGATCGACCCGGTTCGCCCCGAGCACGTCGAAGATCAAGACGCTGCTCTGGGCCACCATCGCCCGCCCGGACTCGGTGACGATCGTGGGATGGGCCACGTTCTCCTCGTCGCAGACGCTCATGATCCGGTAGACGATGTTGGAGGCGTACTCCTGGAGCGTGTAGTTGGTCGAGAACTCGAAGTTGGTCTGGCTGCCGTCGTAGTCGACGCCGAGCCCGCCGCCGACGTCGAGGTAGCGCATGCCGGCGCCCATCTTGGAGAGCTCGGCGTAGATGCGGGCGAGTTCGTTGACGCCCGCGTTCACCTGACGGATGTCGTGGATCTGGCTTCCCATGTGGCAGTGGAGAAGCTGCAGGCAGTCCAGCATGTCACGGCTGCGGAGGTACTCGACGACTTCGATGATCTCGTTCAGCGAGAGGCCGAACTTGGCCTTGAGACCGCTGGAATGACGCCAGCGACCGGCGCCGGGTGTGGCCAGATTCACACGCACGCCGATCCGCGGGCGGATGCCGAACTTGTCGGCCTGATCGGCGATGAGTCGCAGCTCGACCAGGTTCTCGATCACCGGCACGATGGTGCGACCGAGCTTCGCGGCCAGGGTGACGAACTCGATGTAGCGGGCTTCCTTGAAGCCGTTGCAGATGATCAGCCGGTCGGGCGAATCGGCGGTGAGTCCGAGTACCGCGAGAAGCTCGGGCTTCGACCCGACTTCGAGACCGAAGCCGAGCTGCTTGCCGTACTCGCGGATCTCTTCGACCACGCGGCGCTGCTGGTTGACCTTGATCGGGTAGACCGCCTGATAGTCGCCCTTGTAGCCGTTCTCGGCGATGGCCGCGGCGAAGGCTTCCTTGAGATCGGTGAGGCGGCGCTTGAGGAGATCGCTGAAGCCCACCAGCACCGGGGTGTTGATGCCGCGGTCGCGCAGTCCGCGCACGAGTTCGTAGAGATCGATCTCACCCGAGGGATCGCGCGTCGGGCGAGCGACGACATGTCCCTTCGGATTGATGGCGAAGAAGCCCTTGGCCCATCCATTGACATTGAACGTCTCGGCGGCGTCGTCGATCGACCACGCCCGTTCGAAGCCGTTTCTGTTGGTGCGAGGGCGAGAGAGGGGCGCGGCGGGAGTCGTCGGTGTCGTCATGTCGGGGCGGAAGCGACGGTGCTGAGTTGGCGGCGGTTGCGATCAGTCGTGCGGGCTTCCATAATCTCGTGGCCCTCACAATCGCCCCGGAGTGTACGCATGTCTTCGCTGATCCTTTCCATCGTTCTCGCCTGGTCCGCCGGTTCACCCGCAGGGTCGTCGTCGGTCGTGTTCGCGGCGTCTCTCAGTGAGGGGGTGGGCGAGGGCGCGAGCGAGGGCGCGAGCGAGGGCGCGAGCGAGGGCGCGAGCGAGTCGGGGGCGGCTCCTGCGACCGCTCCCGCGACGAACCCTTCGTCCGCATCCGCAGCCAGTCCCCCGGCGTCGACCGCCAGCGCCCCTCCGGCCCCCCCGCCGCTCGTCAAGGACCGACTCGAGCAGATGCTGATGGCCGGGGACGAGGCCATGATCGTGCAGTCGTTCCGTCGGCATCCCAACGCGGTGCTTCCGTTCATCGACGAGTACCTCGAGGGTGGGTTGGCCACCATCGAGAAAGGCACTGCGCCGCCAACCGGGCCGCCGTCTTTGGTGTCCTTCCGCACCGGTGTGAAGTTCGCCGAACTCGCCGATCGAGCCTTCAGCGAGGCCATCTTCACCGAGTACGCCGCCAACTTCGCCAGTTGGAATCCGGCCGAGCAGGCCTCCTTCCGCGAGGGCCAGAAGCTCTTCGGCGAAGGCCGCAAGCTTCGCAAGGAAAAGCCCGAGGACGCGCTCGCGAGCTTCCGTGGGTCATTCGCCAAGGCTGAACCGCTGGGTGACTTCTGGGGCATGGCCATGGCCCAGAGGGCCATGGCCGAGACCAGCCGCGCCCTTGGCCGCATGGAGCCGGCCCAGGAGGCTGCGTCGAAGGCGAGCGAGCTCTACGGTCGACTGCAGATGGTCAAGGACCAGGTGAGTTCGCTGATTCTCGTCGGCGACCTTCGGAACGAGTTGAACCTCCAGGATCGCGGCGTGGGCCACTACCGCATGGCCTTGCAGGCGATGGGGCGGTCGACCGATCAGTCGGGCCGCAAGGAGGTCGTCGACAAGATGGCCGCCGTGCTCGAGAAGATGGGTCGCGGCGACGACGTCAAGCGTCTGCTGGAGCAGGAAGCGGCGCAGGGTCGGTAGCGATCGCCCGACTCAGGATTGCGCTCTGGTAGTTGGTGTACGGCCACTGCCAATGTTCGATGAAGCGAAAGCCGCGCCGCAGGTAGTAGGCCATCAGTTCGCCATCCGGCTCGGCCATGCTGAGGGCGAGTTCGCGTCTGCCAAGCGCGGCCGCGCGGCGTTCGACGATGTCGATCAGGCCCGCCCCGATGCCGAGTCCTTGCACCGTGGGCTCGACGGCGAAGAGTGAGAAGTGGGAGACCTCAGGTCGCAGGAACCACTGCGGGAGCGCGGCCTCCTCCAGCTCGTCGAGAAGGATCATGCCCACGAGTGCTCCAGACTCGAGATGGCGGGCGATGAAGGCCTCGCCGCTCTCGCAGCGCTTGCGGGTCACCTCCGCCGTCTGACGGCCTGCGAGCGGACGAAGGCCCAGTTCGACCTGCCGTCGATACGCTCGGTGGAGCATCGCCGTCAGGGCCTCGCAGACTGCATCGCTGGCCCCGCTGCGCAGCGGATCGATGGCGATCCGATCGCTCGGCTCGTTCCGACTCCGCGGCGACTTCGGATCGTGGAGAGGATCCATGGGGGCGGAAGCGTACTTCACTCCCCGGCTCGGTGAGCACTCGACGGCGGAAGGCCTGTGGCGATTGTGGACACTCGCGGTTTGATCGCCGCGGCGACGGCCCCGGCGGTCTCGGCCGGAGCGAGTGACGGTGCGAGCCCCGGAGCGAGTGACGGTGCGAGCATCGGGGCCAGTCGCGGGGCCAGTCGCGGGGCCAGTCGCGGGGCCAGTCGCGGGGCGCGCATCGAGGCTCGACCCAGGGCAGGTCAGCCGATATCCTCCGCCGTTCAGATCGTCGCCACCCTAGCTCAGTGGTAGAGCAGCGCTTTCGTAAAGCGCAGGCCGTGGGTTCGAATCCCATGGGTGGCTTTTTTTGGGGGTGGCTTTGTGGGGAGTGGCTTTGTGGGGAGTGGCTTTGTGGGGAGTGGCTTTGGGAGTGGCCTCTGGCCGGCTCCAGTCGCTTCGAAGCTGCGGTGAGTGAAGCACACCCCTCGCTCCGGCGTTCGACGCTCGTGCCGCGAACTTCACAACAGCCGTCGGCCCGCGACGTCGCGGGCCTCGACCGCGACCTTCGCCGCCGGCGACGTCGGGAACTCGCTCGCGAACATGGTCCAGATGCAGGCGTCGTCGATGCGCTCGCCGCGCAGCGGAATGCGCCGCCTCAGCGTGGCCTCATGGGTGAAGCCGAGCTTCGCCGGCACGGCATTGCTGGAGTGGTTCCCAACCGCGACACGGATCTCGACCCGGTCCATGGCGAAGAGCTCGAAGCCGATCCGAGTGAGCGCCGCAGAGGTCTCGGTGGCGATGCCCTCGTTGCGCCGATCGGCGCGCACCCAGTAGCCGATCTCGAGTCCCCCCGGCCCGATCCGAGGGTGGAGTCCGGCGGCGCCGAGCACCTCGACTCCGGCGCCATCGAGAATCAGAAACGGATACTGCTCGCCGCGATCGAACATGGCCCGGAAGTTGCGAAACAGGTCGATCACGCCATCAAGGGCCATGGGGTGGGCATCGGTCCAGCTCATCCACTCCCGCAGCGACTCCAGGCTGGAGTCGACGGCGAGCTTGATCTTCGGAGCAAAGCTCGGGTCGGCGCAGACCAGCCGCAGGCGCGGTGTGGCGAGCGTGTAGGCGATGCCCGCCCCCGAGGGCAGCAACGAACTCACCGCCGCCTCCGCCCGGATGAAGCGGGCACGCTGGGACCTTGCGAAGGCGCTGGCGAGGTCACTTGACGATGAGCTTCACGGCATTCGCGGCCGGAAGATTCAGGGCCCCGTGAGCCCGCGCCGCGGCGTCGGCCGTGGGCCCGGTGGCGCCCTCGACCAGGGCCAGCAGTCCCTCGATGTGCCGGGGCTCGGCGCGGTTGCCGAAGCGTCTGGCCGAGGCGGCCACGCGATCGAGCAGTTCGATCTGCTCGCTTTCCTTGGCGCTCAGGGCGGCATCGAAGAGTCGACGCTGGGCCGGCTCGGAGTTGATCAGCGAAAGCACGTCGGCCACCAGCAGCCGCACGCCGCCGGTGCGCGAGTCGAGTGCATCGAGGAGGGCCGACTGGGCGTCGTCGACCTTGAGGACGGTGTTCGACGACACCGCCAGCGTGGCCAGAGCGTCGAGGGCCTCGATGGCATACTGCTGGGCCTCGCTGTCGGTGATGCGACCGCCACTGGTCTGGAGCATCACTGCGTCGACGGCGGCGCTGAAGGTCTCGTCGCTCAATCCCGCCTGCCACGCGAGAGTGCGTCGATCGCCCTCGATGTCGTTGGCGAGAGTGATCTTGTCGATTGCGGTGGTGACCAGCAGGACCGGGGCGGCGATGGTTCGGTTGTTGCCGCGGATGGCCGCGAGCTGTTCGCGCACGAAGGCCCCGCTGCCCCGCACCACCAGCAGGTCGATACCGGGTGCCGCGGCGATGTCGGGATCGATCTCGCCCAGCGTGCTGCCGCTGTTGAGCACGGTGAAGCCGTTGGCCTGAAGTCGGCTGGCGAGCACCTGGCGATCTTCGTTGTCGCCGGCGATCACCGCCGCGAAGATCGCGTTGCCGGTCCGCACCGCCGAGGCGAGGGTCGGCACCACGCCGAAGTCGCCGGGGAAGGTCTCCTTGGGAAGGGCGTTGGCAATTGCCAGCGCCGCCTCGTACTGCACGCGACGATCGGGATAGCGCAGGGCTTCCGAGATCGGGGCGCCCTGGCTGGTGGTGAGCTGCAGATTGCCGGCGCCCGCGGTCTGTCGCAGGGCCAGAATCGCGTCGCGAACCAGCGGCGTGTTGTAGGACGAGAGTCCCAGGGTGAGCACGCGGAGGGCGGTGTCGGCGCCCGCGGCGGTGGCGAAGAACTGCGGCGAGAAGACGTTGGCGCCGAAGACTGGATCGGTCTCGCCGGCCGGGAGTTCGTTTTCGCGCTTGAGGTCGGAGGCGACGAAGAGGCTCAGGGCCACGGCGTTGTCGGGCGAGGTCCGGAGGGCTTCACGGGCCGTCTTCATCGCCATGATCTCGGAGAAGATCGCGGTGGGCACCGGCTGCGGCACGAGCCCGACGAAGTTGTCCCAGAGCCAGAGGTTGTTGGTCGGCTCCGCGGGGAAGGCGATCAGCGACTGGGCCTCGTCGAAATAGCGGCGCGAAAGCTGGGTCCACTGCTCGCTCAGATCATTGCCACTGGCGCCCACGGCGGCGAAGGCCTGGGCTGCGGCCTCGCGCACATCGGGCGAACGCGAGGTGTCGTTGGAGAGCGCCAGGAGATACGGCGCAGCGTGCGGCCAGGCGATTGCTCCGAGGATCTGGCAGACCTGGGTCTGGTCGTTGGGATCGAGATTGGTCAGGGCCTCGCTCAGTGGCGTGACCGCCTGGCGACGGATGCGGACGAGCATCTCGCGGGCCGCCTGTTCGAGCTCCGCGTTCCTGGTCTCGATCATCTGCTGAAGCAGTTCGGGAACCGCATACTCCCCCGCCTGCTCCAGCCGGGCCTGCGCCAGCATCTGCTGTCGGCGCGTTCCGATGAGCATCTGCACCGCTTCCTTCACTCGTGCGGAGTCGCGGCCGAGATCACGGCGACCCTTCTCGAGACGCGTCTCGAACTCGGCGACGAGGTCGGCGACGCCATCCATGCCGCGTCCCACGCGAAGGGTGCCTTCGACGCGCTCACCGAGATCGTTGTCATCGACGAGGATCGCCAGCTCCGCGTCGCTCACGCCGCTCTCGAAGAGCGAGCGGGCGTTGGATGCGGCGAGGTCCGGCCGGGCGATGCGCACATAATGAAGAAAATCTTCGAGCAGTCGCTTCGACGAAGCGCCCGCGTTCTCGCCGGTGGTGGCGGGCGCCGGAGCTGCGCCGGATCCACCGCTTCCGGAGATCGACGACTGGGCGAACACGCTGGTGGAGAGCACGAGCGTCGCGCCGACCGCGAGCAGGCCGCCGGAGAGGGACGCTGGCAGGCATTGGCCGGGTCGTCGAAGCGAGGGGGTCATCGAAAGAAGTCTCCGGTAGAGGCGGATGGTCGTCCGCGCAGACAGCGAGGCGTGCGAAACGACTCAGCGTGTCGGAATCTAGCGGTTCGCGCGGCACAGTGTCAATGAAGGGACCTCTGGCAGTGGTCGTCATTGACGCTTCCGAGGGGTCTCGGTACCGTCGTCCGCGACTCGTGTGTTCCGTCGGCGACTCGTCGTCGGCGTGACCAAGGCGAGCGTCGCTTGGGCGACTGGACACGCTGCCGCACTCCGACTGGAGTTGCGTCGGGCCTGCCCGGGACGCACCGAAACGCCGCTGGCCAAGAGGGAAGGTGGTGAGAATCCACCGCGGACGCGCCGCCGTAACGGGCGCCGGTCGGAAGTCCCTGAAGCCCCTCAGGTTTGTTTTTGGGGGGGGTGCGTTGGGGCTGCGACCGGCAAGGTTTGTCGAAGTTTCGCAGCGGACGCCGTCGAATCGTTGGCACTCGAGAGAGTTTCGTGCCAGCCAAACGATCGGTGGACGGGCGAAACAACCACTGTGGACGCCGCAAGGGCGCGCCGCGGGAAGGTTCGACCGACCGCACCCGAAGCCGGAAAACCTGCTCGAGCCAAGTGTCGTCGCCCTCGCGAGATTGGGGCATGCGACGCGGCGCCGGCTCGTTCCCCCGGTTTTCCGCGTTCCCGATCTCTCCCCCAGGCGACTTGGCCGCCTCGTCCTTCACGAGGCACACCTTGGTCGGGAACCGCTCCGCGCGACACGGAGCGAGCCTGGAAGTGGTCTTCCGTGATTCGATACCGCTCTGCTCTCCGTTCGTCCCTTCGTCCCGTCCTGGCCGCCGCCCTCCTGGGAATTCCGACTTCGTCCGCAGCCGCGGGCGATCCCTTCGCCGACGCGGTCACTGCCTTCGTGCCCGGCGTGGGCGGAACACCCGGCTTCAACGTCCCCCTGGCAACCCTCGGCTCGCCGACGCGCTGCACCGGCGAGGGGTTCTTTCCAGGCGTGGTCTCGCCGTTCAATCCACCCTATCTGAGCGAGGAAATCATCTCTCTCGGTGCCGGCGGTTCGATCGTGGTCGAGTTCTTCGAGCCGCTGCTCGACGATCCGGCCAACCCCTTCGGCATCGACCTGCTCATCTTCGGCAACACCGGCTTCATCGACTTCGACTTTCCCGCCGGCCTGATCGGCGGGCTCTTCAGCGACGATGGCGGCGTCGTCGAAGTGAGCGAGGACGGAGTCGAGTTCGTGCTCGTCGAAGGCGCCGTGGCCGATGGCCTCTTCCCCACGCTCGGCTACCTCGACTCCGGTCCCTTTGACCTCGAGCCGGGCCTGGTGCAGAGCGACTTCACTCGTCCGGTGGCCCCGGCGCACGGCCGAATGCCACTCGAGGGAACCGATTTCGCCACCCTTGTTGCGATGTACGACGGCTCCGGAGGCGGCGCCGGCATCGACCTCGCTTCGACCGGGCTGAAGGCGATTCGCTTCGTGCGGGTCTCCGTTTCTGTCGGGTCGCGGCTCAGCGTCGAAATCGACGCATTCTCAGACGTCGCTGCCGTCGGACTCTTCGGCGACCTCGACGGCGATTCGCTGGTCAATGGGGCCGACCTCGGACTGCTCCTCGCGGCATGGGGCGAAGCGAGTCCGGGTGATCTCGATGGCAACGGTGTCGTCGACGGCGCCGATCTCGGGCTGCTGCTTGCGGAGTGGACGCCATGAGTGCGCCTCCGACCGGGGTGGATCCGCGCCGCACGGCCCGCGCTCGCGTCGCCGGCGGCGGCCGCGGCGCGGCGTTCACGCTGACCGAAGTTCTGGTGGTGATGGCCTGCATCGCCCTGCTGCTGGCTCTCGCACTTCCTGCGGTTTCCAAGGTGCTGCAGAAGTCGCGAGGAGCGCACTGCTCGGCGAATCTCCGACAGATGCACGTGGCAGCGACGGCCTACTCGACGACCTACGCCGAGCGGCTCCCACCCGCGATCCTCTACTTCAAGCGACCCGCGGGAATCGAGACCGCCGCGTGGGACTGGGTGCAGTCTCCCGGCGGCATCGTCACCCCCGGAGCCCTGTGGCTCTTCTCCGGCAATCCCGAGCGCGTGCAGCAATGTCCTGAATTCCTTGGCGCCAGCACCTTCGGGAGCGATCCCTTCACCGGCTACAACTACAACACGACCTTTCTCGGCGCGGAAGGGACGTTTCCGCAGTACGCCGCCGATGGAACGCTGCTCGATGGGTGGAAGACGGCGCGGCCCGGTCTTCCTGCAGCCTCGCTGCGACGAACCAGCGAGACCGCGATCTTTGCCGACGGCGGCTGGAAGGGTGGCGCCAACAAGTTCATGCGCGCTCCCCTCAACACCGTCGAAGGCAATCTCTCCATGATCTACGCCGGAGGGCAGGCGTTCCGTCACGCCGGGGCCTGCAACTGCGCCTACCTCGATGGTCACTGCGCCGCCCCGCGAGCGCCGCAGGAAGGCGCTCACGCCACGCCCGCACTCCTTGGCGCAATCATGGCCTTTCCACGCAACGGATTCCTCAGTCAGGACGATGCCGCGTATGACCCCCGCTGACGCCGCCTCGAACGTTCCGCCGTCGCAGTTCGTCGGGTTCGACCAGGGATCGATCGGCTGGGTCGATCGATGCGTCTGTCACGACATCACCTTCGCCCGAGTGCTGGGCGAGATCCCCTGCGCGGACGCGTCGCCCGAGTCGACTGCGGCGGCGCTCGAGGCGGCGGCGGAACGCTTCGGCTGCGGTCGCACCTGCGGAATGTGCCGGCCGTACCTCACCCAGGCGTTCGCGCAGCAGCGACCGCGCATTCCGCTGTGCGAATGATCGACGTCCCAGGCGCGGCCCCGCGCGGCGGTGGCGGCCCGGTACCATCCCTCGCCATGCCGGGCTCATCGCTCGTAGACGACATCGCGTTGCCGCCACGGCGGAAGGCGTCGGAGCGGATTCCGGCAGCGCTGCTGCTCGCCGATTGGGTCGCGGGCGAGGAGGAACGCGGCGATGGTCTCGCGCTCGTTGCGGAGCTTCGCGAGCTCCTGCGAGGTCATGGCGTCGCGTCGGCGGTTCCGCGCGTTCCCAGCGGCGCCGATCCGGCCTCACTGATTGCCGCCGTCGAGCGGGCGATCACGCGACTGGCCGAAGACGACGCGGTCATGCGCAATGGAATCGGGCTGATTGGGTTCGGCCATGGCGCCGCGCTTGCCTGTCTGCTGGGGGCGCGATCCGACGTGCGCTGCGTCGCCCTGGTGGGGCCGGTCTCGGTCGAGGTGGCGGCACGCCGACTCGATCGAAGCGGAGACATCGCCGCGGACCGCGAGAACATGATCCGCGGCCTCGCTGCGCTGCAGCCGCTCAAGGCCCTGGCCAGCGCCGCTCCTCGCCCGGTTCTGATCCTGCGAGGCGCCGCGGATGAAAGACACGCAGCGGACCATGCCATCGGCATGGCGATGGCCCTCTCACTCGACGGCCGCCCGCTGGAACGCTGCGAGGTGGCCTTCGGAGACCAGGCCCTCGGCGACGCCAGCGTGCGGGCTGCGGTTGCCGAACGACTCGCGACCTTCGTCCTGGGATCGGGGTCATGACGGCGTGCAGCGCCGGCACCGACCCGGTGGCACCGCTGTACGACGCGGCGCTGCGGACGGTGCTCGCCGAAGTGGCGGCGGGACCGACCGAGGAGGCGAGCCTTGCCGAAGCGAGTGGGCGCGTGCTGCGCCAGGCAATCATCGCCGACCGCGAACTTCCACCGTTCAATCGAGCCCAGATGGACGGCTATGCGCTGCGCGGCGCCGAACTGCGGATCGACTCGCCGATGCCCGTGGTCGCCCGCATTCACGCAGGGATGGAGTGGCATGACCCCGTCCCCGCGGGAGCGTGTGTCGCCATCGCCACCGGTGCGCCGGTTCCGGCCGGGCTCGACACGGTGATCGAGCACGAGCGCAGCGATCGCGGCAACCCCGTGCGATTCAGTTCGGCGGTCGCCGCTGGAGCGTCGATTCATCGCCGCGGATCGGATGCCCGGGCCGGAGCCACGCTGGTTCCTGCGGGCGCGGTGCTGGCTCCGGCGCACATCGCACTCGCCGCCACCGTCGGAAGCGAGACGCTCTGCGTCGGCGTCCGACCGCGGGTCTCGATTCTGACCAGCGGCGATGAGATTCGAACCGCCGGAACGAGCGAGTCGATCGCACTCGCCGCCCATCTGGTCCGCGACAGCAATGGTCCGATGCTCGACGCGATGATCCGCGCCTTCGGTGCCGAAGTGGTCGCGCGGCGACACCTTCCCGATGACCAGGCCGAGACCGCCGGTGCGCTCGCCCAGGCAATTGCCGGCAGCGATGTGGTCGTCACCACCGGAGGCATCAGCGCCGGTGAGCGCGACTACCTGCCGCGAGCGCTGGCTGCGGGCGGCGCGACATTTCTCGTGCGCCGAGTTCGGCTGCAACCGGGTGGCCCGCTCACGGTGGCGCGGATGCCTGGTGGGGCGCTGGTGCTCGGACTGCCGGGCAATCCAGTGTCGACTCTGGTCTGCGCCCACCTGTTTCTCTGGCCGCTGGTGCTTCGGCTCCTGGGCTCGGCGGCGGCGCTTCCCTGGCGAGACGGTCTCCTCGGGCAGCCCACTCGCGCGAATCCGAAGCGCCAGGCGTATCGCCCGGCCCGCGTCGCCTCCGACGGCACCATCGTCGTTCCGTCGTGGGAGGGTTCGGGAGACCTCGTGCATACCGCCGCGACCCAGGGCATCGTGGAACTTCCGCTGGTCGAGGGCGACGTGGCCGCGGGCACGCGGTTGCGACTGCTGCCGTGGGCCGGTGTGCAGAGTGGATTTGCGTGACCGCCGCCATGGCCATCCGCTGCACCATCCTTCTCTTCGGACCGCTCGCCGAAGCCGCCGGGCGGCGGGAGGCGCAGGTGGTGCTGCCCGAGGGATCGATCGTTGCCGATCTGTGGCCGGCGCTGAGCGCCGCGCTGCCCGAAGCAGCCGCGGAGTTCGAGCGCTGGCGCGGGCGTACTGCCCACGCCCGGGACCATCGCTACGTTGCCTCGCATCAGGCCCTCGTCGACGGCGACGTGATCGCCCTCGTGCCGCCGGTGAGTGGCGGATGACTTCCCCTGCGGAGGTGGCCGCATCGGCTGTCGGGCATTGGCGCTTCTTCGTCGACACCGGTGGCACCTTCACCGACTGCATCGCCATCGATCCGCAGGGAGTCACCCGACGGGTGAAGGTTCTCAGCAGCGGTGTGCTCCGGGCCCGGGTGGTGACCATGTGCGACTCGTCCAACCGCGAGCTGGTGATCCGCGCCTCGGAGGTCCTCGGACCACGGGTCCTCCGCGGCATGCGCGCAGAAGGCGCCACCGTCGAGAGCTTCGATCCAGTCGGCGGGAGAGTCCGTTTCGATCGAGCGTGCTCGCCACCGGGCCCCACCATCGACTTCACCGCCGATGAGGAACCGCCGATTCTCGCGGCCCGTCTGCTCTGCGACGTCGCTGCCGACCAGCCCCTTCCGCCAATTGCGCTTCGCCTGGCGACGACCCGCGGGACCAACGCACTGCTCGAGCGCCGTTTCGCCCGCACCGCACTCGTGGCCACCCGCGGGTTCGGCGACATGCTGGCAATCGGCGATCAGCGGCGGAGCGATCTCTTCGCCCTCACCGTGGTGAAGCCGGAGCCACTGACCAGAGTCATCATCGAAGTGGACGAGCGCTGCGATGCCTCCGGAGCCGTGATCCGTCCACTCCTCGAGGCCGAGATTGCCCGGGTGGTCGAGGCGGTGCGAACCAGCGGTGCGGAGTCGGTTGCGGTGGTCTGTCTGCACGCCTGGCGAAACCCCGCGCACGAGCATGCCCTGGCTCGAGCCCTGCTCGCCGCGGGGTTTCGGCACGTCCACCTCTCCTCAGCCGATCCGATCCTGGGGCTTCGAGCCCGGGCCGTCTCCGCGGTGGTCGACGCGGCCCTGGCGCCGATACTCGAGACCTACTTCACCCGCGTCGAGAGTCGAATCGGCACGCGTTCGACGAGTCCCCTCGGGTCGGTGGTGGGCGCGGCCAGCGCGCCGCACGCGTCGGTCAGCATCCTGACGAGCGCGGCGACACTCGTTCCCGTGGCCCGCTGTGCTCCACGGCAGGCGCTCCTGAGCGGTCCCGCAGGCGGAGCGCTGGGAGCGGCCGCCGCCGCCCAGGCCTCTGGATACCCGCGAGCCATCGCCTTCGACATGGGTGGCACCAGCACCGACGTCTCTCGCATCAGCGCCGACGGAGATGGTCGACCGCGGCCGATTGCGCAACTGGGCCATCGCGTGGGTGACGTCGAACTGACGACACCGGCCATTGCCATCGAGACCGTCGCTGCGGGCGGTGGCTCGATCATCCGTTTCGAGGACGGTCATCTGCGCGTCGGGCCGACCAGCGCCGGGGCCGACCCCGGACCGGCGTGCTACGGACGCGGTGGACCGCTCACCCTCACCGATGCCAACCTTCTGCTGGGTCGCTTCGATCCAGCCCGCATGGCGCTGCCGCTGGCGCTCGATGCCGCGCAAGTCGCGGCGACGGCGCTGCGGAACTGCTCGCCCGACGTTGCGGAGCGCTTTCCAACCATCGAATCGCTGCTCCTGGCCGCGGTGCGCATCGCCGACGAGCACATGGCCGATGCGATTGCCTCGGTCTCGGTGCGGCAGGGTGTCGATCCGCGAGATCACGCGCTCGTGGCCTTCGGAGGCGCCGGTGGGCTTCACGCGGTGGGTGTGGCCGAGCGACTTGGCATTCGCACCATCATCCTGCCTCCGGATGCCGGTCTGCTGAGCGCCGTCGGCCTCGCCGATGCGACCTTCGAACGCGCCGGGCTGCGCATGGCCCTGGTGGTGCTCGGCGCCACCGAGCCCGCCGCCCGCCAGCAGGGGGACGAACGTCTGGCAGCGCTGGTCGCAGAGGCTCGGGCGGAAGCGCAGTCCCTGCTTCGCGACGATGGGCACCAGGCCGAGGCGACCTCGCGGGGCTGGGCCCGAGTGCGGTTGCTGGGACAGGAGAGCGCCCTCGAGATTCCATTCGACCCCGACACGGTCGACGCGGCGCTCCTGATTGCCGAGTTCCGCACTCGATATCGCAGCCTTTACGGACATCTTCCTTCCGAACGGCCGGTGGAACTCGAGTCGGTGCGGGTCTCGTGCGCCGCGATCGACCGCGCGGCCCGCTTCGGGCGGCACTCGAGCGCTCCCGACAGAAGGCCGCACCCCGACGATCAGAGCCGCCGCAGCGGTGAGAAGAGACGCACCACCGTCACTGGGCTGGGGCGCGATCCGGAGTGGTCGGATTCGCCGCGCGTGCAGGACTCGGACGCCACTGTGGACGCCGACAACGACTGGATCGAGGCTGCGGTCGTCGATCTCGAGGAGCTCGCTGTGGGCGAGTCGATTGCCGGCCCGGTGCTCCTGGCGTCGCCGCACAGCAGCGCTCTGCTCCCGCCGGGATGGAGGGCCACGCTCGATTCGACCGGCGCCGCCATCGTCGAACGAGTGGAGACCACCGCGGCGGCCTCATCCATCCGCGCACGCCGCGCACGCGATCGGGCGGCGCCGCTCGAAGAGATCGTCTGCGCTCGCATTGAGTCCTTCGCCACCGAGATGGGCGAACTCCTTCGCCGCACCGCGGTGAGTGTGAACGTGAAGGAGCGGCTCGACTTCTCCTGCGGTGTGCTCGACGCGGCCGGGCGACTCGTCGCCAACGCCCCCCACGTTCCGGTTCACCTTGGGGCGCTCGGAGCCTGCGTCCGATCCGTCGCCGAGATTCTCCCGCCGCGTCCGGGCGACGTGTTCATCACCAATCACCCCGCCTTTGGTGGCTCGCACCTCCCCGACATCACTGTGATCACTCCGATCTTCGAGGGCGACTCGATGGACGGAGCGGACGCGCCGTGCCATGCCGACAGTGGCGCCGAGAGTCGAGAGGACGACGTCGGGGAGGGTGCCGGGGACGGGAATCCCCACATGCCGCGCTCGACCCCCCGCCTTCTGGCGTGGGTTGCCAGCCGGGCCCATCACGCCGAGCTCGGAGGCACTCGCCCCGGCTCGATGCCGCCGGGGGCTCGTTCACTCGCAGAGGAGGCGGTGGTGATCGCCCCCATGCGTCTCGTCGACCGCGGTCATTCCCGGCGCGAGGCGATTGCGGCGCTCTTGCGAGGCGCGCCATTTCCGACCCGGGCCCTCGAGGAGAATCTCGCCGACATCGACGCCGCCGTCGCCGCCAATCGCCACGGCGCTCGACGACTCCTGGCACTCGCCGACGAACTCGGGGTCGAGTCGCTCGGCACCTTCTTCGACCGAATCGAGCAGCGTGCGGAACGAGCGGCGCGGAAGGCCCTGGCCACGCTCCCGCGCGGGCGGCGCGATGCAGTCGAGCACCTCGACGACGGCTCGACGCTCGCGGTCGTCGTCGAGATCGCGGATATACCGGGCGGGGCCAGCGCACGGATCGACTTCACCGGAAGCTCGGGTGTGCACCCGGCCAACTTCAACGCCACGGAGGCCATCGTGCGCTCGGTGGTGATGTACGTGATCAGGCTTCTGGTGCGGGAGACGCTTCCTCTCAACGAAGGCCTCCTCCGTCCGGTCGCGGTGCATGTGCCCACGGGACTTCTCAGTCCGATCTTTCGCACCGACCCGACGCGGTCGCCGGCAGTCGGCGCGGGCAACACCGAAATCAGCCAGCGGCTGACCGACGTCCTGCTCAAGGCGCTGGGAGTCTCAGCGGCAAGCCAGGGGACGATGAACAACCTGCTCTTCGGCGTGGATTGCGGCCCCGGGAGATTCGGCTACTACGAAACCATCGGCGGCGGTGCCGGAGCCACCGCGGACGGGCCGGGCGCCAGCGGAGTACACACCCACATGACCAACACCCGGATCACCGACGCGGAAGTGCTCGAACAGCGTCTGCCGGTGCGCCTCGAGCAGTTCTCGATTCGCCGTGGATCGGGTGGTGTCGGCGCCCACTGCGGTGGAGATGGCCTGATTCGAGCGATCCGCTTCCTTCGACCAATGGCCGTCTCGCTGCTGTCGCAGCGGCGCGGCCAAGGACCCTTCGGATGCGGCGGTGGCGGCGCGGGAGCGCCGGGTGCCCAGAGGGTGCAGCGCAGTCACGGTCTCGAGGAGGTCCTGCCCGGATGCTGCGCATTCGAAGTCGGCGAGGGTGACATCGTCACCATCGAGACTCCGGGTGGGGGTGGATTCGGAACGCCCCGCGCGACCTGACCGGGCGAACCCGCGTCGATGGTCACACCGCTTCGTGACCGTCGAAGACACCGCGGCGGGCAAGGTGCGGGGCGATCCCCATGGCGCTGGCCCACGTTGCAAACTGCGATCCCGGAGCTTCGACGCGAAGCTGAATTCCGCGTCGACCCGCTTCACGGGCGAGGTAGATCACCGCCGAGAGCAGCAGGCAGTTCATCGCCGTGGTGTTCGAGAGATCGATCACGACCAGCCGAGGATTCTCGCGCAGGGCCTCGACGGTCGATGCGATGAACCGGGTGAGTTCAGCGGCACCGGTGCAGTCGACGGGTGCGAGGATCCGCAGCGACTCCGCTCGGGGAGGCTGACTGGCGGGGCCATTGTCCTGGTGGCGGACCATGGCAACTCATTCGCATTCCCTCGCCGTCGGTTCCCCTGGGTGCGTGCGGATCCACGAACTCGTCCTTCTCCAGAGACATGTGCCGATGCCCCACGCCTCTTCAGACGAAGGGCGGCAGGCGGGGATCGGCGCGATATTCGATGCGTTCGATGGATCGAGCCATGCCGCTCGATTCATCGACCCGAACAACCGCCCCGCACATCGCCTCGCCTCCCTCGGCGAGGTCGTAGGGAACATGCATGCCGGTGGTCATGTGTCGGAGAACGGCCCGCGCATTGCGCCCGATGACGCTGTCGTACGGACCGCACATGCCCACATCGGTGATGAAGGCCGTTCCGCCGCGCAGAATCCGGGCGTCCGCGGTGGGCACGTGGGTGTGGGTCCCCACCACTGCGCTCACTCGTCCGTCGAGGTGGTGGGCCAGCGCGATCTTTTCGCTGGTGGCCTCCATGTGGGCTTCGACGATCACGATGGGCCGCTGCTCGGGAAGCGACTCCAGCACTTCGTCGACGGTGGCGAAGGGGTCGTTGGCCGGAAGCGGAAAGAAGATCCGGCCGAGCACGGTGATCACGAACACGCTGCGGGTGCGGGTTCCAGAGGGCGGAATGCGAGTGAAGCGGCGACCGATGGCCAGGTTCGAGAGGTTCGCGGGACGAGCGATGGGCTCGTCGGCGAGTTCGAGGAGCGGGATCACCCGCTGATCGCGATAACAGTGGTCTCCCAAGGTGATCGCGTCGATGCCGAGCGCCCGAAACGCCCGGTAGAGCTCGGGGGTCAGGCCGCTTCCCGCGCGGGCGTTCTCGGCATTGGCGATGACCACGTCAGGCTGGTGGTCGCTGCGAAGCCGAGGCAACTGCTGCTGGACGACCCGTCGACCTGGGGCGCCGTTGATGTCTCCGAGAAACGCGATGGTGAGGTCTGACATGCGTTTCCGTCAAAGAACAAACGTCCTGGTGCGGTCCCCGAAGCAATCCCGACTGCTAAACTCTGCCCAGTCTACTTGCTCGGAAGCGTTTCGCCGCACGCCGCCTCAGGGGTGGCGGGTGGGTTGGCCGTGGCAGCATTGCCGCGGCCCCAGGCGACGTTCGTGGGCATCGGGTGTCAATTCGAATGAGTACCGGTCCGTTCTCCGCTGGCGACATCGTCCGCCATCCTCGCCGTCCCGAGTGGGGTCCCGGCACAATCCAGCGCATCGAAACGCTCACGAGCGGCGGTCGACACGACCAGCGGCTCTGGATCCGCTTTCCGAATGCCGGGTTGAAGACGCTTCTCGCGAGCGTCGCCGAACTGGAGGCGGTGCAGTCGACACCCCTGAACGACGAGACGCTGGTGGCTCGCGAGATGAGCGGCGAGACCGGCTGGCTTGCCGAGATCTCGAAGCGCAAGCCGGAGGACGCGATGACCGCGATTCCCTCTCAGGCGTCGGATCCCTTCAGCTCCGCGAGGCGCCGACTCGAGTTCACGCTCGGGCTCTACCGCTTCGACGCCGGCGCCAAGCTGGTCGACTGGGCCATCGCCCAGTCGGGCCTCGGTGATCCACTGAGCCGCTTCTGCCGACCCGAGCTCGAGGAGCTCTTCCGTCGCTGGGCGTTTGATCGCGACGCCCACCTCGGACGGCTGCTTCAGGATTCGGAGTTGCGTGCCGCGCCGCAGCTTGTGCAGGAGCTGCTGGCCAAGGCGCCGGTCTCGGCCCAGCAGGCCGCCAAGCGGGCGATGGCGATGCGGTGACTGGTTTGAGCGCTCCGTAGCGGCCTCCGGCGGTTGTTCTGAGCGCTCCGTAGCGGCCTCCGGCCGCACACTCGCTTTCGTACGCCGCGCGGGGCAGAGCCCCGCGGGCTGATCGACGGGTTCGTGTCAGAGCGCTCCGTGGCGGCCTCCGGCGGCACACTCGCTTTCGTACGCCGCGCGGGCTGATCGACGGGTTCGTGATCGCTGCGTACGAGCGAGTCGCGGGACGGGCGTCACCTTTCGTTCAACGCACACCGCCGAGGCAGGCGGCCACGGCGCTCTGGTTGAAGGCCTCGTCGAAGTCATAGACGCCGCGGAAGTCCTCGAGCGTGTCCTCGTCGGTGCGGCTCATCACCTCGGCGGCGATCATCGCGAACACCATGCGACCGAAGTCGTCAGTGCGGCGGATGTTCCAGTGGGAGAGCACCGCCGGGGCCATCAGTCCGAACTGCTGGATGGCGAACTCGCGCAGCCCCAGACAGAGCTGCTGCCCACTCACGTGGCGATTGCCGCCGCCACCCGACTCGCCATGAAATCGGCGCACGGCGTAGCCGAGGCCTTCATGCACGAACTCGTACGCCGCAAGCGGATACGGGCCGGCGCTGGTCAGCACCTTGCGCTTCCATTCCGCTTCGGAGGTGGTTGGAGGAGTACCCATTCGGGCCGGATGCTAGCACTGGACTCGTGCGCCCACGGCGATCAACGGCCGTCAGTGCGTGCCAGTCGAAACGTCGCGTCCAGTCGGAGGGCGCGATCGCCGATCTGATGCAGCCGCCAGCGGAGGTCGTGAAGCCCCTCGGCCAGCGAGGCCAGCAGGCCGACAGCGTCCCGCTCGCTCTCCTGGGAGCGGATGGCGGAACGGGCGACCGTCATCGCCTTGCCATCGTCGGTACCGGTGCCGTGACCCACCGTGGACTCGGAGGCGAGTTCCTCGGCGAGGGCCGCGTCGAGGAGATGCATCTGACTCGCGCGGCGCAGTCCCGCCGCGAGCAGTCGTCCGGGAATGATCCCGGCATCGACGCACACGGCCGCACGCTCGACCGAATCGGGGCTTCGCAGCCCGAGTGATTCACGCACCCGGAGCTCCTCGACCAGGCGGCGGAGTTGATCGACGTCGTTGGCAATGACGGTCCGGCCGCGGTCGAGACCGGCGACGACCAGAAGCTCGTCGCGATTGGGGTCGGTGATCGACGCTGCGCTGCCCGCGGAGTGGATCGGGAACGCTCCGGCGAGATTCCCTTCGAGCATTTCGATCCACGCAGCGTCGGTTCCGCCCGACTCTGGTGATGCAGCGTCCGTGTCGTTCGCGTCGTCTGCGTTGGAGCGGGTCCGCTGGAGCGACTCCTCCTGGAGCCGGATGGCCTCGTCGGTCGAATGCCGGGCCTCGAGCACCAGGGCAAAGGGCACTCGTGTCGACCCCGTCGCCGTCTGACCTGGCCCCGAGCGACCATCGGTATGCTCGGCCGCCGCCGGAGGACCTGCGGCGGCGTCAGTTTCGGCGGAGGGCGCGACGATCAGAAGCTGCGGCACGCCGCGGACCAGCGAGGCAATCGACTCGTCGGCAACGTTCGGCAGCAGGGTCAGCATCATCGCCCCGAGCGGCGATTCGCTGCTGCGCCCGAGCACCGCGACGGCACCAGCGCCGGCGAGTCGATCGAGCACGCGACAATCGAGCGCAGAAGGCGGTAATGACGGCAGACAGGGAGCGTCGAAGAGGCTGCGCTGCTGAAGCTCGATGGTCTCGCCGCGAAGCGTGGCCACCACGGCCGTCCAGCCGAGCGGGAGTTCACCTTTCCCCGCTGTCGCCCCCGCGGCCATCGGATTGGCGCTCGAAAATGACGGGGCCCGCCCGCGAAGAAGCAGTTCGACGCGAGGAAGCTCGGGCGTCGCCACGAGGGTCGTGGTCTCAGGTCCGAAGGGAGCGAGTTCGCCGAACGATTCCATGCCGTTGACCACGGTCTGCCGCGGCTGCTGCATCTCGGAGACGAACCCGAGCGCCGGGAGATTCACAAGCCGAGGGCCGCCCTCATTGCGAAGGAGAGACCAGATCTCGCTGGTGAGCGCGGTGCGCGGGACTGGTCCGATCACCGCCATCTGCTGCCAGCGGTTGAAGACGATCCGCTGCCGGACGAGATGGTGCCAGCCGCCGCCCAGACGCTTGGGGCCGAGCGTGCGACTCAGAAGGCTGATCGTCGCGTCGTCGACGTCGCTGATCAGCGTCCACTCCAGAGTCGGGCCTTCGCCGCGAATCACGAGCGTGGCGTCGCGACCGAGGAGCTGGTCGAGCAGCTCCATCTGATCGAGGTCGAGTCCCTCGGCAAGGTCCTTCCATGCGGCGGCGATCTGCGGGTCGGCGACGAACGCTTCGACCGCCCGACCGACCGGATGATCCTGAAGGGCCCGTCGCAACTCGGCGGCGCGATGCAGGTGAATCACGATTCGCGCGTCCGGTGGCGCCAGGGCGGCGCGACTGAAGGCCAGACTCGCCGCTTCGGCGGGAGCGACACCCGGCACCGGGCTGGAAGGCGAGTACGGGTCGGGCGCCCAGGAGCGATTGGCGAGCGTCACGTCTGCGGCGCTGAAGGCGAGGGCCACGGCCAGCACGTGGGCGGCGCGGAGCGGCCGAAGCGAGCCGATGCAGGCGAGTATCGACGAGATCACGGTCATGGGACGATCGAACCGCCGTCGGCAGCGGCGCGGAAGGTGATTCACACCCATCGGAAGGGTGCCGCCGCGCGGGCCGGCGGTGAGGAGGGCGGCGCGGGGGTGGGGCTCTCGGGCGCGCGACTCGGGGCCTGCGGCTGGAGACGGTGAAGAGTGCGAATCACGTCGCCGAGGCGATCCGCGCCGCGGCCGACACCGGCCTCGACGGCGCTCGGGACGGTCACCGAAGCCGGCCGGATTGAGCCGGGTTGGGCGTTGTGCAGCACGATTCCGAGTCCGGCCATCGCCAGCAGCAGTCCCAGCATGCCGCCGCGCCGAAACATGCGCCAGTGGCGATGGCGCCGGGCGCCACCGCGGTCGCGAAGAAATCCGAGGCGACGCATCACCGCATCGACCTGCTCCGGATCAGCGCTCGACGCGGGGCGATGGTTGACTCGTCCGTCGAACGTCGCGGGATCACCCGCGGCCGACTTGGCGGGGAGCTTGAGAACGGAATCCAGCACGGCGGAGAACCCGTCGTCCGGAGCGGCCGAGGCCTCGGCCCGACCGCGCAGGAGTCGCGTGAACCAGTTCGCGCGGCCTCCACTGCCGCGCTCGCTGAAGAGTCGACGGTCGTCGGAAGCACCGCCGCCGTTCGACGGGCGCCAGCCCGGGAGTCGCCAGTTGGGTCGACGCGGAGTCATGACCAGCTCTCCTCGGCGCGGACTCGTGCCACCGGACTCTCGGTGATCGCCCGCTGCATGCGCCGACGGGCGCGATGCAGATGGCTCTTGACCGTGCCCTCCGGCATGTCGAGATGGGCGGCGATCTCGGTGATGGACCAGGACTGCTGATGGAAGAGCAGCACGATCTCGCGCTGCAACGGGTTCAGGAAGGTCAGAGCCTCTTCGATGACGCCGCGCAGATTCTGAAGCGACTCGGCGCGCTCGGAGTGCCCACCGGGCGCCTCGCCGGTGAGGTCTCCGGCCAGGCCCACCGCGTCGCTGTCCGAGGCCGGTCGCAGCTTCTGCATGTGGTTGACGTAGAGGCGGCGGGCGATGGTGAAGAGCCAGGTGCTGAAGCGGAAGCGATTGTCGAAGCGATCGATGTTCCGGATCACTCGGACGAAGGCCTCCTGCACCATGTCCTCGGCGACGTCGGGACGACCCGAGATGCGCAGCATGAATGCAAAGAGCGCCGGCTGATGGCCGCGGATGAGGGCTTCGATTGCGTTGCCGTCGCCCCGCTTGGCCCGGCGGATCAATCGGCTTTCCTGGAGTTTCAGCATGGGTGGTCTCGGCTCCGAGGAGATCGTCTCCAGACCCGTCTACCGGGGGGCCGCAGGCACGTTGCGGCGCAGCTCCTGCCCGACCACTCCCACCGTCACGGCACACACCCCAAAGGTCAAGGGACGTTGAGCCCGGATCTCGAAACCGGCCTCGCGGATCCGCGCCGCCAGTTGGTGATGATCCGGGAACGTCTCGATCGAACGCGGCAGATATCGATAGGCCCCGGATCGGTCGCCGCTGAGGAGCGTCGCGCTGAGAGGCATGATCCGCCGGCAGTAGAAGTCGTTCACGCCTCGGATCATGGGGTTCGCAGGTCGGCTGAACTCGAGGACCACCAACCGCCCGCCTGGACGGAGCACCCGGCGAAACTCGGCCAAGGCCAGATCGGGGCTGGAGACGTTGCGGATCCCAAAGGCAATCGACACCACGCTGAACGAACCGGTCTCGAAGGGCAGCCGGGTGGCGTCGGCCCAGCGATAGGTCGGCCGCTGCTCGGCGGGGAGCCGCGAGGCCTTCCGGGAGGCGATATCGAGCATCGCCTGGGTGAAGTCGGCGCCGACGACCGAGGCCACGCCGGCGCGGGCGAAGGCCTCGGAGAGATCCCCGGTGCCGCAGGCCACATCAAGCACGGAGTCTGCGGGGCCCGCGCCCGAGAGCTCGACGGCGATGCGGCGCCAGCGCTGGTCCTGCCCCAGCGAGTGCAGCCGGTTGTTCAGGTCGTAGGAGCGGGCGATTGCCGAGAACATCCGCTGCACCCGCACGGCCTTGTCCTCGCGGGCATGGCAATCGACGGCAAGATCGTTCGCCGACCAGGCCGGGGACGCGGAAGCAGGTTGATCGCGGGGAGTCGCGGTCATACGGATGGAGCTCGTCGTGCCGACTCGGCGTGCGGGTGCGGATCGGACGCCGGCGAGCTCGGGCCAAGCGTAGAACCATCGACAGCGGCGTCGAGCGACCAACGGCGCCAAGCCGAAAGCCGAATTCGGGCGATGTCTCTAATGTCAGGCCGTACGGTCGTCTCACCAGACTGGAAACGAGACCGCAAACGATACTGGAACGAATCATGCTGAACTTCCTTCGTGTGCACGTGTCGAATCGTTCCTCCGCCTCCGTGCGACACCGAGTCGCGACGCTGTCGTTTCTTCACCTGCTGCTGCTGGCACCGCTTCTTCAGTGGGGCTGCTCGACCAACGCCGCGACCGGGCGATCGCAGTTTGACACGTTGAGCCGCGACGAGGAGATCGCCATCGGCAACGAAGCGATGCCGAGCTTGATCGAGGAGTACGGCGGTCGATACCCGGTCGGATCAGTCGACAGCTACGTGAGCGAAGTCGGCATGAAGCTCGCCGCCACCGTCGAGGACCCCGAGAAGCGCAGTCTCCCGTGGGAGTTCACGGTGCTCGACTCCGACGTGATCAACGCCTTCGCCCTCCCCGGTGGCAAGGTCTTCATCAGTCGAGGACTGCTCGTCCAACTGGACAACGAGGCCGAGCTCGCGGGCGTGCTCGGCCACGAGGTCGGGCATGTCACCGCCGAGCACGCCGAGCAGCGCATGGGTCAGCAAACCGTGGTGAGCGTGGGCGCCGCCGTGGCTGGGGCCGTCGCCGGAGTCTTTGGCGGCGCCTCCGCGGGCACGCTGTCGACGGCGGCGCAGACCGTGGTCGGAACCGGCGGCCAGGGCTTTCTCCTCAAGTTCAGCCGCGACCAGGAGTCGGAGTCCGACGCCCTCGGCGTGCGCTACATGGTTGCGGCCGGGTACGACCCGGCCGGCATGGTCGGCGTACTCGAGGTTCTGAAGGCGGCAAGCGAGGGTGGAAGCACCGCCGAGATCCTCGCGACCCATCCCTATCCCGAGACGCGTCTGGTGCGGGTCGAGGAACTTCTGAACAAGGACTATCCCGGCAAGCGGGGTAATCCGGCGCTCAAGACCGGGCAGACCGAGTGGAACCAGCGCATCCGCAGCACCCTGCCGAAGCCCGACATGGCCAGGCTCGAGGGGGATTGCTGGTGCGGGCAGCGACATGGCGGAAGTGGCGGGCATGGCGATGCTCAGGTCGCCGCCTCGCAGTTGCCGGACCCTCGAAACTCGCCGCAGCCCGCGGTTGAGACCGAGGCCCCGCCAGGGGCCCAGACCGGGGGCCAGACCGGGGGCCAGACCGGGGGCCAGACAAGGGTTTGGGCCGGCCCCGGGGCGTCGCCACCGCGCATTCAGAGTGCGCACTCCGTACCATCGTGACCGCGATCGGCCCCGGAGTGTGGGGGTCCGATCGAGACCGTCTTTCGGTGTCGCGACTCGAGTGGACTCGAGATGCAGCCGATACCTGCTGGGGCCATCGTCTGCTCCACTCGCCCAGCCGGCCGTCCAATCGCTCGAGGAAACGCATGGTTGTCGATCTGCACGCCAGAGTCTGGGGTTCGCCGGATCAGTTCGGTCCTGAGATGTCGCGGCTGCTTCGGCTGCGACAGGCCGACCGCTGGGTGCGTCTCGACGCTTCGGGTGCGGCCCTCGACCGGGCGATGGGGTGTGTGGATGCGTGTCTGGTGCACGGCTTCCGCGCCGATCGGCTCGGAGCCCACGTTCCCAACGAGTTCATCGCCGAGATCGTCCGGGCCGCCCCGGGACGCCGCCTGGGAGTCGCCGGCGTCGATCCGATGGGTGCCGATCCGCTCCGACAGATCGAAAGCGCCCAGTCCTTGGGACTCGTTGGCATCTCGATCAGCCCGATGTGCCAGGGCTTCCACCCTTCACACTCCAACGCCATGCGGGTCTACGAGGCCTGCGTGGCTCGCAACCTCCCGATCTTCGTGGCCCGCCCGCTGCCGCTTTCGCCTTCCGCGGTGATGGACTTCGGTCGCCCCGGCGCCTGGGACGAGGTGGCTCGGGCGTTTCCGACGCTCCCAATTGTGATCGGCGAGCTCGGTTTCCCCTGGATCGACGAGACCCTGGTCCTGATCGGCAAGCACGAGAACATATGGGCCGATCTCTCGGGCATCGCGGCCCGGCCGTGGCAGTTGATGAGCGCCCTGCTGACGGCGCACGGACTCGGCGTACTGGATCGAATCCTCTTCGCCTCCGGCTTCCCGCACGAGACTCCGGCGCGGGCCATCGAGAACATCTATTCGCTGAATGCCCTGAGCCACGGGACTCAGCTTCCCGGCATTCCTCGAGCCCTGCTGCGCGGGATCATCGAGCGGGACGCCCTCGGGGCACTGCGCATCGAAAGCGACATCGCCCAGCAGGTCTCCTCGACGGCAGACGAGGAGCTTCCCGAGGTTGAGCCGGTCAAGACGCCGCGGATCGCTCCAGCGCTCCGAACCCTTCGTGGCACCTGAGCCCTGGCACGCTCCACGTCGAAGCGGCGGGTGCTCCGAATGCAGTCGACTCACGCATTGCTCATGCTGACCCGGCCCCTCAATCGGCTCTTCCCCCGCGTCCCCGCGTCGAACTTCTCGGGGTCGGCGGCGCGAGCCGTCAGCGCGGTTGCATTCGTTGCGCTCGCAAGCCTCGGCGGCTGTGCCTCCTCCACCGGTTCCGCCGAACTCTCGCTGCAGGGCGAGGGCCGCGAGCGCCGCCGTCTCGCCTCGGAGTTCGAGAACGCGGCGTTCATGCCCGGCGACAGCAACACCTCGATCTACCTGAGCGACGTGCCGCTCGAAGCCCTGCTCGATGGCTCGGCGACCACAGCCCAGGTGGTCCATGTCGAGCTCCTGTGGGAACCCCGGCCCGGCCGCACGCCTCTCGATCCAGGCGCGACCAATGCATCAGTCCGCTACATCGTCTTCGTCGACGGCGAGGTCGGCATCTTCGGCGGGGCCGGATTCGTCTCCTTTCGCGGGGGTCTGCAGCGAAGTCGGGTGAAGTTCGATGTGCAGAACGCCTCCATGCAGCTTGTCGAGGCCACACCCGGGTTCCGCGATCTCCTCAGTCCCGCGAGCCTCTCCGGCGAAGTCGTCGCGGTGCGCAGCGAAGAGCGCACCCTCCGCCTGAGGCAGGTCATCAGCCAGCGCGTCACCGATGCCTTCGGCGAGACCAAGATCGTCGACGCGGCGCCGCAGTGGCACGAGTTGATTGCGCTCGTTCGAACGCACTGACCTCACCGCGCCTGCGCGGGCGCGTCACCCGTTCCGTCAACGCACCCCGAGGGACTCAACGATGCAATTCCTGCTTGACCTCTGGCTCCCGATCGTGCTCTCCGCAGTCGTCGTCTTCTTCGCCAGCTTCGCGGCCTGGACGCTGCTCCCCCACCACCGCGAGGACATCCGACCGCTGCCCGACGAGGGTCCGATCGTCTCGGCCCTGGCGACACTGCGACTGCCGCCAGGCATGTACGCATGGCCCATGCCAGCCAAGCCGGCCGACTACAAGACCAAGGAATTCGCCGACCGCAGCGCCAGGGGCCCGTGGGGTTCGCTGAACGTGCAGCCAGCGGCGCCGAGCATGGGGCGCAGCCTCGTCCTCGTCTTTCTCTTCTATCTCGTCGTCGGCGTCTTCGTGGCCTACGTGACCAGCCAGTCGGTCGTTCCGGGTGCCGAGTATCTGCGGGTCTTCCAGATCGCCGGGACGGTGGCCATCGTCGCCTACTGCTTCGGTCAGATCCCGGGAGCGATCTTCTTCGGCAAGTCGCTGCGCTTCACCCTCACGGATCTGCTCGACGGGGTCGTGTACGGACTGCTCACCGCCGGCATCTTCAGCTGGCTCTGGCCGCGATGAGCGGTGGCGCGAATCGCTTCACCGTCGAGCGTCGGGCAATTCCCGACGCCGAGGTGGCCCAACTCCGACACGACCTCAAGGCCTCCGCCGGCGGATCGCTCGTCACCCTCGTGTTCTCGGCCGGATGCGTGATCGGCGCGGTCGGCGCGACGATTCTCGCGCTCAAGGCACCAACCTCGAACGGGACCTTCGCCGCCACCGCGATCGTCTTCGTGGTCGGGTTCGCCCTCTCGTTTCCCTTGATGCTCGCGGCCGCCGGCGCCCTGGTCGTGCGCCGCGGACGCAGTCGACGCTTTGAAGGCGCAATCGGCTCCGGCGTGGCCGAGGTGTTTCGATTCGCGCCCGAGGGCGTGTTTCTGATCGACGATGCCGGCGCCCACAGCGGGGCGATCCTGCTGCGCTGCGTCAACGCCCAATCGCCGCATGCGTGGCTCTACGTCGCGGCGGGAATCCTCGACGATCGACTGCTGGTCGTCGAGCGCGACGAGGACGACCATCGGGCTCCCGCAACAGCCCCCAACTCGATGCGGGCGGTGGGCGCGATCCACCGGTTGCCGGCCCCCGACGGAGGGATCATTCAGATCGAGGACGCCGAGACGGATGTCGATGTCCGACTGCTCGATCCGGCGGTGCTCGAGGAGGATGAAGCGTCGGCTGCGGGCCGGGATGCTCGGACTGGTCCGGCTGATCCAGCCACGTCTGATCCCGTCACTGGACCCAGGTTGGACGATGACGTGGACGTCGACGGTTCCCACCCCTTCGACCCGCCCGTCGGCGAGGATGAGTGCTTTCTGATCGACGCCGCGGCGCTTCCCGGGCCACTTCGCCGATTCCTCGAGTCGCGCTGAGGGTTGGTGTTCGCGACCTCGGCGCTCTCGAACTCATTCGTCCACTGGCCGAAGGACGACTTCGAACAACGCCGCGTCGGGATCGACCAGGGCGGTCACGCACGACGCCGTGGAGGTCAGGCGAACCGCGTCGCAGGTGAAGAGTTCGAGTACCTCGCAGTCGGCGGACGCCATGTGTGTGGCGTCGTCTGGCGTGACCACGGCGAGGCATCCGGTCCCGCCGAAGGCGATTGCAAAGCGAAGCGCGCCGGGCCCGAGCGTGTGGTGCACTCCTTGGGCGAGTCGACGCACCGACGCGGTGAACCGTCGTCGATCGACCATCACGTTGAAGTCGCGGACGGGTCCGTCGAGGAGTGTGCAGAAGGTCGTCGACTCTCCGGCGAACGCAATCGGCTGGTAGAGGCGATCGAGCGTGCGGGACGTGCCGTCGATTGCCAGCCGCACCCCGCGGCCCTCGATCAGGAGGAGGTGTCGATCGATCTTGACGAACCGGGAAAACGGTCCGTCGGTGGCCACGTCGGCGATGCTCAGCCGCCAGGCGAAGTCACCGGACGAGCGGTCCACGTCTTCCGCGCCGGACTCGTCGCGGGCGATCTCGAGGGTCACGCCGAGGCCGTTCTTCCACGGCATGCGGCGATGATCGGCGGCCCGCAGCAGTCGAATCGGCGGCGTCGAGCGTGACTCGGCATCACCGTTCATGCTGTGACTGTCGCCCAATCGGCGAGGGCGGCGCGGATCGTCCGCAGGGCCTCCGCGCGCAGGTGATCCGGAAGCCTCTGCCGTGGTCGGCGCACGTGGACCGATCCCATGCCCACGGCCTCCTGCACCAGTTTGATCAAGTGCACGAACTCGGGGACCACGTCCATTCGAAGGAGCGGCAGGAACCATGAGTACAGCCGAAGCGCTTGGGCCCGCTCCGGCGCCGTCGAACCGCGAGCGGCCAGGGTGAAGAGCGACACGCTCTCCTTCGGAAAGGCGTTGACCAGACCGGCGATCCACCCGGTCGCCCCCGCGTCGATCCCCTCGACGATCAGGTCGTCGACTCCAACCAGCACCGCCAGCGAATCGCCGCAGAGGGAACGAATCGCGGTGATCCGGCGGACGTCGGCGCTCGACTCCTTCACCGCCCGCAGCGAGGGGTGGGCCGCGGCCAGATCGGCAATCTGCTCGGGTGTGAAGTCGACGCCATAGGCGATCGGATTGTTGTAGAGCATGCACTCGAGATCGGTCGCCGCGATCACCGCAGCGACGTGGTCGCGCATCTCCGGCCAGGAGTCTGGACCGAAGCCCCGGTACACATGCGGTGGCAGGACCATGAGGCCGCGGCATCCGGCGTCCCGCGCCTGCTCCGCCTGGGCCAAGGCACCTCGGGTCGAACTCGCGGCAATCGACGCGATCACCGGCGCTCGACCTCCGCTGGCATCGACCGCCGTGCGCAGGAGCCGGTCGCGCTCCTCGCCGCTCAGGGTGGCCCCTTCGCCGAGCGAACCGGCCACCACGATTCCTCGGCATCCGTGCCCGAGCATCCAGCGCACATGGCGGTGGAAGAACTCCAGATCGATCTCCTCGTCGGGCCCGAAGGGAGTGGTGATTGCCGGAAGGACACCGGTGAAGATCGTGCGATTCATGCTGTGGACTCCACGCCGAAGCGGAACGGGTCGTCTGGGCCAAAGAGGAGCGTGGTCTCCGCCGTCACATGGGCCCGGCCACGGAGCGTGGGAATCAATCCCTGGTCGGTTCGCCGAACGCTTCCGACGAAGCGACTGCCGATCACGCTCTCCTGACGCCAGAGCTGCCCTTCGGCAAGTCGTCCATCCTCGAAGAGGCACGCCATCTTCGCGCTGGTGCCCGTGCCGCAGGGCGAGCGGTCGTAGGCCCCGCCGGGACAGAGGACGAAGTTGCGACTGTCGCAATCGGCCCGCCGCGGAGCTCCGAAGATCTCGATGTGATCGATCTCGTCACCGGGGTTCGCCGGGACGACTGCCCCGCCAACTCCCCGGCGATCACTGGCATGATCCGCCCAGAGATCGCCCGTCACCCCCGCGGCAACCAGACTCTTGCGGAGCGCCCGGCTGAACCTCGTCAACGCGTCGATGTGGGCAAGTTCAAGTTCGATTCCGCAGGGCCTCGTGAACTCGTCGCTGACGAGAAAGAACCAGTTGCCGCCCCAGGCCACGTCGCCGCGGACGGCCCCGTAGCCGGGAACGTCGACCTCGACGTCGCGCCGCGCTCGTCGCGCCGGCACGTTCTCGATGGCCACGGTGCCGTCGGGTTCCCGCGCGAATCGCACCACTCCCACCGGAGTCTCGAGTTGATGCGTGCCGACCCCGATGCGTCCCAGATGGGCCAGCGTCGCGGCGACCCCCATGGTGCCGTGCCCGCACGCATGGAGGAAGCCCACGTTGTTGAAGAAGATCACCCCGGCGATGCAGTCGGCGCGGCGCGGCGGCAGAAGGAGCGCTCCGACGAGAAAGTCTGCGCCGCGCGGCTCGCCAATTGTCGCCCGGCGGAGATGATCGAAGTGCTTGCGAAACGACTCGACCGACTCGGCGACCGTGCCGCCGGGCGATGCGGGAAGCTCGGGAAACCCGGCGATGATGCAACGGGTCGGCTCGCCCTCGGTGTGGCTGTCGATGACGTCGAGTCGAGTGGTCACAGGGGCGTTGAGCATGAGGTCGACTGACGCTTCGGTCGCCGCCGGCGAGGGCAATCAGGATACGACGAAACTGCCACCTCGCCCGGCGGCATGCGCGGGCTTTGAATGTGCAGAGAAATGCGCGCCGTTTGGCCCTTGGCGAAGAGCGGTCGAGGCCGACCGCTACCATGCGGACCGTTCGGGCATGGCCGGCGGCGCACTCCTCCCGAAGGAGGCCCACGCCATGTCCGGAACGTGCGATGGCACCCCTGCTGCGGTGTCCTTCCTGGGCGAGCCGAGCGTCAGGATTCAGCTCAACCACGGCATCCAACTTCCGCGCAGACCGCCGGCCATGTTCCTCGCACCACCTCATGCACCGATGACGCGCCGGGCCCGGGCGCTCGCGGCGCTCTGCATGGCCACCGTGCTCGGCGGCTGCGGTTCAGCCTCGGTCGCTCGTTCGACCTCGACGCTCCCCGCCGCGGAGCCGACTTCGTGGACCAATGGCCTCGCCGGGCCCGCGGGCAGTGAGGTCGCCAGCGAATCACCATCGGTCGAGATCTTCGACGAAGCCTGGCGGGTGGTTCGCGACACCCATTTCGATCGAACCCTTTCGGGGCTCGACTGGGACGCCGTGCGGACCGAGTTCCGCCCTCAGGCCGAAGCCGCCCGCACTCCGCAGGAGCTTCGCGAGGTGATCGAGGCGATGCTCGCCCGACTCGGCCAATCGCACTTCCAGGTGATTCCCTTGGCCGGCGACGGCACCCTCGCCGGGCGCGACTCCGTGGGAACCGCGTCAGGCGCAGACCACTCCGCCGCAGCGAGCTCCGAGTCTCAGGCACGCGCCGCGCACGACCGTCCCGAAGGCACGGTCGGCCTCGACGTGCGACTCATCGACGATCTCGTCGTGGTCCGCACGGTGGAGCCCGCGTCCTCGGCGGACGTCTGCGGCGTGCGCCCCGGCTGGTCGATTGCGCAAGTGGATCAGATCGACCCGCAAAGCGCCCTCGCGGACGTTCCAGTCGGCCTCGAGGGCGCCTGGAGGACCTTCGTCGAGACCCGAACGGTCGCGTCGCTTCTCGATGGACCCGAGGGCGACTCCAAGGTGATCCGCTTCCGCGATCCGACCGATCAGTCGGTCGAGCTTCAACTCGAACTCCTCCCGATGGCCGGCGAAGTCGTCCGCTTCGGTGGGCTCCCCCCGCTGCATGCCCGACTCACCTCGCGCTGGATCGCCGCCGCGGAGCTCGCGGCCGTTCCCGTGCGCTCGCCTGCCCGCGAACCGCGAATCGGCCTCATCGCCTTCAACATCTGGATGGTTCCCGTCGCCGCCCCCTTCCACCAGGCCATCGACACCTTTCGTCAGGCCGACGGACTGATCATCGATCTGCGCGGCAATCCGGGCGGGATCGGGGCCCTGGCGATGGGTCTCGCGGGTCATTTCTGCGAGACGCCGCTGAGCCTCGGCACCATGCGGACCCGCGGAGGCGATCTCGAGTTTCGCGCCAACCCCCGCCGCACCAACGTCGCCGGCGAGCGAGTCGAGCCTTTCTCAGGGCCGGTGGCGATTCTCATCGACGAGATGACCGGAAGCACCTCCGAGGTCTTCGCCGGCGGCTTGCAGTCCCACGGTCGGGTGCGGATCTTCGGCACGCGTTCGGCGGGCGCGGCCCTTCCGGCGCAGATGTCGACCCTTCCCAACGGAGACACGCTGCTGCACGCCATCGCCGACTTCACCACGCCGGACGGCACGCGGCTCGAAGGGCGCGGCGTGATTCCCGATGAAGTCGTTCCGCTCACCCGCGCTGAGCTCCTGGCCGGACGCGACGCCCCGCTCCTTGCGGCGGTGCGCTGGATCGATGGTCTCGCACTCGCAACCCGCGGCGAGGGGATACCGTGACTTGCGCGACACGCTGCGGCCGTCCGTGGCCGTTCGATCGCCTCACCCGACACGCTGCATCCGCACCTCTGGAGGGACTCGAAAGATGCTTCACATGACCAGTCACCTGTCTTGTCTCGTCGCGCCGCTGGTTGCGATGACGATCGCTGCGCACACCCTCGCCGCGGCGCCGGCGGTGTCGCTCGCGGGAGGGCCTGCATCGCCACCGGCGACGTCGCCGATCACTCCGCCAACTGCACCTCCTGCCAAGTCGCCGGCCAAATCGCCGGACAAGTTGCCGGACAAGTTGCCGGACAAATCGCCGGACAAGTCACCGGCGAAACCGGTTCCGGCTCCCGCGGTGCCCGGGGCGTCCTCGCCTGGCGAGAAGGTCCCGACCATGAATGAACTCGTCGACCGGCTGGTGACTGCCCTCGGCGGTGTCGAACGCTGGTCCAGGATCACCTCGCGACGGGTGACACTCTCGACCGAGTTCGCCGGGCTGGGCACGACTGCCGTCGAAGTGGTCGAACTGGCCCGCATGCCGAATCACAAGATGGTCTCGACCACGGTCCCTGGAATCGGCGACATCCAGGAGGGCTTCGACGGCGAGATCGCCTGGTCGATCGATCCCCTGCGCGGCCCGATCATCGGTACCGAGGAACAGGCCAGGCAGCAGAAGCGAGTGAGCGACTTCCGCCGCCTGCTTCGACTCGCCGAGCTCTACCCCAAGGTCGAATCGATTGCCGAAGTCGAATGGCGCGGAACGCCCTGCTGGGAAGCCAAGGTCGCCAGCGACGACGACGATCGAACCACGCTCTACTTCGCCAAGGACACCGGCCTGCTGCGCGGCGAAGAGATGGTCGTCGAGACGCCTGCAGGAGCGATCTCGACGGTCACGATCAACTCCCTCTACAGCGAGTTCGATGGAGTGAAGGTGGTCGCCGAGACCCAGATCGAGATGCTCGGCCAGGTGCAGAAGGTGACCGTCAAGAAGGTCGAGTTCAACGTGCCCGAGGCCGAGAAGTTCGAACTGCCCCCGGCCATCAAGGCCCTGCGAGCGCCCCCGCCGCTCTCACTGCCCAGCCCCTCACTGCCCAGCCCGTCACTGCCCAGCCCCATAGGGCCCGCCGGCACTCCCGGCACGCCTGCGCCGCAGAAGCCCCAGTCGCCCATCCGCAACGAGATGGCGCCCACCTCATGAGCGACGCCGCGATTCGAATCGTGAATGTCACCAAGCGCTTCGGTCGCACCGTCGCCGTCGACGGGCTCGACCTGGTGGTGCCGCGCGGCACGCTCTGCGGATTCCTCGGGCCCAACGGCGCCGGCAAGAGCACCACCATTCGGATGATCATGTCGATCATCTACCCCGATTCGGGAACCATCGAAGTGCTCGGCGGCTCGGCTCTGGGGGCGAAGGATCGCATCGGCTACCTGCCGGAGGAACGCGGCGTCTATCGCAAGATGCGAGTCGGGGAGTTCCTTCATTACATGGGCCGTCTGAAGGGCCTGCCCGGACGCGGACTGCGGACGACCGTCGAACGCTGGCTCGAGCGGGTCGAGCTCCCCGGGGTCTACGCCAAGCGCTGCGCCGATCTCTCCAAGGGCATGCAGCAGAAGGTTCAGTTCATCGCCGCCCTGATACACGAACCGGAACTGCTCATCCTCGATGAGCCCTTCTCCGGTCTCGACCCGGTGAACGCGGAGCTGATGCGAGCCCTGGTCGAAGAGCTCTGCGGCGAAGGGCGCACGATCATCTTCTCGACCCACGCCCTTGCTCAGGCCGAGCGGCTCTGCGACCGCATCTTTCTCATCAACCATGGCGTCAAGCTGCTCGATGCCACGATCGAGGAGATCCGCCACACCTACGACCCGCGGACACTCCTGGTCGATCCGCGCATCGATCCGGCGGAGGCCCGCGCCCTGCTCTCGACGCTGCCCACGGTGGTCGAAGCCCATCTGACCGCGTCGGGATGCGTCGAACTTCTTCTTGAGGAGTCGGCCGAACCGCAGGCGCTGATGAAGCTCGCCCTCGATGCGGTCCCGGCCCGGGCCGTCGAGGTGCGCCGCGTGAGCCTCGAGGAAGTCTTTGTCCGGCTCGTGCGCCGTGGAAGTCAGCATCCGCCGATCTCCGGTGGTGCTGCTCATTCGATGGTCACCTTCCCCTCGCCCACGGCTGTGGCGAAGTCGCCCACCGCCGACGCTGCCGAACTCGCCGAACTTCCCTTTGGTCGACCCACGCCATGAACCCCACGCCATGAACCCCACTCCATGAACCCCACTCCATGAACAAGGTCTTCTCCATCGCCTGGCGCGAGTTCAAGCACACCGCGCTCACCAAGGCCTTCGTCTTCGGCGTCTTCGGCGTGCCGATACTGGTTGCGCTCCTCCTGCTTCTCATGCCCTTTCTGGAAGGCCCGAACATCACCCCGCTCGAGGGACGCTTCGCGGTCGTCGCTCCCGATGCCTCGGTGGTCGACGTGGTCAGGAGCGAACTCGCCGGCGAGCGACTCGAGACGCGCCTCGGCGGACTGGCCCAGGATCCGAACTCGCTGCGGCGCGGCGGCGCCGATCCGGCCGCTTCGCTGGAACAGCTCGAGAGCGGCATGTCGGTGGCCGCGTCGATGATGACCAGGGTGGCGCTGACTGTCGAAGCGATCGAGGAGAGCTCCGATCCGACCGGGGAGTTCGCCGAACTGAAGGACCGCGTGCGAAACGGCGACCTGGTCGCCCTCGCGGTGATTCCGGCTGAAGCGCTCCGGACCGATGCCGCGGCGAACGGCGGCGCTGCCGTGGCGGCGCCCTTTGCCCTCTTCGTCCCGGGCGGCTTCTCGCCCAATCACACCATGCTCCTGCGCGGCGCCGTGGCCGAGGCGGTGGCCCGCGCTCGGGCCGCGGCCGCGGGCGTCGACTTCGATCGCATGCGCGAGCTGGTCAGGGCGGCGCCCTACGAGATCAAGCGACTGGAGGCCGGCGGCGGCGAGGTCAAGGAGCAGCTCTTCGCCAAGCTCCTGGTCCCCCTCGCCTTCATGATGCTGATCTGGATGTCGGTCTTCGTCAGCGCCAACTACCTGCTCACCACCACCATCGAGGAGAAGTCGAGCAAGGTGATGGAAGTGCTGCTCAGCGCCGTGAGTCCGATGCAGCTCATGTCGGGCAAGATCCTCGGCCAGGGTCTGGTGAGCGCGGTGATGCTGGCCTCCTACGGCGGTGTCGGCATGGTGGCGCTGGCGGTCCTGGCGAGTCTCGATCTCGTTCCGATCTCACAGCTCGTCTACCTGGCGGTCTTCTACGTGATGGCGTACTTCATGATCGCCTCGCTGATGGCCGGGGTGGGCAGCGCCGCCAACGACATTCACGAGGCCCAGTCGCTTATTGCACCGGCGATGATCCTGCTGACCGTGCCGCTCATGCTCTGGTTCCCAATCAGCGAGAACCCCAACGGCACGCTGGCCACGGTGACCAGCTTCATTCCCCCGCTGATTCCCTTCGTGATGATCCTGCGGGTCACCGCCGCGAACGAGCCGGTGGCCCTCTGGCAGATCGTGCTCTCGATCGCCTGGGGCTACTTCGCCATGTTCGGAATGATCTGGCTGGCGGCGCGGGTCTTCCGCGTCGGCGTCCTGATGCACGGCAAGACCCCGACTCCGCGCGAGCTGCTCAAATGGATCGCGTACCGATGACCGCGGTGCGGGTGCGGTGCGATTCGATCATCGTGACCGCCGTGAGCACGAGGTGGACCAGCGCAAAGAGCTGGACCACGGTGGTGTAGTCGCCGCGCCCGGGCGCTGCGCCACCGAAGAGGCCGAGCAGTGTGCCGGCCCCGACGATCCCCAGGGCATAGCCGACGTTGCCCGCGGCATGGATGGTTCCCATGGCCAGAGCCCCGCGCCCGGTGCGGGCGGCGAGAGTCATCGTGCTGGGCATCAGCGCCGACGCCGCAAGGCCGAGGCAGAGCATGGTCGCCAGCATGGCACCGGCGGAGTGGGCCGCGACGATTGGGATCATCGCAATGGCAATCGCGTAGATCACCGCCGCGACCGAACGGGTGAAGAGCGGCCCGATCCGGTCGCCGAGAAGTCCCGCGGGATAGGCGCCGAGCGCCATCACCAGAAGCGGCAGCGCCACCATCGAGCCGACGCGATCGGTGGGCCAGCCCAGCTTCGAGGCCAGGAGGAGCGGAATCGTGCTGGTGAGGAGCCCGGCAAGCATCCGATCGCTGGCCATCATCACCGCAATCGTCCAGAGCGGCGGCCCTGTGCGGCGCCGCAGGACGTTGCTCTCGACCGCCGGGCAGGAGGCGATGCCGGAGCGGATCAGCCGTCGACCTCCGAGGGCAGCGAGCGCCAGCAGAGCGCAGGCGGCCGAGCCGGTGAGGAGCACCGCCGTGGGTTCCTTGGCCAGCAGCCCGCCGATTGCCGCGCCGCTGGCGAGCCCCAGGAGGAGCACCGTGCTGGCCACGCCGAGGCGTCGACCGCCACCCGCAGGGGCCCCGGCCTTCGCGGCAAGATCGAGCAGCACCGCGAGCGTCGTCATGTCGGCGACGCCTTCGGCGCAGCGGAGCCACATCGCCATCGAGAGTGAGATCGGCAGCGCCAGAAGCGCCAGCAGCACCGCATTCGCCGTCGCCGCCAGCGCCACCAGCGTCGCCGGCCCCAGCACGCGTCGGAGCCATCCCAGGAGGGGAATCGAGAGAAACGCCCCGAGCAGGTTGATCGACATGAACCAATGGGCCTGCGAGGGCGTTGCTCCGAGACGCTCGACCAGCAGTCCACGCAGCGTCGGCGGAAGCATGGCGTCAGGCAGACAGGCCACGAAGATCAGCAGCGCAACGAAGAGAAGCCCGGAGCGGGCCCGCGCAGGCGCGCCCAGCGGAGTCGTCGCGCCGTCGGAAAGGGCAGAGTTCGCCGAAGTGGTGACCATGGCGCAGCAGGCGTCGCGAGGCGTCGAGTCGTGCCGACCAGCGGCCTCAGAGATCGACGGAGAGGGCCGAGAGGATCTCGCCGATCCGCTGGAACGCCTCCCGCGCCGCCTCCACGACAATCTCCTGATCGGCCGCCGAGGGCACCGCCAGGTTCATCCGCTCGCGGAAGAGCTTCCAGTGCGGCATGACCGCGTTCCCGTAGGGCGAGTAGTAGGCCAGTCCGAGAGCCCCATCGGCCAGGGTCAAGCCATGCGAGGCGGCGATGTGCTCGCGCAGAATCGTCGCTCCGAGCGTGGAGCCTTCCAGCACATAGAGGAAGCCCAGGAGCGCCAGCGGCTGCGCCGCAGCCAGCTCGTCGATGCGGGCGGCGACACGCTCTCCGGCGGCGATGGCCCCACCGATACTCGAGCTCGGTGCGGCCACGTCGCTGGCGAAGAAGCGCAGATCGGCCTCGAGCAGCGGGGTCTTCGCCAGATCCGGCTGCCACACCGCGCGAAGCGCCGGATGGGCGGAGCCTGCCAGATGCCCATCGAGACTGCGATGGACGACCGCGTACGCGGCGAGCTGTCCGACGTAGCGGTCACGAGGCAGCCGCCTTTCGACCATCGCGGCGGAGAAGGGAATCGCCTCCGTGGCCATGTGGGCGTCGCGGGTGCGAGCCTTGAGCTGATCCATCACGGTCGGCGAGGCGGCAGCTCCGTGACCGAACGGACATCCCGACGGAGCGCCAGCCCCCGGCATGGAGCCGGGCACCGGGTTGGGCACCGGGTTGAGCACCGGGTTGAGCACCGGGTTGGGGACCGAGTTGGGCACCGGGTTGGGCGAAGCGGAGGGGTGAGCGGTGGACATTATTGAGAATCATTCTCAATACCGTCCGGCTGTCAAGCGCCGCCCCGCCGCGCTGGCGAACTCGCCGCCACTACTCGATCAGGAAGACCTTGATTGGCTCGGGTGTGCCGGTCGGATCGTAGTTGATGGTCACATCCGCATTGCCGCCGATGACCACCTTGTAGGCGATGATCTGCTCGAAGAAGGTGTTGGCGTTTCCGTTGAGCGTCACCTGCCCGACCGGCATGTACAACGTGCCGAGCAGCTCGGCGTGGTCGGTGCCGTTGATCTCACCCGCGCAGGAGTTGGTGCGGGCCTGGAAGACCGAGACGCCCTCGTAGGTCCCCGACGTGGGTGCGGCAATCAGCAGCGAACCGTTGCCGCGCAGGTCGATCTTGCCGCGCTTCAGGAAGAACATGCACCCGTTGGCGACCAGGCTCCCGCCCGTGATCGAGAGGCCGGGCGCACCGGTGCAGGAGCCGTTGTTGATGTCATCGATGTAGTAGACGCCGGGAAGGCAGGTCAGTGTGCCGCCGGTGCGCACGATTCCATTGGGGTAGTAGCCCGGACTGATGGTCTGGTTGTTCTTCTTGGAGACCGCCGGCTGGGTCGTTCCCAGCGGCGGATCGGGAAGGGCCGCGAGCGGATCCGGAACCACTCCCGCCTCGGGATAGGCCACGCCGGTGAAGTCGGTGTTGGCATCAAGGCAGAATCCTCCCGCGGCCGAGATGACCGGACAGTCGATGGTCGGTCCGCCGTTCGAACAGACCGCGCAGGGGTCGCTCGAATTGACCTGGATGCTGGCGCCGGTCAGGTCGACGTTGCCGCTGACGCTGAGTGCGCAGGCATCGGTCTCGTTGAGGACGATGAGCCCGATGCCGGTGCCACCCGTGTACATGGCAATTGCGCTTCGCTGCATGTCCAAGGCATCGAAGCCCAACGCTGCCCCGAAGATCAGGGGGACGCCGCCGTTGGCGGATTCCTGCGTTCGCCGAGTGGTCACGCGCACGGCATTCGGTGCGGCCGCCATGGCCGTGAACGTGCCGGTGGACCGGTCGTACCGACCGACCACGATGTCGCCGGTTGCAACATTGGCCGCGTTCGCATCGAGCCCGAGCGGCGCGCCGGCGACGCTGTTGAGCGAACCGATGGCGACTGCCGCCGCTCGTGCCTGGGTTGTTCCTCCGGAGAGTTCGTGAGCCGCGGCGAGGGCCGCGGCATCAGCAGTGTTCTGGAGCTGGTGGCCGACGAGCGTGCACCACCCGGTATCGAGGCCGAGTCCGACGAAACCGATCAGAACCGGCAGCGTGATGGCGATCCAGATGCTGACCGCCCCGCGTCGGCGACGACCCGAGAGTTGGATGCGTGGCATTGAGTGAGCCTTCCTTTCGACCTGTCCGGTTCGGAACTCTGCCCGCCCCGCCACATGTCGGCGGAACCCGTCGGCGCTGCCGGCCGACACTCACTCGACGAGGTACACCGAAGGTTGGCCTGCGGACCAGGTACCCGAGGGGAAGTCGACGTCGACATTCCCGTTTCCGGAGAAGGTCGCAAGATTGGCGATGAGCCATCCGCAGCGGAGATTGCCGTTGCCGGAGATGTGCAGAGTGCCGTTGGGAACGTAGATGGTGCCGAGCAGGTTCAGGACGTTGTTGCCGGTGAGCTGCACCGTGCAGCCGTTGGTCCGGGCATGGAAGATCGCGATCTTCTCGTAGGTTCCACTGGTCGGCGAGTCGATCGCCGCGTTCACGTTTCCGCTCATGCTGACCGGCCCGCGCTTCACGAAGAACATGCAGCCGTTGGCGATAAGCCGGGCGTTGCCGCTGAACTTGAGCCCTTTGGCGGCACCGCAGGACTGACCGGCGGGACCATCGATGTAGTAGATCCCCGGGTTGCAGGTGAGCGTGCCATTGCCGCTGCGGACGATGCCGTTGGGGTAGTAGCCGGGATTGATCGTGACGTTCCCCGACGTCGGCACGGCTGCCTGGGTCGCGCCCAGAGGAGGCTCCGGAAGGTCTTCGAGAGGATCGTCCATGATGCTCGCGCCGGTCACCAGAGTTCCGTTGAGCTCGGCGTTTCCGCTGAAGCATTCCTCGCCGACGAGGGAGAGGGCCTCGGCCGTCACCTCGGCGTTTCCGTTGAGGCATGCGGCGCAGGAGTGATCCGAGTTGACCTGGATCGTGCCTCCAGCCAGGTCCAGTTCTCCGTTGCCCGAGATCGAGAGGCCGCACGATGCATCCTCGTCGAGGATCAGAACGCCCGTCTCGGAGACGCCCCCGCCGCCGGACGCCATCGCGATGGCGCTCCGCTCGACGTCGATGGAGGTCACGCCGAACACGGCCCCGAAGATCATCGGGGCCTGGCCGTTGAGCGACGTCGATGTTCGACGGGCGAAGACCCTTACGGCGTTGGGAGATGTGGTGGTGGGTGTGAAGATTCCGGTCGCTCGATCAAACACGCCGAGCACGATGTCGCCGTTGACGCTGTTGCCCGAGTTCGGATCGAGATCCACGTTGGATCCGCCCGCACTGTTCAATCCGGCCACTGCAACGGCGGCGGTCCGGGCGTCGACTTGATCGGTGCGCACATGCTGCGCCCCGGCGAGGGCCGCCGCATCGGCCGAGCTCTGAAGCTGCTGTGCGACCAGGATGACCCACGCGGCATCGACGCTCAGTCCGACGACACCAACCAGTGCGGGAAGCAGCGCGCCGATCCAGAGGATGATCGAACCGCGCCGGCGGGCGCCTCTTCGACGACCATCCCGAATGCGAGTTGTTCTGGTTGAACGCATGGTGAGCTCGTGTAGGAAGCGACTGCGGAGCGATCCGTGCCGTCTGCGTGATGACGGACGCAATCGTAAATGGGCGAACTCATTTCTCCCGAGCAAGGGGAAATTTGGAACCACATCGCGGAATGTCGAACCGGCACCATTAGCATCCCTGTCGAACCGAGATGGTCTCGGATTGCACGCACAGACCTGCTCTGTGAGATCGTTGAACTTACGAAAGGTGGTTCGTCATGACACTCCTCAAGAAGTTCGTCGCCGACGAACAGGGACTCGAGACTGTTGAGTACGCAATCATCACCGGTCTCGTCGTCGCCGGCACGATCGGCGTCATCGCCCTGATCGGCGCCTGGGTCACCGGCCAGTTCACCGCGCTGAACGATCAGCTCGGCGGGGCCTGATGACTCATCGGGGATCCGCGCGGATGCGGACGAAGGGCTCGGCGATCACGGCGCTGTTGCGATGATCCGTCGACTCCTTCGTCCCATCCGTGCAGTCTCGGTGCGGCCTCCGCACCGCTGCACCGGCCCCGGATCCTCACCGAGTGTTCGCTCGGACTCGCCCCTGCCATGAGACGGTGACATGCAGGGGCCGCCGGAATGCTCGGACAGCCGAGCTGATCTCTCACGACTCTCCGTCAGTTGATCTCGTGCCCAGGAGGCACCAGTCATGTGGTTCGTCACGCTCTGGAACGAAGGATGGCCCGCGCTCGGATTCGGCGTGGTCATCGCCGCCTCCGCGGCGGCGAGCTGCACGGACCTCCTGGCTCGCAGGATCCCGAACTGGCTGACCTTTCCGCTGGCCGCGGCCGGTGCGATCAACGCATTCGCGGTCGCCGGCTTCGCGGGGCTGGCCGACGGTGTGACCGCAGCGATCCTGATCTCGGTGCCGTTTCTCATCCAGTTCATGCTCGGCCGCGGCGGCGCTGGTGATGCCAAGCTGATGATGGCCATCGGGCTCTGGCTCGGCACCATCGCCGGGCTGGCAGCGCTCGCGGCGGTGGCGATGTGCGGATGCGTCGTCGCGATCATCACCATGATCGCCCAGCGGCGTTCCGCCGAGGTGTGCACGAACGTCATGGTGGCCGCGCATCAGACGGTGCTCGCCGTGTCCACGGCTGGCGTCTTCCGTCCGTGCCCGGCTGCCGAAGCGAACCCGGGGGCGCGCTTCACGATGCCCTACGCCCCCGCAATTCTCCTGGGCGTCATCGCCACAGCGATCGGAGTGTCCTCATGGCGCGTCTGAATCCAATTCGTCGGCGTCTTCCTCGTCGTCGCGGCGTGGTTGTTCTCGAGATGGCCATCGGCCTCACCGTCCTCATCCCGCTGACCTTCGGGCTGCTCGAGTACGGGTTGATGTTCTGGCACATGCATCACATCGCCAACGCGGCACGCCAGGGCGCACGCATCGCGGCCCGGCCCGACGCCACCACCGCCCAGATCGAGGACGCGATCAAGGCGGCAATGAACAACGCCGGCCTCGCTGTGGGCGAGTACGTCAGCACATTCAATCCGGCCGATCCGACCGTGCTTGCCGCAGGCACCACCTTCAGCGTGACCATCAGCGTGCCGTACGGCAACATCGGGCTGAACATCCCGTTCCTTCCGGTGCCGGAATCGCTCGACTCCCAGATCACGATGGCCAAGGAAGGCGATTCATGAGTCGCCCCAACGGAGCTCACCCATGAAATGGCCGATTCTCGGTGTCATCGTCGTCGGCTTCATCGCCGCTCTTGCCGCCACGGTGCTGATCATCTCCCTGCGGGCCGGGGGCAATCAGGAGGAGGCGGAGAGCGACACGGTCGAGATTCTTGTTGCGGTCCGTGATATCCCTGCGATCCAGCTCATCGCCACCAACGACGTCGCGGCGCGGCGGGTGAAGAAGGAGGACGCTCCTCCGGAGGCCCTCACCAACAGCCTTCAGCTCATCGGACAGGTGCTCATCACCCCGGTCCTCGAGGGGCAGGTCTTCACCACCAGGCACCTGGCGACCACCCAGTCCGGCGTGCATCTCGCCGCGACGCTGCCCCCGGGATTTCGGGCCATGGGAGTGACGCTCTCCACCGACAGCGGAATCGAGGATGTGCTTTATCCAGGCAGCATGGTGGACGTCGTCGCCAGCTTCAAGCTTCCCGCACTCGATGGCGGTTCCTCGCCCGAGGTCGTCTCTGCGACCATCCTTCAGGGTGTTCAGGTCCTCGGTGTCGGCCAGCGCACGATCGTCTCCGAGACCTCGACCGTCGCAGAGAACGCCGTCAACGACAAGCGCGATCGCATGGTGCTGCTGATGGTCGACGGCAAGCAGGCGGAGATGCTGAACCTCGCCAGCAATCACGGCAGGCTCTCGGTCTCGCTTCGCAATCCGCTCGATCAGAACACCGAGGACCTGCAGGGAACGAGAATGAGCGACCTCTCGTCGCAGCTCGCCCAGCGCATCGCAGCGCTCACGGCGATCCAGGATGCGCGGGGCTCGCTGCAGGTCGCGACCGAAGGGATTCCCGACGAGATCGACCCCGAGCCCTCGGATGAACCCGCGCGGGTCGCCGCGGCGGAGCCGGAGCCGCTCTGGACCACCGTGGTGATGCGCGGCCGGGTCGTCGAGAGGCAGACATTTGACAGGCCGGTCGTGGCAGAACGTTGACGGGAACGGTCGTCGAGCCGCGCAGCCGCGGCGCTCCGACATCTCTCCGGTGCACGGGTGTGAAGCAAACTCAGGAGTCCGCGTCGTGATCTCAACAGCAGCAGTCGCCGGCCGCACTCGCGGCCTGCTCAGTCTCGTCGTGCTCGTTTCTGCAATGTTCTCGGCCTCGACGGGGGCCCAGGAGTTCGCCTCCAGGAGCGACACACCGGTCGAGAAGGTGACGATGATGGCGGGCACCTCCGACGTCATCAAGAGTCCCTGGCCGGTCACTCGGGTGTCGATCACCGACCCCACGATCGCCGATGTCCAGGTCCTGACCCCCAACCAGGTGCTTCTCACCGCCATCGGGAGCGGATCCACCGATCTGCTCATGTGGGGCGAGAACGAGCAGGTCTGGCACGCCCGGGTGAGCGTGACCGCCGACCTCGCCCATGTCGGACTCGAACTCAAGCGGATCTTCCCCGACTCGAACCTGACCATCGAGCAGTCCCGCGATCTGGTGATCGTGAGCGGCGTGCTTCAGCGGGCCGAGGATGCCCCGCGGCTCACCCAGGTCCTCGATGGCTTCGGCACCCGCTACGTCGATGCCACACGGATCGCCGGAGTCCAGCAGGTCGGGCTCCACGTCCGCGTCGCCGAAGTGAGTCGCCGCGACATCCGGGCCCTGGGCATGAACGCCTTCTTCGGCGGCAACAGCATGTTCGGCGGCAGCACCATCGGCCCCGCCAACGGTGGACCGCTCAATCCGATCTCCATCGGTGCGCCCCAGGACGCAGGTGTCGCCAACATCCCCTTCAGCTTCCTGGCTCAGACCGCGGTGAGCTCGGGCGTGACGCTCTTCACCGGCTTCCCTGGCAGCGACCTCCAGCTCTTCGTGCAGGCCCTCGCCGAGAACCAGTACGTGAAGCTTCTCGCCGAGCCGATGCTCATCGCCCTCAGCGGCGAGGAGGCCAGCTTCCTTGCCGGCGGCGAGTTTCCGATTCCGGTCGTGCAGGGTTCGACCACGGGCGGCGCATCGATCAGCATCGAATACAAGGAGTTCGGCGTCCGACTCCAGTTCCGCCCCACGGTGCTCGGCGACGACATGATCCGACTGAGGGTCGCACCCGAGGTGAGCGACCTCTCCGATCTCGGCGCCGTCGAGATCTCCGGCTTCAGCGTTCCGTCGGTGCTCACCCGTCGCGTCGACACCACCCTCGAGCTGCGGAGCGGCCAGACGTTTGCCATGGCCGGTCTTCTCAACAGCGCCACCAGCGCCCGTTCGTCGCGGGTGCCGGTCCTCGGCGAGCTTCCGGTCCTCGGCCCGCTGTTCCGCTCGGTGCGCTACCAGCGCGGCGAGACCGAACTGGTGGTGCTGGTCACCGCGACGCTCATCGAACCCACCACCATCGAGGGCACGCCGATCCTTCCGGGCATCAGCCACGTCCGTCCCAACGACTGGGACCTCTTTCTGCACGGAAAGCTGCACGGATCGACTCCCGCCCTCCCCCCGGTCGAAGTGGATCGCTTCCGCGAGCGCGGGCTCGACCAGCTCCGCGGTCCGGGCGCGTGGGCGACGTTCCGGGCAGCTCCTCCCCGCGGCACCTCGGCCGACGCTGGCCGCCCCTCCGCCGGCGCCAGCCACACCTGAGCCTCGATCGAACCCCCAACGACGTTCGCGAATCACAACGACCATGTCCCACAACAACGACATCCTTCTTCTCACCCATGAACGACCTGTGCTTCAGGCCGTGAACGACGCGGTCCGGTCGAGCGACCGGCTCGCCGTGGGGCCGGTCTGCACCACGGTGCTCGAAATGCACGCCGCCCTCGAGACCACCGCGTACGGCTGCGTGATCGTCGACATCGACGACGCCCCGGAGAAGATCCTCGACGAGCTCACCTCGATCGTCCCGCAGTTTCCGACCACGCGATTCATCGTGCTGGCCAAGGAGCAGCGCGGCGACCTCCTGCTCAAGGCGATGGAGTCCGGGGTGCGGATGTTCCTCTCGAAGTCCGACGTCTCCACCCAGCTCCTCCCCGTCCTGCAGCGACTCCTGGCGGTGAACCCCACCCGCGCCGGATCACGCGGCCAGGTGGTGACCATGCTCAGCGCCGGCGGCGGCTGCGGCGCGACCACGGCGGCGATCAATCTGGCCAACGAGCTGGGCCTGACGGTGAAGGAGGCCTGCCTGCTGATCGATCTGGATCTCGAGTACGGCAGCAGCGCCACCTGCCTGGGCGTCGAGACCAAGTTCGGCATCGCCGACGTGGTCGAGGACGGCTCGCGCATCGATGCCAACCTGATCCGCTCCACCGCCCACGCCCACAGCGAGCACCTTCAGATTCTGGTGAGCCCGGCCGCAATCGACTTCGAGCAGCCCAAGAGCATCCAGCTCGAGCATCTCACCACGCTCATCACCCGCTGCCGCGAGATCTATCCCTGGACCATCATCGACGCCCCCCGTGTCTCCCTCTCGCTGGCCTCGCAGATGGCGGCGATCAGCGCGGTCACCTACATCGTCCTCGAGGCAAACGTGAAGCAGCTCCGGGTGGCCAAGCACATCTACACCGGCCTGCTCGAGCGTCACATCGCCACCGAGCGGATCGTGCCGCTGATCGTGAAGTGCCGCGGTCGCAGCGAGACCATCAAGCTTCCCGAGATCCAGGAGGCCATCGGCTGCACCCATGTGGTGCAGCTCGCCTTCGACCCGGTCGCCGCCGACGCCTGCATCAACTTCGGCCGAACTCTCGCCGACGAAGCTCCGCGTTCGGTGCTCCGAACCGCAATGACCAAGCTCGCCGAAACCACCCGCGGTTCCGTCCGGTCCGCCCACGCACCCGTTGAGGTCCACGCATGAGTTCCGCAGTCCACGACGTCCATTCGCTCGACAACGATCCCCGCGGCGCATCCACCTCTGCCGATCGCCTGGCGATCCGCATGAGCGTGCATCATCGGCTGCTCGAGACTCTCGATCTCGCCGAAGCCCGCCGCATGACGCCGGAGGCGCTGCAGGCGGAGTGCGTGCGTCGCATCGACGTGCTCCTCAACGCCCAGGGCACGCCACTCTCCGCGTCGGAGAAGAAGACGCTCCTTCGCGACGTGGTCGACGAGATCTTCGGTCTGGGTCCGCTGGAGGAGTTCCTCCGTGATCCGACGGTGAGCGACATCCTCGTCAACGGTCCGCAGAAGGTCTATGTCGAGCGGGCCGGTGTCCTGACCCTGACCGACGTCACCTTCCGCGACGATCAGCACCTTGTGCACGTGATCCAGCGGGTCGCCTCCAAGGTCGGCCGCCGCATCGACGAGGGCTCGCCGATGCTCGACGCCCGCCTCCTCGACGGCTCGCGTGTCAACGCCATCATCCATCCGCTCGCCCTCGACGGCGCGGCCCTGAGCATTCGACGCTTCGGCACGACGCCCATCGACGTGAAGAAGCTGGTCTCCTTCCAGGCCCTCACCGACGAGATGGCGGAGTTCCTGCATTCGGCGGTGAACTGCGCCCTCAACATCGTGATCTCGGGCGGTACCGGCTCGGGCAAGACGACGCTCCTCAACGTGCTCTCGGGGTGGATTCCCCCGACCGAGCGCGTCATCACCATCGAGGACGCGGCCGAGCTTCGCCTCCAGCGGGAACACGTCGTGCGCCTCGAGACCCGCCCGCCCAACATCGAGGGTCGCGGCGAGGTCGCCCAGCGCGATCTGGTCAAGAACTGCCTGCGCATGCGTCCCGATCGCATCATCATGGGCGAGTGTCGAGGCGCCGAGGCCCTCGACATGCTTCAGGCGATGAACACCGGTCACGAAGGGTCGATGACCACCGTCCACTCCAACACTCCGCGCGACGCCCTGGGCCGTATCGAGAACATGGTGAGCATGTCCGGGTTCAACTTCCCGGTGCGGGTGATCCGGCAGCAGATGGCCTCGGCCATCAACATCGTGGTGCAGCTCAGCCGACTCACCGGCGGCAAGCGCCGCATCATGAACATCACCGAAGTCACCGGGATGGAGGGCGACATGATCTGCTCGCAGGATCTCTTCCTCTTCAAGCAGACCGGCATCGACAGCAACGGTCACGCCTGCGGCTCCTTCGAATGCTGCGGCATCCGACCGAAGGTGCTCGAGCGCATCGAGGCGGAAGGCTTCAAGCTCAATCCGAAGCTCTTCGAACGCCGCAGACTTCTCGAGGTCGGCACGCCGGTGAAGACGCTGTGAACGGAATCCGAGCCCTCCGATCCATTCGATCATGACCAAGGACCCGCAACAACTCCTCCAGCTTCTGCTGCCGATCTCGACGTTCGTCATGATCCTCTCGATCTGGATCGTCGGCGTGATCGTCTGGTCGACGAAGCGGATCAAGCGGGAGAATGCCCTCAAGGCCCGCATCGGCATCGGCAAGCGGCCGACCGAGCAGCGGGTGCTGCACCTCTGGCAGGACGGCAAGGAGCTCACCACCTCGATCGAGGCGGCCCATGTCGATCGCCGGCTTCGCGTGCGCCTCGAACAGTCCTTCCGCTCCGCCGGCATCCGCATGACCGGCAATCAGATTCTGCTCCTTCTCGGCGGCATCGTGGCCATCACCTTCCCCTTCGGATGGCTGATGACCGGCAAGTGGTTCCTCGGCATCGGCGCCGCACTCTCGCTGCTGGTGGTGATCCGCATCGTGGTGCTGGGGCGTGTGGCGTCGAAGCAGGCCCTCTTCGATCACCAGCTCGTCGAGTGTCTCGAGCTCGCCTCCCGGTCGCTGCGCGCCGGACATCCCCTGCTGGGCGCGTTCCATCTGCTCTCCGAGGAGATGCCGATGCCCATTCGCGAGATCTTCGAGGAGATCTGCCAGCAGCACGAAATGGGTTGCAATCTGGAGGAAGTGCTGCGCGAGAAGGGCCGCGAGTCGGCCAGTCCCGACCTCAAGCTCTTCGCGACCTCGGTGGCCATCCAGATGCGCTCGGGCGGCAACCTCGCCAATCTGATGGACCGCCTCGCCCTGGTCATCCGCGAGCGCATCCGCGGTCAGCGCCGCGTGCGCACGCTCAGCGCTCAGACCCAGCTCAGCAAGCGCATTCTGCTGGCGTTGCCGATTCTGATGTTCATCGTGCTCAACTTCATCAACCCGAAGTACATGCAGCCCTTCTACGAGGTGCGCTCCGCCCAGATGATGCTGGGCGTGGCGGTCGGCCTTCTCATGCTCGGCGCGTGGGTGATGAACAAGATGGTCCAACTCAAGGCGTGAACCGCCTCCTCCCCGAGAGGGGCCCCTGAATCATGCAGATCGAATGGTTCATCCCGGTCGGTGTCTTCCTCATCGTCGTCCTCTTCGGCGGCGTGGTGGTGGTGATTGCAGTCAGCAAGCGGCGGGTGCTGCGGGCCCGGCTTGAGCTGGTGTCCGACGCGGCGCCGATTGCCACCAGCGTCGAGTCCCTGGCCGGGCGGCTGCTCGGGCGCGTCGGCGCCGTCGTCTCCGGTGGCAAGGCCTCGCACTCCCTTCGCGAACAGCTCGCCCGGGCCGGGTTCCACTCGAGCTCGGCCGCTGCGACCTTCATCGGCGTGAAGATCCTGCTCCTGCTCGCCGGTCTCGGCCTTGGCCTGGGCATCTTCGTGTTCGCCAACTTCTCGATGGCGACCGAGGTCTTCCTGCTGATCCTGCCGGCGGTGGTGTGCTTCTTCCTGCCCAACTTCTACGTCAGCAGGCAGCGGAAGAAGCGCGGCGAGGAGATGCGCGTCCACCTTCCCGACGTGGTCGATCTCCTGGAGATCTGCGTCTCCGGCGGCATGGGACTCGACGCCGCGTGGCAGGCGGTCACCGACGAGATGCGTCTGGTCAGTCCGGTGGTCACCGACGAGATGGCCCTGGCCATGCTCGAGATGAACCTTGGTGCCCCGCGCACCGTCGCCCTGCGGCACATTGCCGAGCGCACCGGCGCCCAGGAACTGAGTTCCCTGGTGGGCATGCTGGTGCAGTCGGACCGCTTCGGCACCAGCGTCTCGGAAGCCCTCCGCACCTTCGCCAACAGCATGCGCGAGGCCCGCACCCACAGCACCGAGGAGCAGGCCGAGAAGACCGCGGTCAAGCTTCTCTTCCCGCTGGTTCTCTTCATCTTCCCGGCGATGATGATCGTGCTCGGCGCCCCGGCGATGCTGACCCTCCAGAAGATGATGGAAAAGCCGTAGACCGACAGATCCCATGTCCCGCTTCCCGCTTCCCGCCTCCCTCGAGCCCCAACCCCATGAACCGCTCCACTCCGCTCGCTCTGGTCGCGTCGCTCGTCCTCCTTCTCGCGGCATGCTCGAATACCGCCACCGACCAGAGCACCGACGCCCTGCCCTTCGACGATGAACTGGCCAGCGAGGTGGACCGACTTCTGGTCGTCGAGATCCAGGACCGCCAGCGGGCCTCGGCGGTGGTGACCGCCCGGTCCGTCTCGGTCCATCAGTTTCGGCCCAATTCCTCGGTGCTCACCTCGGTGGGGCGACAAAACGTCCAGTCCCTCGCCCCGCTCTTCGACGAGCGCCCCTGCAACATTGTCGTGCGTCGCGGCGACGCCTCAGACGAGCTCTATGCGGCCAGGGTGGAAACCATTCGACTTGCGCTCATCGAGGTCGGGGTCCCGACCGATCGCATTCTTCTCGCCGATGGTGTAACGTCCGGCGATGGAATCTCTTCCAATCGGGCTCGGCTGATCCTGCAGAGGGAGTCGGAGGCTTCGGCCGGGAGTGGTTCCAGCGGCGGATCCGGTGACAGCGGGATGTCACTCTCGGATCCGACGACTTGATCCTTCTCCCGCTTCATCAGGACGCATGGAAGACCCCGATCACTGTCGAAACTCGACTTGGATACTCGCCTCTGCGGCGGCTCGGAGCTGTGCGGCCCTTCTGCTGGGCAGCGCGGTGTTTCTGTCCTCGTGCACGTCGCCTGGCGATCAGGCCGGCGGAGATTCCGAGAGGCGGGCCACCGACAGCGCGGAGACCGCTCCCCCCTCGGCGGACACGCTCTACTACCTCGGGCGAGTCCTCGCCGGCCAAGGCAAGGACGACGAGGCGATCACCGTCTTCACCAACACCATCAGTCGCCACCCCGAGTATCTGGCGGCATATGTCGACCTCGCCGAGATCTACGTCAGGCAGCGTCGATTCGCCGACGCCGAAGCGCTTCTCGTGCAGGGGCTCGAAGTCGATGCGCGCAGCGGAGTGCTCTGGAACAACCTCGGAATGGTGCGGATGTTCCGCCAGAACGACGAGGGCGCGAAGGAGGCGTTCGCAAAGGCCGTGGCCGCAGCGCCGCGGGAAGAGCGATACGCCGCGAACCTGGCCCTGGCGACCGGTCTCCTCGGTCAGTACGACGAGGCCTTCGTGCTCTTCGAACAGATCCTCGGCCCCGAGGGAGCCCACCACAACCTCGCGGTGATCGCGGAGTCGCGCGGTGATACCGAGCGGGCTGCTGCAGAGCGGACCGCGGCTGCGGCCCTCGCCGCGAAGAAGCCCGCCCCGCGGTGAGTCGTCGGTCGTGAAGACTGCCGCAAGGACACTCCCGACATGCCGACCAAGCTCGTTTCATCTCCGGCCGCGGCGCTTGCAGGACTGACCCGGGACGGCATGACCGTGGCCGTCGGCGGTTTCGGGCTCTGTGGCATTCCCGAGCAGTTGATCCTCGCCCTTCGCGAGACCGGCGTGAAGGGGCTCACCTGCGTCAGCAACAACGCCGGCGTCGACGACTGGGGGCTCGGACTTCTCCTCCAGACCAAGCAGGTCCGGAAGATGGTCTCGAGCTACGTGGGCGAGAACGCCGAGTTCGAGCGGCAGTACATGTCGGGCGAGCTCGAAGTCGAGTTCACCCCGCAAGGCACGCTGGCGGAACGCATGCGCGCAGGCGGCGCCGGGATCGCCGGCTTCTTCACCCGCACTGGCGTCGGAACGGTGATTGCCGAAGGCAAGGAGCTCCGCGAGTTCGAGGGCCAGACCTTCGTGCTGGAGCGCGGAATCCTGGCCGACCTGTCGCTGGTGAAGGCGTGGAAGGCCGACCCCAGCGGCAACCTCGTCTATCGGAAGACCGCCCGGAACTTCAATCCGATGGTCGCCACCTGCGGCCGGGCCTGCGTGGCCGAGGTCGAGGAGATGGTCGGACTGGGCGAGCTCGATCCCGACTCGATCCATACCCCTGGCATCTACGTCAATCGGATCGTCGTGACCAACTCGGTGAAGCGGATCGAGCAGCGGACGGTTCGCCCCTGACCGGCTGCCCGAAGCCTCCGGCGCGACCTTTCCGCCCGCCATGCCATAAAGAGCCGATTGGTGCGTTATGACTTGCGGTCCCGCCCGCCTGGGAGGCTCCAGCCTGCCCGGACGGGAGTCGGCCACCCGAACATACGCCTTTCATGCCGTTCAGGCCGTTCATGCCGTTCATGCCGTTCATGGCCCCCGTGAACGCCTCCTTTCAAGGTCTGGATCGAGTGGTTTGGGGTCTGCCCCTTCGGCGGCCCGCCCTCACCCCCAGTCGAAGCACCAGTCGAAGCACCAGTCGAACCACCAGTCGTACCCCCAGTCGTACCACCAGTCGAACCCCGTCTCCACACACCGCTGCGAGACCCCGCGGAGCTACGCATGTCCACCCCGAATCGTTCGTCTCACCCGAGCATCCTCGACCTTCCGGCCGGAACGCTTTCCCAAGGCGGGCTCTCCCAGCTCGCCTTCTCCCAGCTCGCCGCGCCCGTCGCGCTCTTCTTCGGTCGAGGCCTGCGGGTTCTCGCCAGCCTCGCCATCGCCGCGACGCTGAGCTGCGCGGTGGCCAGCCCCGCCGCCGCCCAGTTCGGCGGCAAGAGCGGATTCGCCGAGGCCTTCAAGCCCGACTTCCTCAATCGCGACATGTCGATCTTCGCCGACATGCTCGGGCTCGAGGAGTGGCAGCGACCGATCTTCGAGGTGCTCCTCCAGGAGTACGGCGACACCTTCAACGCCGGCGTGACCGCGGTGAAGGATCGGATGAAGGCCGCCACTCAGGAGACCGGGGGCGGAGGCAACGTCACCGCGCGGATCATGGCTCCCATCGATGCGTGGGTCGCCGAAAAGGGCCGACTCAATCAGGAGTTCCTCGACAACGTCAAGAGCCAGCTCAGCGACCAGCAGCTCGAGCGCTGGCCGAAGCTCGAACGGGCGATCCGCCGCGACAAGATGCTGCACCTCGGCGAGATCTCCGGCGAGAGCGTCGACCTTCTGGTGCTCGTCAAGCAGCTTCAGCTCAACAAGGACACGACCAAGTCGATCGAGCCGGCGCTCGACGAGTTCGAGATTGCCCTCGATGAAGCTCTCCTCGCTCGCGACGCGGCCATGCGGGCCCAGCAGGAGCAGATCCGCAACGCCATGGTCAACATGGACTTCGACAGCGGCGGCGCCGCGATCGAACGCATCATGGCCAACCGGGTGATCGTGCGGGACGCCCAGGACAACGGTGCGGCGGCGATTGCGGCCGCGCTTCCGGCCAACCATCGCGAGGAGTTCCTCACCAAGTGGCGCGAGACCGGCTACGCCAAGGTCTATCGAGCCAGCGGCTCGGATCGCATGTTCGATTCGGCCCGTTCAATCGAAGGAATCAGCGCCGAGCAGAAGACCGCCATCGACGCTGCCGAGCTGACCTACCGCGAGGCGGTCGCCGCGCTCCAGGAGGAGATGGTGGCGCTGATCCGCATCGAGGAGCCCAAGGAGGCGCGGCGGAAGGTCGAGTCGATGCGCGCTCGTCAGGCCGGGGGAACCCCGCCGCCCCGCGACGACCAGAAGATGCAGGCGTTCTCCGCCCGGCGTGATCTCCTCGCCGAGGAGGCCCGCGCCGCAATCGAAGCGATCCTCACCCCCGAGCAATACGCCCAGCTCTCGGTAGCCGGGACGAAGCTTCGCGGCGCCAAGGCCGCGGAAGCGCTCGGCGGCGGCGAAGCCCCGTCGATCTCGGGCGACGACGAGGTCAAGCCGCAGCGCAGCGGTGGCGGTCGCACGCCGATGAGCGGCAGCGGCCGTGACGGCGATGCCCCGGCCGGTGGCGGCAGCAAGCCGCAGCAGAAGAGTGCGGACTGATGTTTCCGCGTGGTCCGCGCTTCGTCCACGCCCTTGATCGGGTGACACCGAAGCCGTTGTGATTTCCTGCCTGACTTTCCGCCTGACTTTCCGCCCGACTCGCCCGACTCGCCCGACTCGCCCGACATGTCCATCCTCCCCAGCAACGGAATCGGTGAAGCCGCGAGCAACGGCGTGGGACGTACCACCACGCTCGAGACGCTCCCCGGCCGAGAGGCGGTGCGGGAGTCGGTCGCCGAGCAGGTTTCGGTGCGCGACCGGTGTTCGCTTCTGGGCATCACCTGGTTGGAGAAGGCTCCGGAGACGATCACCGAAGCGGTGGCTCGACTCGATGCCGACATTGCGGTCCGGGTTCGGGCCGTGCCGCTGCGCCTCGAGCGCGGTCGCCTGCTGGTGGCCATGCTCGATCCCACCGACATCGCCGCGGTCGACGAGATCGCCACGCTCGCGGGCATTGCCGTCAGTCGCGTGGGCATGGACCCCGGTCCGTTCGCGGAACTGCTCAAGGCCACCTACGGAACCACCGCGGCTCGGATGGCCGAGAGCCTGGCGAGCCAGAGCGGCATCTCCTCGGACGTCGAGCACAATCTGGACGCCATCGAGGCGGACGACGTCCACCGGATGGCCGAGCAGCCGACGCTCATCAACCTCGTCAACCTGCTGCTCCTCGAGGCGATCCAGTCGCGCACCAGCGACGTGCACATCGAGCCCTTCGAGAACGAGTTGAAGGTCAAGTACCGCGTCGACGGCGTGCTCACCGAGCAGCCTCCGCCACCGAAGCACCTGCAGGCGGCGCTGATCGGTCGTGTGAAGATCATGGCCGGCATGAACATCGCCGAGCGCTACATTCCGCAGGACGGCCACATCACCCTGCGCTTCGAAGGGCGCAAGGTCGACATCCGCGTCTCCACCGTCCCGACGCTCTACGGCGAGTCGGTGGTGATGCGAATCCTCGACAAGAGCTCGCTTCCGCTCGACCTCAAGAGCCTGGGAATGAGCGACGAGCATCGGGCGGTGATGGGCCGCCTCATCGCCAAGCCCCACGGCATGGTGCTGGTGACCGGGCCGACCGGCAGCGGCAAGACCACGACGCTCTACGCGGCGCTGAGCAAGCTCTACGACCCGCGCAAGAAGATCATCACCATCGAGGATCCCGTCGAGTACGAGCTCTCGGGCATCAACCAGATCCCGGTGAACCCCAAGCGCGGACTCACCTTCGCCTCGGGACTGCGTTCCATCCTGCGTCAGGACCCCGACGTCATCTTCATCGGCGAGATTCGAGACGCCGAAACCGTCGACATCGCCATCCGTTCGGCGCTCACCGGCCACCTGGTCTTCTCCACCCTGCACACCAACGATGCCATCAGTTCCGTCGGACGAATGATCGACATGGGCGCCGAGCCCTATCTGGTCGCCTCGGTGATCGAAGGACTGCTGGCCCAGCGACTCGGTCGTCGGATCTGCGAGAGTTGCAAGCGCAGAGTGCCGATCTCCGAGGACACCCTCCACCGCCTGCTGCCCCACGAGGCTGAACGGTTCAACGGCATCAGCACCGTGGGCGCGGGCTGCGACAAGTGCAACCAGAGCGGGTTTCGCGGCCGACTCGGCTTCTTCGAACTCGTGCGCATCACCGCCGCGGTCCGCTCGGGCATCAGCCGCAACGTCCCCCTCATGGAACTTCGCACGCTCCTCGGTGAGGAGTTCGTCACCATGCGCGTCGACGGCATGGAGAAGGCCCTCGCCGGCCTCTCGACCATCGAAGAAGTCCTCCGCGCCACCCAGGACGTCGAAGACGCCGTGGATGCGTAAGCAGTCCCTTCCTCCCTCCCATGCCTTCCTTCCGCTATCAGGGTCTCGCTTCGAACGGTCAATCGACCGGCGGCGTCGTCGCCGCGCCGGACCGGGCCTCGGCGCTGCGGGTGCTGGCGGGCCGTGGAGAGGTGCCGCTGCGACTCGACGTGCTCGAGGGCGATGATCGGGCCGAGCGCAGTGCTGGCACGGTCCCGGCAGCTCGCGCCCGCTTCAGGTCTCGACGCCCGTCGATCTCGCGAAGCGAGATGGCGGCGCTCATGCGCGAGCTCGCGACCGCAGTCGAAGCCGGGCTGCCGTTGATGTCGGCGCTGCGCACGGTGCGCAAGCAGGTCGCCGGCAAGGCGATGCCGGTGATTCTCGACTTCCTCATCGACAGGGTCGAGGCGGGCATGCCCCTGCATCAGGCGGCCAAGGAATACGGACCACCCTTCGACGACATGATCACCGGCATGCTCCGGGCCGCCGACGCCTCGGGACGCATGGCCGAAGTGCTGCACCAGCTCTCCGATCTGCTCGATCGCTCGGTCGAACTTCGCAGCGAGGTGGTCGGGGCCACGATCTATCCGCTCATCGTCGCCGGTCTGATCGCCGCCAGCGTCGTGGTCCTGGTCACGGTCGTCCTTCCCAAGCTGATGGGCCCGCTGGTCGCCCAGCTCGGCGCTCGCGCCGAACTGCCGCTGCCGACCACCATCCTGATGGCCACGGCGGCCTTCGTCGAAGCCCGCTGGTACATGGTGGTCCTGGCGATCGTCGGCATCGTGCTGGCCTGGCGAGCGTGGGTGCGCCTTCCCGCGAATCGACTCCGTGTCGATCGCGCCATGCTCCGGCTGCCAATCGTCGGCAAGCTGCTCCGCGACATCGCTGTGGCCCGCTTCACCCGAACCCTGGGCACGCTGGTCGCGGCCGGACTGCCGATTCTCACCGCCCTCAGGATCGTCCGCGACACCCTCGGCAACACCGCCCTGATGGCCGCAATCGACGAGGTCCAGGACAAGGTCACCACCGGTCAGTCGCTGGCCGAACCGCTGGAGCGCAGCGGCCTCTTTCCGCCGCTTCTGATTCAGATCGTCAACATCGGCGAACGATCCGGGCGACTCGAGTCGATGCTCCTGCACGCCGCCACCGCCTTCGATCGACGGGTGAACAACTCGCTCAAGGCTTTCGCGAAAGCCCTTCCGCCGGTGCTCCTGATCATCATGGCCGGCATCGCCGCATTCGTTCTGGCGGGGATCATCCTGCCGCTCGTCCAGCTTCAGAAGGCCATCGCGGTCTGATCACCGCGGCCTTCGGCCTTTGCTCCTTCCGGAGACCAACCCATGCCCAACCCAACGCCTCGAACTCGTCGCACCTCTTCCCGGCCCCCGGTCGTCCGCGCACGTCGCGGGGCCCGGCGGGCGGGCTTCACGCTTCTCGAAGTGATCGTGGCGGTGACCATCGTCGCGATCCTCGCGGCGATCCTGGTGCCCAACGTCATCCAGTTCATCGGCAGTTCCAAGGCCCGCGTGGCCCAGAGCGGTGTCAACACCCTCGCCAATCAGGTCCGCCTGTGGATGGCCGACAACGAGTACTCGACGCTGCCGCCCGACTTCAGCCTCGACCTCCTGCTGGACGGCGACAAGCCCTACCTCAACAACGCCAACGCCCTGAATGATCCCTGGGGCAATCCCTTCCAGATCGTGATCCCCGGCGAAGTGAATCGCGATTTCGACATCGTCTCCTTCGGCGCCGACGGGCAGCCCGACGGCACCGGCGAGAGCGCCGACGTGATCAGCGGCGACGATCGTCGGGCTCGCGCGAAGGCCCCGGCATGATCACACCCGATCCCATTCGATGAACCACCCCCCCGTCACGCCGCTCGCACTCCGCCGGACTCGTTCCGCCCCGCGGAGAGTGCGCCCACGCCGGGCGATGTCGGGGCAGCGCGGCTTCACGTTGGTCGAACTGCTGGTTGCGGCCGCGATTCTTGCGGTGATGGCGACCTTTCTGATTCCCTCGTTCTTCACCGTCGATCGACGGAGGGACAAGCTCGCCGTCGACGAGGTCGAAGATCTCCTGACGATGTACGCCTATCGCGACTCGACGGGAACGCAGCCGGTGGCACTTGCGGAAGATCCCGAAACCGGCGCCATCGGGCTGTGGGTGAAGGACGTCGATCCGCTGGCTCCCGAGCGTCCCGCGGTCTGGATGCCCGATCGATTCAGCGATCCGGTGATCCTCCCCGTCAACCTCCAGCTCACCCAGCTTCTTCTCGACGGTCGCGACGAACTGGTGCAGGGGTGGACCATCACTCGGGCGCCGAGCGAGCCCCGCCCGCTGGTCGAGATCGTGATCTCCAGTCGCGACACGGAGGTGTCGCTGATCCTCGGACCGACCTCGCTCTCTCCGTATCGCCTCGAGAATGGCGTGGTCACCGGACTGGTGCGGCAAGCCATCGATCTCGACCGCCGCGGACTCGATCGGGAGGAGTGGTGATGTCGAGAGTGTCGCCACGTCCACGGGCGAGGCCGGTCACGGCCCTTCGCCGCGGCTTCGCCCTCGTCGATGCCATCATCGGCGGTGTGATCCTGGCCATCGGCCTCGCGGCCATCCTCTCGCTCACCGCTCACGCACTCACCATGCAGCGCAGCGGGGAGATCGCCATCAGGGCTTCGCACCTGTGCGACGAACTGCTCTCTCTGGTTCTGATGGAGGGTCCCGAGGACTTCATCGACATGTACGACACCTTCGGGCGGTTCGACGAGCCCTTCGACGACTTCGACTTCGCCGTCGAACTCGACGACCGCGGCGAGGGATTGCCGTGGCGGGTGACGGCGACGGTGTTTCACCGCGCAACCGGCGAGGACTTCTCGGTGCAGACCATGATCGCCATGCGCGGCGGCGAAGAACCGAATCCGGAGCGAGCGCCTCCGGAGCCACTCGATCGACAGGGGCGTTATGACGAACTCGACTGAATCCGAACTCCGCGCTGCTCGCGATTGCAGCGTCGGTCTCCGTCCTTCGGGCCGGGTCGGACGCCGCGGCTTCACGCTCATCGAGCTTCTGCTGGCCGGGCTCATCGTCGCCATGATCGTCGGCGCCGTGGGCTTCTCGCTCGCCCAGGTCGGTCGCGCCCGGAACACCGCGCGAGTGCGCCTCGATGCCTATCTGCGGGCCGATGCCGCCCTCGACACCCTGCGACGCGACGTGCAGAGCCTGATCCGAAGCGACGATCTCTACCTCGCTCGGGTGCTTCTCTTCGACGACACCGCGCTCACTCCCGCAGGCAGCGTGGAGCGCGATGAACTGCTGGTCTTCTCGACTCGACTGCAGGCGGTTCGACCGATCGAATACAACGGCGAAGGCGGCGAGTACGAGTCGCAGTTCCGAGTCTTCGACGACGACATGGGCCCGGGGCTCTGGCAGCGCCGCGACCCGGTGCCCGACGAGTTCCCAGGCTCCGGCGGCGTGGCCTCGCCGGTTGCCGACGGCGTGCTCTCGCTCCGCATCGAGGCCTACGACGGCGACTCCTGGTACGACGAATGGGACTCCGATGTCAGTGGACTTCCGTGGGCGGTGCGCATCACGGTGATCGCCAGCGGCGCCCCGATCGGTTCGGATGCCTACGCCGAGGAGTATCCCTGGGTGACGCTTCGGACCGTCGTCTCAATCGATCGCGTTCCCCCTCCGCCGCCCCTCGAAGCCGACGAGGAGCTCGACGCCGACCTCGATGGCGACGGCCAGACCACCGAGCAGGAGGCTGCGGCAGCGTCGGCCGCGTCCGCCGCGGGCGTGCAGCTCCCGCAGGTGATCAGCATTCCCGCAGGTGGCGCTGGAGGCGGCTCGCTCGAAGGCGCCGTCGGCGGTGGCAAGGGTGGCGATGGTCCACTCGGAGGTGGTTCCGGCGGCGGTCCTGGCGGCGGCAAGCCCAAGGGTGGCGGCAATCGGGGTGCGGCGCCTCTGAGTTCGGGGATGCGCCGATGACCCGACGAGACCTCATCCATCGACGCGGTTCGGTCATCGTCGTCGTCATCTGGGCCCTCGCCATCGCGGCTCTGGCCACGGCTGCGGTGCAGCTCGTCGCCTATCGCCACGCCGTCGTCGGTCGCGAAGCGCTCGGCCGCATCCAGGCCCGTTGGGCGGCTCGCGCCGGCGTCGAAGAGACCATCGCGGCGATGGAGTACCACACCGAGAATCCCGATCCCCGCGATGCCTTCGCCCTGGTGCGCGATCTCGAGGACGTCTCCTTCGGCGAGCTCGCCAGCGGCACCTGGGACATCCGCCACTTCCGCGACGGTCGGGAGTGGGCCGGTCCCATGGACGAACACAGCAAACTCAACATCAACACGGTGGCCCCGCCGCAGCTGCTCAATCTTCGCGGCATGACCCCCGACGTCGCCGATGCGGTGCTCGACTGGCGCGACGACAACGACGACGTCGAAGGCCAGGGCGCCGAGGTCTCCTACTACATCAACCGCGACGCCGGGTACCGACCCCGCAACGGGAACTTCCGATCGATCGCCGAACTCGAGCTGGTCGCCGGCGCCTGGCCGGAGTTCGTCCGCGGCGAGGACTGGAATCTCAACGGTCGCCTCGATCCCAACGAGAACGACGGCAGCGAGACCTTCCCGAAGGACAAGCCCGATGACGAGCTCGACGCCGGATGGTCGTCCTATCTGACGGCGTGGTCGATCAATCCGGTCAATGCAGTCTCCGGAACGAAGCGGCTCAATCTGAAGTCGGCCTCGGCGGTCGAGATCAAGGATCGCTTCGATCTCGATGACTCGCAGGCGGCTGCGCTCAAGAACTTCGCCGGCACGCAGAACGCCAGGCTCGGCACGCTGCTGACCACCGAACTCGGCAAGCTGGGGGTCTCTGCGGGATCGCAGAACCGCGAGAATCTCGCCGGCGGCGGCACGCTCGGAGGCTCGGGTGGCGGCGGGCGCGGAGGCAGCGGCGGGCGAGGCGGTGGCGGTGGG
>ENA-ORBV01000334-ORBV01000334.1-microbial-mat-metagenome-genome-assembly--contig:-NODE-334-length-106910-cov-8.435090_pt1 | contig 106910 bp, 97 predicted proteins | sample MGYA00237777_ERZ505514 | MGnify/ENA primary metagenome ERZ505514 (study PRJEB26160, sample SAMN06269048) | microbial mat metagenome | isolation source: Oligotrophic lake microbial mat | place...
AATGATACGGCGACCACCGAGATCTACACCTCTCTATTCGTCGGCAGCGTCAGATGTGTATAAGAGACAGCTTCGACACCGTCACCAAGGCAGCGCTGACAAATGCGGCTGGCACCCCTCCGCCGCCGTCGACCGTGCCGTCACCACCTGGCACCGTCGTTCTTGCTGCGTTCCCGGTCTCGACGACGTGCGCGTTCTCGTCCACGTTCGGCGCGCCGCGATCCGGCGGACGGAGGCATGAGGGCGTCGACATTATGGTGGGAACTGGTACACCGATCTACGCAGTGATGAACGGCAAGATCACCAAGAAGCAGTTGAACTTCGTCGGCTCGCTCGGCGGTAACGCGTTGTGGCTGACCGCTGCTGACGGGACGTATTTCTTCTATGCCCACATGTCCGCTTTTGCTTCCGGCATTGAAGCCGGATCGGTGGTGACTGCAGGAACGCTGATCGGTTACGTGGGTGCGACGGGCAACGCGTCGGTACCGCATCTGCATTTCGAAGTGCACCCGCTTGGCGGAGCTGCTGTTGATCCATATCCGTTAGTGAAGGCTGCTAGCGCCTGCTAATCGCTTCCTTACGGCGAGCAACGAACTCATCGAGAGCTTCGTCGGTTGCCGCATCGAGCGGCGGCGACTCCGACTGTTCGAGCAACTGCCGCCAGATGAGGTGGGCACGTTCACGAGCGTCGACCGCACCGTCTTGTGACCACGTTTCGAAGTTGCGCCAGTCGCTGACGAGCGGCGCGTAGAACGCCGTCTCGTAACGCTGCATCGTGTGCGGCGATCCGAAGAAGTGGCCGCCAGGCCCAACGGCTGCGATCGCGTCGAGCGCGAGCGAGTCATCGTCGACAACAATTGGCTGTAGGTACTCCGCCATCATCTGCAGCATCTCGGCATCGATGATGAGCTTTTCGAAGCTGGCCGTGAGGCCACCCTCCAACCAGCCAGCGCCGTGGTTGACGATATTGGCGCCTCCCATCACGGCTCCCCACAGTGACATGGCGCTCTCGTACGCCGCCTGCGCGTCGACCGTGTTCGAGGCTGTCGTGTTCGAAGATCGAAACGGCAATCGATAACGGCGCGCGAGTTGCCCACTCGCCTGCGCCGCTTTCGTGTATTCGGGAGTTCCGAAGGCAGGCGATCCACTACGCATGTCGACGTTCGAAGTGAACGATCCATAAACCACCGGTGCACCGCTGCGCACCAGTTGGATGAGCGTTGTTACGGCAAGCACCTCTGCGTTCTGCAACACCAACGCACCAGCCAGTGTCGCGGGTGCCATCGCGCCTGCGAGGGTAAAGGGTGTGACGCACACGGCCTGTCCAGCGGTCGCCAGTTCGATCAGGCCTTCTGCCATCGGGATATCGAGCGTCAGTGGTGAGTTGGTATTCACGATGGTCATCAGCGCTGGCTGTACGACCAACCCGTCGCGATCGGTGCCGAGAGCGATGGCCGCCATCTCGACGCAATCGGCCGCTCGGTCGCGGCCGAGTGCAATCCCCTGCCAGTTTTTGTCGAGCTGGCGGATTAAGGAGTGGCACAGATCAAGGTGACGCGTCTCGGGCGGTAGATCCATCGCTTCGAACGGGCCTCCCCCTTCTTGATGGATGACACCAAGTGACTGAATGACGCGCAGGTATTCCTCCTGCTCGGCGTGCGTGCCCGGCCGTCGACCGCGTTCAACATCGCTGACAAACGCTGGCCCACCAACGGAGGTGAAGACCACGCTGTTGCCGCCGATGGCCAGGTCGTGGGCTGGATTGCGCGCACGCAACGTGAACTGAGTTGGTGCCCGCGCCAACATTGCCTCGACCAACTCGGGATCGAAGCGCACGATGGTGTCGTTGACTACGCAGCCCACGGTCGCCAGGAGTTCGCGCGCCGCTGGTGCCAACACGCTCATTCCGCTTTTGCTGAGCAGCTGCAACGAGCTGAGGTGAATGTCTTCGACCTGGTCGGCGGAAAGCACCGCGACCGGGTGATACGGATTTTGCAGCCGTCGAAATGGTGCGGGCTGCGGTCCCCGGCCAAGCCGCCGCTCACGCCCACGATTCGGTCGGCTCACATCGAAACCCTAGTTGTGGGCGGTCGTGAGGGTCTGCGTCAAGAAATTGTAAAGGTAGTCGTAAAGATCTTTTGCCGGGCTGCCGATACATACAACATGTCTCGGATTACACGCCTTCTCGTCGGCTGCTCAGTCGCGATCGCTATCGGTGTCACGACAGCAGCTGTACCAGTAGAGGCGGCGCCAACGCATTCGCCAGCGAAGCCGACCTCTCAGGTATACACGGTCAAGCCGGGCGACTACCTGTATCTCATTTCCACAAAGCTGCAGGTCAGTTTTGACGAACTGCTCGCCGTCAATGGTCTGACGAAGAAGAGCGTCATCCACCCGGGCGATGAGTTGATCGTACCTGCTGGCGGTGTACTCCCGAATTCTGCCCCTGCGACACCGGCAACCACCGGAGCCCTCTACACGGTGAAGCGTGGCGACTATTTCAAGCGCATCGCGAGCACTCTGGGCGTGACGATCGACGATCTGCTAGCTGCCAACAACTTCAAGAAGTCGACCGTCATTCATGCTGGAATGCAATTGAAGGTTCCGGTCGGCGGCACACTGCCGCAAGCGCCGCAAGCGCCGCAAGTACCGACGGGGACTTCGGCGAAGGTGAAAACGGTGCTCGGCTTCGCGTCCGCGCAGTTAGGTGAGCCGTATCGGGCGATCGGTGCCGGCCCGGATTCGTGGGACTGCTCAGGCCTGACCATGCGCGCCTTTGCCGCGGTCGGCATCACGTTGCCGCACTACAGCGTGGCGCAAGCGAAATACGGAACGGCGGTCGACTGGAACATCCAGCCGATCAGCGCTGGCGATCTTGTCTTTCTCGCGACGAACGGCACGATCGGCCACGTTGGCATTGCCACCGGACCTACCACCTGGATTCAATCGCCTGGTACCGGCGACGTTGTTCGCGCTGGCAAGATTCCGATGCATCGAGTCTTTGCTGTGCGCCGACTCGTGAACGGCGGATGATCGGTAGGCGCGCACAGGATGGCAAGTCGCTGCCGTGCGTCATCGATATCTCGCATCTGCGGTCCGAGCAGCGTCAGTTGCTGAGCACCGTGCTGCGCGCCGGTGAAGTTCCGTTCGGGATCGTGCGCAACGAACTGATCGCGGGCGCATCGTTCGCCGATGAGATCGAGCAAGCGATGGTTTGGGTTCTTGTACCGGAGCCCGTCGACGGCGCCGGGTTCGACGATCCGGAGTACCGCGGCACGCTGCCGCCGGTAGTGAAGCCCTCCCGACCAGCGCTGCCCGACGGTCGCCGACCCGCAACGCGCTACCGACGTCTCGTCGCCGGTTTGAGTGATGAGGTGTTGGTGGGCGTGCCGACGGGACTTGCAGCGAACGCTGGAGCGTCGACCGCGATGGTCGTGGCCACACATTTCTTCTACTTCGTCGTACCGACAACCCTGTTCGGCTGGTCGATCGGCAAACTGCTAGCGCACACGCGGGTCGTTGACGCGCAGGGCCACGGCCCACCGAACGCGTGGCGCGCAACCGTGCGCTGGTTGATTCCGTACCTGCCTGTCATCGTCGCACTGACTATTGGCCTGCCAGGTGACCTGACCGCTGTCGCGGTCGCGCTGGTGTACCTGCCGATTGTTCTCGATCTGCGGGGCTGGCACGACCGAGCAGCGAACACGCTGGTCGTGAACCTCCGCAGCGGCGAGTAGGGCGCTACTTGACAGCGACCAGATCGACGACAAAGACGAGCGTCTCGCCGCCCTTAATCGCGCCGCCAGCACCGCGGCTGCCGTAACCCAGTTCCGGCGGGATGGTCAAACGTCGCCGACCACCAACGCACATCCCTTTGACGCCGCGATCCCAGCCCTCGATGACCTCGCGAGCACCAAGTCGGAAGTCGAATGTTTCGCCGCGATCCCAGCTGGCGTCGAACTCGTTGCCGCTGCTCCACGCCACGCCGACGTAGTGCACGATGACGCGCTTACCGATGACGGCCTCATCCCCCGCTCCAACGGTTTCGTCGTCGATCAGTAGCTCGCCTGGCGGCGGCCCGTCCGGAATGATGATGGAGGGTTTTTCGGTGTTGCTGTCGGTTGCCATCCCGGCGACGCTAGTCGGTGCCATATGTACACTCGGCCGATGCGGACCGTAAAGATGAACAGTCGATTAGCGCTCTTAGTTCTGATTGCGCTGGGAAGCGCCGGTTGTACGTCGGATTCTGGCGTGACCGTCGACTCGGCGACAGCAACTACCGACGGACAGACGAGCGACATCACGCAGTCGACCGAAGCGATTCCATTCGACGAGGATGTTCGTTCGGGAACGCTGGCCAATGGGCTCGCATACTTCATCCGCCACAGTGAGCGGCCGGGCAAGAAGGCCGAACTCCGCCTCGCCATCGACGCCGGGTCGGCGCTTGAAGCCGACGACCAATCGGCGGTCGCTCACTTCCTCGAGCACATGCTGTTCAACGGCACCGAGAAGTACGAGAAGAACGAGATCATCCAGCTATTGCAACAAGGTGGTGTCGAGTTCGGTGCCGATATCAACGCATACACCAGCTACGACGAAACCGTCTACCAGCTCAGCGTCGACAGCGAGGCCGGCGAAGAAATCGCGGAGTTCGAGCTGGGGCTGGACATCCTGCATCAGTGGCTGACTGCGGCGACGCTGACCGAGTCCGATGTCGTTGCCGAGCGCGGCGTTGTGCTCGACGAATATCGCACCCGCGAACTCACTGCCGATGGCCGAGTGTTCTCCGAACTGGAGGGTATTTACCTGGATGGCACTGACTACGAAGGTCGCCCGCCGATCGGTACCCCGGAGGCCATCTCTGCGATGACGCCGTCCGTACTACGCCGCTTCTACGACACTTGGTATCGCCCAGACAATGCCGCTGTCATCGTGGTCGGCGACATCGACCTCGACGATGTCGAGCAGCAGATCGAAGAGTTGTTCGGCGACGTTCAACCGCGTGGCGATGAATCTGAACGGCCGGCGTTGGAGTGGGTCGGTAGTAGTCAGGCGCGCGCTGAGGTCATTACCGATCCCGACCTGGTCGAGGCCAGCGTCGAGTTGGCGCTGCCTGCGCAAGACATCGTGCGCAACACAGTGGGCACACGCGCTGCGGAACTCATCGACTATGTAGCGACTGCCGCTATCGCCAATCGGATGGACAGCGACATCTCCAAGGGCGAAGCTCCGTTCACCGCAGCGTTCCCCTCATCGAGCTCGTATGTGCGCGCGCTCGATGCGCCAAGTACCTACCTGCAGGCCACCAACGATGAGGCGGCGGCGGCCGCTTCGGCGCTGCTTGATGAATACGCCCGGGTCGTGCAATTCGGTCTCTTCGAGGCCGATGTGCAACGGGTCCTCGACGAGATCCGTGCGAGCGTGGACGCTGCGCTCGAGCGACGCGAGACAGTTCAAGCGGTCGAGTATGCGGATCAGTTGGTGTCGTTTCACCTCGAGGGGCTGCCGTTCCCATCGGCAAAGGATCAGTTCGACCTCGATACGGAACTGCTTGATGCGATCGATGCCGAGATGGTTAATGCCTCTCTACGTGCTCGCATCGAGGTGGCGCCGCCCGTGTTGACCATCGCACTGAAGGAGGGAACCAGCGCCCTGCCGTCGGCGGCGGATCTGACCAGCGAACTCAATTCGTTGGCCACCAGGACCGTGACCGAACGCGAGGCCGCCGAAGATGTTGGCGATGCGTTGATGGTTGCTCCTGATGCAGCCGAAATCGTCGATCGCGATGCGATCGACGGTTCCCCCGGCGCGTTCATCGAGCCGACGATCATCGAGTTCGCCAATGGTGTGCGCGTCATCATCAACCCCACCCCGATCTCCGACGATCTCATCGTCCTCTACGGTGTCAGCCCCGGTGGAATGTCGGTGACCGCGCCGGAAGACGCAGCGGCCGCGTGGTTGATGAACGAGGTCAATAGCGAGAGTGGATTTGGATCGCTGAGCCGCGACGCCGTCAAGCAGATTTTGGGGTCGAGCACGGTGGAAATTTTTCCCTACGTCAACGACACGACCGAATACATCGGCGGCAGTTCGTCATCGGCAGATCTGGAACTCGCATTTCAGGCCCTGCATCAATACATCGCCGCGTCGAACTTCGATCAGATCGCGCTCGATGAGGCGGTAGATCGCAACCTCAGCTACCTCGTCGACATCGCGGCAAATCCCGACCTTGCGGCGCAGATCGAGATGTACGACGCTCGCTACGGCGACGACCCTCGCCACCGAATTGTTCTTTCGGAGGCCGAGCTCACCGGTATCACCACGCAAGATCTCGAGCGCGTGTGGAGCGATCGCTTCGGCAACGGTGGCGACTTCGTCTTCATGCTCTCGGGCGATCTCGACCTCGAGACCACCATCGACCTTGCTGCCCGCTATCTGGGCACACTGCCGTCGACGGGTGCCGTGGAAACGGCGCTCGCCGTCACTCCCCCGCCACCGCCAGGCATCGAGCGACGGACAGTGTTGGCCGGCACCGGCGACACCGCATCGTTGTCCGTGCTGTACAGCACACCGGCAACCGACTCGAGCGAGGACGCGCTGCTGGCTGGCCTGTTGTCGTCAGTTCTGACGAATCGGTTGACCCAATCCATTCGCGAGGAACTCGGGGCGTCGTACTCGCCCAACGCGAACGTCTCGATCGCTGGGGGTCCTCAGCCGGAGGCCACGGTGGGCGTCTCGATCTCAGGTTCGCCAGCCGACATGACGGCAATCGCCGAGGCGCTGCAAACAAACCTCGACGATCTGCGAACGAACGGCCCATCGGCTGCGGAGTTCTCGGCGGCAGTTGCCGAGGCCGATGATGCCTTCAGCTTCATCTCGGATCAGCAGATCATCACGATGCTGGAACGTTGGCTCGTGGATCCCAAGACATTTGAGGACTACGAGAATACGCTGAGTGCTCTCGCCAGCGTGACAGCCACTGATCTGCGCGACTTCGCCCGCAAGGTGCTGCCAGCCGAGCACTACATCGAGATCACACAACTCCCGCGCTGATCCAGGGTTGCCTAACTGCCTGCTGCGATGAGGGCGACAGCGACGGCCGTGGACACGACGCCGACGGCCTGCCACCATCGCATTCGTTCGCGGTTGAACAGGACCGACAGCACCACTGCGACCGTCGCGAATTGTGACGACGCAACCGACACCGGCCCGGCGTCGCCCTCGCGGAAGGCAAGTTGCAGTGCTGCGATTCCCAGCAGACCCAACAGGCCAGCAATTACGCCGCGTGTGAGCGCGAGTCCCTCGGCGATGAACTTCTGCTTGCGTATCGTGCCGATGGCAACCAGCAAAGCGACGCCAGCCGTGCGTTGCACAATGGCCGGCGCCAGCCCCGCTGGCTCCGATACTTCGCCCAGCACCGTGAAGGCAATGCCGAAGGCCATGCCGCTGCCCAAACCCAGCAGAGCGCCTTGCAGCGTGCTGCCTCGTCCACCCGGCGTGTAGGAAGTCAGCACCAACGCAACTCCACCAGCGGCCATTCCGATGCCTGCCACGAGACCCGGTCGAATGCCGTTGAACAAATCCCATAGCACCGGCACGGTGGCCAACAGCACCGATGACAGTGGCGCGACGACACCCATCCGCGCCACGGAGTAGCCGTGATACAGCAGCATCAGGCCGACGATCATCGACAGTCCACCGATGCCGCCCAGGATCGAGTCCTTCAGGAGCCACTGCGAGTCCACCACCAGAAGCAGTAGCGGGGAGAACACCGCGCTCGTCAGTACTGCCGTACGCGTGACGGTCATCGACGCTGTTGTGCGCGCCGCACGCGCGGCAAAGAAGTCGGAGGAACCGAGCAGGAACGCGGCGGCGACTGCCAGTGTTAGCGCCGCACCCATTCAGCGACCTTACACAGGGCTCTGCGCGTCAGCCCAGGACTGTCGCTAACGCCGCGACTACGGCGACTGCGTCGGCTTCAGTGTTGTAGGCGGCGAAGCTGAGACGGATGAACGGCTCGCCGTTCAGTACTGGCAGCGGCGCTTCAACACGGAACTCATCGAAAAGTTGAGCCTTCAAGGCGACCGGGTCGACGTGGCTTGGCAGACGGATGGACGCCATCTGCCCAATGCAATCATCGGGTGCGATCGACTCGAGACCGGTCAGCTCGTTGATTCGCGTTCTCGCTAGCAGCGCTAGTCGGTGACCTTCCGCCTGCACCGCTGACCAATCGTGGCTGTTGCAGAAGTCGATCGCGGGTGAAGCCGCAAGAAACGGCGACAGGTCGCGCGTCCCCTGCCATTCGTGATAGTCGATAAACCGCGAGCCGGTCGGGTATTCGCTCTCCCAACCCCAACTCGTCACCAGCGGGTCGAGCCACCCTTGAGTGTCCTTGCGAGCGAACAAGAACGAGCAACCTTTGGGTGCGGATATCCACTTATGGATCGCCCCTGTGAAAATGTCGCAACCAACGGCCTGCACATCGAGGGCAATGTGCCCAGGGACGTGGGCGCCGTCGACGATCGAGACGATGCCCGCGGCGCGGGCGCGGCGGCACAATTCGTCAACCGGAAAGATGAGTGCGGTCGCGCTGGTCAATCGGTCGAGGAACAGCGCTCGCGTTCGCGGAGTAACCGCACTCCATACCCGCTCGATGTAGTCCTCGGCCGTTGTCAGCGGCAGCGGAATCGGCACACGGATGTACGTTGCGTCCGCCTCGCGGCACAGTCGTGTCCACGTGCGCATCATCGCGCCGTAGTCGTGATCAGTAGAGACGACCTCGTCGCCAGGCTGTAGATGGAGCGCATGAGCGACCATGTTCACCGCTGTTGTGGGGTTCGGGAAGAACACAATGTCGTCAGCAGCGGCACCGACGTAGCGGGCAACATCCGCGCGTGCGGCGGCGAGTAGCTGTGGTGCTCGGCGCCCCAGCCACTCCACGGGATTGCGCTCCATCGCGCGCTGCAACGCCTCGTAGGCGTTCTGGACGACCCGCGGGACGGCGCCGAACGAGCCGTGATTGAGGAACACCAGGTCGGGGTCGAGCAAGAAATCGGCACGCACCGGTACAGCCATGGCAGGTGATTCGGCCTAGGAAATCAGGCGGGAGTGTTCCAGTCGATCCACAAGCTGTTGGGATTGTTCGGTTCCACTTTCACCTTCACGTTGGAACCCACCTGGCAACGAGGAAGGTGCAACTGCGCCACCGTCTCTTGACGCGTCACCGGCATCGGAATTCCACTGGGCATCATCACCAACAACTCCAACTCGACGACCGGGTTGAAGTTCATCATCGCGCCAGTTTGGCGAGCGGCGGTGATGGTGGCCGTTGCGTCGACTCCGTTTGTCATCGCTTGCGTCGCCGCTGCTGATGCCGACGCCATGTTGGCAATCATCGCGTTGGCGTTTGCCATCGATGCCTGTGCATTCGCAAGTTGGTCCTGCACCGGATATTGCTTCTGCATTGCTTTGCCCTGATCGGACAGCTTCTTCATGTCCTTCATGAAGCCCATGTGGTTAGGCCACCTGATATGCAGCGGAGAACGCTGAAGCGACGCCCGGATCGGCCTTGATGCGTGCGTTCCAACCATCGTGGGCCTGCGTCCACGAAGCGGCATCGACACCGTTGGAGGCAGCGATGCCCGGCAGTAGTGCCTGGTCGTAGTTCAGCGGCGCGATTCCCTTGACGATCTTCGCGTAGGTCTGCAGATCGACGCCTGCAATCGCATCGAGCCCACCAGGCTGCGCTGCGACGGCAGCACCCTGCTGACCCATCGCCTGCTGCATCGCTGCTTGCTGTTGCGCCATCATCTGCTGTTGCATGACCTGCGCATTGGCGGCCATTTCCTGTGATTGGTCGATGAGTCCCGGTGCTGCAGCAACGAGATCCTTCATGTCCTTCATCTGCTTAAAAAGTCCCATTGTGAGTCCTCCTGAGGGTTGTTTGGCTGCGATCTTACGACATCCGACGGGGCGTGTCAGCCCCCAGTCGGCAGGCTCACGTGGGGTGTTTGATGACCTTTGGCCCTGACGAATTCGAGAGCCGGAGCTTACCGTAGGGCTATCGATCTCAACGAGTTTGAGGCACGTGCTCATGCCCTCGTCACCGACGGCACCCTGGGGTACGACCAAAAGCTGCGGCGCCTCGCGGCACTGGCCACCGACATCATCCCCTACCCGATCCTCTCGGCGGACTGTCAGGAAGCGCTCGACGCGCGGGTGATCTGCGACATGTTCGAGGGCAATGCCCCGTTCACCGCGCGCTACATCCTGCCCGACTACGAGAAGGCGATCCGCAATGGTCTGACGCACCTCGAGATGCCGCCGCCGACCACGCTCGACGACGCCCTCACCTTCTTGATGGTGATGTACGTAAATGTTCCCAGCGTCACCACCTACCCCGTGTACCTGGGCGACCTCGACACGGTGCTGGAACCGTTTGTGACAGACCAGATCAGCGACGTCCAACTCGACGCCGCACTGCGCCGCTTCTGGATCAGCATCGACCGAATTCTCCCCGACGCGTTCGCACACCTCGACCTCGGACCTCGCGACAGCCGCGTCACCCGCTCGATTCTGCGCGTGGAGCGATCGCTGCGCCAGGCCGTGCCAAACATCACCCTGAAAGTCGACCCAGATTTGACACCCGACGATCTCATCGAGGACGGCGTGCGCACGGTGTTCGAAACCGGCAAGCCGCACTTCGTGAACCATCCGATGATGGTCGCCGATCACGGCGATCGATACGCCGCGGTGAGCTGCTACAACTCGCTGAAGATCGGCGGCGGTGCCCACACGTTGGTGCGCGTCAACTTGAAGGAAGTCGCGCTGCGCCACACCGGCTCCATCGACGCTTTCCTCGCCGACACGCTGCCGCGTTATGTCGAGCTGACGGCGGAACTGGCCGAGGCGCGCATCCGCAGCCTGGTTGAGTCTCAGCACTTCTACGACACGCACTGGTTGGCCACGGAGGGCCTAATCGACATCGAAAGATTCTCGGCGATGTTCGGCATCTTCGGGCTAGCCGAGTGCGTGAACCTACTGATGTCGGTACAAGGCTTGGACGGTCGTTACGGGCACGACGTCGGCGCCGACGCGTTGAGTCGGCGTGTCGTGGAACGAGTGGCGGAACTGGTCGCCGCCCGCCCAATGCCGTACTGCGAAGGCGGTGGCGGATACTGCTACTTGCATAGCCAGAGCGGTATCGAACTCGATCACGCGGTCACGGCGGGCACGCGCATTCCAGTCGGCGACGAGCCGGGACTACTCGACCACATCACCACGTGTGCGCCCCACCACCGCTTCTTCACTTCAGGGGTGAGCGACATTTTCCATGTCGACGAAACCGCCGTGCGTAATCCGCAGGCCGTCGTCGACATCATTCGCGGCGCGTTCGACAGCGGCATGCGCGACTTCACTTTCAACCTCGACAGCAACGAATTCGTGCGCATCACCGGCTACCTCGTCCGCAAGAGCGACCTGGCCGCCATCGCCGCCCAGGCCGGCGCCCGCCACAGCAGCGACCTGCTCGCCGCGGGCTCGGAAGCGTCGTTTCATCTCACGCAGCGGGCTGTGAAGCGCATCGGTTGCCACGAGCGCGAGCCGCGATGACCGAGACGGGTTCGGTCGCCAGCACGATCCCCTTCTCCAACGTCGACGGGCCGGGCAACCGCTTCGTCGTTTTCCTCCAGGGCTGCAACTTCGATTGCGTCGCGTGCCACAACCCGCAGACGATCCCGGTGTTCCAGGGCGGCCATGAGCGTGAGCGGTACCGGCGATCGGTCGCCGATCTGCTCGCCGACATACATCGTGCCGCGCCGTTCCTGAGCGGAGTCACAGTCTCTGGCGGTGAAGCCATGCTGCAGCCTGAATTCGTACGCGACCTGTTCACCGCCGTGAAGGCCGACCCAGCGCTGGCGCACCTGACCTGCTTCATCGATTCGAACGGCGCGAGTGACAGCGCAACCTGGAACATCGTGGCTCCCGTCACCGACGGCACGATGATTGACCTCAAGTGCCTCGACGACCGCATTCATCGCGAGATGACCGGGCAGTCGAACGATCAGGTGCTTGCCGCTATCGAACGATTACAGACGGTGAATTTGCTGTACGAGGTGCGGCTGCTGATCCTTGCTGGCGTCAACGACGAGAACACCCTGCTGCGCCGCACCGGCGAATGGCTGGCCGCCGTCGACCCGCAAATGCGAGTGAAGGTCATCGGTTTTCGGGCGCACGGCGCGCGCCCGCACGACCCCGAACTCGTAGAGCCAGCGCCGGAACGACTACACGCTGTGGCTGACCTGCTGCACACGATCGCACCCTTCGACATCTGCGTCGTCTGACCGAGCGTCGGGAACGCGCCAATTGAAGTCAGCCGGCCGGGGCAAGGTACGCGTCGAAGTGGACGCGCATAGCGCCGACCAATTCGGCCAGCTCAGCGGCCTCGTCGGCGGTCAGCACGCCGCTATACAACCGAATCAAGATCTCGTCTGTGAGGTCCTCTGCCGCCTTCTTTGAGGTGCCAGCAAGGTCGTCGTAGGGCTCTGCCCAGCCGAACTGATTGGCGAGCGCGGCACCGCCGCTGGCAAACACCGCGCCACGAGGGCCGAGTCCGGTGGCGACGACCGCCATCAGATGCACTCCTCCGCGCAACTCACGTAACAGGTGCATCAAAAACGCGGCCCGACCCTCGGCATCGCCGGGCCTTGGCTGGGCACGCCAGCCCGCGAACAACGGCAGACCGGTGATGTCGACGCCGTCGGCGACTTTGTCGGCGAGCTCACTCACGCGAGCCGCGTCGGAAAATCCGGCCAATCGCAGGCGGCCGAACTGCGCGCAGGCTTGGCCGTATCGGGTTGCAGCCGCAGCGGCGCCTTCAACCGCCACGCCGACGTCCCACATCTTGCGCACTAGCGTCGGTTCGAAGAAGCCGAAGCTCGCGGAGATCACGTCGGAATCGACATCGCCCAACACTCCACCACGACCTGCGACGTAGTACGCGTAGCCGTGGGGATATCCGGCATCGCGGCATGGCTGCAGTACCTCCGGGTGGAGCATCCATTGGCCACCGAGGAACCCAACTGGTTCGGTGAGGGATTTGACGCTGGTGGCAATTGCACTCATCGGGCGACCATACCGGAGCGCACTATGGTGGCAATTGCCGTAACACCCGGCCGGGAGAGCTACCGACGCTGCCAGCGTTGGGGCGCCGAAGGAGCAACCTCCCCGGAATCTCTCAGGCCAACGGACCGACCGGGTGTGGCAACGCTGGAAAGAAGTCGGTTCGCCGGCTCGCCGAAGGGGAAATTCATACCGGTAGTTGACGATACGTCGTCCACGACACGGGCGGAGAAAGCTCTCAGGCAACCATGACAGCGGGGGAAGCAATCTAAACGCGCCACGACGCCAGGAGGCTTCCAGTGATAACTCGACCGGCTCTCGCCGATCTCTTTGGTGCCGACGATTTCGTCGGTCGCCACATCGGCCCTACCACCGCCGAGCAGGCGCACATGCTGAGCACGATCGGCGTCGCGTCGCTTGACGAGTTGCTGGCGCAAACGGTGCCCGCATCCATTCGAATGGCGGAGGCGTTGCCAATGCCCGGCAGCCGTACCGTGACCGATGTACTGGCAGAGTTGCGTGGGCTCGCCGACAACAACATCGCGCGCACCAGCCTGATCGGGCAGGGCTACTTCGGCACGATCACTCCCCCGGTGATCCAACGCAATGTGCTCGAGAATCCCGCCTGGTACACGGCCTACACGCCGTATCAGCCCGAGATCAGCCAAGGCCGGCTGGAAGCGTTGCTCAACTTTCAGACCATGGTCGCCGACCTCACTGGGTTCGCGCTGGCGAACGCCTCGCTGCTCGACGAAGCCACGGCAGCAGCCGAGGCGATGACGATGGCGCGCCGCGTCTCGAAGAGCACGAGCGACTCGTTCTTGGTGCACGCCGACACGCACCCGCAGACCATTGCGGTACTGCGAACGCGCGCAGAACCGATTGGCATCGACATCACAATCGTCGACACGCCATCGATCGCTGGCGAGTTCCCCGAAGGCTTCGGGCTTCTGCTCAGCCTTCCGACGTCAACTGGCGCGGTTCCCGACTGGCGGCCTGTGATCAAGCGGGCACACGACGCCGGCGCCGTAGTGATGATTACCACGGACCTGATGGCGTGTGTCGCGATCACTCCCCCAGGCGAACTCGGCGCCGACATCGCGATCGGCTCCGCCCAACGGTTCGGTGTACCAATGGGATTTGGTGGACCGCATGCAGCGTTCATCGCGACCAGCGAGGCGATGGCGCGATCACTGCCCGGCCGCTTGGTCGGCGTCAGCACCGACACCGCTGGCAGACCGGCCATGCGGCTGGCGCTGCAAACCCGCGAACAGCACATCCGTCGCGAGAAGGCGACATCGAACATCTGCACCGCGCAGGTGCTGTTGGCCAACATGGCCAGCCTCTACGCGAGTTGGCACGGCCCGCAGGGCTTGCAACGCATTTCCGAACGTATACATCGGTTGACGAGCGTTGCCGCCGCCGCACTACGCGCGGCTGGCAAGACACTCGTCCACGAAACGTGGTTCGACACACTGTGTGTTGCCTGCGATGCGGATGTCGTCCTCGCGGCAGGGCGTCACGCCGGGCTCGACCTGCGTCGAGTCGATGGTGGCCACGTTGCATTCAGCTTCGACGAAACGACGACAGTCGCAGTGGTAGATCGCGTGCTAGCACTTCTCGGTGCCGGTGCGGCGGGTAGCGATGTGGCTGCCGAACACGACGGTATTCGTGCACCACGGACGAGCGAGTTTCTCAAGCAGGGCGTCTTCAACCGCTACCACACTGAGCACGAGATGCTGCGATACTTGCGTCGCCTCGCCGACAAGGATCTCGCGCTTGATCGCACGATGATTCCGCTCGGCTCCTGCACGATGAAGTTGAACGCAGCGGCCGAAATGGTGCCGGTCACCTGGCCAGAATTTGCCAACGTGCATCCGTTTGCTCCCGACGACGAAACCGTCGGCTACCGCGAGATGATTCACCAGTTGGAGGCCATGTTGGTCGCCATCACCGGGTACGACGCGGTCAGCCTGCAGCCCAACGCAGGTAGCCAGGGTGAGTTCGCGGGACTATTGGCGATCCGGGCATTCCACCGCAGTCGCGGCGACAACGCTCGCACTGTCTGCCTCATTCCATCCAGCGCTCACGGCACCAACGCAGCAAGTGCAGTGATGGCCGGAATGAAGGTCGTAGTCGTGGCGTGCGACGATCACGGCAACATCGACCTCGATGATCTGCGCACGCGTGCTGCAACCGCCGGAGAACAACTGGCGGCGGCGATGGTCACCTACCCGTCAACGCACGGCGTGTTCGAGGAACGCATCACCGAGATCTGCGACATAGTCCACGAGTTCGGCGGTCAGGTCTATGTCGACGGAGCGAACTTGAACGCACTGGTTGGCCTTGCCCGCCCGGGCAGATTCGGCGCCGATGTGAGCCACCTCAACTTGCACAAGACATTCTGTATTCCCCACGGCGGCGGTGGCCCCGGGGTCGGACCTGTGGCAGTTCGGTCGCACCTCGCGCCGTTCCTTCCCGGGCACCCGTTGGCCGTGGCGGGCGCTTCGCCGGTTGGCCCGGTCTCGGCTGCACCCTTCGGCTCGGCTGGCATCCTGCCGATCTCGTGGGTCTACATCGCGCTGATGGGTGGCGAAGGTCTGCGTGCTGCGACGGTGGCAGCAATTCTGAGCGCGAACTATGTCGCCAGCAGATTGAACGACGCATTTCCGGTTCTCTATACCGGTGCCCGCGGACGTGTTGGTCACGAGTGCATCGTTGATGTCCGTCCCATCACGAAGGCGACGGGTGTGACGGTGGACGACGTTGCGAAGCGTTTGATCGATTTCGGGTTCCACGCGCCGACTATGAGCTTCCCTGTGTCCGGAACGCTGATGATCGAACCGACAGAGAGCGAGACATTGCACGAGCTCGATCGGTTTTGTGAGGCCATGCTGGCCATCAAAGACGAGATTGACCGCGTCGCTGCCGGTGAGTGGCCGCTTGCGGAAAGTCCCTTACACATGGCGCCGCACACTGCCGACGATCTGCTCGGTGAGTGGAACCGCCCGTACCCACGCGAACTCGGCGCGTATCCGCTCAAGTCGGTGCGCGCGAGCAAGTACTTTCCGCCGGTGTCGCGCATCGACAGTGCGTACGGCGATCGCAACCTGATGTGCAGCTGCGAACCGCTCGAGGCCTACTCCTCCAACGGTTGAGCGCGTTCGCGAACGGCGCGTCGCGTGGCGATGAACACCACGAGAGCGCCAGCGACCAACGCGGCGACTGGGATGAGCGAGTCTGGGCGGCCGTTGATCAGCGCGCCCAGTCGATCGGTTGAAGTGATGACGCCAATGGCGATCACACCGGCGCCGAGCAGTAGCGAAAGAATGTCGAGCTTGTGACGGTTCATGCTGTGATACCTCGATCTAGTTGATGCTTCATGGTCGTTGATGCTTCATGGTCGGGTGATGACGAAGCCACCGGGCGTAATGACGGTGCCGTCGAACTTGATGATTGCGCCGTTGGCCAGCTCGAGGCTGCCATCGTCGTCTTGCCGGGTGATTGGGATCAACGTGGCTCCGTTGGCCTCAATCGTCTGTCCGTCGATGAACTGAATCGCACCGTCGGCAAACACCACGGTGCCATCGTCGAAAGTCCGCACCGGCTCACCACGCGCATTCAGCCCTTGATCAGCGCCGGGCGGCAAAAGGGCGGGGACGAGGCCGGCACCGGACGCACGGACGACCTCTATCTGGCCAATTCCGACGCGCAGGGTAAGTTTGATCAGTTGTGTGCCGGCGCCACTGTCCGACCGCAACGTTTGACGGTAGCCGTCGACCGACGATGACTGCAGTGCATTGATCTGACCGATACCAACACGCGCATCAACCTGCACACGTGCCGAGTCGGGCACGATCACCCGAAGTTCACCGATGCCGACCTCGATGGTCGTGGTGACATCGCGGTCGTAGTCGTTCAGCGACAGCACGAAACTGCCGCGGCCCGTTTCGTAGAGAGGGGCGACGCGATCGCCAGGCCCGAGGTACGCGCCCCAGTCGACGCTGCTCATGGTGACGCCGACGCCAGCAAATGCGATTGCTGATGCAGCGATGGCAGCTGTCGCAACGATGATCGCGGGCATGATCAGCCACCTGGCCCGTCCGAAGAAGGCGCCAAACAACAACCCCGTGCCGAGCACGATCGTGGCCATGCTCAGCGTCACCGTGCCGCGATTTTCAGCGCCGCTGTTGGCCATCCATGCGATCGCTGCAGCCATCGCTGCCGCGCCGATCGTCAACATGCCGAGCGCCGAACGCGGCGGGCGTGCTTTGGCTGGCTGAAACGGCGCCGTCGCGCCCTCGACGGCGCCACCGACGCCGCTATCAAAGCTCGAGGTCGACAATGGCGTGCTGACGACGGATGCGTCGCTCACCGGTGCCCTGCCGGTGCTGACAGTGCCGCCACCGCGCCATAGCGCCAACGCGATTCCTGCCAGGCCGAGCGCCACCACCCAACCTGCGCCGGGCAGCGAAGCGCTTCCTCCGAACAGAATCGCGAGGGCGACGAGGGCGAGTGCGCCGCCAACGGCTCGACGCGCCGATGAAGTAGGTGGCGACGACGGCGAGTCGGCCAGCAACGCAAACGCGGCTGCGTACAACAGCAAACCGACGCCGCTGAACAATGTGAGAGCGACAAAGCACAGGCGTACAACCAATGGATCGATCGCGAGCGCGCGCCCGAGCCCGCCAGCGACGCCAAGAACGACGCGGTCGTCGGAGCGTGCCCATCGCTGCTCAGGGGTTGGGGAGATCTCTTGGGCGCCGTCCGGAGACGGAATTGTCGGGGGCGGCAGTTGCGCGGTTTTGGTGTCGGCTTTGCTCATGTGCGCCACGGTACGCACGTCGCCGCGCTGGCACCATCAGGGACAACCCTTGTTGAACCCTGAAAGATCCAGGGTGCAATCAGGGATGCTGCGGATGCGATGTGCGGTCCGCAATGGCACGATGGAGGCATGCCGTTGTTCGTCCGATCGTCCACGGATCGCATGGTCTTCGGCGTCGCCGGTGGCTTGGCTCGCAAATACGGCGTCGATGCATACCTGATTCGCATCGGGCTGCTGCTGCTAACGCTCACCGGTGGTCTCGGCGTCGTCTTGTATCTCGGCTGCTGGGTACTCAGCTCGGCAGCGGGCGATCACGACGTCGTTGTGACCATCGATCCACGGTTGGCCTCGGCACGATCGCTGGCAGCGGCTGCGGCGACCGGAGCTCTCCTACTCGCCGCGCGAAACGTCGGAGTGTGGCCGGGTGATGCGCTGATGGGGCCAGCCGTCGTGGTCGCCAGCGGATCAGCGCTGGTGTGGTATCGCAGCCGCGGCGACGATCAGGTCACCGACCCACTCGAGCGTGTGCTGCAGGGTCGCGCCACACCGCTGAGGTCGCTTGCCGGGGGCGCTCTTGCATTCTTCGGCGTCGTCGCACTTGTCGCTCGTGGTGTGAAGTTGGAACAACTTCCCGCTGCGCTCGCAGCGGTGGCGATGGCGCTAGCGGGAGCCGCAGTTCTCATCGGCCCATACATCGGTCGTCTGACCGCGCAGGTACGCGACGAAGAGCGCCAACGAATCCGTAATCTCGAGCGGAACGCGATGGCCGCTCAGCTGCACGACTCTGTGCTGCAAACGCTGGCACTGATGCAGCGCGCGACCGACGACCCGCGGCGCATGTTGTTGCTCGCTCGTCGACAGGAACGGGAACTACGCAGTTGGCTGTACGACAACAAGTCTGGAGTCTCCATTGGGATGCTGGGCGCTCGCGCAGAAGAGATGGCTGCCGAAGTCGAACTCGACCACGGATTGCCAGTCGACCTCGTCGTTGTTGGCGATGCTGCACTGACGGCGGCAACTGAGGCTCTGCTGATGGCTACGCGCGAGGCGACGGTGAATGCCGCGAAACACTCGCGGGCCGAGCAAGTCACTATCTATGTCGAGGTCGAACCACACGTCGTGACCGCGTACGTGCGCGACAAGGGCACTGGTTTCGAGATGGCCCGCATCAGCGGCGATCGCCGTGGAATCGCTCTGTCGATCTGCGACCGGCTCGAACGCGCTGGAGGTCGGGCCGTCGTTGAATCCGCTCCCGGACAAGGCACAGAATGGGAACTAATGGTGCCGCGATGAACGGTCCTTCGGTGACTGGCCGGCCGGCGACGAATAGCCGAATCCGAGTTTTGGTGGTCGATGATCACGCCTTGTTTCGATCCGGCGTGAAGGCTGAGATCGGGTCAGTTGTCGACATAGTGGGCGACGTCGGCACCGTTGAGGAGGCGATCAGCGAGATTCGGGCGACGGGACCGGATGTGGTGCTGCTTGATGTGCATCTTCCCGAGGGAGGCGGCGTCGCGATCCTCGACGCGCTAGCCGATTCGATGCCAGACACCAAATGCCTGGCATTGTCGGTCTCTGACGCCGCGGAAGACGTCATCGCTATCATCCGAGCAGGCGCCCGAGGTTACGTCACGAAAACGATCACGCACGACGAGTTGCTCGACGCGATTCGTCGCGTACATGCGGGCGACGCGGTCTTCTCGCCGCGGCTGGCGGGTTTCGTCCTGGATGCATTTGCCTCCACGAAGCCGTTGGTGACCGACCCCGATCTCGATCGCTTAACAGCGCGCGAGCAAGAGGTGTTGCGCCTGATCGCGCGCGGCTACACCTACAAGGAAGTGGCCGCACGCATTCATCTCTCGGTGAAGACCGTCGAAACCCACGTCTCGTCGGTGCTCCGCAAGTTGCAGCTCTCCAACCGTCATGAATTGACGGCGTGGGCTACCGATCGTCGCCTGCTCTAGCGAGCGGCTAGATGGTCAGGTTTTGTGCTTGGCGACGAACGGCATCGGCACGACTCGGCCGGGAAGTGCCGTGCCACGCACGTCGATGGTGACTGCGGAGCCATCTTCGATCGTCGGCGGCAGGAACGCCATTGCGATGCCGTGTTCGAGCACCGGAGAGAAGTTGCCGCTGGTCACCATACCGATCGGTTGATCACCCAGTAGGACCGTGCAGTCCGCGCGCGCTGGACGACGACCTTCGGTGGCGATGCCGTACAGCAGCCGACTGACGCCGCGGTCACGTTCAGCAGCAAGCGCCTCGCGACCGCGGAACGTTTCCTTGTTCCAGGCCACGACCCAGCCAAGGCCTGCCTGCAACGTCGTGATGCCAGGGCCGAGTTCGTGACCATGCAATGGCAGTCCGGCTTCGAGGCGCAGAGTGTCGCGAGCGCCGAGCCCAGCGGGCACGATGCCGCACGAGACGACTGCGTCCCACAATGCGCCGGCAGAGTCGACGGGAACAGCGATTTCGACGCCTGCCTCGCCCGTGTAGCCCGTGCCAGCAACTACGCACGGCACGTTGCCCCACGCCAACTGCTCGACGCGAAAGCGACCGACCGCCGCGGCAGCGGGGAAAATCGCGGCGAGACGTTCCTTGGCCTTGGGCCCCTGCACCGCGATCACGGCCCGATCGTGGGTCGTTTCAGTGCCGCCGATCGCGGCGCGGACCCTGTCGGTGTTGGACGCGTTCGGCATCACATCGAATACGTCGTCACGCAACCACCACACGATGATGTCGTCAAGAACGGATGCGTCGGTTTCGTCGAGTAAGTGGGTGTACTGCGCGCGGCCCGGCGTGACCTTGTTGAGATCGTTGGTGAAGACACGTTGCAGTTTGTCGAGCGCGTCTGGCCCCGAGACGCGAACAGTGCCCAGGTGCGAGACGTCGAATGCGACTGCATCGTTGCGACAGGCGAGATGCTCTTCGATGGTCCCGCCCGGATAGACAACCGGCATTTCCCAGCCGCCGAACGGCACCATTTTGGCGCCCAGTTGACGGTGTCGAGAATCGAGTGGACTGAGCTCGCAGTCCGCCATCACACTGCCTGTGCGCCGGGCACATCCGGCTTGGCCATGAGCACCAACTCGTTGTCGAGTTCCAGCTTCACGCCGCCGATGGCGAGCACGTTGAGGACACCTTGGCCACCCTTGCGCACGATGTCGATGAGCTGGTCGCCATCGCACAACAGCACGTCGCTACCGCTGATGACCAGCGTCGCTGCCGCAATGTCGGTGTCGGTTTGCTGGCGAAGGTAAGTGAACGCCTTGCGCACTGATTCCAGCTTGATGCCAGCATCGAGGAGGCTCTTGATGACCCGGAGCTCGAGCAGATCGCGATAGCTGTACAACCGGCGACTGCCGCTGCCCGCGGCATCGCATAGCGAGGGGCGAATGAGGTCTGTACGAGCCCAATAGTCGAGCTGTCGGTAGGAAATGCCCACCACGCTTGCTGTCTTACTGCCGCTGAAACCGTTCTCGATCGTCATCTTTGGGGCCTCCCGTTGCGTCCTGCCGGATCACACGCTGGTAACTACGCCCGTGTAACCGGCAGGCCATCGTACGACTCGAACCCTGCGCCGTCAAGCACTATCCGCGCGACTCTTCGCGCGGTGCGCGCGTGCGGGCGTTAGCTCGCAAAGTCGTTGGTGAGCCGGTGTTAGCTGGCGAAGTCGTCGGGACTGATGTCGTCGAGGAAGTCGCGGAATTCGTCGAGAATTGCTTCCTCGTCGTCGCCCTCATCGACAATTGCGGGTTCGACGGCTGCCTCGTCGAGCAGTGATTCCTCGGCGAAGATGGGGGTGCTAGTACGGACCGCGAGCGCGATGGCGTCGCTCGGTCGGCACGATACAACCGCCTCGCCGGACGCTGTGCGCAGATGCAGTTCAGCAAAGAAGGTGTGCTCGCGCACCTCGGTGATGACGACACGCTCGAGTGTCGCGCCGAGTGTTTGCAACAACGTGGCCATCAAGTCGTGAGTCAGCGGCCGTGGCGGAGCAATACCTTCCATCGCGCTATGGATCGCGGAGGCCTCTGGCCCTCCGATCAGAATCGGCAGCACTCGCGCTGTCTCAGCACGGTCTTCGCGCAGCATTACGACCGGAGTATTTGCCGGTAGCTCGACGCGTACTCCCAGCAGTTCCAAGCGAATCACATCGGTGATCGTACCCGCCTGGCAGGAGATCAGGTTTCGAGATGATGCTTCAGAGCGGCAGCCAAGATCGCGGCGCGCAGTCCGGCGCCGAGGTCGGACAGCTCGCGTAGCGACGTTGCTGCCGACTGACGACTCTGTGGGTTGCGCTGGCGCAGCACCGGAAGAATCAACTGTTCGAACAATGCTGCTTCCCGTTCGGCGGATCGACGCCAGTCGCGCAGGTGACGCGCATCGACGCCGCGTACAAGAAAGCCAGCGGCGGCGGCGGCGATAGCGACATCGTTGGACGTGTAGACCGCGTTGGCTCCGGTACCGGTGCCGACGACGAGGCCGAACGCAACGAGATCGGCAAGCTGAGAGCTTGTGATGCCGGCCTGCGCGCAGAGCTCACTGGCAAGAAGCGAAGAGCTCGACACATTCGCCGACGCGAACAGAGATGGCGTACCGCGACCGTTCTGCGCCGCGGCTTCGGAGGGTGGTGCAGGCGCGTCTGGTTGCAGCGGCACGTTGCGCGTTTGCACCTGTGCCGCGGGGTGATGACTTGTGGGCACAAGAGTTCCAGCGGGGACAACCAACTCGCCTGTTTCGTCGCCGCCCGGCTCTACAGGGGCGTCTATCACGCTGACGTTGCGAAGCCCACGCGGCGGGGTCATCGGGCCGCTGTCGTCAATCTGCCCGCTTTCGAGGCGATCTCGGATCACGCGCAGCGGGAGGAAGTTCTGTCGTTGTTCGCGCAGAATGACGCGCAATCGGTCGACGTCGGCGTCGTAAAACTTGCGGTAGCCCGATGGCGTGCGCTCGGGGTCGATCAGGCCTTGGCTCTCAAGGAAACGAATTTTAGAGATGCTGACGTCAGGAAACTCCTCAAGCAGCATTCCCAAGACTTCGCCGATCGATAGATACGGACGGTCCCCCACTCGCTCAGCCGTCGCCCTTTTGGAAGAACACCATGCGGAATTTTCCGACCTGCAGCTCGTCGCCCTGATGGAGTGGGGCTTCATCAATACGTTCGTTGTTGACGTACGTGCCGTTCAGCGAGCCTGCGTCGCGAACTCGGTAGTCGTCGCCCTCGTGCATGATCTCGGCGTGCCAGCGCGACACGGTGATGTCGTCGAGGCGGATCTCGCACTCCTCGGCACGACCAAGGCGCGTGACCGCATCATCGAGAACTAGCGCGATACCCGCCTGTGGTCCGCTGCGTACGACGAGCGAAGCAGATGTTGAGGAGAGCTCGGCCATATTGACGACGACATCATCGTGGGAGCCGGGCGCATCCTGCAGCGGGTCGACCTTCGCGATGGTGATGGTGTGGTCTTCGATGTGATCAAGTACGCCGCCACACGATGAACAGAAGCCGGACTCGGGCGGGTTTCGGTGCCCGCATTGGTTGCAGAACACGTAGGCCATCGGCGCACCCTATCCCGCGATGAGGGACTGATATGCCGCCGCATCGAGCAGCGTGTCGAACTGACTGACGTCGCTGCATTCGATCTCGCATAACCATCCGTCGCCGTACGGATCGCTGTTGACCGATTCAGGAGCAGTGGCTAGCGCTTCGTTGACAGCGACGACCGATCCCGACACGGGTGCGTAGATATCGCTGACAGACTTCGTGCTCTCCACCTCGCCGAATGTGTCGCCGGCGCTGACAGTCGTGCCCGCCGCGGGGACCTGCACGTAGACAATGTCGCCGAGCGCATCCTGCGCGTAGTCGGTGATGCCGACTCGCACCTTGCTGCCAGTGATCGCGACCCACTCGTGGTCTTTGGTGTAACGGAGCTGCGTCGGTACCTGCATCCGGCCAGGCTAGCCGCCCTCGTTTGCGTGCCCGCCGCGGCCAGCCTTCACGCTGGCGCGAATAGTTGGCGCGTACGCAAGGCCGGTGTAATAGCTGAGCACGAGTCCGGGAATTCCGATGATCCACGAGGCGATCAGAAATAGTTTGTGGCCCGCGAAGTCCGACGCGCCGAGCATGAAGCCTGGGATCGCAAACATCAGCAGGAATGTCGCGGTCTTGCCCCACCACGTGACGTCAAAGCGCTTCATCTTGAACGCAAGCGTCGCGATCGCGATCGTGCCGCCGACTATGACCTCGCGGGCGACGACGACCCAGAAGAACCACAGCGGCGCGATTCCCTTGATGATGATGCCGGTGATGCCAACGATGAAGAGCAGCCGGTCGGCGGTTGGGTCGAACATCTTGCCGAACTCGCTGGTCTGGTTGAAATGGCGAGCCAGCCAACCGTCGACCCAATCGGTGGCGCCGAGAACGCCCAGCAGAAAGGCGGCTCCTGCCAGATTATCGCGCCCAAAGAGAAGGTAGAGAAAGAGCGGTATGCAGCACAGGCGCAACAGCGTGAAGGCATTCGGAGCCGTCAGATACTTGTGGGACGACAGCTGCTCTGGCGCCTTGGGCTGGCTGGCGTCGGTCGTGGCCTCGGTCGGGGCCTCGGTCGTGGCGTCTGTCGTGGCGTCTGTCGTGGCGTCTGTCGTGGCGTCTGTCGTGGCGTCTGGGGAGTCCATCGCGGGCGAGCGTACAGCTACCATCGCCGACCGATGGCCACCATCTTCACCCGCATCATCACCGGCGAGATCCCGGGCGTTTTCGTGTACCGCGACGATCATTGCGTCGCGTTCCTATCTGTCAACCCATTAGCACCCGGCCACACGCTGGTTGTGCCAATCGTTGAGGTCGACCACTGGGTCGACTTGCCCGACGACCTGGCTGCCCACTTGTTCACGGTTGCGCAACGCATCGGGAAGGCGCAGGTGGCCGCCCTACGATGCGAGCGGGTCGGGCTGATCATCGCTGGCTACGAAGTGCCGCACACCCACATCCACGTCGTGCCGACAACTCATATCGGGCAGTTCGACTTCGCAACCGCGGCCAGCAATCCCGATCGCGACGGCATGGAAGCTGCCGCAGCCTCAATCAGGCTTGCACTTGCAGCTCTGTAGACCGAAATTCACCTAGTGCCGGTCGAAGTCATCGTGGACGTCACGGCCGTGTTCTCTACTAGGGGCGAGCTTGACTACCTACCAGCCTCGCCGGTCCTTCTACTGGACACACGACCGAGCAGGGTCGCCGCTGGTGGTCAAACGCAATTCGTAGTGCCTCAGGCCGAGCTGCCCACACGTGCAGTCAGCGTCAACGTAACCGCCGTTCTGCACGATGCGGATGGGTACACCACACTCTTCAATTGCGGCACGACGCCGCCATCGTTCCCATCGGCGCAGAAATGACTGGATGCCTCTTCACGTCGTCGGCGACGAGTCTCATCGTCGACCTCAACGGCTGGTGGGTTGCAACCGCCATCTAGCGAACATTCAGGTCTCAACTCGAATTCAAGATCCACAAGACGATTCGTCGGCTGCCGGGCTTCTCGGCAGCCGGTGAATCGTCGCGTACGGCCCTACCGCTACCGACCCGCGGGTTCGATCAGCTGCGGGCCGGTATTGCGTGCGTTGTTCACTTCCGTGCCGACGGCGTGCATCGCTAGCAAGTCGTTGGCGGCAGGGATCAGAAGCGATTGCAAAGTAGCGAGGCCTCCGTTAGTTGGATCTAGCCACGCGTCCCAACGATCGGCCGGAAGGATGACGGGCATTCGGTCATGCACCGGTGTCATCGCTTGATTGGCGGCCGTCGTGATGATGGTGCAGCTGTGTAGCCACGGCGCGTCCGGTCCGGTCGTGCGATCGCGCCACGTCGCCCACAGCCCGGCGACAGCGAGCAGCTCACCGTCAGAGCGATGGATGAACATCGGAGTCTTGATCGGCTTCCCCGACTTGTTCAGCGGTCCGCCGTCGGCGCCTTGCTGCCACTCGTAAAAGCCATCCATCGGAATCAGCAGTCGATGCTTCTTGAACAGACCCTTGAATGCTGGCTTCTCCGCGATCGTTTCGGAGCGGGCGTTGATCATCTTGGAGCCGATCTTTACGTCCTTCGCCCAACTGGGCACAAGCCCCCAGTGAAAGGTCTGCACCGTGCGAGCACCGTTGGCGTCGGCCGTGACGGCAAGTACGTCTTGCGTCGGCGCGACATTGAAGTTGGCAGGTATCCCCTCGCCCTCGAACGAGGCGCCGAAGAATTTCGAAATCGCCTCGGCCGAACTAGAGGCCACGAATCGACCGCACATCACGCGGAATCTATCGCGGTGACGAAGAGCTTCGGCGTGTGCCCAGTGTCTCGCGTCCGAGCTTTAGACCATCCAATCGGATGCCGATGAACAGTTGTACATCTACACCCGGTGTACATCCCCTCAGGGGGAATACCAAGAGAGCGTGATGAAATGCCCTCAGTCGCTTCGTCGGCCACGCCCGCCGGCAGGCCGGTCGTCACTGGCCGGTCGAAGATAGCGGGAGTGTTCGTGTTGGCCGCAGTAAGCCTGCTGGCCGGTGTGATCGCGATTCCGGCTCGCGTGAACGCCGAGCCGTCCATTCAACCGGTTGCTCTTGGCGCCGCTGGGCCTTACTCCGTTCTCAGTTCGACGTACGTCGTCAATACGCCCAACACTGCTGGCGCGCCTCACACAATTGTCCGCGGAAACCTGGGTGTGAGTTCCATGGGGAGGATCTCTGGCTTCCCGCCCGGCGAGGTAACGGGCCAGATGCACTACAGCGACTCGTTGTCAGCAGCGGCACAAAATGCGCTAAATGCGGCCTTCGCCGATGCTGCAAGTCGGATTCCGACTGCCACCTTTGGCGGCGATCTCGGCGGCCAGACGTTGTCGCCCGGCGTGTACAACGCGTCCTCGTCGGTTTCGAACTCCGCTGTTCTGTGGCTCGACGGTGAGGGCGACTCGAGCGCTGTCTTCATCCTTCAATCCGGCAGCTCGCTCACCCTCGGTGCCAGCAGCGAGGTCCGCTTGATCAACGGCGCGCAACCCTCCCGAGTCTTTTGGCAAGTGAGCGGTTCGGTGACCATCGGCGCCGAAGCATTGGTTATCGGCACAGTGATGAGTCAGAACGGGATCACCATCGGTGCTGGCGCTGTGATCGATGGGCGCGTGCTGTCACGTGACGCTGGCATCCGCATGAACAACAACTTCGTTGACCTGACTCCGCCAATCGAAACAACTCGCTTCACCGGAAGCTTCCCAATGCGGCTTGCGGACACTCGCTCGATGTCTGGTTGGTATTCGCCAAATGTGGTCGGCAAGGTGCTGCGGGTGCGAGTCGCCAGTTCGCCTGGCGTACCGACAAATGTCACTGCAGCGGCGTTGAACATCACCGCAGTTTCGCCGTCCGCAGCGGGCTTTCTCACCGTGTATCCATGCACCGTGACGCCTCCGAACGTGTCGACGGTGAACTTTCAAGTTGGCAATGACGTTGCTACCTCGACGATTGCGACGCTCGCGAACGACGGATACGTCTGCGTATACGCGTCCGTCGCGGTCAATGTGATCATCGATATCACCGGTTGGTTCTCAGCGACCGGCACCGCGCGCATGACGCCGACAGGTCCGCATCGTGTTGCGGATACACGCACAGGCGTCGGCGGTTTCGGGCGGCTGCAAGCTGGTGGCGTGCTCATCGTTGACACAGGTCGTCCGGACGTGTCGGCTGTCGCATTGAACGTGACAGCCGCCAGCGCAGATGCTGCCGGATACCTGACCGCGTACCCGTGCGGAGCACGGCCGAACATTTCGACAGTCAACTTCGCGGCTGGCGAAGTTCGACCCAACAACACAATCGTTGCCACCGGCGATGGTGGGGTCGTCTGCGTGTTCGCGTCGGCGGCAGTGGATGTCATCGTCGACTTGACGGCCACCTTCGCGGCGGCCGGGGGCCTGGACTATGTGCCTGCCTCACCGGTGCGACTGCTCGACACGCGGCCGAACATGGTTGGGGCCGGAGGCCAGATTCAGTTCGATGCTCCACGGCCAGGAATGCCGACGTACGCGATCAGCGTGACGGTCACGGCTGTCGGACACCAAACGGACGGTTACACGACCGCCTTCGAGTGTGACGCGGGGTTGCCGAATGCCTCGACGGTGAACCAACGAGTTGGGCAGGCAAACGCCAACGGAGCGATTGTGGCTGTCGATGACAACATGGCCGGATGCCTGTTCACGTCGTCAGCAACGAATCTGATCGTCGACCTCAACGGCTGGTGGGTTGACCTCACCATCTGAGGACAGGGCACCATCTGAGGACAGGGCAACATCTGAGGACAGGGCCTGCAGAATTCAGTTGTCGGGCTGGGGAGATTTGAACTCCCGGCCTCTTGTCCCCCAGACAAGCGCGCTAACCAAGCTGCGCCACAGCCCGTACTGAATGCGTGAGCCTACCGACTAGACGAAGAGGTATACGACTCGGTAAGCGAGATATGCCGCGAGCATGTACATCAGCAACTTGAAGTGCCATGGCGCCTTCATGTCGGCCTCGTTGCCGTCTTCGCCTGCGGCCAGCCGCCGAAGGTTCAGGTTTTTCGCGGTGATCGGCTCCTGCGCCGCTACCGCCCTTGCGCACTTCGGACAGGTGCCATCCTCGTTCATCGCCGACGGCGTCCAGTACTTGGCGCATTCCTCGCACCACGGCATGAGGTTTACCTACTCGCTGCGCTTACGCACGCGCAGTTTGATCGGCGTCGAACCGAAATCGAACGCCTCGCGGATACTGCGTTCGAGATAGCGCAGGTACGTCGCCGGAAGTTCGCGGTTGACGAACAACGTGAACGTCGGCGGATCCGTTGCACCCTGTAAGGCGTACATCACTTTCAGGCCGTGCCCGGCTGGTTGGCGTTGCTGCGCGTCCGAGATGACGCGGTTGACATCGCGTGTCGGCACCCGTCGGTGATACTGCTCGATAGCGTTTTGCAGCACCGGGCGCAACTTGTTGACACCCTTGCCGGTGAGCGCCGAGATCTTCAGTATCGGCGCGTCACCGACGAAGTAGAGCTGGCGCTGTACGTCGGCCGCGACTTTCAGACGCCGTTCGGCATCGTCGATCAACTCCCACTTGTTCAACATCACCACGATCGGGCAGCCGGCGGCATCGACACGTTCCGCTAGTCGCTGATCCTGGTTGGTGACACCCTCGGTGGCATCGATCACCAGCAACGCAATGTCGCTGCCGTCGATCGCACGCAACGCGCGCACCATCGAGTAGTACTCGGCTGAGTCGTCGATGCGGCTGCGTCGGCGCATGCCCGCGGTATCGACGAACACGATCGGACCATCCGGCGTGTCGACGAGCGTGTCGATTGCATCGCGCGTCGTGCCCGCCATATCGTGAACAACTGAGCGATCTTCGCCGACGAGTCGATTGAACAGCGTGCTCTTGCCAACATTCGGTCGCCCAACGATGGCGACGCGCGGAGGCGGCACATCGTTCGGGTTCCACAGCGGAGCGACGCCGTCATCGACATCGGGACCAGTATCTGCATTGGCTCGAGCGCTTGCTGGCAGCAACGCGACGACCTCATCGAGCAAGTCGCCGGCTCGGCGACCGTGCAACGCACTCACCGGCACCGGTTCGCCCATGCCTAACGACATGAATTCCCATCGGTCGTTCTCGCGGCGCTCGTTGTCGGCCTTGTTTGCAACCATTAACACCGGCGCAGTAATTCGGCGCAACCAGTTGGCGAGCGACTGGTCGTCGTCGGTCAGCCCGACGGCGGCGTCGACAAGGAAGAGGACAACGTCTGCGGTCTTGACGGCGGCCTCTACCTGGCGACTGACCTTCTCGTCGAGCACCGATCCCCCATCGGGTAGCCATCCGCCAGTGTCGACCAGAAGGAAGTGATGCCCGAGCCATTCGGCTTCCGTTTCCTTTCGATCGCGCGTGACCCCTGGTCGGTCCTCCACGATCGCAACCTGCTCGCCGACGACGCGGTTGAACAGCGTGCTCTTGCCGACGTTGGGTCGGCCAACGATGACGACTGTTGGCAACGACGTCGGCACAGCCATCAGACTGCCGCCATTGTGCGGGTGCTGAGTGCCTGTCGCAGTGAGATGCCGTCGGTGGGAACGACCTCGACGACATGCGGCAGGTCGGCGATCGTCGTGCCATCGAGAAAGCGCCCTTCGCTGAGACACACGTCGGGCAGCAGATAACGATGACCGGCGGGTTGCGTGGCAAGGGTGCGAGCGACATCGATGCCGACCATCAGCCCGGTGACGGCAGTGTTGCCACCGAAGAAATCGTTGCGCACTGGCACCACGCGTATGTCGTCGCGCCCAAGTGAGCGCACCAACGGTTCGATGACACGGGCGCCGAACTCGCCGGTGAGGATTGCGATCGGAGCGTTTGCACGTACACCCATCCGCACTGGTGTGCTCGCCTCCGCGCGCAGGCCAGTATCGCCCGCCGGATTGCGCGGTGCGCGATAGCCGGTCGCCGGCGCACCATCGACCGCGGCGAAGAAGCCACTCTGCACGCCTGTTGCTGAAGTGACGGCACCGCTGAACTCGAGCTCGAACGTGCGCGCCATGCCGATCCCGTCCTCGTGCATCGAGAAGCCCTCGTACGCGTCGCCGTCGGGGAACGGGCGTCCGGCCATCAGGTAATACTCGTCGGCCGCGAACACCATCCTTCGCCCAATCGCACGCAGGAAGACCTGCTGCCACGCCTCGATGGTGTCGACGATGGCTTGGGCTTCGGCAAACGTGTGCTCGCGCATTGATGCTTCGTTGTTGAATCGGCTGAGACCAAGCGGGACCACGGCGACCGATTCGAGTTCCGGATACTCGTCGAGAATGCCAGCCATCGTGCGCGCGAAGACGAGTCCGTCGTTGACACCAGGGCACAGCACGACCTGGCCGCGCACCGCGATGCCATGATCGAGCAGCGCACGCAGCCAGCGCAGGCTCATTGCACCGCGCGGGTTCTTCAGCATGCGGCTGCGTACATCCGGGTCGGTGGCGTGGATGCTGACGTGCAGTGGCGACAAACGCTCAGTCACTACCCGTTCCAGATCGGCTTCGGTGAAACGAGTCAGCGTCGTGAAGTTGCCGTAGAGAAAGCTCAGCCGATAGTCGTCGTCTTTGAGGTACAGGCTCTTGCGTAGTCCTTTGGGCAGTTGGTAGATGAAGCAGAACTCGCAGTGGTTGTCGCACGTACGCACTCTGTCAAAGACGGCGCTCGACACCTCGGCGCCGAGCGGCTCCCCGGCACGCTTGGAGACTTCCAGCGTCAGTTCCAGCCCGCCGCGCAGCACCTCGAGCGAGAGGTCGGCATCGTCGGCCGCGAAGCGCCATTCGATGACATCGCGCGGCGCCTTTCCGTTGATCGTGGCCACGGCGTCGCCAACGGCAACCCCGGCCCGCTCGGCAGCAGACCCGGGCGCGACAGCGACAACAACCGGTAATGACATGACATCCCAGGCTACCGGTGGCCCACTCAGAGCCGCCGCTAGCGTTCGTGACGTGAACGTCGACCGAGTGCTGCTTGCGGAACCGAGAGGTTTCTGCGCCGGGGTCGAGATGGCCATCAAAGCTTTGGCCTGGATGGTGCGCACATTCGACGCGCCCGTGTACTGCTACCACGAGATCGTGCACAACAAGATCGTCGTCCAGCGGTTCGAGGCGCAGGGGGTGATCTTCGTCGACGACATCGCCGATGTGCCGCCCGGTTGCCCGATCATGCTGTCGGCGCACGGCTCTGCGCCCGACGTCGTGGTGGCCGCCCGTGCCAGAGGTAGCTACGTCGTCGACTCGGTCTGCCCGCTGGTCACCAAGGTGCATCATGAAGTGAAGGTGCGCGCCAGCAAGGGCTACCACATCGTCTACGTCGGGCACGAGGGTCATGAGGAGGCCGTTGGAACGATTGCCGTCGCCCCCGACGCAATGAGCCGCGTCGAGAGCGTGGAAGAAGTGCTCGCTCTCCCCGCCTTCGATGAGCCGGTCGCGTTGCTCGCCCAAACCACATTGTCGCATCGCGATTGGGAGGGTGTCGCCGTTGCTGTGCGCGAGCGCTATCCCAATGTGTGGTCGCCAGGGCGCAGCGACCTGTGCTTTGCCACGACCAACCGGCAGTCGGCATTGATGGCTATTGCGCCCCGATGCGACGCGATCGTCGTGATCGGCTCGGCCAACTCGTCCAACACACGGGCTCTCGAAAAGCTGGCGATGGAAGCAGGCTGCCCGCGGGTCTATCGCGTGAATGGCGCCGAAGAGTTGCCCGACGATCTGTCCGGAACGGTTGGCGTCACGGCCGGTGCCTCTGCCCCAGAAGAACTGGTAGAGGCAATCATCGCTCGCATGGCACCCGCGAACGGTGTGTTCCACGAACGGGTTACCGAAGAGGACGAATACTTTCCACCGCCGCGCAACATTCGCGACTTGCAAGCCGCAATCGGCGTCGCAGCTGCGGCGATGAGTGGAGGGCCGGTGAGCAACTCAACCGTTTTCGACGACCGGCGTCTGGCAGCCAGCGATGTGCTCGCCACGCTCGTAGCGTCGTAGCTAGTCGCGACGGTGCAGTGTGAGTACGGCGACGTCCGCCAGACGCTCTGCATCGGCGTGGCCTGTTTCGGCATCCATATCCAGCGTAACCTGCAAAAACGCCCAGATCGTTGCGATCTGCACCGCTAACAAGTCGCGCCACGCCCGTCCGCTGCTGGGTTCTGAACTGCTGGCGGTGAACTTCAGGTAGTCACGCACTTTGTCGGGCACATTCGGGACTTGCTCGGCTAATTGCGCGTAGAGAGCAATATCGCTGCTCGCGTGATGGCCAGCGCCTTCCAGATCCAGTCGCCAGGTCGGGTGGCCGCGAAGCAGTGCCCACGGTCGTTCCGCGTCGATCTCGGGTGGCGTCGTCTTGTCGGCCATCGACACCACCATCAGCGTCGGCTGGGAGATGCGTCCGAGCAGCCCGTCGCTCATCGTGCGCGTATACGACTGCAAGCCGACGATCGCGCGCACCCGATCATGCGCAGCAACTCCCCTGCTTCCAGCCGCAGTGGCGAACGCTGTATACGCGCCGTACGAGTGGCCGGCCAGCACGATGCGCTCGTGGTCGACTGCGTTGACGAGGTCGACAGGCACCGCGGGATCGCCGCTCAGCAACGCATGCAGCAAAAAGTGTGCGTCGGCTACGCGGTTGACCTCGTTGGTGCGATCGTCGTCGTTGTTCCCCAGCAGCCAGTCGATCAGGATGTCGCCCGGGTGGTCGGCAGAGACGACCACTGCGCCACGGGCAGCAAGGGCCTCGCACAAGAACGCATACGAGACCCGCATACCTGTGCGACCGTGCGAGAACAGGACGAGCGGAAACTCGCCTGCGCGCGCGGGCGGCTCGTGTTGAGCATGTGCCGCGGTGAACGCGATTCCAGGCAGCAGTTCGTAGATGCTTGCCGGGGCCGCACTAGCGACTGCCGGGTACCAGAGATCAACGGCGAGCTGCCGGGCCCCGCGCGTGGGGTCAGTGAGAGCAATCGTGCGGCGGCCCACCGGATAGTGCGGTGTTTCGATCGGGTGGCCAGCGCTGAGCGTTGTCATCAGTTCCAGTGTCGCAGCCAGCGGGCGTGTTCCGCCTCTTCGCCGGCCAGTTCCGGAAACGCTGACCGCAGCTTGGCGAGCACCAGCAGCTGCAACGGCTCGTCGATGGCGACCATCGTGTTCTTCAGGTTGTTCAACATACGCAGCAGAATCGAGCGCGTGTGCGTGGGTTGCACCAGCCGCCGATCCAGCGCGGCGGTCATGCCCGTGATGCGGCGCCACGCGGGTTCCAGCTCGTCGGGGGTATAGCGACCGCCACCATGAAACGGGTCGGCGTATTCGCCGTCGCACACGATGAGGAAGTGGCCGGGAAGCCCGACGCCTTCGATGCGCACGCCCAGTCGACGACCGACCTCAATGGCGCACAGGCTCAGCGTGATGGGATTGCCGACACCGCGCTCGAGCACGCGGTGCAAGTACGAATTGCGTGGGTCGCCATAGTCGGCGCTGTTGCCGCGCAGCCGGCCAGATTCGAACAACGTTGCAAGAACCGAATCGAACGACGCAGAGCAGTCGCTGGCGAGGCGATCGAGGCCGGTCAAGACGCTGTCTACATCGGCTGTTGGTTCGAAGGCAGCACCGATGAGTGCAGCCATCAGATCGAGGTGCGTATCTGGCTCTGGCCGATTGACCAGTTCCACGAAACGCTCGGCCGAGTCCATGAGGTGGAAGGTACCGGTACATTCAGCGGGATGGACGCTCGAGCGAACGACAACGCGGAGAGCGACGACATCGCCGTGCGGTTGCGTCACGCACGCGAGGCGCTGGAGGCGATCGTCACCGACCGCGACCTGTTGCAGTCATTGCCGCTTGAGGAACGCACAGCGTTGCTCACGGCCGCTGGCGCCGTCTTTCAACCCGATATAGAGGTGCGCCGCCAGCGTGCGAAGCAGAAGCTGAAGCACGATCGTTCGACCAGAGTCAGTCGTGACGAAGCCGTCCGCAATCAGACCGCGATTCGGTCACTGCGCGCGAAGGATGTCTACGTCTCGCCAAACATCTACCCGCCGGTCCCCGCTATCGAGGGCTCTTCCAGTGACGACCTCGACCGCACCGTCGAGCAACCCGTGCACTGCTATGTCTGCAAGCGCAAGTACACCACTGTGCATGCGTTCTATGACCAGATGTGTCAAAGCTGCGGCGACTTCAATCTGCGCAAACGCACCGAAAGCGCCGACCTTCACGGCCGCGTTGCGCTACTCACCGGTGGTCGCGTGAAGATCGGCTATCAGGCCGGGTTGAAGCTGCTACGCGCGGGCGCCGAACTGATTGTTACAACGCGGTTTCCGCGTGACTCGGCCGCGCGGTACGCGGTCGAATCCGACTTCGAGGAATGGCAGGACCGGCTGGAGATCTTCGGTCTCGATCTGCGGCACACGCCCAGCGTGGAGGCGTTCTGTGAGCATCTGCTTCGCACGCGCACGCAGCTCGACTTCATCATCAACAACGCCTGCCAAACGGTGCGACGGCCACCGGATTTCTACCGCCACATGATGGAGGGCGAGGCCGATGCGATGACGGCCTTGCCGGTGGCGGTGCAAGACAGGCTCGCCGGACTCACCCACTCGGCGGAGCTCTCACAGCTACGCCTGCTCGACGACGAGTTCAGCCCTGCGCAACATTTGTTCCCTGCTGGCCGACTTGATCAGGACCTACAGCAGGTCGACCTGCGCGGGCGGAACTCGTGGCGGCTCACCTTGGCGGAGGTTTCGTCGGTCGAATTGTTGGAGACACAACTGGTCAACGCCGTCGCGCCGTTTGTGCTGAACGGACGATTGAAGCAGCTGATGGAACGCACGCCGACTCGCGACAAGCACATCGTCAACGTCTCAGCCGTCGAGGGCCAGTTCTACCGCAGGATGAAGACCACCCGGCATCCGCACACCAACATGGCCAAGGCGGCGCTCAACATGATGACGCGTACGTCCGCGGCCGACTATCACGGCAGCGGAATCCATATGAACAGCGTCGACACCGGCTGGGTGAGCGACGAAGATCCGTTCGACATCGCCCAGCGCAAGCGAGAAGAACATCGGTTTCACCCGCCGCTCGACATCGTCGACGGCGCCGCGCGCATAGTGGACCCGATCATCAACGGTGCCAACACAGGTGACCACGTGTGGGGCCAGTTTCTCAAGGACTACAACCCGACGGACTGGTAGATTTACCCTATGAGTACTGCAATTATTTCGGATACTGAATCAAAGGCAGCATCAGCCAGCGATGTCCACGACCTAGTGCACAGGGCGCAGGTGGCGCAGGCGGCGTTTGAGTCGTTCTCTCAGGAGCAAGTCGATGCCATCGTGCGCGACATCGCGAAGTACGTCTACGACAATGCCGAGCCGCTTGCGCAGATGGCAGTGGACGAGAGCGGTATCGGCCTGGTATCCGACAAGGTCCTGAAGAATAAGGGCAAGGCCCGAGTGATCTGGAACAGCCTGAAGGGTGAAAAGTCGCGCGGCATCATCGGCGAGGACGAAGCAGAGGGCCTTATCTTCGTCGCCAAGCCGATGGGCGTCGTTGGTGCCGTCACGCCGGTGACCAATCCGATCGTTACACCGATGTGCAACGGAATGTTCGCACTGAAGACTGGCAATGCCGTTGTCTTTGCGCCGCATCCACAAGCGGAACAGTGCACGATCTTTCTCACCAAGGAGTTCATGAAAATCGTGAAGGCACACGGCGGACCCGACAATCTGATCCAAACGATCGTCAACGGGTCCGTCGAGAAGACACAGGAACTGATGAAGGCCGTTGATGTTGTCGTCGCGACTGGCGGTGCCGCGATGGTGAAGTCCGCGTATTCGTCGGGCAAGCCCTCGTTCGGCGTTGGCGCCGGCAACGTGCCAGTCATCATCGACCGCGATGTCGACTTGAAGGATGCGATCGACAAGATCGTCACCGGCGCATCATTCGACAACGGAATCATTTGTTCTCATGAGCAGTTCGTTCTTGCCCCAGAGGAGTCGTACCTGGAAGCCATCGAGCTCTTCGAGGAAACCGGCAAGGTGTGGTTCACCTCCGACCCGGAGCTCGTGCAGAAGTTGCGCGACGTTGTCTTCCCCAACGGCCGGCTCAACAAGGACGTAGTCGGAAAGTCGGCCACGACGATCGGCGCGATGGCTGGCATCGACGTTCCAGAGAGCGCGCGGCTCATCTTGTTACCGGCGGACGGTCCAGGGATCGAAGATGTGCTCGCCAAGGAGAAGCTCTGCCCGGTGATCGCAATCCTCCCGTACGCGACGTTCCAAGATGCGGTGGGGTACGCCAAGGCAAATCTGCTGATGGAGGGGGCGGGACACTCGGCTGCCATCCATTCCGACGATGAGGACAACATTCGCGCGGCTGGCATCGAGCTGCCGATCAGCCGACTGGTGGTCAACCAGGCCAGCTCGATTTCGGCTGGTGGTTCGCTGACCAACGGTTTCGCGGCGACGACGACACTTGGGTGTGGCTCGTGGGGCGGCAACTCGATCTCCGAGAACCTCGACTTCAAGCATCTGATGAACGTGTCGCGCATCGGCAAGGTCATTACCGGCAAGGTCGTCCCTACAGATGAAGAGATCTGGGCCTGACACAGCCGCTACATCCCTACTTGCAGTGGAACGGCCCGATCCCGTTCGCGCATCGTGGCGGCGCTAGCGATGTGCCGGAGAACACGATGCCGGCGTTTCAGCATGCGGTCGACAATGGGTACCGCTATGTCGAGACCGACGTACAACTGACTAACGACGGAGTGTTGGTCGCGTTTCACGACAACGACCTGAAGCGCACCTGCGGTCGCGATGCGCGCATCAGCGAACTGCCGTGGTCCGAGGTGCGTGCCGCACTCGTTGATGGCAAGGCCCCGATTCCACTGCTGGAAGACATGCTCGGCGAGTGGCCGGAGTTGCGCGTGAACATTGACTGCAAGAGCGACGCGGCGGTCGATGCATTGGTCGCCACTCTGCAACGTTGCGACGCACTTGATCGGGTGAGCGTTGGCGCGTTCAGCGACAGCCGCATCCGACGACTTCGCGCCTTACTGGGTCCGAAGGTATGTTCCGCCCTCGGCCCAGTCGAGACGGCGCGGCTCCGGTTTGGCCTGCCAGTTCGCGCCGCAGGAAATGCTGCGCAGGTGCCGGTGCGCCAGGGCCCCCTCACCGTGGTGACGCGAGGATTCGTCGAACGCGCACACCGACTGGGTATTCATGTGCACGTCTGGACGATCGACGACCCGAATGAGATTCACCGTCTACTGGATCTTGGGGTCGATGGCATCATGACCGATCGCCCGGCGGCTTTGCGCGCTGTGTTCGAGGAACGCGGAATCTGGAACTGAGATGCCGCTAACGCCACAGATACCGACCACGCGTTCTCCGCGTTACATGGTCGCGAGTGCAGACGGACTCGCGACGCAGGCAGGGCTTGCGATTCTTGCGCAGGGTGGCAACGCAGTGGATGCGGCGATTGCGACGAATGCTGCGATCGCGGTCACTGGTCCCCACTTGTGCGGTATGGGTGGCGACCTGTTCGCGCTGGTGCACTACCACGGGCATGTGCATTGCTTGAACTCCAGCGGACGAGCTGGCAGCGGAGCCAACGCGGATTCCATCCGCAAGTCCGGGCTCAGCACGATGCCGTTCCGACACGACATTCGCTCGGTCACTGTTCCTGGTTGCGTCGACGGTTGGGTCGCGCTGCACGAACGATTTGCCAGCATGCCGCTTGCGACGTTGCTGGCACCCGCGGTCGCGTTGGCGACCGGCGGCTTTCCTGCGAGCCCGTTGCTCGTCGATTCGGCGGCGAAGATTGACGAGCAAGCGCGCGCCGCACTGCACGAGTTGGTCAGCCAAGCGAAACGCAGCGGCGACAGGGTCAAGCGCCCGGGTGTCGCGCGCGCATTGCGCGCTGTCGCCGAAGGCGGACGCGACGCGCACTACCTCGGCGAGTTCGGCGACGGACTATTGCGGTTAGGACAGCAGGCGGCAGGCGGCGACTGGTACAGCGCCGCCGACATGAAGACACCGCAAGCGGAGTGGGTCGACGCGCTGCGTGCATCCGCCTGGGGTGTCGATTTATGGACGGTGCCGCCAAACTCGCAGGGCTATCTCACACTCGGGTCGGCGGCGCTCGCCGCGCAGTTCGATCTGCCAGACGATCCCGGCGATGAACGCTGGGCGCATTTGCTGATTGAGGCAGCAAAGGTCGCTGGCCACGATCGACAGGACGTGCTGTACGACGGTGCCGATGCCCAGGCACTTCTAGCCGCGATCGCCGGTCGCGCTTCGCTGCTCGACACGACGCGCGCGGGGTCGTGGCCGATGTCGTCGCGCGCTGGCGATACGACCTACCTCTGTACCACCGACGCGAGCGGCATGGGCGTGTCGTTGATTCAGTCAAATGCGGCGGGTTTCGGCTCGTGGCTCGTCGAACCGAACACGCATATCAATCTCCACAACCGCGGGTTGGGCTTCAATGTGGTTCCGGGCAGCCCAGCCGAGTTGGCACCGCGCAAGAGGCCGCCACACACGCTGTCGCCCGCTCTCGCAACGCACAAGGGCGATTTGGCAGCGGTGTTCGGTGCAATGGGCGGCGACGCGCAACCTCAGATTCTTTTACAACTCGCGGCACGGCTGTTTCACCACGGTCAGTCCCCCGCAACCGCGATGAATGCCGCGCGCTGGGGTTTGGCGGGCCCCGAGACTGGCTTCGACACGTGGACTGCGCCGACTGCTCCGATTGTTGAGATCGAAGGGCACGCACCAACGACATGGGGTCCCGGCCTCGCTGCCCGCGGCCATTCGACGATCGCCTGCGCCGCATACAGCAGCGCATTCGGTCACGCGCAAATCATCATGCGCGACGCAAACGGATTCTGGGCGGGTGCCAGCGACCCGCGCGCCGTTGTCGGGACGGTTGCCGGTGCCTGATCGCATGCCTGCCGTCTTGCCTGCCGTAATGCGCGACATATTCATCGACAACGCACTGCTGGCCGACGGCACCTGCACCTCGCTTCGCATCAGCAATGGTGTGATCGCTGCCATCGGGGGCGAGTCGAAGCACGGCGACATCCGCATTGATGCCGAGCGCGGCTTGGTCGTGCCGGCCATGGCCGAGGCGCACGCCCATCTGGACAAGGCCTTTCTCGCCGAGACCGTAATGAATCCCACCGGCGACCTGATAGGAGCCATTCTTGCGATGGAGGTTGCGCACGGCACCATCACTGGACTCGATATCGAAGCTCGCGCCGAACGGGCCGCGCGCCTCATGGCACGCAACGGTGCGACCGCAATTCGCACGCACGCTGACGTCACCCAAGCCAACGGTCTTACATCGGTGACTGCGCTGCTAGCCGTGCGCGACCGCCTGCGCGACGTGGTGGATATCGAGGTGTTCGCGCTCACGGGCTTCCCAAGTCTCGGTGCAGAGGGCGCGCAGGTTCGTGCGCTGCTGCGTGAAGCGGTCAGTATCGGAGTGGACGGCATCGGTGGCTGCCCGCACCTTGAGGTAGACCCGCATGCCGCCAACGAGGCGTTCCTTGCACTCGCTGCTGAGGCCGGTCTGCCGCTCGACTTGCACGTCGACGAAACGCTCGACCCCAGCCGTTGCGGACTCGCCGATCTCGCCGCGCGGGTGATCGCTTCCGGTTTCCCGCATCGTGTCGCCGCCAGCCATTGCGTCAGTCTGGTAATGCAGCCCGCGCGCGTCCAGGCCCAGATCAGCGAGCGCGTCGCCGAAGCTGGCATGACTGTCATTGCGTTACCGAGCAGCAACCTGTTCCTGCAAGGCCGCGAGCATGGTGTCGGAACCCCGCGTGCGCTGACAGCTGTCGGTGCGTTACGCAGGGCTGGCGTGAATGTCGCCGCCGGGGCCGACAACCTGCAGGACCCGTTCAACCCCGTCGGCCGTGGCGACTGTCTCGAGACAGCAAGTCTGATGGTGATGGCTGGTCACCTGCTCCCCCACGACGCATACGGCACCGTCAGCACTGCCGTTCGAACCGCGATGGGGCTTCCTGTCGCCGGCACCGAAGTCGGAATGGCGGCCGACCTAGTGGTGATTCCGGCGGCCACCGTTCGTGAGGCGATCGCGTTCGCACCCAGCGAGCGGACGGTCATCCGCGGCGGAATCCTTCAGCAGTATTTCGTACAAATCGTATAGTCGATCCCAGGCTCGTGTAGGTCGGTGTTCTACCATCGTCGCAAGATGACGACTAGGCCTGCGACCGCTGCCGACCTCACCGCGTCGGCGGCCCCGCGTCTCTCGTTCAGAAACGTGTCGATGACGTTTCCCGAAGGCACTCACGCTCTCGACAACGTTTCCTTCGACGTGTCGCCCGGAGAGTTCGTGACGGTGGTCGGACCGTCAGGCTGCGGCAAGTCGACGTTGTTGCGCATCGCATCGGGCCTCACGCGTCAAACGGAAGGCACGTGCGATGTCGATCGCGATTCGATCGGCTACGTGTTTCAGGATCCGACCTTGTTGCCGTGGCGAACTGTGCGTCGAAACATCGAACTCAACGCCGAACTACAAGGCATGTCGAAGGCCGAGCGCGAGGCGAAGACCGCGGAGGTCATTCAACTCGTCAACCTCGTTGGCCACGAGGACAAGTACCCCAAGCAGCTCTCCGGTGGTATGAAGATGCGGTGCAGCGTGGCGCGTTCGTTGGTGCTACGTCCCAAGGTCTTTCTGTTCGACGAACCGTTCGGTGCCGTCGACGAAATAACACGCGGGCACCTCAACGCCGAGCTGCTGCGACTGTTCCAGATCGAACAGTTCGCTGGAGTGTTCATCACGCACAGCATCAGCGAAGCCGTATTCCTCTCGACACGAGTGCTCGTGATGTCGGCGCGGCCGGGTCGCATCGTGGGCGACTATCCCGTGTCGTTCCCGTTTCCCCGTGTCGATGAACTGCGCTTCGAACCGGCGTTCGCTGAGCTGTGCGGACAGATCAGCGCCGACCTGAAGGGTGGCCACGCATGACCCCCAATGGTGCCCCACTGTCGTGGTTCAACAAGATCTGGCCCCCGATGGTGACGTTCGCGGCGTTTCTTGGTGTTTGGTATGCCTACAGCGGCCTCAAGTACGACATTGCGGCTCGACGGATCAACACCCTGCCGTTTCCCCACGAGGTAATCACCGACGGGTTCCTACCGCTATGGGACTCCAAGAACGGCCTCCGTCCGATTCTCGAATACCTGTGGCCAACGTTGAAGGTGACGATTGTCGGCCTTGTGGTCTCGGTTGTGCTGGGCGTCTCGATCGCCGTCGTGATGAACCTCTCCAAGAGTGCTGAGCGAGCAATCTTTCCGTACGCCGTCGTCTTGCAGACCGTTCCTATTCTTGCCATCACGCCCTTGCTCACCCAGCTGTTCGGCGAGGAGTTTGGTGTCCGCTTGGTCGTTGTCGTCCTCATCGCAATCTTTCCGGTGATCACCAACACGCTGTTCGGGCTGCAGTCTGCCGATCGGATGCACCACGATCTGTTCACGCTCAATCGCGCTAGTCGAGTGACGAGGCTGATGAAACTCGAGCTTCCGGGGGCGCTGCCGGCGATGATGACTGGCATCCGTATCGCGTCAGGCGGAGCCGTCATCGGTGCGGTTGTCGCCGACTTCTTCTTCGCACGGGGCGAAAAGGGCATCGGTTTCTATATCCGGGTCAAGCAGCAACGAGCCGCCGAAAGACCCGAGATGTTTGCGGGAACGATCATGGCGTCGGTGTTTGGCATCGTGATGTTTCTGATCATCGGCTACTTCTCGACGCGTGCAATTCGCAATTGGCACGAATCCGCAACGCGAACATGATTTCAATTCAACAACACAAAGGGGAGAAACTATGAAGGCTCACAAGACCATTGCGGCATTCACTGTGCTGTCGGTCGGCTTCCTTGGCGCGTGTAGCGACGACGACGACAAGGCCGCTGCACCGGCAACCGATGTATGTCCATCGCAACTCGTAATTCAGACCGACTGGTACCCAGAACTGGAGCATGGCGGCACATACCAGATGATCGGAACCGAAGGCGCGATCAGCAAGGATGACGTGAACTACTCCGGGGCAGTGCAGGAGAAATACGCGGTAGGTGGTCTCGAGACACTGGTGATCAACACGGTTAACTTTGACAAGGCCGGTAGCTCGATTCTGCTCGACGGCGACGCCGATCTCGCGTACATCAACATCAGCGATGTGATCAAGGACTCGGCCGCGGTCGACATGGTTGCGATCGCGAAGACGCTGGACAGAGACCCGCAGATGGTGATGTGGGACCCGGCCCAGTACGACATTCAAACCCCCGAAGACATCAAGGCAACTGGAGCAACCGTGTTGCACTTCCCTGCGGTCAGCTACATCGACTACATGATCTTCAAGGGTTACATGGATGTCAGCCAAAGCAGCCCGAACTACAACGGCTCGGACTCAAAGTTTGTGGGGACCAATGGCGCCGTCATCCAGCAGGGCTTTGCAACGAACGAGGTGTTCAAGTACGAGAACGAGATCAACTGGAAAGACGGCGCACCTGCCGACGTTTCGTTCTTCACCGTCAGCGACATGGGCTTCGACAACTATCCAGCGGCGATCACGATCATGCGCGACCGGATGGTCGAGCTGGATGAGTGCCTGAAGTTGCTCGTGCCTGCCATGCAGCAGGCGTGGATCGACTTCTTGAATGATCCGAACCCGATCATGGACAAGATGATCGAGATCAATGAGGTCCACGATGGCTTCTGGGGTCTGTCGCAGACCAACAACGAGGGCGGCTTCACGCTGCTCGAGTCGGACGGGTTTGCAGTGAACAGCCCCGATGGCACCTACTGCAGCTTCGACGCCGACCGTATGCAGGGTCTCTACGACGCCCTGAAGCCGGTCTACGACGAACAGGGTGTCGAGATTGCCGACAGTGTCGACGGCATCTTCACCAACGAGTACTGCGCAGACGCACCCGGTCGCTGAGACCCCGCGCTGTTGCGCTTCTAGTCGCGAGAGGGGCGTCGGTTTCGGCTGACGCCCCTCTCGCGTTCCTACGGCCCTTCCATCGCCTTTGCGAGTACCACTTGCAGCAGCACGTTTGCGCCGGCCGTGATGTCTGCGGGCTTCGTGTACTCCGCAATATTGTGCGAAAGCCCGTTGACGCTCTGCACGAATATCATCGATGTCGGGCAAACCCGTGCCAGCATTTGCGCGTCGTGGCCAGCGCCGCTAGGCATCCGCTTCACTGAGCAACCGAGGCGTTGCCCTGTTGCTTCCACGAGATCGATCATCGCGGCGTCGAATTCCACCGGCTCGAATCGTGCGAGCTCGCGTCGCTCGATGGTGACGCCCTCATCGACGGCGAGCCGATCGCACACCTCACGGAACGACGACTCGGCCGCCTGTAGCTTCCGTTCGTCGGTGTTGCGCAGATCAACGGTCATCGTCGCCACTGATGGAATGACGTTGACGAGATTTGGTTGGAACTCGCAGCGACCGACCGTGGCTACCTGGGTGCCGCCCATTTCGTTCGCGATTGCGCGCACGCCGGTGGTGATGGCCGAGGCGACGTAACCGGCGTCGTGGCGCAAGCGCATCGGCGTGGTTCCCGCGTGAGCCGATTGGCCGACGATGGTGAGTTCGGTCCACGAGATGCCCTGCACCCCGGTGACGGCGCCGATCGTGATGCCTTCATCCTCCAGCACAGGGCCCTGCTCAATGTGCAACTCGACGTAGGCGTGGGGTGCATGGGCAGCGGGGCACGGTGTCGGACCGGCGTAGCCGATTCGCGTCAGCTCGTCGCCGAGACGTGCGCCGTCGTCGGTTGCGCGTACATCGAGTGCGTCTTCCAGGCCCATGCCGCCGACGTAGACAAGGCTGCCGAGCATGTCGGGTTGAAAGCGTGCACCCTCCTCGTCGGTGAAGAACGCGACACTCACCGGGTGGGCGGTGACGATGCCGTATTGCTCGAGCGTCTCGATCACCTCCAACCCGGCGAGCACGCCGAGGTTGCCGTCGAACCGCCCACCGGTACGAACAGTGTCGATGTGCGACCCGATCATCACAGCCGCAGTTGGGTCGGTCCCGGTACGCGTGGCAACGACATTGCCGATCGCATCGACCGTTATCGCCAACCCCAGATCGCGCATCCAGCCGAGCACCAGGTCGCGGCCTTCGCGATCAGCATCGGTAAGCGCCAAGCGGGCACAGCCACGCTCGCCTTTCGGGCCGAGCACGGCGCCGATCTCGCCTAAGGCCTCCAGCCGTCGCCACAGCCGATCACCGTCGACGCGCAAATCGGCAATCGTTGTGTTGCTGACGGTCACTACGCCCGACCAAAATTGAACACAGCGATTTCGCGCAACGCCTCGCAGAAGCCCTGCACGACTCCGTCGAAGAGTTGCTGACCCAGAGCCGCTGTCGCGGCGGTTGGATCGCCGATGTAGCCGTCGGAGAAGAAGTCGTTGGACATCCAGCCGAAGCTGACGCGCCCGCCGAACCGGACGTACCGATTGTCCGCCATCGATTCCGGCACCCGTCGTTGCGCCTTATCCATCTGGACAAGATGTGGTGCAACATGCAGCATCAGCGCGGTTTCGTCGGTCCCGCCGTGCACACCCATTCCCAATTCGTCCGCTGGTGACGCGCCACCCTGATCGGGCGGTACTCCAGGATGAGTCAGGAACGTCAGCAACCCATGCGCCAGGCGTAACTCGCGGTTGGCCACATTCAGCAAAGCGCTGTTGCCTCCGTGGCCATTGAAGAAGACCAGCCGCTTGGCGGCGGTCGTGGCTACGCAGCGACCGATATCGTCGAGCACGGCGAGCAACGTCGTCGCCGACAACCACACCGTGCCTGGCGACCACGCGTGCTCGTTGCTCTTGGTGTATTCGAGCGTCGGCAGCAGCCACACGTCGAGCTCGTCGCCGATCTGCTCGACCGCTGCCTCGGCGACCGCACTGGCGATGACCGAGTCGGTGCTCAATGGCAAGTGCGGGCCGTGCTGTTCGATCGCTCCCAACGGCTGCACGAGGATGCTGCGCTCCGTGAGCCGTTCAGCGACCTGTGGGCCGGTCAGGTCGGGAAAGTAGCGAACGCGAGTCACGATGGAACGCTACCCGTCGCAACACTTGCGGCCGGGCAGAATGGCGGCTATGGACTACGACGCGATCGTTGTTGGAGGTGGCCACAACGGTTTGGTGTGCGCGGCATACCTCGCGCGCGGTGGCCTGCGCACGTTGTTGTTGGAAGCGCGCACCGAGGTCGGCGGAACTGCCGGCAGCGAATCGTTCGCAGGCGCGACGGTCAACATTTGCAATTGCGATCACGTGTCGTTCCGCACGACGCCAGTCATCGATGAGCTGCGCCTTGTTGACCACGGCTTGCAGTACGTCGACATCGAGCCGGCACAGATCAACATGTCGTGGGGATCAGACGGCAACGTCGGGCCGGCGTGGGCCAGCTACCACTCCGTCGAGGCCACTATCGACTCGATCGGCCGCAACTACCCCGGAGAGGTCGCTGGCTATCGCCGGTACCTCAAGGCCGCGATGCCGGCGGCGCGACTAGTTTTCGAAGCCGCCAACGATCCGCCATCGCTATTTGGGCTCACGCGCAAGGTGGTCGCGCGCCGCGGCCGTGGCCTGAATGCGTTGCTCCGCTGGAGTCGCCACAGTGCAGCCGATGTGATGCGCGAGTTCTTCAGCACCGATGCACTGCAGGCCCCGGCGATGGTAGTTGGGCCAATGGTGTGGGGCATCTCTCCCGAGTTGCCGCGCTCGGGACTTGGCGCGCTGACATACGCAATTCGTCACGTCAGCAGAGTTGGTCGGCCAGTTGGTGGCAGCGGAGAGGTACCGCGCACGTTGCGCGCTGCGTTTGAAGCTGCGGGGGGTGTCGTACGCGTTGCAACCCGAGTGTCGGCAATTACGTGCGATGGCGGGGGCGTTCGCGGCGTCGAATTGGGCGACGGCAGCGAGCTCACCGCTGGCATCGTCGTGTCGGCATGCAATCCACACGACACGTTTCTCTCGTGGTTGCGTGATCCCCCACCGCAGGCACGCAGATTGGTCCGGCGCTGGAGTCGCATCTCGCACGACGACGGTTACGAATCGAAGATCGACGCGGTCGTTTCGGCGGTGCCGCATCTACGCGCCGCGCGCGCAGCCGGAATCGACGGCGATCTCGCCACGACCTTCGCGATTGCGCCCACGCTCGCCGACATCCATCGAGGCTTTGAATTGATGGCCTCTGGGCAAGTACTCGAGCGGCCGGGCTTGATCGGCAACGTGCCATCGGTGGCAGACCCCACAATTGCTCGGGCTGGTCAACATGTACTCAGTCTGGAGACGGTGTTCACGCCGTATGGCTTGCCGGGCGGGTGGGTCGGAAGTTCCGAACCAGGGCGTTGGCTCGACCTGTTCGCTGGCTTGGTCGAGCCGGGATTCAAGGAGTCGCTGATCGACTGGCGGGCGATGACGCCGGATCGCTACGAGCGCGAGTTCCATCTTCCCCACGGCCACGCCACGTCGTTCGCTGGCGGACCGCTCGCGGCGCTGCACAACAAGAACCCGGAGCTGACTCGTTACGAAACTCCGGTGAAGGGCCTCTACATCACGGGCGCGGCAACCTTTCCCGGCGCTGGCGTGTGGGGTGCAAGCGGCCGCAACGCCGCCATGAAAATCCTCAGCCAGCTCTAATTGCCCGAGGGTCTCATGCCGGACACCACGCACGTAAACCTCGACGGTAGGAAACCCTCGGGCCAAAGTCAGGCGTCTTGGACGGACCAGTCGCGTTGGGCTACTGGTTCCTGATCGCTCCAGGGGAAGTTGATCCACTGGTCGGTGCGCTTCCAGATGTAGTCGCACTTCACGACCGAATGGCTCTTCTCGTACAGCACCGCGGTGCGCACCTCGGCGACCTTGCCAGCGCAGAACTGTTGCACGCTGCGCAACGTGTGGCCGGTGTCGGCGACATCGTCGGCGATGAGAATCTTGGCGTGACTGACGTCGACGAAATCGGGCGCCGGCGGGAGAATTCGTGGGACTTCCAAGCGCTCGTCGACACCCGTATAGAACTCGACGTTCATCGTGTACACGTTCTTTACGCTCAGGGCGTACCCCAGCGCACCACCGATCAGCAATCCACCGCGTGCGATCGACAAGATCATGTCCGGCTCGTAATCGTCGGCCACCATCTGCGCCAGTTCACGCGAGGCCGTTCCGAATATTTCCCACGTCAGGATCTCGCGCTCACTCGTCACGCCTACCAACCTAACCGAGACATATGTCCCCTGGGCGAACCGGCACCCGCACGATGTCTTTGCCGAGTGCGTCGCGGATCGCGGCAACGATCGCGGGTGTGGCCGCGATGCACGGCGGCTCGCCGACACCTTTGGCGCCCATCGGTGCCATCGGATCGGGCTCTTCGATCAACGAGATCACCACATCGGGCATGTCGAGAAAAGTCGGCAGCAGGTAGTCGGTAAAGCTGGCATTGCGTGTATGTCCGTCGGTTTGCACGATCTCCTCCATCACCGCCAGTCCTAATCCCTGAGCGATCCCGCCCTCGATCTGGCCGACCACGCTCATCGGATTCAGTGCCCGCCCTACATCCTGCGCCGTCGCGATCTGTATCACCTTCACAAGTCCGAGCTCCGGGTCGACATCGACGACCGCTCGCTGCGCCACGAATGCGAACGCGGTATGGCAGTTGCCCTGACCGTTCTCGTCGAGGTCTTCGGTAGCGCGATGGTGGTGTTCGAAGGTTTCTTCGAGTGTCACGCCGGCGGTTGCCTGGGCGACCGAGATGCGCAGGGTGCCGCGGGGGTCGATCACGTCGGTACCGTCTATTTCGAGTTGTACCGCGTCGAGATCGTTGGCCGCGGCGACGAGTTCGAACAACCGCTCGCGCACAAGTCTGCAGGCACCGTCGACGGCACCGCCGCTCATCCACGTCTGGCGCGAGGCGGACGTCGACCCGGCAGATCCGATCGTTGTGTCGATTGGCTCCAGCACGACGTCGTCGACACCGAGCACGCTGCGCGCAATCTGCGCGGCAATCGTGACGAAGCCTTGCCCGACCTCCGATGTCGCGAACTTGACCGAGGCAATGCCGTCCGCAAGACGGACGCGCGCCGTGGAGTAGTCGTCGAAGCCTTCGCTGTACATCAGGTTCTTGATCGAGACTCCCCAGCCGATGCCGCGGCGGATGTGCCTGCGGTCGGCCGTCAGCCCCGCCCCGCCCGGCAGACGCAGTGGGTCGCTGTCGTGTCCGCCCACCGGCTCGTCTGGCAGCGGCAAGGCAGCGGTCTCGCGAATCGCTCGTGCAACCGGAGCAACGCTCTCGATGATCTGACCGGTGATCAGTCGATCACCAGTTTGCATCGCGTTCAACAATCGAATGTCGACCACGTCGACACCGACAGCTGCGGCCAACTTGTCCATCTGCGCTTCGTGCGCGAAGCACGCCTGTACGACTCCGAAACCACGCATCGCGCCACACGGCAGGTTGTTGGTACGCACTACCCAGCCGTCGACGGTTGCGTTCTCGCATTTGTACGGGCCCTGCGTATGCGTGATTGCATTGACGAGCACTGCCGACGACGTCGATGCATACGCGCCACCATCAAGCACGAACCGTGCCTCGACTCGCAGCAGGCGCCCGGCAGCATCGGCGTGATGGCGCATCCAGATCTTGCCAGGATGGCGGTGTACGTGACCGAGAAAGCTTTCCTGGCGGCTGTACGCCATCCGCACCGGTCGTCCGGTGCGCAGTGCGAGTAGGCAGCAATGCACCTGCAGGCTGATGTCTTCGCGAGCTCCGAACGCGCCGCCGACGCCTCCGAGCGTGAGCCGCACCTTGTCTTCGGGAAGGTCGAGACAGGCCGCGATCTGCTTGCGATCCTCGTGTAGCCACTGCGTCGCGATGAACAACTCGATGCCTTCGCCCCCAGGGTCGGGCAGCGCCAAGGCGGCCTCTAGCCCGAGGAACGCCTGATCTTGCATACCGAGCTCGTAGGTACCCTCCACCGTGACCGGCCCAACGATCGATTGATCACCGCGGATGATTCGTTGGTGGCGCAGTACATTGCCGTCGGGGTGAATCGGCGGATGCGAGCCATCGATGCAGCGCTCCGGCTCGGTGAGCGGCGGCAGGACCTCGTATTCGACAACGATGGCCGCTAGCGCCCGCCGACAAGTCTCGGGGTGATCCGCAGCCACCGCCGCGATCGGTTCGCCTTCGAAACGCGCGAACTCGTCGGCAAACACCGGTTGGTCGGAACTGATCAGGCCGTAGGTCGATTTACCGGGAACATCGCTGGCAGTAATGACGCATTCCACGCCATCTATTGCCCATGCAGCCGAAGCATCGACCCGCACAATGCGCGCGTACGGGTGCGGCGAGCGCAGCGTGGCACCCCACAAGAAGCCATCCGCGCTGAGATCTCCGGAGAACGAAAACGATCCTTGCGTCTTTGGAATGCCATCGGGTCGCGCAACGCTGTCGCCTAGCCGGCCACGTGCCGCAGTAGTGAGACTCGTGAGCGTCATGCCGGAGACGCGTTTTCCGAATTGACGCGACGAGCAACTGCAACGCTCTGCACCGCTTCAATGATTCGCCCGTAGCCGGTGCAGCGACAGATGTTCCCGGAGAGTTCCTCGCGTATCTCCATCTCGCTCGGTGATTGCGAGTGGTCAAGCAGCGCGTGCACGGCCATGATGAGGCCCGGAGTGCAGAAGCCACATTGCACGGCGCCACAGTCGACGAACGCTTGCTGCACGTCGTTGGGGACACCAAGCGGAGCGACACCCTCGATCGTCACGACAGATTGCCCGACGGCACCGGCGGCAAGTACAAGACAACTGCACAGCAGTTCGCCGTCGACGAGCACGCTGCACGAACCACACTCGCCCTGTTCGCACGCGCCTTTGCTACCTGTCAACCCAAGCCGCTCGCGCAGTACGAAGAGCAGGCTCTCCCCCACCCACGCGTCGCGCACCTCATGCAACACACCGTTGACGTGCAACCGATAGAACTGGTTACTCATTTGTCGTTACTCATTGTCGTTACTCATTCGGGAACGCCCTTCGCAGCAGTCGTAGAGCGAGAACACCAACGGCGTGACGTCGATACTCGGCAGTCGATCGGTGGTCATCAATCGGGCGCGCAGCCGCGCGCGCCAATTCGGCAAACAGCGCGGCGGCCGCCGGGCTGCAACGACCGGATTCGAAGTCGGCCTCGGCTGCGATCAACGATTCCGCTTCCGAGCAACGCAGAATCACCGGACCGACCGAGCCAAGCGCCAAACGCACGTTGCGCTGCGCGCGGTCAACGACAAGGGAGGCACTCGCAACTGCGATCACCATTGCGTTGCGCACCCCCACTTTGCTGTACCCCTGCCAACCCGTGAAGACCGGAACGGTGACGCCGGTGATCAATTCGCCGGGCTGTCGTGCAGTTCGCTTCGGCCCCACCATGAAGTCGGCGAACGACAGCGTCCGCTCGCCTGTGAGCGAGGCCAGGTGCACCTGTGCTTCCAGCGCGCTGAGCACCGGCAGCCCATCGCCCGCAGGCGAACACGTTCCGAGGTTGCCGCCGATCGTCGCCGCATGGCGGATCTGTGGCGACCCGACCGTGCGCGCAGCCTGTGCCAGCGCCGGTACCCAGCCAGCGAGAGGAGATTGCTCGATCTCGGAGTACGTGATCCCGGCACCGAGATGCAGTGTGCCGAGGCCGGGGTTGTACTGCCAGCTACACAGTTCGCCGATCCGATTGATGATGATGATGACGTCGGTCGGGCTGCGCTGCCCACTGTTGAGTTCCACCATAAGGTCGGTGCCGCCAGCGAGCACGGTCGCGTGCGGCGCGTCCGCCAACGCGCGCAACGCATCAGCGAGCGTGTACGGCACGGTGACCGAGGTCGTCGACATACGGACAGCGACTTTACTTTCTAAGTAACAACAAGACCCGCGATGCCTTCTTCTTCTGGCGGGAGCTTCGGCTTCATTGCTTCGAGGTGATGCAGCAGGATCTTCGCCACTGCCAGATTGCGCACCCAGTTTCGGTCCGCAGGGACGACATACCACGGGGCGTCGTCGGTGCTCGTCCGCACAAGAGCATCGTGATACGCCTCTTGGAACTTGGGCCACAACTTTCGGTCATCGAGATCGCCCATACGAAACTTCCAGCGCTTCTCGGGATCGTCGACGCGCTCCTGCAGTCGCTCGCGCTGCTCGTCCTCCGACACGTTGAGGTAGCACTTCACGACGGTCGTTCCCTCGTCGGTGAGCAACTGTTCGAACGCCTTGATGTGTTCGTAGCGACGCGACCACACAGACTTCGGAACGAACTGCTTCACGCGCACTACCAAGACGTCCTCGTAGTGACTGCGATTGAAGATGCCGATCATCCCTTTCGCGGGCGTCGCTGCATGCACACGCCACAGATAGTCGTGCTGCATCTCCGGCCCGCCAGGCACGCGGAAGCTGCTGACTTCAATTCCTGCCGGGTTCAGCCCGGCCAAGATGTTGCGAATCGTGCCGTCCTTGCCAGCGGCGTCCATCGCTTGCAGCACCAACAACAGGCTGTGTTTCTCTTCCGCGAAGAGGCGCCGTTGCAAAACATCGATTCGTGCTTTGACCGTTTCGAGTTCTGCCTTCGCCTCCTCCTTCTGCCACCCACACGTCGCATCCGGATCGTGCTGGCCGAGCGACAGCGGTTTGCCCGCGTGGACGCGCAGCGACTCGACGAGCTTGTTGGTGGCGGCGCGAGCGGCGGCGTGAGGAGTGACCTGAGTGGACATCGCTCCGACGCTAGAGCAAGCGCGCAGTGAACGGCGCCTGGAATGGAAGGCAGCCAGAAGACCCGTGTTGCCCACAGCGAGGCGGATATGGCTAAGGTGCCCTGCAACGAGGTGTGATGGGGGTCACATTCGACTCCCCGTCAACTCACCTTGCTCAGCAATATTCGCGATCACAATTGGGGGAGGAACAGCATGGGTCATACAACGACACAGAGTCGTTCACAGTCAGGTCGACGTAGGTCGGGTCGGGCGCTTGCCGGACTGGTACTGAGCATCGGCCTGATCGGTGCCGCTTGCGGCGGCGACGACGACAAGAAGACAGACACAACCGAAGGTACCGACACAACGGTTGCCGATACCGCCGCCGCGACGACGGTACCGCCGCCAACGACAGCCGCCGAAGAAGTCCCAGTACCCGGTGGCAAGGTGGTGTTCGCACTTGAAGCCGACACCAGCAACCCGTGGCGACCCTCCGAGATTCTCTGCGCCGCGTCCTGCCATCAGGTGCTGCGCAACATCTTCGACTCACTCACACTTCCGAACTCGGATGGCTCATGGAGCCCATATTTGGCCGAGTCCGTCGTGCCGAATGACGACTTCACCGAGTGGACTATCACGGCCCGCGCCGATGTCACGTTCCACGACGGCACCGACTTCGACGGTGCTGCAATCGTCGAGAACCTCACACGCGCCCAGACCGGTCTCGTCACCAACTTCGCGTTGAAGCCGATCGAAACAGTCACCATCGACCCCAGCAATCCGATGGCTGCCATCGTTAGCCTCAGTTCTTCGTGGGCGGCTTTCCCGTTCGTGCTGACCGGTCAGGTTGGCTACATGGCATCGCCGACATGGCTGCTTGCATCCGACGCTGATCCGCTACTGAAGCCGATGCCCGTTGGCTCCGGCCCGTTCGTGTACGAGAACTACAGCGCTGGCGAAGTGTTCTCGATGACACGCAACGACAGCTACTGGAACGCTCCGTACCCGTATCTCGATGCCATTGAATTCCGTCCGATTGCGGACGCACTCAGCCGTCGCGATGCCCTCAAGAACGGCACCGTCGACGTCATTCACACGACCAACGGCGCAACTATCGCGGAGTTCCGCGAGAGCACCGATGTTGGGATGACCGAAGTGGCCAACCAGGGCGAAACGGCGTACACGCTGCTGCATGTCTCGCAAGAGGGCTCACCGCTCAACGATGTGCGGGTCCGCTGCGCACTTGCGTACGCCACCGACGAGCAGGCGTTGATCGACGTGATCGGCGCTGGTGTGCAGCAGATTGCCTTCGGTCCGTTCTCGCCGACACAGGTCGGCTACTTGGAAAACACCGGCTTCCCGGAAGCACAAGACATGGCCAAGGCCCAGGAACTGATCGCCGAGTACAAGGCCGAGAACCCTGGTCCGATCTCGCTGGCGTTGGCCGCAACGACTGACGAGACGAACCTGACGGTCGCTCAGTTCCAGCAAGAGTGGTTCCAGGAGGCGGGCATCGATACGGTCACCATCGACCAGATCGACCAGGGCGCCTACGTCGTGACTGCGGCACTTGGCAACTTCCAAGTGTTCCAGTTCCGTAACCACGGTGGCTTCGATCTCGACCAGCAGTACCACTTCTGGCATTCATCGGCCTCAGGTGCGGTCGGTTCGCTGGCACTCAACTTCGGCCGCATCTCTGACGCGACTCTCGACGCATTGCTCGACGAGAACCGTGCCAGCGACGATCCCGTTCGCAAGAAGGCGATCGCTGAAGAGGTCAACCAGTTGTTCGGCACCGAGTGCTACAACACGTGGGGCTCCTACACAATCTGGGCCATCGCTCACAAGACGAGCGTTCATGGCCCGACCGGCTTCGAGCTGGCGGACGGATCAACTGCCGTCTTCGGCGCTGGCATCTCTGGTGTCGTGTACCCGATGACGTTCTGGGTCGAGCAGTAGTAGCCGCGGCTCAACCCAGCCAACTCTGAACAGTAGAAGGGACCAACACCACGTATGCGATATGTGCTTCGCCGTTTCGCGCAAACCATATTCGTCGTGGTGTTGGTCACCCTGCTGACATCAGTTGCACTGAGATTCCTGCCGGGTGGCACCGATGTGCTGGTCGCGTTAAAGACCGGCCCCGGTGCCACCCCGGAGCAGGCCCAACAGGTCGTCAAAGACCTTGGGCTCGATAAACCCTGGTACACGCAGTACTTCAGTTGGATGAGCAATTTCCTGTCTGGCGACTGGGGCACCACCTTCCAGTCGAACCAACCGATTACCACCGCAGTCAAGAGGGCACTGCCGATCTCGGCGTACCTGATGGTGTACGGCCAGCTGCTCGCACTCTCCACAGCAATACCTGTTGCCGTGTGGTCCGCGTATCGCCAGAATTCGCGGTTTGACCGAGTGTCCACCACCTCGGCCTTCGCGATGCTGTCGCTGCCCAACTACATCGTTGCGCCGGTGCTGATGTATTTCCTCAGCGTGCAGCGCAAGTGGATTCCATTCCCTTCGATCTATACCTCACTCTTCGATGATCCGGTAGCGCACTTCAAAGCGTTCGTACTGCCATCGGTGACCATCGCGATCCCACTCTTCGCTGGCTACATGCGCCTGTTACGCGCCGACATGATTGGCACCTTGCAGAGCGAGTTCATCACCACCGCCCGCGCGAAGGGCGTGAGCACAGCCAACATTCTGTTCCGCCACGCTCTGCGACCATCGATGTTCTCGCTCGTGACGTCAGCTGCCGTCAACGTTGGAGCGCTGATGGGTGGCGTGGTCATCGTCGAACAGTTCTTCATTCTCAACGGCATGGGCCGTCTCACGGTCGAAAGCATCTTCCGCCGCGAGTACCCGACCGTTCAATACGCAGTAGTGGTGCTTGCACTCATTTACGTCGGAGTGAACCTCATTGCCGATATGGCCTACGCGTGGATCGACCCGCGTGTGCGAGCACGAAGGGCGCTGAGCTGACGATGAGTGACATCGAAGTGATGCTGGACGAAAACGCGCCGATCATCCCGATCATTGACGGGGCCGCTCCACCGAAGGTGCGAGTACGCAAACGCGGCCGGGTGACGAAGTGGTTGGCTATCAGTTGGTTGGTATTCATTACGGTCAGCGCCATCGGCGCCGAATCATTGCCGTACATCAACCACTCGTGCGACCAGTTCGACAGCGACGCCGAGTGTGTGACGGGCACAAAGGCGAACATTCGCTACAGCGAGCGCCCGCCGGCATGGGCGGGTTTCAGTGACTCGCCACAGAAGACTGAGCCCGCACGATACGGCCTGATGGGCACCGACAAGAACGGCTTCGATCTCTTTGCACGTTCGATGCTCGGAGCGCGGACCTCGCTGATTATTGCCGGCTTAGCCATCACGTTTGGATTGGCTATCGGGACATTCCTCGGAATGATCGCTGGCTATTTCCGCGGCTGGGTCGACGTCGTCATTGAGAACCTGACCAACGTGCTGTTGTCGTTTCCCGCGCTATTGCTCGCGATATTTTTCGTCACGTTCTTCAACGACCCGACTACCTCGGCAGCGACCACCAGACCCTTGTGGCCTGTCATCGTCTCGCTCGTGATCTTGTCGATACCACCGCTCACGCGCCTTGTGCGCGCGAACACGATCGCGTACGCACAACGCGACTTCGTGGTAGCGGCACGCAGCCTCGGTGCCAAGGGAAGCCGGATTCTGTTCAAGGAGATTCTGCCGAACATCGTCCCGACGCTGATGTCATTCGCACTCACCGGTCTCGCGCTGCTGATCGTTGCCGAGGGCGCGCTTGCATTTCTCGGACTCTCCGTCGAAGCTCCGACGCCCACGTGGGGCGCAATGATTTCATTCGGCACTAGTGCGTTGCGCGAGGGGTCGTGGTGGATCTCGCTGATGCCCGCGTTCATGCTGTTTCTAACGGTGCTGTCGATCAACCTGCTTGGCGACGTGCTGGCGCAGCGATTCAACACCCGCGAGGCAATCTCATGAACACTCGCCTGCAGGCGGCATCACGGCAGGTGGATGGGCCGCTGCTGCGGGTCACCGACCTGCGCACCCACTTCCGCACCGAACGTGGACTGGTCCGATCAGTCGACGGCGTTTCGTTCACACTCGACCGTGGCAAGGCGCTCGGCATCGTCGGCGAATCCGGTTCAGGCAAGACCGTGCTGTCGCGTTCGATTATGGGATTGCTGCCTGGTCGCAATACCGAGCGATCGGGTTCGGTCGTTTTCGAAGGCGAAGAGATCATTGGCCTCAGCCTGAAGGACCGCCGCAAGATCTGGGGCAAGGAAATGTCGATGATCTTCCAGGATCCGATGACTTCGCTGAACCCGGTGATGCGAGTCGGTAAACAGGTCTCTGAGGGCCTCAGAATCCACCTGGGCATGGACAAAGACACCGCACGCGCTACCGCGCTGCGACTGTTGCAGGATGTTCGCATCCCAGAGCCGGAGAAGCGACTCGATCAGTATGCGTTCGAGCTCAGCGGTGGCATGCGGCAACGGGTGATGATCGCTCTCGCGTTGGCGTGCGGTCCGACCGTGCTCTTTGCCGACGAACCGACCACTGCGCTCGATGTCACGGTGCAGGCCCAGATTCTGGAACTGATCGGCGAACAGCGACGCGATCGCAATATGTCGGTCATTCTTGTGACTCACGACCTCGGGGTGGTCGCCGGTCATACCGACGAGATCGCGGTGATGTACGGCGGCAAACTCGTGGAAAAGGCACCGACGCGTTCGCTGTTCGCCAACATGAAGATGCCCTACACCGAGGCTCTGCTGCGCAGTATCCCGAACATCGAGGATCCGAGCCATACCCGGCTGAACGTGATTCCCGGTCGACCACCAGACCTGGTCAACCCGCCAAAGGGCTGCCGATTTTCTCCGCGATGCGAGTACGTGCAACCCAAGTGCATCAACGAGGAACCGCCGCTCATCGCGGCCGAGCACTCCGATCACGTGTATGCGTGTTGGTATCCCGTCGGCTCACCCGTCTACCGCGAGAGGCGTGCGCAACTCGATGCCGAGAAGCGACGCGCCGGCCACAACCAAGTTGGTGTCGCGTAGTGGCCGGCAGCGGCAAGGCCCACCTCCGCGCGACGGGCGACGTGTTGTTGCGGGTCGAGGATTTGGTCGTCGAGTTTCCTGTCGGCCGTACCGGGCTGAAGGTGCACGCGGTCAGCGGCATCAGCTTCGATGTCCTGCGCGGCGAGACATTGGGAGTTGTCGGGGAAAGCGGCTGCGGCAAGAGCACGACCGGCAAGGCAATGATGATGCTGCCGCGACCAAACAGCGGGTCCGTCGAGTTCGAGGGCACAGAGCTGACCGACCTCCCCGCCGCCGCGATGCGTGCAGCGCGCACGCGTATGCAGATGATCTTCCAAGATCCAATCTCGTCGCTCAACCCGCGCCGCAAAGTCCGCGACATCGTGCGCGAGCCATTGGCCATTTGGAAGCGCGGCACGCAGGCCGAGCAACTCGCCAAGGTCGACAAGCTGCTCGAAGAAGTCGGCATCGACCCCGTGCGCGCCGGCGAGAGCCAGGCACACCAATTCTCCGGCGGTCAGTGCCAACGCATCTCGATTGCTAGGTCGCTGGTTCTCGACCCGACGCTGATCATCTGCGACGAGCCGGTGAGCGCCCTCGACGTGAGCGTGCAGGCGCAGGTGCTCAACTTGTTGGAAGATCTGAAGGCGAAGTACGGCCTGACTCTCGTCTTCATCGCGCACGACCTTGCGGTGGTGAAGAACATCAGCGATCGCATCCAGGTGATGTATCTCGGCAAGATCTGCGAGGTCGCACCGTCGGACGCGATGTACTCCTCGCCAGCGCATCACTACACCAAGCTGCTCCTTGACTCGATTCCAGTGCCGAACCCGGAAGTCGCGGTGCAGCAGGTCACGGTCCAGGGTGAGCCGCCTTCGCCTGTGCTCCCCCCTCCGGGTTGCCGGTTCAACCCGCGCTGTCCCGCCGCCGACGATCGCTGCCGCGCAGAAGAGCCACAATTGCGCGAGGTGGCCAAGGATCACTTCGTGGCATGTCACCACCCGTTGTTCGGTGGCGAAGCACCAGTCGCCGTGCGATCGGCGACCGGATGAGGCGTTCCGGTCTCGCCGTGCTAGCGGCCTGCGGCGTCTTGCTTGCAGGATGCGGCGGCGCGACCGATCCGGGTGCCTCGGACACGCTGTCCTCAGCGCCGACCGATTCCAGTAGCGGCGAGGATTCCACGACCACGACCGCAGCAGCAATCTCCGCACCGCCGACTACCGCGCCCGATCCGACAATCTTCGTTCCGAACAACCTCGTAGATCCACGCGAGTTGCAGAGTTTCGTCCTGACCGTGGTCGAGGCGCATTCATCCAACGGCGTACCGTACGGTCGGACAAGCACAATCGGCTACACCAACGAACCATCGAACGCATACGTCGAGATTCAGTACTCCGGCGGCGATTCATCGAAGGACTACTTTGTTGACGGTCGCACGCTTCAACTCAACAACCAGAATTTTTGGTACCTCTTCGAGAGCGGTAGCCCGGCGGCTCCAAACATCCTGTACGAGCTCGACAATTCTGACGCACTCTCCGACGTGACGACGGCTGTGTTCGCGGGCGAAGAGGACTTCGCCGGGGTTGCGGCCTACCACTTTACGTTTGATGAAACGAACCTGCAGAACTACTCGTCGTACACATCTGACAGGCCAAGCCCCGAAGTTGAGGGCGACTTCTTTGTCGCACAAGACGGTGGCTACGTGATCTACGCCCACTCGCGGCAGGTCGCGGCGGGCGAAGGCTACGAGCTCATCGACGAGTTCACCGAGACGTTGTCGTCGGTGAATCAACTGGCGGCGATTGCCGTTCCAGCCGACATGCAGCCGTTGAATGACGCACTCGACTTGGGCCTGACGCTCGGGCTCCCGATGCCGACCGACGGTGTGTTGGACAGCATGATCAATTACAACGATGGCGGGATCGGCGTCTACTACTACCAATACAAAGCGTCGTGGGCGAGCCATGCCGAGTTCCTCGACTTCTATCTGACCCTGCAGCCGACCAATGGATGGACCGTCGCTCATATCGGGCAGGTCAAGAATCTCGACATCCATTGCGACGAGGGCAACTGCGTGATCCTGAAGAACGGCGACCAGCAGTTCATTCTCTACCTCGAGGGCGGCACTTTGCACGCCGACTACGACCGCGAGCATCGGTTTGGGCCCTGCACGCAACCGGCATCTCCTACATACTGTGGTTGATGACCAGCGCAATTGCCGAGACACTCTCGTACTATCGATTCGGCGCAGGCGATCCGACCACTCGACTGCACGCAGGCGAATTCTGGCGAGCAACGCACACGCCTGAAGGTTCCGGAACTCTTCACATCGACTTTCGCCGCGACCAGCTAGCCGTGCAGGCTTGGGGAGCAGGTAGCGATTGGTTGCTGCAACGCGTCGAGGCGATGACCGGCGCCTGCGATCCAGGGTTCTCATTTGCCGGCGCGCATCCAGCGATCATGGCTGCGCAACGCGATTATTCCTGGCTGCGTTTCGGTGCCAGCTTCACGCTCTATCACGAGTTGCTGCCTACAGTGCTCGGTCAGCGCGTGACCGGCGGTGAGGGCATACGTCAATGGCAGCAACTCGTGAACCGCCTCGGTGCCGTGGCACCTGGACCCTTCGATCTTCGCCTTCCTCCGGCGCCCGACGACCTTGCGAACCGCCCGGCATGGTGGTTCCACCCACTGGGCATCGAAGCGAAACGGGTCGAGCCCATGCGCCAGTTGGCCAAACACGCAGCGAAGCTGTTTGGGTGGGCAGAGCTACCGCCGCCAGCAGCCGCCGAGAACCTCGCCATGTTGCGCGGCATTGGTCCGTGGACGATCGGTTCCGCGTTGTCGCAGGCGTTGGCAGACCCCGACTCGGTCGCGGTTGGCGACTATCACTTGAAGAACATCGTGGGCCACGCACTTGCTGGCCGCGCACGCAGCACCGACGACGAGATGTTGCAGCTGCTCGAGCCTTATCGCGGCCAGCGCGGCCGAGTAGTGCGCCTGCTGCTGGCTGCTGGTCACAGTGCTCCGAAGTTCGGCCCACGCCAGCGCGTGCTGCCGATGTATCGCTGGTGACTCGATGACGAGCGTCGGGAGGACTGGACACATCGCGGCTATCGACGGCCTTCGAGCCGTCGCCGTCGTGGCGGTGCTCGCCTTCCACGCTGACCTGGGCATTGCACCGGGTGGATTTCTCGGTGTCTCACTCTTTTTTACCCTGTCTGGGTACCTGATCACGTCGCTCTTGCTTCGCGAGCACGCGGCAGTGGGCACGATCTCGATTCGACGGTTCTACGCGCGGCGATGGCGCCGACTCATCCCATCAGCGTGGCTCTGTATCGCGGGCGTACTAGCCGCCTGGCTGGTGTGGTCGCCGACCCAACTCGGTGCGCTACCGGCCGACGCACTCGCGTCGCTTGGCAACGTTGCCAACTGGCGCTTTGCCTTTGCAGATCGCAGCTACCAAGACTTGTTCATCGGGCAGCCAAGCCCACTTGCGCACTTCTGGTCGCTCGCCATCGAGGAACAGTTCTACGCGGTGATGCCAATCGTCGCGCTGCTGTGTCTGCGGCGCGGCCGCCGCACGCTCACAGTCGTCGCGTGCGTCATGTTGTTCGCCTCTATCGCCGCCAACGTGCTGACCAGCGATCGCGACCTCGTCTACAACGGCACGCACACACGCGCTGCCGAGTTGCTGATCGGCGTTTTGCTGGCGCTGCACGCTCCGCGCCTCGGACGGCAGGTGAGCGCAGCAATCGGGTGGGGCGCCGTCGCGATCTTCGGGGTACTCGTTGCAACCACCTCGGTTACCTCCGGCTGGCTCTACCGCGGCGGCCTTCCGGCATTCTCGATTGTGTCGGCCACACTCGTTGTTGCCGCGACCGCGACGCGCCGCTCGCTGTTGCCGCGTCTTCTCGCGATGCGCCCACTGGTGGCGATTGGTCGTTGGTCGTACGCGCTCTATCTCGTCCATTGGCCAATCTTCCTGGTTGTCGACACAGAACGCACTGGGTTGCCTCCCTGGCCGCTACTTGCACTACGAGTGCCAATCGCATTGGCACTCGCCGCTTTCATAACCGCCGTCGTCGAGCGTCCGATCCGAGCACGCCGAGTCTTCATTCGCCCGCACGTAGGAACAATTACCTCGATCGCGGCTGCTGCAGGTCTAGTAATCGCCTGCATTGCGCTGCCGGCGCCAACCTTCTCGGACAACGAGGAACTCCTCGCCGCAGGCAACGATGGCGAGATCGTGTTCAACGACGCGCCCACCGATGTGCCGCCGGCCCCGATCGTGGCCCCGCCGGTTCTGGTGGTTGGTTCAAACGGCGATGTGGCGCAACTCCTTCGCGCTCGCGGGCTCAAGGTCATCGACGCCACCGACGAGAATTGCCCACTCACCGCTGCCACAGAAGTGCAACTGTCGCCGATTGAGATCGTTGACACGTCTCGGTGTCCTGACCTCGCGGCGGCGTCACTAGCGGCAGCGAAGCGCTTGGGCATCGTTGATCTCGTGGTGACGTTCGGGGCGATCGACCAGGGAATTGTTCGCAACGCCTCGGAAGTCGGCTTTCCATTACCAACCGACTACTACCACCTCGCACAACGTTGGCTTCACGTGGCTGATGCGCTTGACGCCATGTGGGACCGCATCCCAGCAGAACTCAACGTGCATCTCCTCCGAGTCGGCGAGCATCCGACCGGCTTGCAGTGGGAGCTGACGCGCTTCGCGGCTAGCCGGTCGGCACTCGCCAACCTTCACTTCTCTGTGGACAGCGCGGCCGACACGATGCTGGCGGCCCACAGCGACAGCGACAATGCATTGCGCTTGCTGGTTGTGGGCGACTCGACGTCGGTGATTATGGCGGAGGCCCTACACCGTGCAACTCCCGGCCGCGTCGAAGTGCTGTGGATCGGTGCGAATGGCTGCCCGGTTGTGCCGATCGATGCGGTTCGGTCAGCCGCGGATGAGCCGTGGCAGCAACTTGATTGTCCGTCCACGACGCCGGCCGTTGCCGAGCAGTTGGTCAAGTTCCAACCCGACGCAGTGATATTGATGGTCAGCGGTGTCGAGTTGCTGCACCAGCGCTATCCGGGCGACGATCGCGACCATGTAGCTGGTGACAGCGAATACGTCGCGGTGCATGATTTGTACATGGTCGGCCTCAGCTCGCTGCTCAGCGATAGTGGCGTTCCACTGCTCATCGCCGATTGTCCGCAGCTGCGCAGAAGTGAATTCGTGCGCGCGGAGACTGCATCACCTGAACGAATCGCGGCATGGAACGCTCAGATTCAGCGCTGGATCACCAACACACCGAACGTACGGCTGCTGCCGTATGCAGCTGCGATCAACGATCGGAGCCAGGCGCACGAAGGTGAGTCGGTCCTCATTGACGGCATCCATGCCGATGTCGACGTTCTGACCGAGATAGTTCGCGCGCAGCTCCTTGATGTGATCAGGGCCGCCGTGGCTGGCTAACGTCGTGGCCTTGCTGACGACGATTCGCACTCGGTTCCGCCGCGCACCGATGGACGCGGCCTTCAAGGCCGCGCTGCGGAAGGGTCTCATCGGGTTCGTCGTTTCTCGCATCTGCGTCCTCGGCGGCGCGGCGGTCGTGGCGGCTCAGCAGGTAGTGACCATCAACGACGCCAAGGGTGTGCGGCCCGCCAACGCCAGCAAGTTACTGATGAATGTATTCGCGGGCTGGGACGGCGTTTGGTACCTGCGCATTGTTCGCCTCGGGTACCCGCACTACATCCCCGATGAGCTCACGTATCATCAGTTACCGGCCAGAGCAGCCTTCTTCCCGATGTTCCCGGCCATCGTCAGCGTCGCCGACAGGGTGCTACCGGGTGGCCCGGCGGTCGCTGCAGTCACTGTCAACCTGGGACTGTCAGCGCTCGCAGTCGTCTTGATTGGACTGTTGGCGTTTCGCCTATGGGGAGCTCGCGTTGCCGAACGCAGCATGTTGCTGACGGCTCTCTTTCCTGGCGCCTTCGTGCTCTCGTTCGTCTATGCCGAGGCGCTGCTGTTGGTGCTGGCGGCAGGCTGCATGCTGCTGCTGCAGCGCGAACGTTGGGTCGCTGCTGGCCTGATCGCTGCGCTGGCAACCGCCACACGACCCAACGGGCTCGGCTTGGTGGCGGCATGCGCGGTGGCGGCATTCTTCGCGATCCGAGAGGATCGCAAATGGGGATCGCTGATTGCTCCCCTACTCGCACCGCTCGGCTTCGTCGGCTTTCAACTCTTTCTCTGGCACCAGACCGGCGAACGCGGTGCATGGTTTCGCGTACAACGGGTGGCGTGGAACGAAGGGGCCAGCTTTGGCGGCTCAGCCATCGCCGCAACGTTCGACTTCTTCAAAAGGCCGCTGTCCTCACCCTCGGACGCACTGACTGCGATCTCGGTCGCGATCACCATCGTGTTGGCGATTGCCGCCTGGCGGACACGACTGTCGTGGGCTCCCGCCGCGTACAGCGCCGTCGTGATTGCATTGATGGTGCTGCCCAGCACTGTGACCGCGCGCCCGCGTTTCTTGTACACCGCCTTCCCGCTGCTCATCGCCTACGCGAAGTGGCGTGACGACGACGATGCCGACCGCTGGGCGTTCACGTACACGTTGTGTGGTGCCGGCCTCGCCATTCTGACGGCGATGTATGGAGTGCGCGGGGCCATTCCATGACAAGACCGCGTTGGCTGGCGCTGGTCGTCTACCCGCTCGTCATGCTGTCGTCGCCGGGCAAGATGCCCGCCGACACCAAACTGTTTCTGTACCTTGACCCAGGCGAAGTCTTGCAACGCGCATCGAACACGTGGGACTCGAGCCAATTCGCAGGAACGGTTCCTCATCAGCAGATCTCGTACCTCTGGCCCGCCGGCCCGTGGTTTTGGTTGATGGATCTGCTGAACATTCCCGACTGGATCGGCCATCGGTTGTGGATCGCATCGCTGCTGTTCCTCGCCGGTTGGGGTGTGCATTGGCTTGCTCGACAACTCGGCTTCAGCACACATTGCGCGCTCGCGGCCGCCTTCGTCTACATGCTGTCGCCGTACGTGCTCGCATACGTATCTCGCACATCGGTGATGCTGCTGCCCTGGGCGGGGCTCGGCTGGTTGGTCGGTTGCACTATTCTCGCTGCCCGCCACGGAGGTTGGCGTTACCCCGGGTGCGCCGCGCTGGTCGTGCTGACAGTCGGTTCCACAAACGCGACAGCGATAGCGCTGATCGCACCCGCGCCGGTGCTGTGGCTGGCAATGGCCGCGCAAGCGCGAGAGATCACATGGCGCTCGGCGGTGCTCGCCGCCGGACGTATCGGCGGTCTTTCGCTACTGGTCTCGGCGTGGTGGATCGCATTCCTGCTTGTGCAGAGCCGCTACGGAATCAACATCCTTTCGTACACCGAAACACTCGAGGCGGTTAGCAGTACGTCGATCGCGCCCGAGGCGGTGCGTGGCCTCGGCTACTGGCTCAACTACATCCGCGATCATGTGCAGGCGACCACCGATGCAGCCGGTCCGTATCACACGAACTCTGCGCTGCTACTGACCAGCTATGGATTGGCGCTGCTCGGTCTCGTCGGGTTATCGGTCGTGAAGTGGAACGGACGACGATTCGCTGCCGTGTTGCTGTTGATCGGCACTGTGCTGGCGGTCGGTAGCTACCCACTCAACAACCCCGCACCGATCTTTGCCAGCCTGACCGACAACACGCGCAGCACGTTGGCGTTGGCCTTGCGCAGCAGCACACGAGCACTCCCGATGTCGATGCTTGCGTTGTCGCTCGGCGCCGCAGCCGTCGTCGGAGCGATCGGTCACATCAGCCGTCAGCGACTGCTCGCGGGCGCCGTCATCCTGGTTGCAATCATCAACCTGCCCGCGCTGTGGACCGGAGGGCTGGTCGACCGCTACCTGACCCGCGCCGAAGATCCGCCGTCCGCGTGGCATGAGGCAGTGTCAGCATTAGCCGACAACGGCGCAGATATGCGCGTGTGGCAACTGCCTGGCGCCGAGTTCGGCGCGTTTCGATGGGGCTACACCGTCGACCCGCCGTTTCCTGGGCTGTCGTCGCAGCCGTTCATCAGCCGCGATCTGCAACCGCTCGGCAGTCCTGCGGCAATGGATCTGCTCTACGCACTCGATGATCGATTCCAGAACGGGACTGTCGAGCCAGACGCCATTGCGACAGTCGCAAGGTTGCTCGGGGTGGAGACCATCTGGATAGCCGGTGACATGGCCTTCGAACGTTTCCGGACACCACGTCCGGAAATCACCGAGGCGCTCTTTCGCTCGGGCCCCAGCGGACTCGGTGAACCTCGGCCGTTTGGCGACCCGCGCACGAACGAACCGACGGTCGCGATGGTCGACGAGGTGGCGGTCAGCGACCCACGCGTCGGCCAACCGGTCGTTCCGGTGCTGCTGGTCGGCGTCGAGGATGCGGTCGCGATCATGCGTACCAAGTCCACAGAGGTCTTCCTATCGGGGTCGGGCGACGGCGTGGTCGACGCTGCCGCTGCCGGACTACTCACCGGCAACGAAGCGATCTTCTATTCCGCAAGCGACGATTTGGAAGCCGCGCAGCGGCTCGCAAACGCGGCATTGATCATCGTCACCGACAGCAATCGCGACCGCGCGAGACAGTGGCGCGGGTCGCAGGACACCACCGGGTTCACCGAGGACGGTGGAAGTGGCCCCGGCGTTACCCAGTTCGACAGCCAGGATCAGCGTCTGCCGGTATTCACCGATCGACAGCTCGCCACGCTGACATACAGCCGCCAGCAAGGCCCTGTCACCGCAACGGCCTCGGCGTACGGCTACCCGCTCGGGTATTGGCCCGAGTACCGCGCCGCGATGGCCATCGACGGTCAGCCGGCGACGGCCTGGCTCGTCGGCGGGTTGGGCGCAGATCCGGTTGGCCAGTCGATCGCATTGGCAATGCAACAACCCGTTTCGCAGCTGACGTTGTTGCAGCCGGGCGGCGATCGATACATCACCGAGGCCGACATCATCACCGCCGAAGGTACGCAGCGAGTGGCACTGAGTCAGGCCGAGACGTTGGTGGCGCTCAACCAACCAACGGATGCAGCCACGGTCGTGATTCGAGCGGCAACCCGCGGGATCGATCCCGTCGGTTTCGCGGAGATCGCCACCGGACTCGGCACAACCGAGGAGATTGTCGTCATGCCCACCGATGCACTGGCCGCGATGTCTGACCAACCGCTGGCGCTCGTGATGACACGCGAACGCGTACAAGCAACCGACCGCTACCGCCGCGACCCGGAATCTGTGCTCGTGCGCGAGTTCGCACTGGGCGAGCCGCAGGAATTGAACGCGACTGTGACCGCACGGCTCGATGCGCGCGCAAGCGATGCTGCACTTGCCGAACTGCTGGGCGCACCCGCTGCGCGCGCCAGTGGCACTCTCGCTGGCGTTGTTTCGGCACGGCCATGGGCCGCGCTCGACGGCGACTCCGCGACGTCATGGACTTCGCCCTTCGGTGATGCGATTGGGCAGTGGATCGAGTTCACGCCGACGTCCGACGTCGAGTCGTTGCAACTGACGCAGGTCGACGATACCGAGCATGCACGGATCACTGAAGTAGCCATCGAACGCGACGGCCACGACGAGGTCATCCAATTGGCAACTGAGGATGACGCGACAACGATTGCAATGCCAGACGGGGGTGGTCCGGTACGAATCACCGTCCTCGCCACCAACGGTGCAACAACCATCGACCGACGATCCGGCGAGGCGGTGGGTTTGCCGGTTGCGATCGCCGAGTTGGCGATGCCCGGCTTCGGTAGCCCGCTTCCGGCGCGGCTCGCTACTGCGTGTCGTAGCGACCTGCTGCGCGTCGATAACCACGCGATCCCGATGCGTATCACTGGCTCGACTGCCGACGCGTTGGCCGGTCATCCGTTGCAGGTCGAGCTGTGCGATCCGGAACCGATTGCCCTCGCTGTCGGCGCTCACGTAGTGCGCAGTCTGCAAGGTGCGGGACTTGTTGTCGACCGCGTTGTGTTGCAGAACCAGCAGGCCGTAGGCCGCTCGCCTGCGGCACCCGCGGTCAATGTGGCGGCCACTGCAACCGACGACCAACGCCAGTTGACCGTCGGCCCATGTCCCGACGGGTGTTGGCTGATCTTTGGTGAGGGCTTCAACAGCGGCTGGTCGGCGACATCCCCCGAGCTCGGCGCCCTCGCCGATACCACGATGATCGATGGCGGTTTCAACGGCTGGTGGCTGGCGCCCCACGACGCAGACGTACGTGTGACGCTGCATTGGGCGGGCCAGCGACCGGTGACGTTTGCACTTTGGTGCAGTGCTGTGGCCGCCTTCGGTTGTCTCGTTCTCACCGTGTGGCCGGTGGCTCGTCGACGCCTTGCTTCGGGTCACGAGATCTCCGCTCGATGGTCGCCACATGCGCAGGTGATTGCTCCCACATTCTCGTGGTGGCCGTCCGAGAGCGTCAGCGGCCGTGCCGCGCTCGTCGCCGCCTTGGGCACCGTGACGGCGAGCTGGCTGCTCGTCGGCCCCCTCGGAGCGGTTGGCGCGCTTGCAGTCACGATCGTGACGTGCGCATGGTGGCGAAGGCCGCAGCTCAATGCGGTTGCTGGCGTCGCAGGGGCCGCCATCAGCACCCTGTACGTCCTGTTGCAGGCGATTCGACTGCAACCGTCACCTGGTGGGCCATTTCTAGCGGCGGTGTCCGACGCGCATCAGCCGTTCATGCTTGCTTTTGTCCTGATCGCTTCGGGTGCATTGGTCGCTCGCAGGTAGCATCGCGGCCATGTCTGAAACTGCGGGAACGCCCCGAATTGGCGTGCTCGTCGTCGCCTACAACGCGGAAAGCCACCTCGCCAAGACCCTCGACCGCATTCCCCACGACTTTGCGGCGCAGGTCAACGAAGTGCTGGTCTGCGACGATGCCAGCCCCGACAACACCTACCTCGTTGGACTCGGGTATCAGAATCGCGGCACTCACCTGCCCATGCGGCTCGTGCGCCACCCGATCAATCTCGGGTATGGCGGCAACCAGAAGGCTGGGTACCGCTGGGCTATCGACGAGAAGCTCGACATCGTGGTGCTGCTACACGGCGATGGCCAATATGCGCCCGAATTCCTGCCACAGATCGTGCAGCCGATCATCGACGGCCAAGCCGATGCTGTGTTCGGATCGCGCATGATGGAACGCGGTGCCGCGCTTGAGGGTGGCATGCCGCGCTACAAGTTTGTCGGCAACCGAATCCTCAGCACCGTGCAGAATGCAATGGCGGGCGCAACATTGTCCGAATGGCACAGCGGCTACCGCGCCTACTCCGTCGATTGGTTAAAGAGTGTGCCGTTTCAGCGCAACTCCGACGGCTTCGACTTCGACACCGAGATCATCGTGCAGCTGTTGGAGAGCGACGCCCGCATCGTCGAGCTACCGATACCTACCTACTACGGCGACGAGATCTGCCATGTCAACGGGCTCAAGTACGCATGGGATGTCACCAAACTCACCGGCCGCTACCGGTTGCACCGCATGGGTTTTGGCACCGGCGAACTTGCCTTCGCCAGCCGCCCTTACGAACTGAAGCTCGACCCCAACTCGTCTCACGGCCGCTTATTGTCGTGGCTCTCGACGCGTCCGGCAGGTCGCGTCTTAGACTTGGGTTGCGCCGACGGTGCGCTGGCGAGCGGCATCGAGGCCGTCGGCCACGAGGTCACCGGCGTCGACCTTACCCACTCCCCCGGTGTCGAGGACCGCATGACCCGCTTTTATGAGGGCAATCTCGAGCACGGTATTCCGGATCAGGTCGGCAATGGTTACGACACAATTGTGTGCGCCGACGTGTTGGAACACGTACGCGAACCCGGACGTCTACTGGAAGAGGCGAAGTTGCTCCTCAACGCCGGCGGGTCGATCTTCGCCAGCGTGCCGAACTTCGGTCACTGGTATCCGCGTTTGCGAACGGCGTTCGGCATGTTCGACTACGACCAACGCGGAATTCTGGACAACACGCACGTGAGGTTCTTCACGCGTCGCAGCTTCGAGCGCGTCGTTGCTGCCGCCGGGTTGGCAATCGTTCGGCGCGACGCAACTGGTTTGCCCGTCGACGTAGCCAACCGAGGTTCCTCCGATGGCACTACCGCTGAGCGGCTTGGACTCTTTGCCACCGCCGATCGCTTGGCGACCAAACTGCGTCCCCAGCTCTTCGGCTATCAGTTCGTCTACGAGCTGAAGCCCAAGGCCTTGTAGACCGCCGCTTCGTTCGGCGCGGTCGGGGCCCGACCCGCTACACGCTGTCGAGTAACTCGCGACACAACGTCGTCTCAATCGGCTTGGGTTCGATTGTTCCTAGGAACTGATCGCTCAGAAAGCGGTAACCGTACCGGTCGTCGCCGAAGGCAACGTCTGTTCCAGCGCGGAAGCCCACCGCGAGCACCAGCCGCTTGTCAACGTGTAGTTCCAGGATTCCGACACGCGGATCGAGAACCGCGCGCACGGAGTACGGCGTGTCGTAGTCCAGCGAGAGCTCGAAGCCCAGCCAATTGCCCGTGCCTTCACTGATGACGCCGAATGCGAATGATTCGTTGTCCGGATTGACGATTACGAATACGGTGTCGCCGATCCGTTCGCCAGGCCCGGGGGTCGTGGTGAACAACGGCATCGCCAGCGTCTCGCTGGGACGAGCAAACGTGACCATCGCCTCGAAGGCGCCCTCACCATCGGCTCGTTCGACACCATTCCAGTTCGACAACTTGACCGCGTTCGTTTGCATGCCATCACTCCAATACATCGCGTCGCAATCACCAACGATGAAGATGTCGCCGTACTCACCGCGCTCGGGAAGTTGATCGCCCTGGCGGACGTTGTCGAGACGGCCGTCGTCGATCAATTCGTCCACCATCTGTTGCGTATGGAGGTAACCGGCAATCTGATAGGCGGGCGTCACAGGTGAATAGGCCCGCTGGTAGGTGTAGCCGAGTGCCACGTTGGCAGCCGTCCCGAATAGCCCGCCAGCAACCACCACTGCAATGACCGCCCGACCAGTGATTCGGCGCACCGTCCCTCGCCCGTCAGCGGAGAGCCATCCGGTGAGGATCGGCGCACCCGCCAGCGCCGACACCACGATCAGTGGCAGGAAGTCGCTCTGGTAACGGTTGGCGATGTAGCCGATATTGAGCACCGTGAGAGTTCCGGCGGCACAGCCGATGAGCACCGGCCGCAGATCGACGAGAACGGCGCGATGCGAGCGCAGCACACCGACCACGCCGATGATGCCGAGAATCACGAGCGCCGGCATCGTCGCCGGAATGCCCGCGGTGAGGTCGATCAAGTCGTACACGGGCGAACCGATCAACGTCATCGGACGGTGCGGAAAATCGAGGAAGGGGAATCGAGTCGACACGTCGATCATGTCGGGACGCCAGTACTGAAGCAGGTTCGATGGCAGAAACTTCCAGCCGAACAGCGAGCCGCCGTTCTGAGCCAGCATCGCCTTGCGTTGGTCGTCAAGCAGCGTGAAACCCTGTTGCTCGAAGGGCACACTGAACAGGGTGCGAAACTTCAACCAATTGAGCGCGGCATACGTGGTCACAGGTATCGCCAATGCCAAGGTGAGAAAGCGCAGCGATGGCAATGGCCGATTTCGGGGTCGAACTATTCGCCCTATCCGGTCGAACCAGCGGCTGATCCATGGTGCGCGAGCAGCGGACTTGTCGGCCAACTGAAACAGAATTTGGCTAGCGAGCACGACACCAAGCGCTGCCACCGCTCCCCCGGCGACGGACGCGCGTGTCAGGAATGCCAACGTGGTCAGCAGCGATGCCCACACTAGGAACCGACGCGAGCGATAGTGCAGCCACAGCAACAAGGCTGAGTAACTCGCCAGGGTATACGCCGCACCCCAATGAATTGCCTCGTGGTACACCCACGTGCGACTGCTCGCGTACATCAGGCTGCTGCCACCGACGACCAGAAACACCAAGCTGGCCGCGCCAATGGCCTCGCCCCGAGAAACCGATTTGTCGCCGAGAACAAGGCTGCGCAAACGCCAGGCGAGCCCGATCACTACCGAGGTAACGACCACCAGCGCAACCAGCATCGAAATCGTGCTCAGCCGTCCATCAAGATCACGCGTGACCGCCACGACTGGTAGGCGATAGATCGACGGAACCGGGCCAAAGTACATGTAGGCGTTCGGACCGCGCGCAAACGATTCGATGCCAAGCACCCGCAGATCCATCGCGAGCGAACCGTGGAGAATGGCTCGCGCCTGAGCTTCGTGGAACTCCGCAGAACGTTCCCAGCGCAACAGGTTCCACGTGCCAGCCGTCAGCATCCACGTGTGCAGCAGCAACGCAATCGCACCGCCGATTCGAGCGCCGCGAAGCCAACGGCGTCGGTCGGAGGGCACGCCCACCTTGGGGGGTGGGCGAAATCCCTGTCGCGCCAGCCGTCGTAGGCGATGCATCATGACGCTCTGTTCATCAGCTCGACCAAGTCGTTGCACAGGTCGCTGTTGGCCAGCGGTGTGAACTGAAGCCTCACACCTTCGACGGTGGCCGGGGTCGGAACGAAGAACCGCGGAGCGTTGTGATCGTCGGTGTAGATAATGAAAGGAACCACCATGTCGTCCTCCGCCGTCGGCTCGACGGAGTAGACGCGGTATTCGGTGCTGACCAGGATCTGCTGAACAAATGCAATGCCATTGGTATAGGGCATCCACTCACCGAAAAGCATCTTGTCCGGACGATCGATGCGAACTCTGAACTGCTGGTCGGCAAGCTCAATGCCAATGAGCGACGGCTTAGTGTTGGGCTCGCCAACTCGGCCCAGCAGAACTTGGGTTCCGTCGGGAATCGGTCCGTCGATGATGATGGAGACCGACCATTCGCGCATGGAGATCGGCTCCCACGGCCCGTAGTCATCGCCCGTGCCCATAAATGCCGCGTCGCAATCGCCGAGGATCACAATCTTGTCGGCCTCCGACGTGCGCGGGAGTTCGACAACGCGTCGGATGTTGTCGGCCATTGGGTCACCCATCACGCTGCTCATCGCCATTTGCAGCCGTACATAGCGTTGCAGCAACGGCCCGGGATTGCTCATGTGCTGCATCGAGATACCAGCGGCCATGTTGGCAGCGACGCTGAAAAGGGCAATCGCCGACACGGCGGTCAGCACCGAGAGGCGAGCTCGGCGTTCGCGGCTGGCGAAGCTGGCAATCAAGGCGGTGAGGCCGACGATGCTGCCGACGGTCAGGATCGGAACAAACTCGGCGGTGTAGCGGTAGACGAGGTAGCCGTAGATCATCACTGGACTGGCGACCAGCACCGTTGCCGCCAGCGGAACCCGCAGGGCGCGCGTTGCGTGTCGCGTGCTGGCGCGAAACATCGCGATGATGCCCCACACCGAGAGGCCGAGCAGCAACGGCATGAAGTTGGTCACGCTGCCGGTGCGATAACGCTGATCGATGAACGAGCCACCAATCTCCGGAGCCGGACGCCCTGGAAGCGAGATGAACGGGAACACAGGCATGAACCTGATGCCGTCGGGCCTCAGATAGCTGGCCAGCGTGCTGGGCAAGATATCGAACGAAACGAGATCGCCGCCGTTAGCGGCAAGAGCAGCGCGCCGATGCGGGCTGACACCGGTGAATATCTGCTTCTCTAGCGGGAACAGGTAGGGGTGATTGAACTTCACCCAGTTGATCGCGATGCCGACTGCGAGCGGGGCGAGGCCTGCGACCACAACCCATGGCGCCATTCGCCGACCGTCGGAGCCGAATCCGCCGCGCCACATCCATGCAGCCATGAACAATGCCGCGCCGGCGAGACCCCATCCGGCGGGCGCTCGCACCAACGCACCGGCGAGCACAAGCGCGCCGAAGATTGTCACGGTTCGCCGGTTCGGTGCGTTTGCCAATCGAATCAACGCCAGGGCCGCGGCGACGATGACAGCTATCGACCACATGTACACCTCGTGATACGCCCATGGCATTGACGCGAGGAAAAGCACCACCGATCCCGCGCAGATCGCAACGTGCAGCACGGCATACATCGCTAATTCCCATCGGCCGAGAGGCGCGTCCGGGCGCATTTCTTTACGTACCGCCCACATCAATCTGCTGGTGCTGAGCGCAAGCAGGAACCAGGCAATCAACATCGCGGGTGCTGTCAATTGCTTGTCGAAACCGTCGGTAACCGCTGCGATTGGTAGTCGAATCAGCGCGGGACCTGGCGGGAAGTAGAGGTACTCCTCGCCATCGATGATGAACGCTTCGATGTCCGCTTCGCCTGGTTCGACGTTGAGGTGTCCCTCCAAGATTGCATGAGCCTGCAGATCGAACAACCCGGAGAACCCGCCGCCGGTGAGGCCAGGATGAAGGGGGGTCGGTCCGAAACTCCAGAGCAACGAAATGAAGAGGAAGGCACCGATGGCTAGCGGCCATCTCATCGCCTTCCGAAAGCGGCGTTCGTCTCCGTCTACCGCCGCTGACATCGGGCTGAGGCTACAACGCTGGCTAGTCTGAACCGGACTTCAGAAGGGCAGGAATGCAGGCCAGCACCGACATCGACGAGATTTTGAACCTGCGCATGCTCGAGGATCGCCTTCCTTCGTTGCAGCAGCAGTATCAATCTGCCCAGCCGTACGGGCACATCGTGCTCGACGATGTGCTCACGGCGTCGACCCTGGAAGGCGCGTACGCCGGTTTTGCAGCGCTCGATCTCACCGACTGGACGAATTACCTGCACGTCAACGAGCGCAAGTTCGCCAACGCCAACTGCGCGACCTGGGGCTCGACGTTGCAGGAGATACACGACGCCCTATCGACGCCCCGATTCCTCGACTTCCTTTCGCAGCTCACCGGTATCGGCGGATTGTATGCCGATCCGGCGATGGATGGCGGCGGCTTGCACCGCAGCGTTCGCGGTGCGCACCTCAACATCCACGCCGATTTCACCGCTCACCACAGCAATCAACGTTGGCGTCGACGAGTCAACTTGTTGCTGTACCTGAATCGCGAGTGGGAGCCCAGTTGGGGTGGCGAGCTGCAACTCTGGGATCGCGATGTAACGGAGTGCCAGGCCAAGATCGCACCGCTCGGCAATCGAGTCCTGTTGTTCACCACCGACGAGCACTCGTTTCACGGCCACCCCGAGCCCTTGAACTTCCCCGACGGCATAGCTCGACAGTCACTCGCTTTGTACTACTTCACCGAGGAAGAACATCCGTTGGTGAAGTCAACCAACTATCGGGCACGCCCGGGCGACGGCCTCAAACGCGTGGCGATCTACCTCGACAAGAAGGCGCTCGCCGCCTACGACGTAGTCAAGCGCCGCTTCAAGTTGTCCGACAAAGCGGTGAGCAACCTGCTCGGCAAGTTCTCGCGTAAGCAGCGCTAATCACCGAAGCCGTCACCAGCGTCACCGTTGCTTGCGTCGGTAGGCCTCGTCGCGCAGTGCGCCCAGCAAGCCGGCGGCCGAGGTGTCCCAACTGAGCTGACTAGTTCGCTGGAGTGCTTGTGCGGCAAGGAGGTTGCGCAGCTTGTCATTAAGCAACACGTCGGCGATTTTGTCGCCGAGAGACTCGACCGCGGTCAGCACTCCGGTAACACCGTCGATGACACTGCAGCGATGGCCAGTGATGTCAGTCACAACCGCTGGCGTGCCACAGGCCGCGGCCTCCGTGAGCGTGAGTCCCCATCCCTCTGAGCGCGACGCGCTCACGACGAGCCACGATTGCCGGTACAGCGCGACTAAGTCATCGAGTGGTATTCGTCCCGGCATCGTGATCCAGTCGCCGGCATTGTTGTGCGCAATCTTTTGCTCAAGCACGCCACGGAGTGGCCCCGTGCCGACGATCACCATCTGCAGCGCCGGAACTCGCTGCTTCGCACGCAGCGCAGCCTCGATCAGCAGGCCGTGTTCCTTCACCGGTGCCAATCGACCGACGCTGAGGATCAGTGGCTGCTCGGCACGCGTGCCACCCGGTGAGTAGGCGCTAGCAACTCCGTACGGCACAACGCGGGTGCGATCGGAGCGATAGCCCAACTCGTGCAAATGGGCAGTCGTCGAGTCGCTCCCCGACACGACCAGCGTGCGCCGGTATGCGAGCGGAGCGATCCGGGTTTCCAGCACGCGACATAGAGCCGCCAACGGTCTCGGGAACATCTGCTCCCACATCTGGTCATGCACATGGTGAATGACGGTGACGCTCGGACGGCGACACCAGAGCGGGCTGAACCAGGGCACACCGTTCCAGACCTCGACGAGAGCATCGAAGCGTCCCATACGACCAGTGAGTTCGGCGACGACCGCGCGCGGAAACACTGTGTAACGGCTGCCACGTCGAATCACCGAGTAGCCGTTTCGCTGCGCGGTCGCTGGCTGGCCTGGCGCGCTGGATGTCCGATGCACCACCTCCAGCCCAGCGGCGGCCCATCGTTGCATCACCTCGTCGGCGTGTACTTCCGAGCCGCCAGCGTCGGCATCATCAAGGTCGCGCCACGCCAACACGTGCACGCGTCGGATGCCCACCGTCGCGAGATCGCTGACGACGTCGCTTACTGAAGTGGTAACCGACGCCACAATGGCCCTGGAACGTGTCGCAATGCGGAGAACACAGGCCGGAGTACTTTCGGGGCCCACACAATGCGCCGCCGGTTGGCGAGCCCAGCAACCACGATCTTGGCCACCTCGACGGGTGTTGTCGCGAACGGCGCTGGCTTCATGCCATTGGTCATTTGGGAATGAACGAAACCGGGTCGCACCACCATCACGTGCACACCGTCGGCCGCCACTAGGTCGCCGTAGCCCTGTGCAAAACCGTCGAGACCGGCTTTGGCGCCGCCGTACACGGGGTTCGCCTCGCGCACACGCTCGCCTGCAACACTGCTCAGCACGACGATGGCGCCGTGGCCTTGGGCACGCATGCGGTTGCCAACGGCCACGGTGGCGGAAACTGCGGCAGCAAAATCGATCACGCACAGGTGCGCGGCGGCAACCGCATCGGCGGACGACACGGCTGCATCGCCAAGCTCGGCAAACGCAACGATGGCGACATCAATATCGCCGTCGATCGCGTCGACGAACGCTTGATGGCCATCGGTTGCCTCGCCGTGAAACTCGACTACGTCGACATCACAGCGGTCCCGCAGCGCAGCTGCCTGAACCTCGCCCTTGGCAATGTCGCGACACGCGAGCACGACCCGACGCAGCGTCGATTTATCGAAGGCCCTAACAATGGCCAACCCGATGTCGCTTGTGCCACCCAGCAACAGAACCTGTTGCGGCTCACCGAATGCGTTTTGCATGATTCTCCAAGTTGTGAGAGCTAGCCGAGCAGTTGCAGGCGGCGGGCGAGATCGCTTTGCCACCGTCCGTGTGGGTCGGCCGCCTGGCGAGTGGCTTGCCACTCGGCCAAGCGAGGGTAGCCGCGCTTGGCCGCGAGCGGGCCGAGGCAGGCGTCCTTTGCAAAGTAGTGCCTGCCGCCTGCGTCGAGCACCAACGAATCCAGTTCGGCAAACAGACTTGATAAGCCGGGCACCGCGGATGAAACATCGAGCGTCAATGTCCAGCCCGGCATCGGGAAGCTGAGCGGTGCTTGGTTCCCGGGACCGAATCGCTTCAAGATCGCGAGAAACGTCGCGACGCGACGGGCCGAAACGAGTTGCACGACCTGCCGCAGGACATCGTCACGATCCATTGGCACAACGAACTGGTACTGCACCATGCCGCGTGCGCCGTACAGGCGGTTCCACGAGCCGATGCCATCGAGCGGATGGAAAAACGTCGCGATCGACTGCTCTTCTTGTACGCGGTGACTCGGCGCCTTGCGGTACCACAGTTCGTTGAACGCCGCTACCGCCGGATGCGACAGGACTCCCGATGGCGGGATCAATGCCGGAACGGTCACCAACTGGCGCGGACCGTAGGTAAGCGGATCTTCTCGTTCTTTGAACTGGCCACGGCAAGCGTGATCACCGCGGGTCAGCACACTGCGACCGAGGTGACGCCCTTTGGCTAGCAAATCGATCCACGCCACGCTGTAGCGATAGTCGTCGTCGCCTTCAGTCATCAGCGCGAGCAGGCTGTCGAGATCCGGAACGCGATCGGTGTCGACCGACATCTTGCTGGTCTCGATAGGAATGAGGCGAATGGTCGCCGACAAAACGATTCCGGTTAACCCCATTCCTCCGACAGTCGCCCAGAACAGTTGTGGGCTCTGCTCGGGGCCAACGGTGACCGTCGAGCCGTCGGCGAGAAGTAGATCGAGCGATTTGACATGACTCCCGAATGAGCCGTCGACGTGATGGTTCTTGCCATGGATATCGCTGGCAATCGCCGCTCCGATCGTGACGAACCTTGTGCCGGGTGTAACTGGCACAAAGAAGCCGAGTGGGACTAACAGTCGGAGCAACGCATCAATACTTTCGGCACCGGGCACGGTCGCGACGGCGCGCTCGACATCTACCACGACATCACTTGCACTCGCGGCGAGCCGTACAACCAACCCCCCGGAGTTCTGCGCGGCATCGCCGTAGCTGCGCCCAAGTCCACGCGCCAACGCTCCCCGGTCCCCTGCCGATGTAACCGCAGCAGCAGCCCCACGATGGTCGAGCACGTCGACGACATCGGCGACTGCGGGCTGCGTGCGGCCCCAGCCGGTGAGTAACCGCCGAGCCATCAGTACAGCCGTTCCATCAGTACAGCCGTTCCATCAGTACGGCCAGTCCGTTGCGCGGCCGGTCAGCTTCTGGCGTAGCGCTCCAAACTTGAACGTCAGCGCGACTTTGACGAGCAAGTTCTTCACGAACCATGGCAGCTGCAACATCTGTCGAGCCGAGTTCGCCGCCCGCGCGCGACCGTTGTCTGCGAGGTCGGCGCGGTAGAGCGCCAACGAGCGAGAACGTTCCACGTATCGCCAATGGCGACTGAACATAAGTTCCCGCATAGTCGCCAATGTCACGCCGACTGACGAGAACGAGTCGTGGATCATCAGAGTGCCGCCCGGCCGCACGCGGCTGCCCCAATCGCGAATGTCCGCCCTCGCTGGTCCGTAGCGATGTGCACCGTCGACGTACAACAACGCGACATCGCCAGTTACCTCTCGTTGCGCCTGCTCACTGAACATACGGACATGACGGACGCGATCGGTCACTCCGGCGGCCGCGAGGTTGGCTCGGAAAACCTCAAGGTCTATCGCCGCATCCGTGGCGAAGCCCTCAATTTCCTGTGGACCGCGATCGTTGCCGGCGTGGGGCTCGATTGCCACGACTTCAACCCCGATTGGCGCGGCCATAGCGAGCACGACCGTGCTACGTCCGCGAAAACTTCCGATCTCGACGATCGTGTCGCCTACCTGCGTCGCCGCACTTGCCGCATACAGCAGACGCGCCTGGCCTTCCGACATCCAGCCGTGCACATCGACAACTGCGACCCACGCACTCTCGAAGGATCGATCGTCACTCATCCGACGTAGACGCCAAGGCCGAAGACAACGATCCACATTGCGCCGAGCACCTGCAGCCATCGGTCGGCAGCGAAGATCTCCTCCGGAGCTGCGCCGTGCCCCTGTTCTAGTACGAGCGTGTATCGCAACAGTGCAGTCAGCATCGGAATAATAGAAAGCTCGTAGAACGGCCAACTCGTTCCGGCGACCTCGCGTACCTCGAACGCCCAGATGCAATAGGTCACGAGCGTCGCACCGACACTGACCGAGAGCACTGTTTGCAAGAAGCCGAGGGAGTAGTCCTCAAGACTGGCGCGCGTGCCAGCGCCATCGCCGAGCTCGCGCAGTTCAGCGAATCGCTTGCCGGTGACAATGAACAATGAGCCGAACGACGTGCACAGCACGAACCAGGTGCTCATCGGAACCCCAGTGACTACCGCACCTGCGACTGCTCGCAATACGAACCCACCGGCAACCGCAACGAGATCAACAACTGCAACGTGCTTGAGGACGGCGCTATAGAGAGTGGTGAGAACGACGTATCCGACCACTACAAGTCCGACACGCCAGCCGAGTGCGAAGGCACCTGCGATTCCGGCGGCAAGCAAAATGATGCCAACGGTGCGGGCGGTGCGCATTGCGATTGTCCCGCTCGCAATAGGTCGGAAGCGTTTGGTGGGGTGCTGTCGATCGGCAGCTACATCGTGAATGTCGTTCCAGTAGTAGGTCCCACTACTCGCCAGGCAGAACGCCACAAACACCGCGAGAGTCCGCAGCAGCGAAGAACCGTTGTCGAGTACGCCGGCGGCACCGGGTGCAGCGAAGACCAAGACGTTCTTGGCCCACTGTCTGGGTCGTGCCTCGCGCACAAGCGCCTGCGCACTCATGTCTCGTACCCCACCGGTACCGCTGGCACGAGACTGCGGGTCACGAGCAGAGAGTGGTCGGCACGCGCCAACAACTCGCGGTCACCCGCGCTGTCGCCATACGCCCACACCGTCGACTGGTCGAGGCTGCGATCAAGCAACCACGCATCCAACCGACGTACCTTCTCCGCTGCACGACAGTTGGCACCGGCAAGCCCGTCGGCGAACTCCTCGCCAACGCGCCGGGGTTCAGCGCACAACACATCGTCAACGCCGAGTCGACGCCCGAGTGGCCGCAGGTACGGGCCAAGCGATGCGCTGACCAGCACAATGCGGTGGCCCGCTCGCTGATGCCAGCGCAGTCTTGCGACCATGTCGGCGCGCAACCAGCCGTCGTGCACTTGTTCAGCAAACAACTCGCCAAGCGCCTCGACCTGCGCGACGTTGCGCCCCCGAAACACGCCACCGACGATCAGTTCTTTGAGACGGTCCCGATCGCGCCGAGCAGCGGCCGTAAACGCAGCCAATGGTCGACTGAGTACAGCGCGCGACACGCCCGGCCACCCAGCAACCCTTACGAGGAATGGGCGCACGCAGTCGCGCACAGTGAGTGTGCCGTCAACGTCGAAGGCGGCAACGTCGGTGGTCCTGGGGTGCGTCATCGCAGGCTCTCAATCATCGACCAGAAGTCTGGCCAACTCTTGCTGACTACATCCGGATCGTCGACCACGATGCCGCTAGCACCGAGTCCGAGCAGCGCAAACGCCATCGCCAAGCGATGATCGTGATGGGTCCCGAGAGTGGCCATTCGAACAGTTCCTGGATGAACGATCAGCCCGTCGGCGGTAGCGACCGCGTCGACGCCCGCCCGCTGCAACTCGTCGCATAGGTCGCCGAGACGATCGCTCTCCTTGTTGCGAATGAATCCAACGCCGTGGATCTCGGTCGCACCCTCAGCGAACGCGGCGACGACGGCGAGCGTCGGGACAAGATCACTGAGTTCGACCATGTTGATCGCCATCCCACGGAGTTGGCCAGATCGAGCAACCGTAGTTGCGTCAGCATCCTGGGTCGCCGAGCAGCCCATCCGCGCCAACACATGACAGAAGTGGGCATCGCCCTGAATCGAATACTTCGTCAACCCAGGCACCCTGACTCGGCCGCCACAAATTGCCGCTGCGGCCAATGGATAGCCAGCAGAACTTGCATCTGGTTCGACAGTGAACTCTTGGGGCGTATAGCAACCACGCGGCACGACGATGATGCGATCGCCGACCTCGACACCCTGAACGCCGAACTGCTGCATGATCGCTGCTGTCATCCGCACATATGGGCGCGAGACCAATTCCGTGGACAGCACCAGGCGCAGACCGTCATTGAAATACGGGGCGACCAACATCAGCGCTGTGAGGAACTGACTGCTGACATCGCCGGGCATCGTCACCTCCTCGCTCGAAAAGTCGAAAGGGCCCTCGACCGTGACCGGCAGGTGCCCCGTGGCAGCGTGCGTTCGAATGTCAGCACCCAGCGTCGCCATCGCGTCGTGCAGCGGCGCCATCGGCCGCGTTCGCAGGGGCGCTCCGCCGTCGATCGTGTAGCGGCCATTGCCAAACGCGCACAGCGCAGTGAGAAATCGGCTGGTGGTACCCGCAAGGCCTGCATCGAGCGTCAGCGGGCCGGGGCGGAACCGTGATCGGCCGCCTACGACACGAACCGTGCTGCCGTCGTCGCTGCCGTCCTCGATCTCAACGCCGAGCGTCCGAAGAGCGACGACCATGGCTTGGGTGTCGTCGCCATCAGGAAGGTTGGAGAGCACTGATTCGCCCGCGGCGAGCGCCGCGCAGAACAGCGCCCGGTTGGCGATGCTCTTAGAGCCTGGTACGTCGACGACGGCGTCGATCGCGGCACCCAACGGCGCAACCCGATAGCCAGTCATCGACACCCGCACATTCCCGATTCGTCAGCTCAGCCGCTGCACGGCCGGGCGATATCCACGCGCCAGCAACCCGCCGCGGTACATCTCGGCCTTGGACGCATCGATCAGCAATACAGCGACGCCACGGTTGCCTTCAACGCTATGCACAACTTCGAAGCTGGCGATGTTGACACCCAGTTGAGCGGCAAGCGTGAACACTTCGGCTGCTGCACCCGGGCGATCGGGAATGGGAATGCGCACTTCGGAGAGATCGCCTGGGTGGGTCGCTCGGGTCGGCAGATTCGCGCGCGCATCGCGCGCATTCGTGAGCAGCCGATGAAGCTCGTCGCGATCGTCGGTATCGACAACCGCGCGCATGTTCTGCAATCCGCCGATCAGGCCATCAAGCGCCGAGAGAATTGCGGATCGGTTGTGGGCACAAATGTCGAGCCAGATAGTGGGCTGTCCGCTCGCGATCCGGGTCATATCGCGGAATCCGCCAGCTGCTAGGCGCAACAGCGACGCATGCTCCTCGGCGCGGTCGTTGGCGAGACCCATCAAGGTGGCGGCAGTCAGGTGCGGAACGTGGCTGATCACAGCAACGGTCAGGTCGTGGCGGTCCGCCGGCAATGCCACAACGTCGGCCCCCAGTTCGGCCACCACGGCCGCAACCGCGCTAAAGGTCGTATCGGCAGTAGTCGCGGATGGTGTCAGCACCCACACCGCTCCGGCAAACATGCTGCCATCGGCGCCATCGAGGCCGTCGAGTTCGCTGCCAGCCATCGGGTGGCCACCGATAAAGCGCGGATCGTCGACCGCCGCCACCACAGCCGCCTTTACCCCACCGACATCGGTCACCAATCCGTTCGTCTCCGACAGCGAGCGCTTCACTTGATCCACGAGCGCGAGCACCGGCGTCGCGACGAAGGTTATCTCCGCGTCGGGGTTGAGTCCGACAGAGGTGATCACCCCCTGCGACATTGCCTGCTCGGTGCGGGCAGGATGGTCGTCGTCGCCACTCACCGACCAGCCACGCTCAGTGAGGGCAAGCGCGATCGAGCCACCGATCAGGCCCAGACCAACAACATTCGCCGCACGCGTACCCGACACGATTATTCAGCGTATCGGTGGGTTGGCCGCCGCTGCCTCTGCGAGCGAGCGCACCTCTAGATCGGTGAGTTCCCGCCATTCCCCTGGCGCCAATTGAGCATCTCGCAGCGGCCCGATTCTGACCCTTACCAAACGTTGCACGGAATGCCCTACGGCATCGCACATCCGCCGTACCTGCCGGTTGCGTCCCTCGTGGATGGTGATCCGCAGCACGCCCGGCGTTGGTTGCGATACCTTCGCAGGCGCGGTCAGCCCATCCTCTAGTTCCACGCCATCGCGTAATCGCCGGACGGCCCCCGGCGACACGTTGCCATCGACGTCGACCAGATATTCCTTCTCCACCCCGTGGCTCGGGTGTGCCAGTCGATTGGCCAGGTCGCCATCGTTGGTCAGCAGCAAGAGCCCCTCGGTCGCCGCGTCGAGCCGGCCGACCGGGTAAACCCGCGGTTCGGCGGGTACCAACTGAACGACCGTTGGGCGACCCTGTGGGTCGTGCGCCGTGCACACGACACCCACCGGCTTGTTGAGCAGGAGGTACACCATTCCGGGCTTGACGCCGACCGGCACCCCATCGACCTCGACAAGATCGTTGTCGACATCGACTCGGCGCCCGAGCACCGCTACCTCACCGTTTACCGTCACGCGTCCGGCCGCGATCATGTCCTCGCACACGCGACGGCTACCCCACCCGCGGACGGCGAGCACCTTCTGTAAACGTTCGCCTTGCGGTAGTGCAGCCGACTTGCTCGCCAGTTGCTCCCACAGCGGTGGCTCGACCTGCCGTTCCGGTTCGCAGCGATCAGGCACGAGCGTCGGCCGGCGGGTCGAGTCGCAGACCGTGTTCCAACGCTTCGACGACGTCCGCACCTGGAACGAACTCCGCGATCGGCGGCAAATCGACGAGCGCGTTGATCCCCAGCTTCTCCAGGAACATGGCGGTGGTGCCGAACAACACCGCTTGACCCGGCCCGCTGTCGCGTCCGACTTCGGTGACGTAGCCGCGCGCCTGCAAGGTGCGCAGAACCGCGTCGGGGTCGACACCCCGAATACTCGCAATTTGCGCTCGCGACAATGGCTGCTTGTAGGCGACGATCGCCAGCGTCTCGAGCGCGGCTCCGCTCATGCGTGCACGTTGGCCATCGAGCAAGAAACGTTCGACGTACGGCGACAGATCGGCATGCGTTTGGTAGCGATAGCCGCCGGCGACCTTGACCAGTTGGAAGCCGTGTCCGGCGTCGGAGTATCGAGTCGCCAGTTCGGCGCAAAGCCGATCGATGACGATGATCGGCTGCTCGAGCAGCTGTGCGAGTTGCGCTGTCGGAACTGGTTCGACGGCAACGAGCACTATCGCCTCGATGGCGCGCACCGTCTCGGCGTCGAGCGGACTGTTGTGCGAGGGCGAATCGGACATGAGGTTCATCCTTCGTAGTCGTCGATGGCGAGAGTGGCGGCCGTCGTACCAACCCACACGACCTCAATGTCGCCGAACGTCTCGGGTTGGTCGAGTTCGACGAAACCTTGCTTGAATAGCTCGAGGAGCGCAAGAAAGCGAACGATGACTTCCAAACGTTCGACAAGCCCAGTGGTTAGACGTCGGAACGAGATGCGACCAACTCGCGGCAGCTCATCGAGCAACTCGACAACAGCATCAGCGACGCTGAAGTGAATCGCGGCGACGTGAAACAGGTCGACGCGAGGCACCGGCTTGGGGGTTATCGCCTTCACGTACGCGCGTGCGAGCCGAGCAGGCGTAACACCTTCCATGAGGTCTGGCATCAGCTCAACGAAACGTTCGTCGGCGCCCACGTCGCGCGGAAACGAGCGATCGGCGTCGTCGGCTAAGCGGGCGAATACGCCCGCGACGTCCTTGAAAGTCTTGCACTCCAACAATCGCGCCAGTAGCAGGTCGCGTTCCTCCCACAGTGCCAACTCGTCGTCGAGGTCGATGTCGTCGCGGCCGGGCAGTAACCGGCGGGCCTTCAGTTCGACCAGAGTCGAGGCAATGAGCAAGAACTCGGTAGCAAGATCGAGGTCGAGGGATTGCATCGTCTCGATCTCCTGCAGGTATGCATCGACGATGTGGCTCAGCGAGACCTCATAGATGTCGACCTGTTCGCGCAAGATCAGATGCAAGAGCAAATCGAAGGGTCCGTCGTAGACGGGGGTGTTCACATCGACGGCCATCGCCCGCGATCGTACCGGAGCGAGTCACACCCTCGGGGGTAACGTGGCGCCGTGACACGCGTTCTTTCTTGCATTCAGCCCACCGGCGAGATTCACCTCGGCAACTATCTAGGGGCCTTGCGCATCTGGGCCGAGGGGCAGCATTCCAAGGATGCGTTTCACGGCATCGTCGACCTGCATGCACTGACTGTCACTGAGGTCCCTGACACGGTGGGAACAGCGACGCTGGAAGTGGCAGCGATGTTGTTCGCCATCGGTCTCGATCCCGAAGTCGCCACCGTGTTCGTGCAGAGTCACGTCACCGAACACAGCCAGTTGTGCTGGATGATGGAGTGCACCGTGAGTTACGGGGAACTCAGCCGCATGACCCAATTCAAAGACAAATCGGCCAAGCGCGAGGCCGAGTTCGTCTCCGCCGGGTTGTTTACGTACCCGGCGCTGCAGGCAGCCGACATTCTGCTGTACGACACCGATGAGGTGCCCGTCGGAGAAGACCAGCGGCAGCACATCGAAATCACCCGCGACATCGCATTGCGCTTCAACCACCGCTTCGGCGACACATTCGTCATTCCCAAAGCGGTAACGCCGAAGGCTGGTGCCCGCATTATGGACCTGCAGGACCCGACATCCAAGATGAGCAAGACCGCCGGCAGCGACGCTGGCCTCATCAATATGCTCGACGAACCCGCGGAGGTCCTCAAGAAGTTCAAACGAGCGATCACCGATAGCGACGGCGAGGTGCGCCTTGATCGCGCCACCAAGCCCGGGGTCAGCAACCTGCTGGAGATTCTCGCCGCCTGCACCGGTGAGGCTCCCGAAGCACTTGCGAGCCGTTACACGCAGTACGGTCCGCTGAAGGCCGACGCTGGCGAGGCGGTTGTCGAACTGCTGCGTCCGATTCAGGCGCGTTATCGCGAACTGATGAACGACCGTGGCGAACTGCAGTCGTTGTTGCGCACCGGTGCGGGCAAGGCCCGCGTCGTCGCAGCTGCAACTCTCGCAAGAGCACAGGCCGCTGTAGGCATGCTTCCCGCCTGAAAGCGTTAGATCGCGTCGGCATCGCGCAGCGCATTGCTACCGCGGCCAGTGCCGGCGATCAGCGCAAGCGTGTCGGCCTCGGCGCCGGCCCGGCGCAGCATCTCGATTCCCAACGCCTCGTGGTCGTGATAGCGACGAAACCGTTCTGACCGCGGTCCGACAACCGTTGCGAGGACGCGGCCGAATGTGCCGAGTCCGCTGGCTACTTTTCCGATGTCGTGCAACAACGCGCCCGCCATCTCCGCACGTGTCGGCTTGACCGCGATCGTTGCGAATCGGCGGGCTACAAGAATCGAATGGCGGCGGTCTTCTACCGGCAGCTGATGCCACAGCGCGGCCTCGTCAGCGAGCAGTTGGCCTATCACCCATGAAACATCATCGTCGTTCGGCTGGCGACGCGACAGCGAACCGAAAAACCGTCGCGCCAGGTGGCCGAGCTGCATAATCGGGTTCATCGAGACTCCGCGCGCGGATGTGCTTGCCGGTACACGGTCCACAGGCGTTCCTGGCTGACCTTCGTGTACACCTGCGTTGTGGAGATCGAGGCGTGACCCAAGAGCTCCTGAACGATACGTAGATCGGCACCGTGATCGAGGAGGTGCGTCGCGCATGAGTGGCGCAACACATGCGGCGACAACTTTTCACCGAGTCCGACCTGCTCGCCGTACTTCTTGACAACCGCCCACGCCGACTGTCGCGACAACCGAGCGCCGCGGCTGTTGAGAAACACCGCTTCCTCATCGCCGCGTCGAGCCCATCGGCTGGGAATCATGTGCACCCGGCCGGATGCCAACCACGCCTCAATCGTCGACTGTGCGGCGCGGCCGAATGGCACCACTCTTTCCTTGGCGCCCTTTCCGAACACGCGCACCAGCCTATTTTCCCAATCGAAGTCGGCGAGGGAAAGTCCGCACATCTCGCTGATCCGAGCTCCGGTGGCGTACAGCAACTCCAAGAGTGCACGATCGCGGAGCGACACCGGATCGGTAGCGACCACGGCAGACAGCAGACGATCGACCTCCGCCTCTGTCAGCGGGTGAGGAATCCCCGCAGGCACACGCACACCTTCGACGTCGGCCGATGGGTCGTCGGGGCGTGCGCCTTCTTCGACCATGAAGCGATGCAACATGCGGACGGCGGCCAACTGCCGGGCCACGCTCGAGGCGGCGGCACCGGAAGCTCGTCGCGATTGCACAAACTGATCGAGTTGCCCGCGCTCGACGGCGCCGAGTGCTGTCTGCCGCTCGTCCAACCACGCGGTGTACCCGGCTAAGTCACGGCGGTAGGCGGCCAACGTATTCACCGAACGACCGCGCTCGCTGGCCATCCACGACAGAAATTCTTCAACAATTGCTGGCACGTTAGATATGTAATCTCCGGTCGACAAGCAGCAGCCCGATGACGGTCTTGGCATCGTGGATCTCGCCGCGAGCGACCATGTCGACGGCTTCGGCCAAAGGCAGCTCGACGACCTCCATGTGTTCCTCCTCGGGGCCGTGCGCGGTAGCTGTCACAGCGGTGAGTTCCGTTGCAAGGTAGAGGTGAAGTATCGAGTCCGTCATACCGGCGTTGGTGTAGTAGTTCGTCAGGTATTCCAGCCGCCCCGCAGCAAGTCCCACTTCCTCAGCCAACTCTCGCGCGGCAGTCACTTCGGTGAGTTCGTTCGGAACGTCGCGTATCCCCGCTGGGATTTCTAGGACGACGCGATCGAGCGGCGGCCGGTACTGACGAACGAAGACCACGGTCGGAACGCCATCTCTGTCCACCAGTGGGACTACTCCGACGGCTCCAGGCGAGCGAACGATGTCGCGCTCGAAAAGCTCGCCGGTCGGCGACTCGAAGGTGCCCACCACTACCTTCCAGACGTGACCTTCATGAACCAGGGATTCAGAGACGTGCTGGAAAGCCACGTCAGGCAACTCCGGCCTCGCCAACGACAAACAAGCCTGGTGCGCGTGACTCGTGACGGGCCAGAGCGGCGGCGACCAATTCTCGGAAAAGTGGGTGCGGTCGATCGGGCCGGCTCTTGAACTCGGGATGCGCCTGCGTCGCAACCCAGAACGGATGATCGTCGAGTTCGACGAATTCGACCAACCGACGATCGGGCGATAAGCCGGTGCATCGCAACCCGGCGGCTTCCAATCGCGGCTTCCACTGTGCGTTCAATTCATAGCGGTGGCGATGCCTTTCACTGATGACCGGCTCGGCGTACGCCTGGTGGACGCGGCTGCCCGCTTCCAGAATCGCGTAGTACGCGCCCAGTCGCTGCGTGCCGCCCTTGTCGGAGACATCGCGCTGGTCGTGCATTAGATCGATGATTGGGTGCGGCGTGCTCGAATCCATCTCGGTGCTGTTGGCGCCGGTGAGGCTCATCACATTGCGGGCGAAGTCGACCGTCATCGCCTGCAGACCGAGGCAGATGCCAAGACACGGGATGTCGTGCTCGCGAGCAAATCCGGCCGCGGCGATCTTGCCTTCGAAGCCGCGATCACCGAATCCGCCGGGAATGACAATGCCGTCGAGGTCGGCGAGCCGGGCAGTAGCCAGCAGTCCCTCGACATCTTCCGCTTGGATCCAATCGATCTTGACCTTCGCGCCGTGATGGAAGCCAGCGTGCTTCAAGCTCTCGACCACCGACAGGTACGCGTCTTGGTAGTCGATGTACTTGCCCACCAGGCCGATCGTGACCGGCCGCGTCGCAGCCTCAACCTTGGCCACCATTTCCTGCCATGGCGCCAGGTCGATGGGCGCATCAATGCGCAACCGTTCACACACAACGGTGTCGAGTCCCTCATCGTGCAAAATCAGCGGTAAGGCATAGACGTTGTTGGTGTCGGCGGCATTGACAACGCAGTTGTCGTCGACGTTGCACAGGTTCGAGATCTTGCGCTTCAAGTTGCTGCTCAGCGGCGCTTCACTGCGGCAAACGATGATGTCGGGCTGGATGCCGCGACTACGCAATTCGGTCACTGAGTGCTGGGTCGGCTTTGTCTTTTGTTCGCCGGAGGGCCCGATGAAAGGGACCAGTGTGACGTGGATGTAGCAGATGTTGTCGCGGCCGACATCGGTACGGAACTGCCGAAGTGCTTCCAGGAACGGCAGGATCTCTATGTCGCCAACGGTGCCACCAACCTCGGTAATTACAACGTCGACTTCATCGCTGACCAAGCGCAAAATGCGACGCTTGATTTCGTCGGTGATGTGCGGAATCACCTGCACGGTCTTGCCCAGGTAGTCACCGCGGCGTTCGGCTGCCAGCACCGTCTGATAAATGCTGCCGGTGGTGGCATTCGAGTCGCGGGTCAGCGGCTCGTCGATGAAGCGCTCGTAGTGCCCTAAGTCGAGGTCGGTCTCGCCACCATCATCAGTGACGAAAACCTCTCCGTGCTCGAACGGATTCATCGTCCCGGGATCGACGTTGATGTACGGATCGAGCTTCTGCATCGTCACCCGCAAACCACGTAGCTTCAGTAATCTGCCCAGCGACGACGCCGTGAGACCTTTGCCGAGAGAGCTAGCAACGCCTCCAGTCACGAAAATGTGCTTCGGCATTACAGACCCCGTTTCAGCACTCAGCGCGCCAGCCAATTGGCGCGAACTGATAACGGGACTGCAGCATACCGCGGGGAACGGGCCCGGTGGTGGTTCCCCCGTTAGCATCCCGTGCGATGGTGCTGCCCAACGTCGATATTCCTGAAGTCGACGTCACCGTTCCCGTGTACAACGAGGAACACGTGCTGCGGGTGAGTATCCAGCGATTGCACGACTATCTGAGCCAATCGTTCCCCTTTCGCTGGCGAATCACGATCGCCGACAACGCCTCGACCGATCGCACCAGGGCAATCGCTCACGAACTAGCTCGCGAGCTGTCCGACACCCGAGTAGTCGAGATCGACCGCAAAGGTCGCGGCCTCGCCCTGCGCACCGCGTGGTCATCGTCGACCTCCGACATCGTGGCGTACATGGATGTCGATCTTTCGACCGGCGTGAACGCTCTACTACCACTGGTGGCCTCGATCCACTCCGGCCACTCCGAGATCGGGATCGGATCGCGGCTCGCCCCTGGCGCATTGGTGGCCCGTGGCCCACGGCGCGAGTTCATCTCGCGTTGTTACAACCGGGTGTTGCGCGTCGTGTTCGTCAACCGATTCCGCGATGCACAGTGCGGCTTCAAGGTCGCCCGGCGTGAGGTCGTGGAGAGGCTGTTGCCCTTGGTCCATGACAACGCGTGGTTCTTCGACACCGAATTGCTGCTCGTAGCGGAGCACAACGGGCTGAGAGTGTTCGAGATTCCTGTCGACTGGGTCGACGATCCCGACAGTCGAGTGCATGTGGTCTCGACTGCAACCGATGATCTCAAAGGTGTCATCCGAGTCGCGAAAACCTTCGCGGCTGGTGGCGGACGAGCCAACCTCGGAGCACTCAGCCGGCCGGGACTGCACGACGACATGGGGCGCCAACTGGTCAGCTTTGCCGTCGTCGGTGCCTCGAGCACCGTGGCATCGCTGGCGATCTATCTGGCCGCACGCGGCGCGATGGCGGCCGCGTTGGCGGCCGGCCTCGCCTACGGCGTCGTCACGCTTGTCAACTCGTGGGCCAATCGTCGGTTCACTTTCGGCCATCGCGGTCGGGCGGACCGCGGCAGCCACCTCGTCCGCCTCGGCATCGCGGCTGTCGTAGGGGTGGCCTCGTCGATGATCGTTGCCCATTGGGCGAGCGATCATCGAGTTCGCGAGTCGCTGGCGCTGATTGGGCTGTGGCTTTCGCTCGCGGTGATTCGCTTCACGCTCCTGCGAGCATGGGTTTTTCGGTTGCGTCCGAAACCCACCGGCGTGCAGCGCACGCGGTGGGCTAGTCGATGAAACTGACCTATCGGCAGTCTGTGCTCGGCGCGGTAGCGGTCTCAGTCGTTGTGCGCGCACGGTTCCTGTTCACACCGTTGCTTGCCGACGAAGGTGGCATTCTTTCGGTTGCGCGCGACTGGTCGTCGGGCGCAACGTTGTATCGCAACGTGTGGATCGACCGTCCGCAGGGGCTGATCGTGCTCTTCCGCGCCTGGGATGCCCTACCCGGTACCGGGCCTTCGTCGATTCGAATGCTCGCGATCATTTTCGGGGCAGCTGGCATCTTCGCGGTCGCATCGGTTGGACGCAGTCTGTTCAACCCTCGCGTTGGGGCGCTCGCCGCATGGTTCGCCGCCGCGCTCACTGCCTCACCGATGATCGAAGGCTTCGCGTCCAATGGCGAGCTGCTGTCCGGCGCGTTTGGGGTCTGCGGGCTCGCGATCACCGCGGCTGTAATGACCGAGCGTTGTGCGCAAACGTGGCTGTTGCTTGCCGGTGTTCTGCTCGGCGCGGCATTGGCGGTGAAACAGTCTGCGTTCGACGTCCTACTGGCGATTGCTGCCTGGCTGGTGCTGGCGTGGCTATTGCGCTGGCGGCAACGACGCCGAGTGGCTCTCGATACCGCACTGCTTGCTGGCGGCATCACAGCAGTGGTTGGCGGATGCGCCTGGCATGGCAGCACGCTTGGTTGGAACGACTATTGGTACGCCGTCGCTGGCTTTCGACTCGAAGCGCGTAGCGCACTTTCCAATCCAGAACTCGACAAGCTCGCGATCAGCCTGCTCTTCATCATTCCCGTTCTGGTTCCGGCATTCGTGCTACTCGTCCGCGCCAATGGCATCGTCGGCATCCGGTCATTGAGCAGGCGACCGCATGCCGCCTTGACCCTTTTGTGGACACTGGCCGCAGCATTCTCCTTCGCGACCGGTGGCAGCTTCCATCGCCACTACTTCATCATCCTCGCTCTCCCGCTGTCGCTACTGGCGGCGCTGGCCGCCGAGAGATTGGGGCAGTCCGGCCGCCGCCACGCGGTGGTTGCACTGGCCATCGCCTTCGCCGCGGCCACGCCTTTCATCGCCAATCCACGGCTCATCCTGGGCGACGTCACCGACACCAACGTGGAGCTCGCGGCATGGATCAGTCAGCAAGAAGCGCAGCGCGGACCGTTGGTCGTCTACGCCTACTGCGCCGACGCCGCGCTCTATCCCCAGATCGACCAAACGCCACCGTATCGGTACCTGTGGGAGGACCACGTGCGCTTCGCTGATGGCGCCCAGGAGGGATTACTGCGGCTGCTGACCGGGCCGCAGGCGCCCGATTACGTCCTGCGCGTACAGCCGCTCGAGAAGTGCGACGAGTCGCACACGCTGGCCGCTGCAATCGAGGTGGGCTATATCAGCGAGGGCAAAATTGGGCCGGTGGAGGTCATGCGCCGCATCGACCTGCCAGCCCCCTCTGGCTAGGCTAGAAGGGTGTCTGCAACCCTTGATGTCGCCGCGCCGGAGCGCACGGATTGGCAGGCTGCTGGCCCTGCGCGCGCGTCCAACTCGTGGGTTCGCGAGCTCTTTCTAGTCCTCGTCTTTTACCACGTGTACCAGTTCGCCCGGGGCAGCGCCGACGTCGGCGCTCGCGGCCGAGCTTTTCGGCACGCCCGCTGGATCGTTGATGCCGAGCAATCGATGCACATCTTCATCGAGCCAGCTGTACAGCGGCTAGCCGTGTCGTGGGATTGGCTGATCACGCTCACCAACGGCTACTACGGCTCGGTGCACTTCATCGGCACGATCTCGGTGTTCGTTTGGCTATTCGTGCGTCATCCCGATATCTACCCGCGCATGCGCAACCTGCTCGGCGCTACCACTGGGCTCAGTCTCATCTGCTTCTGGGCGTTCCCTCTGGCCCCACCGCGCATGTTCCCCTGCAACGAGTGGGTTGCAACAATCGGCCCCGAAAACACGGTCGGTAATTGTGTCGTCGACACGCTCAACCGGGGCGGTAGCCCATGGTCGTACAACTCAGGCGTCGCCCGCGCCATCGCCAATCAGTTCGCCGCCATGCCAAGCCTGCACTTTGCATGGGCGCTGTGGTGTGCCGTGGTGATCTTCGCATGCACCCGATCGCGCGCCCTTCGCAACCTCGGTGTGTTTCACGCTGCGTTCACACTGTTCGCGATCATGGCGACGGCAAACCATTACCTGCTCGACGCTGTGGGGGGCGTGGTCGTCATGCTGCTTGCCCACTGGATCCTCGGAATGATCGCGCGTCGCCGTGCTGCGCGCACGTTGCCCGCTTCGTTCGCTCACGAAACCGTGTGACGATGGATTCGCCGTCGGCGAACCCGGCAATCGCTTCCACGCCAATGGCGCCGGACCAAGTCGCTCCCCAACCGACGCGTGGCGCGCATCGCGGGTGGTTGCGCGAGACAGCGCTTGTCATCGCCTTCTACTACGTCTACCAAACCATTCGAAGCCTGGCCGATCAGGGTGTCACCACCCGCGCGTACTCAAACGCACGCCACCTCGTCGATTGGGAGAAGACGCTGCGTATCTTCCACGAACAGGCGATGCAGGAAGCACTACTCGGCGCGCATTGGTTCATCAAGTTGATGAACATCATCTACGGGACCTTGCACTTCCTCATTACCGCCGGCCTGCTCGTCTGGCTCTACCGTCGCAGACACACCGCCTATCGCCACATGCGCAACCTGCTCGGCCTCACAACCTTTCTGGCTCTTATTGGATACTGGGCGTTCCCACTCGCGCCGCCGCGGTTGTACAAGTGCAACGACGACATTCCGGTACCTGGCCCCGACGGGTACGCGATTGGGAAGTGCTTCACCGACACGCTCGACACCGTCGGCGGATTGTGGAGCTATCACTCCCCTGTCGCCAAAGCGGTCGCTAATCAGTACGCCGCGATGCCCAGCCTGCACTTCGCCTGGTCAATCTGGTGCTGCGTCGTCCTCTATCGCTACGGCACGCACCGCGCCACTCGCGTCGCCGGGCTCGCGTACCCGGCCGTGACACTTGCGGCGATTGTCATTACCGGCAACCACTACTTCCTCGACGCGGTTGGAGGCGTGCTCACCATCCTCGCGGCGGTTGCGCTTCTGCGCAGGCGCGAGGCTCGCTCACGTCGCCGCGTGGCCGACCTAGCGAATTCGGCGCCAGCGATCTAGGACGGTTTGGCGGTGAAACGCCGCCAATACGATGCCGAAAATCACCACGCCCGCCATGCCACCGAGCAATACCGCGGGCACGGCTTCGACCCGGGTGGGCTCGAACAACTGCACTACGAGCAGCATCACGCCGAACGCGGCGATGCTGGCGAGCACCGATTCGATCAGCACTCGCACAATGCGGCCGAGCGCCATCGCTCCCGTGAGCGCGTGCACTCTACGCGTCAGCAGCACGGCCGCGACCAACTGCGACGCGCCGTACCCGATCGCGAGCGCCGGGGCGCGCTCAGCGGGCGCCATCAGATGCGCCGCTACAGCCATCACTCCCACGCCGGTCAACGCGCCGTAGATCATCAGCAGGGACGAGCGACGGACGTCTTCGAGGGCAAACAAAACGCGAATCATCACAAAGGCGATTCCGTACCCGGCGAGTCCAGGACCAAACGCAGCGAGTGTGTGGGCAATCGGTCCCAGACCCTGACTCGCCGTTTGGCCAACGCCCGCCAGCAACCGGGTGCTCGGCCATGCAAGTGCCGCCATTCCCGCGCCCGCGAGCATCAAGAGAGGAACTGCCAATCCCATTGCTCCGTCAATAGCGGCTCGAACCTCACCACGACGTTCACGCTGCCAGCCGTCGGCGACGCGCGGCACGAGTGTGGTCGCAATGGTGACAGCGATGAGGGCATGCGGCAGCACGAAGAACGCGAACGCGTAAACGAACACTGCCACCCCGCCGGGCGCGCCGTTTCCGATAACGAGTGCCGCAGCGGTGGGGACCAGCGTTCCCACAATCGACAGCGTGGCCCATCGGAACGATCGCTTCATCGAGGAGACGGCGGGGTGTCGCGGCCGCCACTGCGGCCACCACGACACTCCGGCGCGTCGCAACGCAATCGCCGGAGTCAGACTGAAGAGCAGCACGCCAACAGTGGTGCCGCCAGCGATCAAGACAAACTGCCATGCGGTGAGGTCAAGATCCGCCACGCGACCAGCACGGTTGGCGCGGAAGGCAATACAGGCGGCAATCACGATCACGTTGTTGACGGCTGGCGCCAGAGCCGCCGCGATGAATCGCCCCTTGGCATGAAGCGCGGCGCTCAGCACGGTGACGACGCCGTAGAAGATGAGTTGCGGTACAAACACCAGCACCATCGGCACCATCACGTCGAGCTTTTCGCGGGCAACGGTCGCCGATGGCTCTGAGAGGACCAAGAGGCGGGCCACGAAAGGCGCCGTCGCGAGCGCAATGATCGCTACCAATGACAGCGCCGCGACTATGACACCCGATGTTGCGCGCGCTGCCGCGCTGAGCGCCGCATCACCGCCCTCTCGACGGGCGGCAACAAAAGACGGAACAAGCACCGCCTGCAGCACGCCGATTGCAACGAGCTCGAAGAGCAGATTCGGAATCATGTTCGCTGTCAGGTACACGTCGGCAAGCACGCCGTTGCCCATAACCGCGGCCACCGCCATGACACGCCCAAACCCACTGACGCGCGCGATCAGAGTGCACACCGTGACCGTCACGGTGTCGCGCCGAAACCCCGCGTTCGATAGTTCGACGCCGGGCGTCGGGATGGGCTCGGTCACCGTGACGAGTTTCCGGCACGCGGGCCGAGCAAATCGGCGGCATGTCGACGGGCCGACTCGCCCAGCTCGTCTCCCGACAGCATTCGCGCCACTTCGTCGATTCGTTGTTCGCCCACCAACACTTTCGCCGTCGCGCGGGTCTGTCCGTCAGCGACGTGCTTGCTGACGACTACGTGTCGACGGGCCAACGCAGCAACCTGGGGCAAGTGGGTGACGACGAGCACTTGATGACGCTCACCCAGTGCCGCGAGATTGCGGCCGACGGCGACTGCGGCCGCACCACCGATGCCCGCATCGACCTCATCGAAGACCAACGTCTCGGGAGCCTCTGTCAGGACCAAACGCAGGGCGAGCATTGCGCGCGCCAGCTCGCCCCCGCTGGCGACCCGCGCCAACGGCAGTAACGGCGAACCCGGGTTGGCGGCAAGCAGAAACGCAACGTCGTCGCCCGGATCGGACTCGCCGACAACGATTGCAACTTTTGCGTTCGCCATCGCGAGCGCCTGCAGGTGCCGTTCGACTTGCTCTGCCAGCGCGTCGGCACCATTTCGTCGAGCAGCAGCGACTTCTGCCGCGGCGGCCCGCTCGGCTGCGATGGCCACAGTGCGCCGTGCTTCCAGCTCATCGACACGCTGCTCGTATCCCTCGAGCTCCGCAAGCCGCGCCTGCGTCGACTGGTGGAAGGCAACAACGCCAGCCAATGTCTCGCCGTATTTGCGACGTAGATCACGCAGTAGCTGCAAGCGCCCGCGTACCTCGGCCAGTCTGTGCGGGTTTTCCTCAATGCCGTCTGCGCGAGCCCGCAACTCTGCAGCCACGTCGGCCAGTTCAGCAGCGACGCCACGAAGCTGTTCTTCCAAGTGACTGTAGGGAGCGCGGCCGGTCAGTGCCTGTAATGCCGCGCCGACACCATCCAATGCTCGGTCGTCGTCGGCAAGCGCGGCAAGTGCCACGGCTCCCATTTCGCGATATTCCACTGCACGCGCCAACACATCGAGCTCGCTGTCCAGTTGCACGTCTTCGCCAGGACCGGTGATCGCCGCAGCGTTCAGTTCTTCAACTTGGAATCGCAGCAGATCGAGTTCGCGGTCGCGAGCATTGCTGTCGCCCCCAAGCGCCGATAGCGACGCATCGATTTCGCTGAGAATGCTGCGGGCAGCACGCAATGGCATCAGATCCGTGTGGCAGAAGCGGTCCAGCGCCTCCCGCTGGTTGCGACCAGAGAGCAGGCTCTGGTGCGCGTGCTGGCCATGAAGGTCGACGCATCCTTCGCCCAACTCGGCAAGATTTCCCACGGTCGCGAGGCGGCCGTTTATGTACGCACGCGACCGTCCGTCGGCGGGGATTACGCGAGCAACGACGTATTCCTCGCCATCGACCACGAAGCGTCCTTCGACGCGCGCTTCGGCGCAGTTCGGGCGCACCATTGTGGCGTCAGCTCGTCCACCAACCAGCAGGCTGATCGCTTCCACCAGCATCGTCTTGCCGGCGCCGGTCTCGCCAGTGAGCGCGGTAAGGCCGGAACCGAGCACCAGGTCGAGCGTGTCGATGACACCAAGCGATTCGATGTGAAGCTCGTGCAGCACTACCGGTCCGCCAACCCGAACTTCGCTTTGAGGATTTGGTGGAAGCGCCGACTACCGAAGCGAACGAAGCGAGCGACGTGCTCCGCGGGGGCCACCGACACGCGATCACCCATCGTCAAGGTTGTTGCCGGCTGACCGTCGATCGACAGCGTCGCCGAGCGATGCCCAATGAGTTCCACCTCTACCGACTCGCTGGGATCGATCACCAGCGAACGGTCGAACAACATGTGTGGCGACACCGGCGTCAACAAAATTGCGCGTAATCGCGGCGACAGTACTGGGCCGCGTGCCGACATCGAATAGGCAGTGGAACCTGTTGGCGTCGCCAGGATCAGGCCATCTGCGGCATACGACGTGAAGGGCGTGCCGTCGATCCAGACCTGCAGGCGAACGGTGTGACCAGACTCCTGCTTCTCGACGACCGCTTCATTGAGCGCGAACAATGTCGCTGGCAGGCTGTCGTCAACGACAGCCACGTTGGCACGAGCTACCGACGTGGCAAGCAGCATGCGCTCGTCGACGTGCCATTCGCCGGCCTCCGGGCCGGCAAAGAAGCGCTCTAGCGCCGGGCACACAGCATCGGGCTCGACCTCCGTCAGGTAGCCGAGCAAGCCAACGTTGACACCAATGATCGGCACCTCGTGCTGCCCTAACAGCTTCACCGTGCGCAGCATCGTGCCGTCACCACCGAGGCTCAGCGCCAGGTCGGCACTTCCCGGATCGTGGTCCCCTACCAGGTCATCAAGCGCCAGCGGCAGAGCATCGTCGGCGGTCATCCAGGGCTGATGTCCATGAGCGCGCAGCCACTCGGCGGCCACGCGCGCCAGCGCGCCGGCTTCCAGTCGATCGTGATGGGCAACCAGCAGAACAAAGCTCACGCGGGGAATCCTGACCGCTCAGTAGTGGCATGCACAAGGAATTCGCGGTTGCCCTCGCCACCAGTGAGCGGCGAGGGCATCCATGCAACCACCGTGCACCCTCGCGTTTCCAACTCCGCGGTCACCTCGCTCTGTACACGACGGTGGATCTCCGGATCGGTGATTACGCCGCGACCCTTTGCAACCTCCACGCGGCCTGCCTCGAACTGCGGCTTGACCAACAGCACGAGGTCGCCTCCCGGTTCGCAGCATGCGATTAGCGAGTCGAGGGCGCGGGTCAACGAGATGAACGAAAGGTCGGCGGTGGCGAGCTGCACACGACCTCCGATCAGCGACGGACTTGCGTCGCGCACGTGCACTCGCTCCAGCACGGTGACTCGGTTGTCGTTTCGGATCCGCGGATGTAGCTGACCGTGGCCGACGTCGAGCGCGACAACACGAGCTGCACCACGTTGCAAAAGACAATCCGTAAAGCCACCGGTGCTGGCACCCGCATCCAGCACGCGCAACGCGGTTACATCGAGATCAAACTCGGAGAGTGCAGCGTCGAGCTTCTCGCCACCACGGCTGACAAAGCGTGGCGGCGGCCCGAGCATGACAATGGCATCGGCGGCATGCACCTGTCGCGATGGCTTATCGGCGATGGCCCCGTTCACTTGCACGCGCGCACTGTCAATCGCAGTCGCGGCATCTGTTCGGCTTTCGACGAGTGCTCGACGGACCAGTTCGGCGTCGAGGCGTTGCCGCCTCGCGACCATCAGTCGCTCTGCGAATCGGCCCTTGGTGCCTTGGCGACCGGTGCCTTTTTCGCCGTCGTCTTCGCAGCCTGGCCGACACGGGCGGCGAGGGCTTCGACCCGAGCCTCAACGTCGTCGAGTCGACCGGCGAACTTGCCCATTTGCTTGGCGAGTTCGGCCTGCACCGTGGCGACGACTTGCTCGCTCAGGTTGCGCCCGCGGTCGACAATCTGACGAACCATTTCGTCGCTGTCTTTCTTGCGCGCCTGGCCCACCTTGACGAATTCCTTGACGAGCTTCTCGGCTTGCTTCTGCGACATCTCGGTGAATTGCATGCCAGCGTCGAGCATTCGTTTGAGGAGCGGGTTCGTTGCCATGCGTGCAGCCTACCTGCGGAGTTTTGATGACCCGCCTGGCCGCCACCCATCGAGGAGCGCGTAGGCCACCGCGGCGAGATCGTCGACGACCAGGTCCGGGGCGGGGCTGATCGGCGTGCCCGCAGGGGTTACGCCGCTGTTGACGTGTGCGTAGGCGCAGCCGAGAGCGACCGCAAACAATCCATCGGTACTGGGGCGATCCCCCACCATCACGGCCGATGCCATTGCCTGCTCGCCGATCTGCGCCCGGACCAATTCCACCATCGGCTGGTACGGCTTGCCGGCGATGACAGCGGAGGCTCCCGAGGCGATCTCGACAGCGGCCAGAATCGACCCTCCACCCGGGATCGGCCCATCGGGTGTCGGGTACGTGGCGTCGTCGTTAGTGCCGACGAGACGTGCTCCACGCCATACGGCGCGGGCGGCGCGGGTCAGGCCAGCGAAGTCGAACGAGCGATGGAAGCCGACCATCACAACGTCGGCCGCATCGGACCCGGCCGTATCGCTGACAATCTCCGTTTCGCTGACGATCGTCGCGCCACGGTTGCGAACCGCCTGTCGAACACCTTCGCCCCCACAGACGAGAACACGTTCGCCAGGCTGTACCAGCAACGCTGCCGCCATCGCCGAGGTCAGCACGTCGCCGATCGCTGGGATGTCGATCACGGCGAGTGCTGCTTCTTGCACCTCGATCGTGTCGGCCGAGTTGTTGGTGACGAACAGGATCCGGTGACCCGCAGCACGAAGGTCGGCGATCGCCGCCACCGAGCCAGGGATCGGGTGATGCGCAAGCCATACCACGCCGTCGAGGTCACACAGCACTGTGCACGGCCCCACACGCGGGTGTTCTGCGGAGTCCTTGATCTGGCCATGATGCCATGAGAACTGCAATTGTGTGGGGGTGCCACGTTTCGAGCCGTTCGCCGCCCTCCGCTATGCGCCATCGTTGCCTCTGGGCGACGTCGTTGCCCCGCCGTACGACGTGCTCAGCGATAGCGATGTGGTCGCACTTTTGCTGCGCCATCCACGCAACATTGTTGCTATCGATGTGCCCCGCGACATCGACGGCCCCAACCGCTACGACATCGCCGGGCAACGACTCCGCGAGTGGACTGCGGAGTCGACACTGGTGCGCGACGAGCAGCCGACCTTTACGTTGTACCGGACGCGCTTCACCGATGAAGCCGGTACGCCGCGAGAGACCGTTGGTGTGCTCGGAGCGTTGGAGGTGATCGACGAGGGCGGCGGCGGTGTGCTGCCCCACGAGCGAACCATCCCGAAAGCGAAGACGGATCGGCTCGATCTGACGAGGGCGACCAACACCAACCTGTCGCCGGTGTGGGGACTCTCGCTAACGGCAGGACTGACCGACCTTCTGCGCGAGTCGGGCGAGCCCATGGGGTCGGTCACCGACGATGAGGGCGTCGTTCACAAAGTCGAACGAGTCAGCGATCCCGAGAGGGTCGCTCGTATCGCCGCCGCCGTCGTCTCCAATCCGGTTCTCATCGCTGACGGTCACCATCGCTATGCGATCAGCCGCACGTTTCGAGACGAAGTACGAGCAACCCGTGGCAACAACACGGCGGCTGAACTCACCCTCACCTACGTCGCTGAACTCGTCGAGGATCAATTGAGCATCGATGCCATCCATCGCCTGTACCACGGGGTGACAGTCGCCGAACTTCTCGGTGTCCTGACGGAGTCGTTCGAAACGGCCGAAGGCGGTGCCGTCGCACCATCGTTTAGTGCGGAGGTCGTTCGGAGGGGCGCGCTGTGCCTGGTTCGACCCGACGGCGCTGGCGTGTGGCTGACGCCGAAACCGGCCATGTTCGAAGGAGTACGCGAGCTTGATGGCGCATATCTCGAACATGCGCTGCGGGACCAGCCCTTTGATGTCAGCTATCAGCACGGCGTGCAGCAGGTCGTCGACATCGTCGCCGACAGCGATTCGACCGTGGGAGTCCTGATTCGCCCAACGAGCATCGTCGAGATCCGGCGCACCGCCGACGAGGGGCTGCTGATGCCGCCGAAGTCAACGTTCTTCACGCCCAAGCTGCGCACCGGACTCGTGCTGCGTCCACTCGATTAGCCCGAATACACTCACGTCATGGCACTTACCTCGCAGTTTCCCCCTGGCGTCCTTACCGGCGACGCCGTGTCAGCAGTGTTCGCTCTTGCCAAAGAACGCTCGTTCGCGCTTCCTGCTGCAAACTGCACCGGCAGCAACACGATGAATGCTGTGATGGAGACGGCCGCAAAGGTGAACAGCCCGGTCATCATCCAGTTCTCTCACGGTGGCGGGGCCTTCGTCGGCGGCAAGGGCAACGCGCTCAAGGGCGACGCGGCTGCCGCCGCTGGCACCATCGCTGCTGCGCACCACGTACATGCGCTGGCCGAGGGCTACGGCGCCCGCGTCATTCTGCACACCGACCATTGCGCGAAGGACAAGCTCGGCTGGATCGATCGCGTGCTCGACGCCGGCGAAGAACATTTTGCTCGTACCGGTGCGCCGCTGTACAGCTCGCACATGCTCGACCTCTCGGAGGAGCCGATTTCCGAGAACCTCGAGATCTGCGCGAAGTATCTGACGCGAATGTCGAAGATGGGCATGACGCTGGAAGTCGAACTGGGCATCACCGGCGGCGAGGAAGACGGCGTCGACAACAGCAACGCCGATCAGAGCGATCTCTACAGCAAGCCCGAAGAGGTCTGCTACGCGTACGAGCAGCTGTCGGCGATCAGCGATCGCTTCACGATTGCAGCCGCGTTCGGCAACGTGCACGGTGTGTATAAGCCCGGCAACGTCGTGTTGAAGCCCTCCATTCTGAAGGCGTCGCAGGAGTACATCGCGAAGAAGCACGGCACCGGTAACAACCCAGTGAACTTCGTCTTCCACGGCGGCTCGGGCAGTTCGCCAAAGGAGATCGCCGAGGCCATCTCGTACGGCGTCGTGAAGATGAACATCGACACCGATCTGCAGTGGGCGATGTGGGATGGCATCCGTCGCTACGACGTCGATAACCACGACTTCCTGCAGGGCCAGCTCGGCAACCCAAAGGGTGCCGATGCGCCAAACAAAAAGTACTACGACCCCCGTATGTGGTTACGTGCGGCCGAGGTGAGTTTCGCTGATCGCCTCGAGCAAGCCTTCGCCGAACTCGGCAACGTCAACTCCCTCGCATAGCCGTTGATCGAGTAGCCGTTGATCGAGTAGCCGTTGATCGAGTAGCCGATCGGCAAATGGCACTAGTGTCCCGGCAATGAGTGACAACCTTCGCCTGTACACATCCGCTGTCTACGCCTTCGAGCACGTGCTCAAGCAGGCCAAACCAACCGCGTTCACGCGCAAGGCGCCCTGTGTGGGCTGGACCGGCAAGGACGTGTACGAGCACGCGCTGGGCAACCTGGCGATGATCAAAAGCTTCGCCACCAAGGGCGTTGGTCCGAAGTCGACGCCGAAGCTGGGTGACGATGCGCTCGCCGCGTGGATCAAACTCCGCGAGCAAACGTTGGAGGCGCTCGATCACGATCACGTGCTGCAGTCGACCGCCAAGAACCCGTTCGGACCTGAAATGGGATCAATGCCCGTTGATGTGCTCGTCGGTTTCATGGGCGCCGACCTCGTGCCGCACACATGGGACATGGCACGAACAGCCAAGGTGGACGAGCGTCTCGACGCAACCCTCGTGAAGTCGGCGCTGGCAGCATGGAAGTCGCTGCCGCCGGAAGTGTTGCGCATGCAAGGAATGATGGGGCCCGCCGTCAAGCCTGCCGCCGGTGCCGACGCGCAGACGAAGATGCTGAACTTCCTCGGCCGCGCGGTCTGACACCAGCGGTTATACAACGTGGCTTAGGCGGCGACTTGCGCGCGTGACATCGCGCGCGCAACAGCTGAGGTGACCTGGCGTGACCTGCCTGCCGGCACGACCTCGGTGGCTACGACTTCCGTACGGCTTTGAGTGCGGCCGGCGCTGCTGAAGAACCGCCGGCGCACGGTGCCGGTCACTACCAGCGCATCGCCAGCGGCAAAGGTCACCTCCTTCGCGGGATCGAACCAGGCAACCGGCACCGAGATCGCAGCTTCATCGACCGTGGTGGTGAGTTCGAGCGACACCAGGACCGAGCCCGATGCCAAGTCGCGGCTGACCGGATCGCTGCTGAGTGTTCCCCGAAGAATGACGACGTTCATAAAGGCTCCCTAACAGTTGCGCCCGCGGGCGCGTTCGCTTGTGTCGGGGGGAAGCCGATGCCAGCACCCTACGCAGTAGGTCTCACAGAGTTAGGGGGCGCCGCAACTGTTGAAGTCGTCGGGCAACTGGGGGTCGTTGAGCCAGCGATCGAAGAGGTCGTCAAGCTGCGCGCCGGCGACCTCTTCGGCAACCGCGACGAAGTCGGTGGTCGTCGCGTTGCCGTCGCTGAAACGGCTGAAATATGTCGGCAGCAAACGCTTGAACGTCTCATCACCAATTTCCAAACGAAGCGCGTGGAGCAACATGCCGCCGCGGAGGTACACGCTGGCGGTGAATAGGTCATCTCCTGACACATCTGTGATGGGTCGATTGATTTCGTTGACCAGCCCGGGATCGAGGAGCAGCTGGCAGATCCCCTCCGTCGTGCTCGCCTGAGGGTCGAGGCTTTCCGCCCACAGCCACTCGCTATAGGTGGCAAAGCCTTCGTTCAGCCAAATGTCGCTCCACGAACCGACCGCGATCGAGTTGCCGAACCACTGGTGGGCAAGTTCGTGCACGATCACGTCGACACTCAGGATCCCTGCGTCGGATGAGAACGTCGACAATGTCTGTGTTTCAAGTGCGGTGCCGATCGGAAAGTTGTCCACCACAAGCGAGCCATACACGTCGAACGGGTAAGGCCCGAACAACGCTTCGAGAGCGTCGATCATGCTCGGTTGCACAGCAAACAGTTCGGTGAGTTCAGCAACGCGGTCGCGCGGGAACACGTTCCGAACCGGAATGCCACTGCTCGACGTACCGCCGTCGACGATTTGGTAATCACCGATGGCAACGAACTGTAGATATGGCGCGGCATTGAACGGCTGCTGGTAGACCCAGGTCGTCGTGTCACCATTCGGGGTCGTCGACTCGAGGGTTCCGTTAGAGACTCCGAGCATCGCACTTGGTGCCGTTATCCGCACCGTGTAACCAGCCTTGTCAAGCGGATGATCATTCACCGGCCGCCAAGTCGACGAGCCTGAAGGCTCGCCGAACACGATCACACCGCCATCACCGTCACGGAACCAGCCCTCGCCATCCTGGAGTTCTGGAGTGCCGCCGTAGTCGATGACGGTGGTGAACTGTGCCGCTGATGCGATCGGAGATGCTGGGGTGATCGTCAGCTCATCGCCGGCGCGGCCAAAGGTTGCGGCCTCGCCATCGACTGTCACCGCGCTCACGGTCAATCCGTGTAAATCGATGTTGAAGGCCGATAGCTCCTGCGTGCTCGATGCCACGACGGTCTCCCTGGCGGTGATCACGTTAGCGACGGGTTCCCAGGCAATGCTCACATCGTAAGTTGCAACGTCGTAGCCGCCATTGCCGCGGGTGGGCAGCAGCTCGTCGCCCAATCCATCGGCGCCTGCACTAGGTAGACCCCCCGTCGTGGCCGGGGTATCGGGCGTGGCGGCTGTCGACGCGACGGTTTCTGTCGTCCTTGTTTCATCGTCGTGGTCCTCATCGTCTCGATCACGCGTGGCGATGACGAGAACGGCGACGCCGACGATGGCCACCAGCACCAGCACCGAAACGATGACGAGCCTCGACGATCTAGAGGTGCGCATCGCGCCAACCTAGCGAGAGCACGAATGCTTCTAGCGGCCGAGTGTCTTCAGGCGGTCGCGGACGTCGGCGAAGTCCGGCTCGGCTTGGGCGACGAGGCCGAAGTAGCGCCGCGCCTTGATCACATCGCCGGAGCGGTCATACACGTCAGCAACGACATACCACTGGCGCAGGTGATAGTCCTTTGGTTTCTTGGGCACATCAAGCGCCTTCTCCATCGTGCGCAGCGCCTTCACGTAGTCGCCCTGGTCTGCTGCGGCACTCGCCGCGACGATGCGTCCTTCGGCAAGTGTCGCCGGGGCGGGTGAGGCCGCCCGCAGCTCGGCCCACAACTCGTCGACCACGTGATAGCGCTTCAGCGCGCGATAGCAATCAGACAGCACAACGTGGTGGTTCACCGAGCCGTCGAGACCGCGAGCAAGCTCGAGTTCGGTGACCGCCTTGCGCCACTCGCCGAGCCGATACCAACACAGCCCGGCGATCTCGTGTGCGAATGCGAGCTGAGGGAGGTTCTTGAGTACCGGCTGCACCATGCGCCGAGCGTCGGCGTAGCGCCCGCGGTCCAATGCATCGGCGGCCGACGCCAGCCGTTCGTGATAACGCGCCGTCTCCGCCGCCGAGGCGGCCTTGGCCGCGATGTCGGCTGCCACGTCCGGAGCCAACCCTGGTTCGGCGCGTTGTCGATGCGGCGCTGTGTCGGTTGCACGGTCGACGGCTTTCGTTGCCGTGTCGCGCAACGAGCCGCCGTCGATCCACTGATCGCGCTCCCACGGCGGACGTTCCACTTCTGGACGCTCGACCTTGGGTCCGCGACGTCTCTTTACTTCCATAGAGCGCTTGTCGGCGGTCGTCAGCTGCTGCTCGACGCGCCGAGGAGCAACACGCGATCCAGCGCCGCGGCCCGTTCTTTCCCCCGCACGCGGCGGCCGTCCCGACGGGCGCGGACGATCACCATCTGCACGGAATGGACGGTCGCCGGCGGATCGCTCTGGTCTCCCGCCCGGTCGCGGACGATCACCGGCTGGCCGCTCCGGACGACCACGCGGACGATCACCGGCTGGCCGCTCCGGACGACCACGCGGACGATCGCCGTCTGGACGAACCGGTCGGTCGCCGGCGGATCGCTCTGGCCGTCCCGTTGGGCGGCTTGGACGAGCGCGATCTCCGGTTGGCCGTTCTGGACGACCCGCTGGACGTGGTCGATCACCCGCTGGCCGGGACGGACGTTCTACGCCAGAATCTGCACGTGGATCTCGCCGAGGTCGGGCAGCAGGACGACCTGTACGAGCGCCTTCCGTTCGAGGTGCGCCCGCTCTGGGGGGCCCGGATTGCCTCGGACGCTCAGGTGGCTTGGGCATGGCCGTTGAATGACATCGTGCCGTGAAATGACATAGTCGTCCGATCCTACGAGTGCTGGCGGCGAAAAATACTCAACGCCCACCGTCGTTGCCCCGAAGAGCAAGACGATGAGCGTCGAGTGAGAAATCCGGCGGCGACCTACTCTCCCAGGGGGTCTACCCCCAAGTACCATTGGCGCAGACAGGCTTAACTTCCGTGTTCGGGATGGGAACGGGTGTGACCCTGTCGCTATAACCACCGAAATCTGTTGTTGTCAAAGATGGCGCAGCCTTTCCAAAAAGGAAAGGGCGCGGCCCTTCTAAGTACTCCAGAGCAAGCACGAGCATTGTAAATCCAAGCCCTCGGCCGATTAGTACCGGTCGGCTACGCACGTTACCGTGCTTACACCTCCGGCCTATCAACGTGGTGATCTGTCCACGGGCCTTACTGCGTTAACCGCATGGGTGTACTCATCTTGGAACGGGTTTCCTACTTAGATGCTTTCAGCAGTTATCCCTTCCGGAGGTGGCTAATCTGCCATGCCCTTGGCAGGACAACAGACACACCAGAGCTCCGTCCGTCCCGGTCCTCTCGTACTAGGGACAGCCTTCCTCAATACACCTTCGGCTGCGGAGGATAGGGACCGAACTGTCTCACGACGTTCTGAACCCAGCTCGCGTACCGCTTTAATGGGCGAACAGCCCAACCCTT
>ENA-ORBV01000336-ORBV01000336.1-microbial-mat-metagenome-genome-assembly--contig:-NODE-336-length-106623-cov-35.157819_pt1 | contig 106623 bp, 91 predicted proteins | sample MGYA00237777_ERZ505514 | MGnify/ENA primary metagenome ERZ505514 (study PRJEB26160, sample SAMN06269048) | microbial mat metagenome | isolation source: Oligotrophic lake microbial mat | place...
CGCCCAGTTCGACCGCCTTCTCGACCGCGAATTCCAGTGCGCTCTTCTTGACCACGCTGATCAGCAGTTCGACGTCGGGGCCCGTGGACTGGGGCCGCTCCTGTTCGTCGGCCCGCAGCACCACGCCCTTCTTCAGCACCTCGGTCAGGGTGCAGCGCCATTCCCCATCGCGGCCGTTGAACACCAGCAGGCTGTCGCCGATCTTCAGCCGCATCACCTGGGTGAGATAGCGCGACTGGTCGAGCGAGGGCGCGACGGGGGTGTCGGGGGTGAGGTTCATCTGGTCTCCACTTCTCGATCCCAACGTGGGTTGATGAGGAAAGCGCCGCGCAGCGCGGCGCTTCTAACCGCCCTGTACGGCTTGGATGATCTCGACGCGATCGCCTTCCGACAGAGGCGTCGAGACCAGGTCTCGACGCGATACCACCCGGTCATTCAGCGCGATCGCGATGCCGGGCCGTTCGGGCTCGAATCCTAGCGCGCGCAGCAGATCGGCGAGCGTCACGATGTCGTCGAAGCGCTTCGAATCGCCGTTGACCGAGAGATTCATGCGCGGCGGGCGTCCCCGAGGTAGTCCATGACCATCTTGACCAGCCGGTTCGCCGCCACCGGCGCGAGTAGGATCCCGTGGCGATACAACCCGAGGCCATGGAAGAGTCCCGGTCTCGAGTCAGCCACGAGCGAAGGTTCGCCGTCTCCGGCCATGGGACGCAGGCCGCTCCATGCATCCACGAAGCTCCACTCGGCGACCCCGCGCGCCAATCGTTCCGCCGAAGCGAGCACCGAGGCGACTCCGCCAGCGGTGACTCCGGGGAACGGTCCGATCGGCTCGCTGGTCGCGCCCACGACGACGGAGCCGTCGGCCTGCGGCACGAGGTAGCCGACTCCGGGCGCCTGGATGACGCGTCGGATCGAATGCGCGAGATCAGGAGGACGCAAGCGCGCCGCTTGACCGCGTACCGGTCGCGGGCGGTAGCGCGCGACATCCTCGGGTAGGAGGAACCGTTCGGCGGCCGCGCCGGTCGCGTTGAGCACAGCGCCTCCGAGCACCACGCCGGCGGCGGTTTCCACGCCGACCACACGCTGCTGACGCACAACGAGACCGAGTCCGTGCAGCGGCACCCACTCGCCGCCGAGTTTTTGGAAGGCGGAGCGGAGCGCGATGTGCAGACTCGGCGTCCGCACATACCCTTCATCTTCCAAGAGCACGGCCCCGGCCTCTCTCGCGGCCAGCATCGGCTCGTCGATCGCGGCGGTGTCGGGGTCGAGATAGACGCAGTTGGCGCCCATGTCGGTCAGCCGCGCGCAGTGGGCTTCGAGCTTGGCGCGCGCAGCCGCGATCTCCTTGGCGGGGCGGACGCCCGGTTCGAGCGCCGTGACCAGCAACGTCCCCGGGAATCGCAACTCGACGCGACAACCCGACGCCTCTTCCACCCGCGCGACGTAGCCCGCGTAGGCGGCGCGCCCTTGCCGCATCCACTCTTGGAGCGACTGCGAGTCGATCGGTTCGGCGTAGGGCGAGAGCATGCCGGCCGACGCCAACGTCGCGCTCCGTTCCGGCGTCTCGTCGAAGAGGGTCACCCGGAGGCCGCGGATCAGCGCCTCGCAGGCCGTCGACAGGCCGAGCACTCCGCCGCCCAGGACGAGCAGGTCGGAGGGCGTGCTGAGGCCGTAGGCCCGCGCGGCCGGATCAGAAGACGAACTCGGGAGGGAGGTAGGCATGGCGAGGCGCGATGCTACCTCGCCGCCTTCCGTGGCCGAAAGCGATCAGGGCCGAGGCCCCGCCGACGTGCTTCCTCATTCTCCCGCCGGGAAGTCCCCGTCATCGGCTGACGTTGTCCCCGAGCCCCCTTCTCCTCCACCGCTCCGCGCGATCGAAGAAGAGGCGTCCCGCGAGCAGATCGAATAGCGAGCTAGGCGACAACTCGTTTCAAAACGAGTTCGCCGGGTGACCGACCTCGACCGGCCTCACTCCCGACGGGTCTCGGCGCGCGCCCGGAGTTCCTCCTTGACGACTTCCCAAGGCAGCATTCGAGTCCGGTCTTGTTCGATATCTCCGAGTCGAAGTTCCGCCTCTACGATCTGCTCGACCGTCAGGCCATGCTGAGCGGCGGCGCGCTCCAGTTCAACTTGTAGCCGATCGATGTACGCGAGCCGCTCCTGGAACGACAGCTTTTCCCAACTCGGCGGCAGCGGAATCTCAGACGACATGTCGTCCCCCTCGTATCTCTCGAACCAGGCGCCAGCCTGTCATTCCAGCGTTGCCCTCGTGGACGCATCCGTCGCGGGCGCGACGACCTGACGCGTACTGGCAACGACTGGACCGGAGACCGAGCGCGCTACGTCGATTCGTTCAGGACCAACTCGTTTCAAGACGAGTTCGCACGGAAAACGGGAACGCCGCGGCTGCTGCGGCGACGTGACTAACCCTCCCGCAGCGCCGTGATCACATTCTGATTCGCCGCGCGCCGCGCCGGGAAGAACCCGCCGATCAACCCCATCAACAGCGCGAAGATCATCCCGGCGGCCAGGATCAAGGGTGTGACGCGGAAGGAGAAGGCGACCTCGCTGAAGGTGCTCCAGTTGGTGGTCGAGGTGACGATACCGTTGATCGGCAGCGCGATGAGACACCCGAGGACGCCGCCGACCAGCGCCAGCAGGACGGACTCGATCATGAACGACGTGAGCACGCTGCCGGGGCGGAAGCCGAGCGTTTTCAAGACCGCGATCTCGGGCGCGCGGCTGGCCACGGTGGCGTACATCGTGTTGACCGCGCCGAAGACGGCGCCGATCGACATGACGGCGGTGACGAAGATGCCGAGGGCGCGGAGCACGCTGGCGAGCATGACCGACTGTTTGGCGTAGAAGTCGGTCTCGCGATGCGCGGTGATCTGCAGGCGCGGGTCGTCGTCGAGCGACTTCTTGATGGCGTCGAATGACTCGGCGTCCCGCATGCGGAAGGTGACCGACTGGAAGACCTCGCCGCGGAAGGCCGGCATGAACTGTTCGTTCTCGCCCCAGATCTCCGACTCGAAGGAAGAGCCGCCCGCGGAGAAGTGTCCCACGACCGCCCACGGTTGTCCGGCGAACTCGATCGTGTCGCCGACATTGCAGTTGGAGAAGCGCTTCACGATCGTCTTGCCGATCACGACCTCGCGGCGGCCCGGCTCAGGCGCGCGCCCCGCCACGATCTTCACGTTCTTGCGCACGGTGAACGCCTGCGGGCTGACCCCGCGCGCGACGACGTTGGCGACGCCGAAGCCGGTGCGCGGCAGCGAGAGGACGACATACACCTCGGGGCTCACCATCGGTCGGCCGTCGGCGCCCGTCGCGACGAACGGCATCGCCGCGATCGACGAGGTCGTCTCTCGGGAGACGCCGCTGGAGAGCTCGCCATCGGCGCCCTTGCGCAACACGAGCACATTCTCGCTGGAGCCGGTCTCGCTCAGCGCCGATTGGAAGCCGCTGGCCAACGCCATCATCGCGATGAAGACCGCGACGACCATCGCCATCCCGAAGGCGGTGGCGAACGTCGAGACCGGTCGCTCCCGCAAGCTGCGGACGTTGTACGAGAATGGAATCGCCATCACGCAACCTTCCTGAGAGCTTGCACCACGGAGAGCCGAGAGGCTTGGTAGGCCGGGACGAGGCCGCTGAGCAATCCGAGGCCGAGGGCGATCGCGAGGCCGGTGATCACGGTGCTCCATTCGACGCCGAAGCCCGGCAGCATACCGCCGGCGTCGAACTTGGTCAGCACGAAGAGCGCCTTCGCGCCTCCGATCCCCAGGATCCCGCCCAGTCCGGTCAAGAGCATCGCTTCCGTCAGCACGAGCCCGAAGACGGTCCGGTCGTCGAAGCCGAGCGTCTTGAGCACGCCCATCTCGCGCGTCCGCTCACGCGCCGCCATCATCATGGTGTTGGCGGCGACCAGGAGAATCGCGAAGAAGACAGCCGAGCCGATCATCGAGAGCAGGAAACTGATGTTCCCCCACATGCCGATGAAGCCGGCCTGGAACGCCTTTTCGGTCTCGGTCTTGCTCGCGGCGCTGGAATTCTCGAAGAGCGCGTCGATCTTCTGCGACATGGCGGCGGCTTGGTCGGGATCGGCGAGCGCGACGACGTAGGTTCCGACCAACCCGGCGCGTCCGATTCCTTCGTCGAGGTAGTCGTAGTGGAAGTAGAAGACATCCTCGCCCAAGCTCGGATCGCTCGGTGTATACATGCCGCGGACCGTGAACTTCCAATCGCCGGGATAGATGGTCCCTTCCATCGAGACCTGCTGCCCCATCTTCCAACCGTACTTACGAATCAGTTTGGGCCCGACGAGCGCGCCGGTGCGGTCAGCGAGGAACGCCGCCTTCTGATCGGCGGGAACGCTCAGTTCGGGATACATCGCGAGAAACGACTCGGGGTCGACGGCGAAGCGCGAGAAGAAATTCCGCTCGTCGATGTAGGTGCCGCCGAACCAGTTCTGCCAGGTGACCGAGGTCACGCCGTCCATCCCGCGGATTCGCTCCAGGTACGACATCGGCAGGGGGAAGACGAGCGAGATCTTGTTGCGCACGACCAACCGCGCCTCGCTCCCGACCGCGGTGTAGCCGTCCAGCGTGGTGATGACCGAACGCAGCGTCCCGAAGAGGAAGAGCGCGAGCGCGACGCTCAGCATCGTCAGGATCGAGCGGCGCATGTTTCTCCGCAGGTTCGCCCAGACGAGAGGCAGGAGCTTGATCATCGCGTCAGCACTCCCTTGTCCAGATGGAGCGTCGTCTTGGCCCGCTCGGCCGCATGCGCGTCGTGGGTCACCATCACGATCGTCTTGCCCAGCTCGCTGTTCAGCCGCTGCAACAGGGTGAGTACGTCCTGGGCCGACTTGGCGTCCAGGTCTCCTGTCGGCTCGTCGGCGAGGATCAGCGTCGGATCCGAAACGACCGCGCGCGCAATCGCCACGCGCTGTTCTTGTCCGCCCGAGAGTTGCCGCGGGTAGTGATCCATGCGATCCGAGAGCCCGACGATATCGAGCGCCAGCTTCACCTGCTCCGCCCGGCGATCCTTGCTCAAGTTCGTGAGCAGGAGCGGCAGCTCGACATTCTGGAATGCCGTCAGCACCGGCAGTAGGTTGTAGAACTGGAAGATGAAACCGACATGATGCGAGCGCCAGGCCGACAACGCCTTCTCGCTCATCCCCGAGACCGTCGCGCCGTCGACCGAGACCGAGCCGCTGGTCGGTCGATCCAGTCCCGCCAGCAGATGCAGCAGCGAGCTCTTGCCCGATCCCGACGGCCCCATCAACGCGACGAACTCGCCCCGCTCGATGTTCAGATCGAGATCGCGGAAGACGACGACCTCTTGCGCGTCGCGGCGATAGATCTTCGTGAGATTCCTGACTTCGCACAGAGCCATGGTCGAGCGATCTCCTCTTGGAGCGAACGATGGGATCCGCGAGCGCCCGCGCGAACCCGCGCGCCGTTTGGGATCAACGACCGCGCCACGATACCCGAGCCGGCGCAAGCCGCAAGCGAGGTCTCGGGCGGAACTCCCGCTCGACCGCGCCCGCGCGAGGCGTGGTTGCCGCGAGCGAACCAGAGTTCGACGTGCGTCGCGGCGAGAGGCGGCGCGTGGTCCAACGTCACGAACAGATCGGGGCCGTCGAACTCGAACGTTCCCGAGAGCGGATTCCGGACGCGTCCGACCGCGCTACGAGCCGTTCTTCACCTTCATCCCCGCGCGCAGATTGGCCGGCCCGTCGATCACGACGCGTTCGCCGCCGGAGAGTCCGCTTCGCACCTCGCGCCGATCTCCCGAGACCGGTCCGAGTTCGACGTCGCGGCGCTCGAGCTTTCCACCGCGGACGAGCCACACATACGACTGACCCGATTCTTCCCGCGCCGCTTCCGCGGGCAACAAGATGCGCACCCGTGCGGGCGCGCCGGCGGCGGCTTGCTCTGTGAACTCCACCCGCGCGCCCATCTCCGGGAGGATGCGCGGGTCTTGGTCGACGATGCGGACTTTGACCTGCACGGTGGCGCGTTGGCGGTCGGCGGTGGGCATGACCTGGCGGACTTCGCCGCGGAACGTCGTGTCGGGATAGGCATCCAGCGTGACGCGCGCGGGCTGACCGTTGCGCACGCGGCCGATGTACGCCTCGTTCACGTCGACTTCGACCTCCAGGTCGCTCAGATCAGCGATGGTGGCGACGGCGCCGCGCGTCAGGCCACCGCCCGCGACCGAGGGAGCGACCAGTTCGCCCAGCTCGGCGTCGCGTCGCAGCACGGTGCCGTCGAAAGGGGCGCGGATGTACGTGTTCTCGAGGTTCGCGCTCGCGACCGCCACGCCGGAACGGGCCACGAGGATGCGCGCCTCCGCCGACGCCACGCGCGCTTCCGCTTCTTCCAGCGAGGCCCGCATCCGCTCGGCCTCTTGGTTGGAGACGACCTGGTCTTTGAGCAGCTCTTCGGTCCGCGCCAGATCGCGACGCAACTGCTCGCGCGTCGCCTTCGACTCCGCCAGAGTCGCCTGGGTCAACGCGACCTCGGCCTTCTGCTGTTCGAGGAGCGCTTGATAATCCGCGCTCTCCAACCGCGCGATCACCTGTCCCTGGCTGACCGGATCACCTTCGGATACGCCCAGGTACTCGAGTCGACCGGAGATCTTCGAGGAGACCGACGCCGTCGTGCGCGCTTCGACGTAGCCGCTCGCGGTGAGACCTCCTCCGCCGCCTCCACCGCCCGCGCCGCTGAACTCGACGTTGGCCGTCGTCACTTCGACGCCACCGCCGCCGCGCGCCAGGAGAGCCATCGCGAGGACGCCGAGCGCGCCGAGGAACAGCCAGAGATTCAGCCGGAATCCGCGGCGCACTTTGGTCGTCGGACGGTCGCGTTCGATGCGCAAGCGCGAGAGATCGGGCGGCGGCTGGGACATGATGCCTTCCTGGTAGAGGACCGAGTGCGGGACGCTACGGAGCCGTCTTCAGGGTGTCAAGACGGCCGCCGCTCGTCGCTCGCATCGCCTCGACTTGCTGACGGAGGGATCCGAGACGCCGCGCCGAGAGGTAGGCCTCGACCGACCGTGCGTCGCGCTGATGTTGCGCCAGGATCGCCTCGCCCACCAGGAACTGGTCCTCGCGACGGTTCTGCGCCTGGAACGTGTCGAAGAGCACATCGAGGACGAGCACCGAGGCGGTCCCGGTGTCGTGCGCGCGGATCGCCTGCCGCTCTGCTTCCGCCCAGTTCCGCTCTTCGCGCGCCAAAACCGCCAGGTTGGTGGCATAGCGACCGTCTTTCGGATAGAGCGCCGCGCCGCGCTCGAGTTCCTCCCGTTGGGCGTCGCGGAGTCCGTTCGAGGCGTAGACGAAGGAGAGATGCAAAGGCGCGGCGTGCGACTTGTAGTAGTCGGCGCGGTCGTTCTCCACGAGATCACGGATCTGCGCGATCGAGGCGTCGCTCGCTAATGAGGCCAACCAGAGCGAGGTCTGCAACGCCGTCACGATGACGAGTGAGCGCGCGAACCGGCCGAACTCGAGTGTGCCCGCCGCGAAGACCAGCCCGAACGGCGCGGAGAGCGCGAGGAGATCCCAGTCCGTCGCGCCGAGAATCGGGCGGAAGAAGCACAGCGCGATCGTCGGCGGGAGCCACGCGAGGAGGAGCGCGGCGGCGATCTCGATCGGTACGCCGTGGGGCGCGTCGTTGCGCGCGCGATCGGCAAGGCCTCTCCAGAAGCGGACGGCGGCGATCGGCGCGAGGACCAGGGCGGCGATGGAGCCGAGCGCCTGCGCGTTGATGAAGTCCGAGAGGTGGGGGATGGAGAGCCAGGCGTACGGCCGCTCGGGGGTCGGCCAGATCGGGAGGAGGAGGCCGATGCGGCCAGCGAGGAAGACGCAGGCGAGGAAGGTCGCGAGCGACAAGACTGCGGAGAAGAGATGCGCTCGGGGTGCGGTGCGTGAGCGCGCCGCGCTGTACAGCACGAGCGGAATCCAGAGCGCCGCCACGCGGTGCAACGCGATCGCGCCGAGCAGGAGAATCGCGGCCATCCACGGGAACTCACAGCGGTGGAGAGCGCGAATCGCGAGCCACGTCGCGACCATCAAGAGCGCGACCACCGGGGGATAGACCTCGACGTAACCGGCGAAGAGCAGCGAACTCCCGCCTGCGAGAATCGCGAGGTAGATCCAGATCGCCCGGCGCGATGAGCCGCCGTCGGTGCGCAGCGTCTCCAACAGGATCGCCAGGTTCAGCGCACTCCACGCGTAGAGGGCGCCGGACGCCACACTGACGCCCACGAAGACCTGGCGGCCGCTCCCCAAGTCGGTCGCGCCCAGCAAGCGCAGCGCGTGGTGATAGAGCGCCATCACGCCGGCGTCGTGCGACGAACTCTGTCCCGCCAGTGCCTGCTGCACGCGCAGGAGGTTGTCCCCGAGGAACGAGTACTTCGCACGGACGACCCAGAGGAGCGCGACTGGAATGAGCGTGAGGAGAACCTGCGTGGTCGGTGCGAGCGTCGCAGCCGGACCGCGAGTTCGCGCCAGCGCCAGGCCCGAGACGACCGCGATCGCGCCTGCCGCGCCGTAGAGCAACGCCGGCGCCCACGGATCGAGATACCGAGCGGCTTGCGGCGCCCAGAAGCGCCATCCCGCCGGAGTCGAGAGGGGGGTCAAGAAGGCGAGCGCCGCGTGCAACCCGATCAGGCTGAGCCCGAGGACTATCGGGAAGTGAGACCCCGAGGAACTCTCAGTGCGCAAAGGCAGCGAAGTCATCCCAGAAGAGTTCGGCGGGACGCGTGCGCAAGCGCGCCTCGACGCCGAGAGGGAGCGCGCGGGTTCGGCGCTCGTGTCCGTACGGATAACCGGCGAGCGCCGGCACGCCCAGGCCGGCCGCCCAGGTCGCCAGCAGGTCGGCCGCGCTCGGCGTGCCGGCGCGCGCTCGGCCGCTCGGTCCGCACTGCGTGAACTGCGCGAGTACGATGCCCGCGAGGTCAGAGGAAATCCCCGCGAGATCGAGATGGCTCAACATCCGATCGATGCTCTGCCGTGATTCGTGGATGTCCTCGAGCACCAAGATGCAGCCGCGCAGGGACGGCAGATACGGCGTGCCGATGAGCCGCGACAGGAGCGAGAGATTCGCCGGCACGAGCGGCCCTTCGGCGCGGCCGCCGCGCAGCACGCGCAGCCCGTCGATCCGCGGCGAGTGCGCGCTTCCGAGTCCGCGCGTCGCCGCGATCCAACTGCGCGTCGTCTCTCTCGCCACGGGCGGTGTGAGCTGCACCGGCATCGCGCAGCTCAAGGAAGCGATCCCGGTGCGCGCCCAGAGCGCAAGTTGCAGGGCCGTCACGTCGCTCATCCCGAGGAGCCAGCGCGGTCGGGCAGCCAATCGCTCGAAGTCGAGGTGCGGCAACACCCCGAGGCAACCGACTCCGCCGCGCACGCAGAGCAGGCCGTCGACCTCGGGCTCTTCCCAGGCTCGATGCAGTTCGCGCGCTCGCGCCCGAGGGTTGCCTGCGTGCAGGACGTCCTTGCTGGCGGGGCGTCGCGCTCCATCGCGCGCTGTCGCCGACCAACCAAATCCCTGACGCTCCAACCAGCGAACGCCTTCGGCCACGACGCGTCGATCGGCCGGACTGCCGGGAGTGATGAGTCCGAAGACCGCGGCCGGCGGCAGCGCGGGCGGAACGACCAAGCGCACGCGCGTACGCCCACGCGGAGGGGTCGCGATACTCGTAGAACGATCGAACGGAGTTGGCGCAGACACAGGGAGCCGAACCGTACCCGATCGTGCGATGATCTTGCGCCACTCGATTCGTCACTTCACGGGAGACAACCATGAGACTCTCGCTCCGATCTCTAGGCGCAAGAAGTGCAGCGTCCGCCTGGAGCCTCGCGCTCTTCGCGGCGTCGCACGCGTCCGCCGCCACCCTCCAGGTCACCGTGCGCGACGCCCGCACCAACGCGCCGATTTCGGGGGCGTTCGTCCAAGTCGGTCCGTCGCCCGGCATTCCGTTTGGCGCGAACGGCGGGCTGACGGACCCGAGCGGACAGATCACGTTCGACCATGCATCTCTGGTCGGTCCCCAGAGCGTGACCGCCGCGGCCGTCGACCACGCGAGGGCGAGCGTCATCGACGCCGCCGTGGGCGCGGTCACGTTGGCGCTGCGACCCTCGTTCGCGGGATCGCTCGGACTGGTCGATCCCGCCGAGATCAGCGGGACGGTGAGCAACATCGCGACGCAGAGCAACGACGGCAACCTCGACATCGCGGTTGTCCTGCCCGCGTTGCGCCTGGGCGACGTTCTGAGCCAGGGCTCGCTCGCGATCGAGGTGCCCGCCGACACCGTGAACTTCCCGGTTGTGGGCGAGATCGTGCTGCCGGGAAACGTGGTCGTGCCGAGTCAGACGGAGTTGCTGTTCTTCACCTTCTCCAAGCCGAACTACCACTTCTTCCTCGAAGACCAAGCGACCTACGACTTCATCGCACTGGCGGGACGAGTGCCTCTCGACGCACTGCAGAACGTCGGCCCCGACATCCTCAATCTGCTCTCGTTCCGCGAAGTGGGCGCCGAGCGGAACATCCCGGTCAACGGCGGCGGCGTGATCAACATCAACAGCGACCTCAATCTGACGCAGAATCTGACGGTGTCGGTGACCGGCGCACCCAACGGTTCGCAGCTCCAGGTGCTCTCGTTGGCCGATCTCCCGCAGGGGGGAGAGAGCGCGACCTTCTTGTTCGACACCAAGTCCGCGCTCGCCGACGTCCAGAGCAACTTTGTCTTGGCCGGCCGCAATCCCAGCGGAGATCTCTCGGACGCCGCCGCCTTCGTGGTGGCGATCTATCAGGACAGCTCCGCCGCTGCGAGCTACCAGGCCGGGCGGATCGATCGGACGCCGATCACGCTGCCGACTTCGAGGAGCCTGGACGACTTCTTCGAGCTCCCGAGTCTGGCGCAGGCGGATCGGACCTTCTCTTGGACCGATGTGCAGGCGCCCGGCGCCACGACGCCGACCTGGGCCAGGGCCAGCTTCGAGCTCGGGCCGGCCGACCCGAACGACGGCTCGATCCCGGCCGAGGCGCTCTGGGATGTCGTCGTGGCGGCGAACACCCTGTCCCTCGACCTGCCCCTGCTCCCTGAAACAGCCCCCGGAGGGCTGACGGATCCGGCCGGGACGGGCGCGGCTGATGCCCTTTCCTGGACGCACTTCATCGGCGACACGCCGGGGGGCGTGAACGAGGCGCTGAGCGACCTGTTCGACGGTCTGACGACCTTCAGTAGCCGAACGGAGCCGGTGGCGCCGCTCCCGACGAGCGTCGAAACATCTATTGCACAACAGGTTCCTGGACTGGACATCCTCGTCGCGTCCAATCCAGGCCGAGGACCGAGGCAGGTCCGGTGGTCCGGCTCGACCGGACCTCGCGTCGGCTGGGAGCTCTTCGACCTCAGCGGCCGACGGGTCGCCCGAGGGGAGGCGTCAACGACCGACTCGAACGGGCAATTTTTGGTCGAAACGGACCTCGGACCGGGGGTCTACTGGTGTCGGGTCGAGGATGGACAGCGGGCGGGCGTCGCCTCGCTTGTGGTCTCGCGGTAAACCGGAAACTATTTTGGTATGGGCAGATACGGCGGTTGCCGCTGCGGGATCGCCGCCGGTAAGATCCTGCGCGTTGAGTGTCCGAGCAAGATCTTGCCCGAGTCCGAGTGTTTGGTGCTGTGATCGTGAATCGATGACCCCATCCGTTGGGTGGAAGCCCAGAGGGCGTATATGAACCTTTGTCAACGCGTTGCTCTTTCCGTGATCTTGTGCGCCATCGCGGCGCCGGCTTTCGCCGACGCAGACGTCGCTACCATCACGTTGGGGCGTGACCCCGAACCGCCTTTCTGCGTGATGAACCCAGGCGGTGAAGTCGACATCTTCTGGAGTATCCAGCACACGACCACTCCAAACTTCGTGCGTTACACGCTCCAAGATCCCACTCGCACCATCAACCTCGAGAGCCAGGTCTATCCCGGCAACACGGGGTTGAACATCGCGCGTTCCTGGATCGTCCCGAATGGTCTCTCCGACGGGAAGTACTGGGTCCGCGTCGAGTACTGGTCCTTCCAGTCGAGCAACGAGGCGAACGCCGAAGTCACGTTCTACGTCTGCAGCGAGTCGGGCGACATCTGCGCTTACAAGTATGAGGACGTGAACTGCAACGGCGTACTCGATCCGGCCGATACGCCGGTCGTCGATTGGTGGATCTGCTTCGAGACGCCGGAAGACGACATCATCTGCCGGATGACTGACGCCAATGGACGGGTCTGTCTGGAGAACGTGCCGCTCGGGACCTACACGATCTACGAGCCGGAAGTCCCGGGTTGGGATCCGGTCGGCCCGAGTACGTATGACGTCGAGGTCACCGTCGACGGCACCGCGAGCGCGACGTTCCTGAACGTCCGCGAGGACTTCTGCCAGGGCGCCTGCTGCTTCCCCGACGGCTCCTGCGTCTATACGACGGAGAGCGGCTGCGCGGAGGCTGGTGGCATCTACCAGGGCAACAACGTCTCGTGCGAGCCGAACCCGTGCCCGCAGCCCAACGGTGCTTGCTGCTACCCGGATGGTTCGTGCATCGAGCAGACCGAAGAAGACTGCCTCGCCAACGGCGGCGCCTTCTACGGCGACTTCTCGCTCTGCGAGCCGAATCCGTGCCCGCAGCCGAACGGCGCTTGCTGCTTCCAGGACGGTTCGTGCATCGAGTTGACCGAAGAGGACTGCGCTGCCCAGGGCGGCACGTTCTACGGCGACTTCTCGCTCTGCGATCCGAATCCGTGTCCGCAGCCGAACGGGGCCTGCTGTTACCAGGACGGCTCCTGCATCGAGCAGACCGAAGAAGACTGCCTCGCCAACGGCGGGACCTTCTACGGCGACTTCTCGCTCTGCGATCCGAACCCCTGCTCGCAGCCGCTCGGCGCCTGCTGCTTCGAGGATGGCGGATGCGTTCTCTATACCGAGGAAGACTGCATCGCTCAGGGCGGGACGTACTACGGCGACCTGTCCCTCTGCGATTCGAACCCGTGTCCGCAGCCACTCGGCGCCTGCTGCGTGGAGTATGTCTGCACGATCACGACCGAAGCCGACTGCGACGGTGATTGGTACGGACCTGGATCGACCTGCGATCCGACCCCGTGCCCGCCGCCGCCGCCGGTTGGCGCGTGCTGCGTGGAGTACGTCTGCACCATCACGACCGAGGCCGACTGTGCCGGTCAGTGGTACGGACCTGGAACGACGTGCGATCCGACCCCGTGCCCGCCGCCGCCGCCGACAGGCGCCTGCTGCGTAGGCGCGGACTGCGTGGTCGTGACGGAAGTCGAGTGCGCCGAGCTGCAGGGCGACTACCTCGGAGACGGCAGCGTCTGCGAGGGGGTTGTCTGTGAGCCGGTCCCGACGGACGAGAACAGCTGGGGTCAGATCAAGAATCGGTACCGCTAAGAGCCCCGCAATCGAAACGGAGGGCGGTCACGGGGACCAAAATCCCACGCGCCGCTCTCCGGGCTCTTCTGAAGGCCCCGCTGCTCGTCGAGAGCAGCGGGGTTTTCGCATCTATCGAAACTGGAGCGAGGGTTCGGGCATTCCACCTACGCCACGTATCGAACGCCCCTCACCGCGCCTCTGGAGGATCCCCGAGATGATTCGCTCTCCCCGTCCAGGCTTCGCACCGGTACTCGCTCTTGGCCTGCCGCTCCTGTTCGCCTGGACCATGGACGCATCCGGCGCCCGGGCCGAGCGATTCGCTCGGACCGTCTGGGTAGAGAAGTTCGGCTACGCGGCTTGACCGAACTGCCCCAGCGCCCGTGCGGCGCTGTCGAACCTCCAGGCAGAACTCGGGATCGACCGCGTTCTCTACGCCGACCACCACATCACGGGGCCGCTCTTCGGACGGGATGTCTGGGATCGATCCGACTACTACGGCATCTCCGGGACGCCGACGGTCTTCTTCGATGGCGGCGATCGCAAGGTGGGGAGCAATCCGCCGCCGGAGCCGATCTACCGCCAGCAACTCGAAGCGCACCTGGCTGATTCGGCGCTCGTCGAAGTGTCGGTCCAGGCGCGGCTCGGTGATTCCAGGGAGGCGATCGAGATCGAGGTGACTGTCGACCTGGGCGATCTGCTCAACGTGCCTTCGCCCAACACCACCTTCGTGCGCGCCATCGTCTATGAGGATGGCGTTCCCCTCGACGTTCGCGTCTTCGACCATGTGGTGCGGGCGGCCGGGGCTGAAGCAGCGCTGCCGGGGATCGGAGCGGGTATCGGAGCCGCGTCGAACGTGACGCTGACGCTGCCCTACGAAGCGACGTGGGACCCGATGCGACTGCGCGTGATCGCGTGGGTGCAGGACGATTCCGATCAGACGGTGCTAAACGCAGGTTCGGCGATGCTCACCGATCCGACGCCGATCGATCCGATGAGCTGGGGGCGGATCAAGAGCCGCTACTAGGCTTCTAGGCTGCGGGGACCTAGTCGAGGATGACGAAGCGGCGCGACTCCTCGCGATCCCCGTCGGAGGCGCGCACCCAGTAAGCGCCGGCCGCCAGACGCGAACCGCGATCGTTGCGGGCGTCCCAGGCGAGCGATGTTCCGCTCGAAGCGCTCGCCTCCATTGAATGGACGCGGGCGCCACGGACGTCGTAGACCTCGAGCCGCCACGTTCCCGCGGTCGGGAGTTCGAACCGGATCGCGTCGATCCCGTCCCGCGAGGCGGGATTCGGACGGACGCTGAAGCCGCCCGTCCACGCGCCCTCGCCGTCTCCCTCGGGAGCGTCCACCGTGCTGAGGAGGATCGGCGTCCAGATGGCGGTTTGCGCGTTGAAGGCGTAGCCCCCCGACGCGGTCCAAAGCAGCGCGACGTCACCACTCGCGGTCCCGCCGAGCCAGGGCGTGATCGAATCGAGGCCGACCCACTGGTCCAGATAGGCGGAGAACGCCTGGCCGGACCCGCCACCCCAGACCAGCCCGACTTTGCCCGAACCGGCGGCGCTCACGCCTTCGGGAGCGCCTAGGTCCAGGGGGCTCCAACTACTCGAGGCCGCGTCGAACGCGTAGGCGTCGGAGAACGTCCAGACCAGACCGAGACCGTCGCGGGCGATGCCGCCGATGGGTGGACCGTTGAGCGCGACCGAGTGCCAATTCCCGTTCGAAGCGTTGTAGGCGTACGCGGTTTGCGTGCACCAGACGGCGGCGAACGTCCCGGCCGATCCGCCTCCCCGGGGGCTGTTGCCGGGGCCGAACGACTGTTGCTTCCAGAGGGTCCAGAGGGTCGAATTGGCGTGCGCCTCGTTGTTGTTCCAGACGACCGCGGTCGAACTCTGGGCGTCTTCGCCCAGGACGGGGCCATTGTAAGTCGTTTTTACCCAACGATTTCCAGTCGGATTATAGGCGAAGATCTTCTGCGACGTGCGCAGATAGGCGATGTAGAGGCCCGCCTTGCGGACGATAACGGGAGACTCGAGCGTCGTCTGCGTCCATTGGCCGGAGAACGCGCTGAACCCGTAGGCGGTGTTCGAGTTGTCGATGACGCCGACCTTGCCCGCCGTGACGCCGTGGATGGCGGCGGGAGTCGGGGACGCGAAGAGCGCCGAGGCGCACAACCCGGTCAGGACGGCGAGGGCGGATGCCTTCATGGATCCCCTTGCGGTGTCTGTCACTGGCCGCGTCTTCGCGGCCGAAGGGAGGTTTCTCGGATAACTCGAGACAAACGAGAGTAACCGACCCCTTCCAGCGGCTCAAAGCGGTCTACAGATGAGACGGGGCGGGGCCGATCCCGTTGGACAGTACGCACACTCGAACGCGACGGTCGCGCCTTTGATCTGTGGGGGAAGGATCGTGACCACCACGCTGCGACTGCTCGTCGTCTCCCGCTCGGAGATTTTCGCGACTTCGGTTGTGACCCAATTGCGGCGCAGCGGGCTCGAGGTCCGATGGGAGCGGTTCGACGATCCGGATGAGCTGCGCGCCGAGTTGCGGCTAGCGCGGTCCGACATCGCGTTGGTGGATGACTCGCTGCTCGATCCGCTTTCGGAGGTCTGGATCGAATGGATGGTGAAGGTCGATCCGAGTCTTCCCATCGTCGTGATCGGCGACTCGGGCTCCGACGACCGCGCCGCCGCGGTGATGCACATCGGCGCACGCGACTACCTGGGCCGAGGCGGGATCGAGCGTCTCGCGTTGATCGCGCGACGCGAGGTGAGCTACGCGGCGTCGCGCAGATCACAGCGGCGGTCCGATGAGCGTCGACTGCAGGCCGAGGACCGCTTTCGCAGTCTTGTCGAGCAGATCCCCGCGGTGACCTACATCGCCGCGCCCGCCGGCGCCGATCTGGTCTGGGTCTACGTCAGCCCGCAGATCGAAGCGTTGACCGGATACGACGCCGACGCCTTCGCCTCCGATCCGGAAGTCTGGCTGCGTTGTCTCCATCCCTCGGATCAAGAGTGGGTGCTGGCGCGCCGGCGGCGGGCCCGGCAGCCGGCGCAATCGTTCCTCGCCGAGTATCGCATCGTGACGCGCAACGGCGATCTCCGCTGGGTGCGCGACGAGGCGTGTTGGATCGAGCAGGGGTCGGATCATCCGGGCCTGCTGCGCGGATTCCTCTTCGACATCACCGAGCGGAGGATGGCGGAGGAGACGATCGCACACATGGCGTATCACGATCGTGTGACCGGACTGCCGAATCTGACGGCGCTGGTCGAGCGCTTCAAATACTCGGTCGGCGCGGTGGCCGAGAGTCGCGCCGCGCTCCTGCAGATCAACCTGAACAGCTTCAAACGGATCAACAACACGCTCGGACATGCGGTGGGCGACCAGGTGCTGCAACAGGTCGGTCGCCGGCTCCGCGAGGTGTTGCCGCCGGCGGTCTTCGTCTGTCGAATCGGAGGCGACGAGTTCGCCGCGCTCGTCCCCGAGTGCACGCCAGATGAGGTCGACGACGCGGTGGAGAGCATCGAACACACGTTGGAGCGCCCGATCCTGATCGGCGATCTGCCGATCGCGGTCGAGTCGACGGTCGGCGTCGCCTTCCACCCGGCCGACGGGGATTCGGCGCAGGTGCTGTTGCGCGCGGCCGGAGTCGCCATCGAGACCGCGCGATCGAGCGGCGCGGGGCACGCGACCTACGAGCGCGAGAGCGATCCGTACAAGCCGCGGTCGATTCGATTGCTCGGTGGTCTACGGCACGCGATCAAGAGCGGCCAACTACGCGTCGAATACCAGCCGGCGATCGATCTGCGCACCGGCGAGGTCGCCTCGGCCGAAGCGCTCGTGCGCTGGGCCCATCCCGAACTCGGGATGCTCACGCCCGACGAGTTCATCCCGCTGGCCGAGCAAGGTGGACTGATCCGGTCGCTCACCTGGTGGGTGCTCAATGATGTTCTCGCGCAGATCCACTCCTGGCGACAGGTCGGGGTCGATCTGGTCATCGCGGTGAATCTCTCCGCGCGCAACCTGCACCAGATCCAGCTTCCGAGTCGCGTCCAGGAACTGCTGGCGACCTGGGACATCCCGGCGTCGTCGTTGGAGCTGGAGGTGACGGAGAGCGCGATCCTGGCCGAACCGCTGCGGGCGATGCAGATCTTGGAGCGACTCTCCGCGGCCGACATCTCACTCGCGGTGGATGACTTCGGCACCGGCTACACCTCGTTCGAGTACCTGCGGCGACCGCCGTTCCGCAAGGTGAAGATCGACAAGTCGTTCGTCCAGCGGATGATGAGCGCTCACGCCGACGCGGCTATCGTTCGCGGCATCATCGAACTGGGGCACAACCTCGGCTTCGAGGTGGTGGCCGAAGGGGTCGACACCGACGAGGCGCTCGTCGCGCTCCGTGATCTCGGATGCGACTTCGCGCAGGGCTACTACGTCTCACGGCCGCTGCCGGCGCACGAGCTCTACGACTGGGTGCAGGAGCGAGCGGCTCAGCGAGACGCGATTCGTCTGTGATTCTCCCGTCCGACGAAGACGGCGAGCCCGAGCCAGACGACGACCCGCACCAGATTGAAGAGCGCGAACTGCTGCGGGGCGAGCGCGAACCAGGTGGTTCCGGCGAAGACCAGTCCGGCTGAGAGCACGTCGCCCATCCGCACGAAGAACGAATCGATCGCCTGCGACTGGAGCTCGAGGTGGTTGTCGGGTCCGAAGAGTCGTACGGGCGGTAGAGTGTCCGCTCCCAGAGCGGGCGTCGCGGGTTCTGGAAGCGAACGGTGTTAGAGTCCGCGCGCATCCCCCAGCGGGAGACTCCTTCCATCGCGAAGCGCGGCGCCTCCGACTCGACCTGGGTCGATCCCTGCGCCTCGACATGGGTGGGAGAGAACGCGGCGACGGTCATCAGGCAGGCCGCTGACGAAACGCGCGATGCGCATTGTCCCGAGCAAGCGGGAGGCCTCTGAGCGAATGGTCGCTAGAACACGCACGGCGCAGGATCGAGAGCGACCTCGTGGGTCGTCGAGTCCGTTCTCCGCGCTCGCCGTCGCGCGCCTCGTTCTCTTCCTCTCCTTTGCCCTCGTCTTTGCCTTCGCCCCGTCTTTCGCCCGCGCGGTCGTCTGGCCGTGGGGGGTCGGGGATCCGTGGCCGACCTCTTCGGAGCGGGTCGTCGAACCGCTGGCTCACCCGCCGTTGGAGTTGTTCCTCACCGGCCGGGATCTCTCCGCCGGCGTCGAGGCCAACCAGTACCTGCTCTTCCGCTGCGGCGCGCCGCTGCGATGACCACGCCCTCGAGCACCCCGCTCGCCGTGCTGCATCTCGACACCGGCCGCGAGTGGCGCGGGGGGCAGCAGCAAGTCCTCTTCCTCTCGCGCGGCCTGACCCGGCGGGGGATCCGCTCCGTGATCGCGTCGCCCGCGGGGAGCCCTTTGGCCGAGCGCACGGCGGCCAGCGAGCTGCCGTCCCTCGCACTCGACTACGGCGGGCCGTACGCGCCCTCGTCGATTCGCGCGCTGCGTCGGCTCCTCCGTTTGGAGCACTGGTCGGTCGTGCACGCGCACACCGCACATGCGCACAGCCTGCTCTTCCTGGCCCTGCGGATGGGGAATCTGTCGGGGCGGACCGCGCCGACGGTGTTCGTGGCGCGACGGGTCGACTTCGAACCGAAGCGAGATCCGTTCACCCGCATGAAGTACCTGGCGCGCCATCAGCAGATCATCTGCGTCTCGCATGGAGTGCGAGCGGTGATGGCGAAGTACGGCGTCGAGGAGTCACGGCTGCACGTCGTCCACTCCGGCGTCGAGCCGACCGGGCTTTCACCGTTTCCCGGAGAAGAGCGCGCCCGCCTGCGCGCGGAGTTGGCCCTGCCGATCGACGCGCCGGTCCTCGGGGCGATCGGGCAGCTCGTCCCGCACAAGGGGCACGTGCACCTGATCGAAGCGATGAAGCAGATCGTGGCGGTCGCGCCGCGCGCACGACTCGTTATCTTGGGCGAAGGGGAAGAACGGGCCGAGCTCGAGGCCAGCATCGCGCGGCATGGTCTCGGCTCGGTCGTGAGTCTGCCCGGCTATCTGCCGCACGCGCGTCGCTACCTGCCCGCCTTCGATCTCTATGTCAGTTCATCGGTCGAAGAAGGGTTGGGGACGTCGATCCTCGATGCGTCGCGCGCCGGGTTGGCGGTGGTGGCGACCTGGGCCGGCGGCAGCCGCGAGACGGTCGACGATGGACGCACCGGAATCCTGGTCGAGCCGGGGCGGCCGTTCGCACTGGCGCAGGCCGTCACACGTCTCTTGCGCGACCCGGCGGAGCGCGCGCGGCTCGGCGCGGCGGGACCCGCCTGGATCGAGGCCAACTTTTCGGTCGACCGGATGGTCAAGGGGACGCTCGCCGTCTATGGCGCCGCGTCAGGCCGATAGCCGCGTCCCGTCGAGATCACGAGCAACCTCCGCCCGCCGACTTCCGTATCGCTGCACGCCCCATCCGCCGGCGGACCGCCGGTCGTCCCTTGACGGAGGATGCACTCCCATGACTCGAATGATCCTGGATTCTCGCGCGGGGGCGCGCCGCCTGACCCCCGTCCTGGCCCCCGTCCTCGCCTTCGTTGTCACCCTCGCGGCCGCTCCGCCCGCCGCGGCCGACTTCGACGAAACGCTCTCGGTTGATGCGCCTTCGCTCGAAGTCGCGAACCTGATCGGAAAGGTCACTGTCGAACCGGCCAGCGGCTCTGAGTTCCAGATCGAGGTGCATGTGCGAGGCGCGGACGGCACTCGCGAGAACATCCAGGTCGAGCGGAAAGAGCGCGCGGGGCGCGTCGGCGTGGTCGTTCAGTATCCGCTGGAAACCGACCGCAAGTACGTCTACCCGGAGATGGGACGCGGCAGCTCGTCCACCTTCCAGTCCGATTGGGATGAGGACGACTCGCACAACATCCTCGATTGGCTGGTCGATCGCGACTGGCGCAAATCGGTCACGGTCAAGGGAGCCGGCAGCGGACTGGAGATCTGGGCCGACTGCACGATTCGTGTGCCGGCCGGCAAGGAGTTGGTGGTGCACGTCGGCGTCGGCGACATCGGCGCCCGCGACCTGCGCGGCGCCCTGACGCTCGATACGAACAGCGGCCAGGTGACCGCGCGGAATCTGAACGGCGACGTGGAGATCTCCACCGGGTCCGGCGACATCGGGCTCAGCAAGATCTCCGGAGAGCTCGCGGCCTCGACCGGCTCCGGTGACGTGAGCGTCAGCCAGGTCGACGTGACCCGGTTCGAGATCCAGACCGGTTCCGGCGATGCCGAAGCCGACTCGGTCACCTGCCGCGTCTTCGAAGCCTCGACCGGCTCCGGCCGCATCGAGGCGCGCCGCGTCATCGCGGACGATGGCGACCTCCAAACCGGCAGCGGCCGCATCTCCGCCGAGTTCCTCCAGATCGGCAAAGGTCCATTCGAACTCTCGACTGGGAGCGGCTCGATCCGCCTGCGACTCCCCGAGAACGCCTCAGCGGATGTGGAGGCATCGACCGGCAGCGGCTCGATCGACGTCGACGTCGCCGATCCGGTGATCGACGTGGACGAACACAACGAAGTCGCCTTCCGCGTTGGCTCGGGCGACGCGCATTTCACGGTCGAGACGGGGAGTGGATCGATCGAGATCGCGAACTAGTTCTCTCCGCCGGTTCCCCTGGGTCCGCCGGCGCCCCTCGATCCACCCGCGAGCGCTTTGATCGCCTCGGTTGCGAGACGATCACAGCGCTCGTTCTGTGGGTGTCCCGTGTGTCCCCGCACCCAATCGAAGCTGAGCTCGTGCTTCTCGCTCAGCTCGCGCAGCTCGCGCCAGAGATCTTGGTTCTTCACCGGTTTCTTTTCCGCCGTCCGCCACCCATTGCGAATCCAGCCGGCCATCCAGCTCGACATGCCGTCCACGATGTAGCGCGAGTCGGTCGTCACGACGACGCGGCTCGGCTGGCGCAGACGATGCAGTCCCTCGATCACCGCGCGGATTTCCATCCGATTGTTCGTCGTCTCGGGCTCGCCGCCCGAGGCCTCGATGCTCTTGCCGGTGAGGGGATGTTCGAGCACGTAGCCCCAACCGCCGGGACCCGGATTTCCGCTGCACGCGCCGTCCGCGTAGAGGTGGACGAGAGGCTTGGGCTCCTGCGTCCCGGTGTCGTGTGTCATGGAGAAGCAGCCTATCAGAGTCGACGCCGACCCAGGCGCGCGTGTGCGAGTTCGGCTATCCTGCCGGTCCGTTGCGCAGGGGCCGGTCCGTTCAAATGGCAGGAGACACCGATGTCAGAACATCTCGATGAAGACGACGCGGCGGAGCGCGCCGCGCGCGCCGAGTTCGCGCGCGCGTTGACCCAGCACGAGGCGACGAAGGCGCCGGTCGAGTCCGCGGTGGGGGCTCGCGTCCGCGGCGTGATCGTCTCGATCGGCGAGGAGCATGCATTCGTCGACTACGGCGCGCGCAGCGAGGGCGCTCTCGCGGTCAATCATCTCGAAGGGGCCGAGGGCGCGCGCCGAAAAGTCGGGGACGCGCTCGATCTCTACGTCGTCGCGCTGGAGCCGCAGGTCACGCTCGCCCCTTCGCTCAAAGCCGACGCGGGCTTGGCGCAGAACCAGCTCCGCGAGGCTCAGCGGCTCGGGCTGCCGGTCGAAGGAAAGGTCATCGGACTGAACGGCGGCGGCCTGGAGATCGATCTCTCCGGCGTGCGCGGATTCTGTCCGTTCTCACAAATCGAGATCGGCTACGTGGCCGATCCTTCCGTCTGGATCGGCCGCGCGGTCGAAGTGTTGGTGCAGGAGATCGACGGCGCGCGCGGCGGCGCGGTCGTCTCCCGCCGCAAGCTGCTCGAACAAGAGCGGGAGGAAGGTCGGCAGCGACTCCTCGGTACGTTGAAAGAGGGGCTCGACCTCGACGGCACGGTCGCGCGCCTGGAGCCGTTCGGCGCCTTCGTCGACATCGGGGGAATGGACGGGCTGGTGCACGTCTCGGAAATCTCACACCGACGCGTCGAACATCCGAGTGATCTCCTCAGCGTCGGGCAGAAGGTCCGGGTCAAAGTTCTGCGCTTGGAGATGAAGGATCCGGCGCGCCCGAAGCTCTCGCTCTCGATGAAGGCGTCGGAGCCCGATCCTTGGGCCGAGGTCGCCGAACGATTCTGGAAGGGACGCCGCGTCTCCGGGCTGGTCGTGCGTCTGACCGACTTCGGCGCCTTCGTCGAACTCGCGCCCGGCATCGACGGGCTCGTGCACATTTCCGAGGCCGCGCTCCATCCGGTCGTGCATGTGAAAGAGGTTCTGGCCCCGCAGCAACAGGTCGAGGCGGTCGTGCTCGAAGTGGACCTCGACAAGAAACGGATCTCGCTCTCGATCCGCGAGGCGCTCGCCACCACGAGTGAGGGAGAATCGCTCACCGCCGAGCGCGCGCCCCAGGCGGGCGACGCGGTCGACGGCTTCGTCGCCGGCATCAAGCCGTACGGCCTCTTCGTCGATCTCCCCGAGTACGGCCATCGCACGCGAGGACTCATCCCCCGCGAGGAGACCGGTGAGCGTCCCGGCTCCGATCTCAGCCGACGTTTCGCCATCGGGGACAAGCTCAGGGTCGAGGTGCTCGACGTCACCGAGGGCAAGATCCGTCTCAGCCTGACCCGGCTGAAGAATCGGGAGGACAACGCCTCGGCGGAGAACTTCGCACGCGAGAACATCAGCGGGAGAGCGCCGGCCACCGGCATGGCGGAAGCGTTCAAACGAGCGAGCGAGAAGAAGCCGCGCTGAGTCCGGGCGGATCCGGGGCTAGTTGGCGGCGGAGGCGGGCTCGGTCAGAGAGACCAAGAGCAGTGTGATGTCGTCCTCCGGCGGGGCCGCGCCGCGGAAGCGGTCGACATCGGTCAGGATCGATTCGCTCAGCGTCTCCAGGTCGTCTCCGCGTCGCCAGCCTTTGAACAGCTCGAGGCCGAGGCGGTGCGTCCCGTACTCCTCGACTTCGTCCTGGACCGAGTCGTCCGCCTGCCCGCCCGCCGGCGCCGCCGATCTCGCCGCCGCGTTCGCTGCGTTCGCCGCCGCTTGGGCTAACTCGCCGGCGATCGTTTCGGTCACGCCATCGGTGTAGATGGCCAAGAGATCCCCCGGCGCGAGCAAGATCCTGCCCAGCTCGAACGAGGCGCCGTCGATCAACCCGACGGGGAAGCCGGTCGGCCCGAGCTCCTCGACCCGGCCGTCCCGCCGCACGAGCAGAGGCGGGTTGTGCCCGGCGTTGACGTAGTCCATCGCGCCGTCTTCGACCTGACGCGCCGCGAAGAGCGTGAGGTAATCCGACGGCCGCGAGGCGCGCATCACCTGTCGATGCAGCTTGGTCACGAGTCGATCCAGCGGCAGGCCGTCTTCCTCCAGCATCAGGCGCAGACAGGCCATGACGTGCGACATGAGGAGAGCGGCGCCCATCCCCTTGCCGCTGACATCGCCGACCGCGAGGAAGAGCCCGCTCGGCGTGAGCGCCACTTCGTAGAGATCACCGGCGCACTCATAGCAGGGGCGTTGAACGGCGTGGAGCGACCACCGTTCGACGGTCGGCAGATGTCGCGGCAAGAGCGACTGCTGGATCCGCGCGGCGCGCTCGATCTCGTGCCGCATCCGTTCGCCCTCTTGCTCCACCAGATAGAGGCGCGCATTGGTGATCTTCACCGCGAGCAGATTGGCCAAGACGGAGAAGGCGCGGAGCTGCTCGGCGTCGAAGCGCTGACGGATGTCGTTCGTGTCGGCGTAGATCAGCCCGATGACCCGCTCGTTGTCGAAGAGCGGCGCCACCATGGCCGAATGCAGCTCGAGCGCCATGATGCTCTCGTGCGCGACGAAGCGAGCGTCGGTCTGCGCGTCGTCGACCAGGAGGGCGGTGCGATCCTCGAGCACCGTGCGGAGCAGCGTGCGGCTCAAGAGCAGCTTGCTCTCGGTGGCCGATCCCGGCGGATGCGCCGCGCGCACGACCGGCAGCTTCATCTCGCCGTCCGAGCCGACTAGGTCCGAGGCATCGGTCGCGGCGCCGGCTTCGTCGAGCAAGAGGAGCAGCACGCGCCGCGCCGGCACGATGCGCGCGGCCAGTCCCAGCGCCAACGCGAAGGTCTCATCCAATGGACGGGGCGCCACCAAGAGTCCGCCCGCCTCGATCAGCACTCCGAGGAGACTCTGCGCCTGGGCGCTGCTGGCTGGCTCGGAGCGGATCTCCTCCCAGCTCAGCCGCGCGCTGGGGCGGACATCCTCTCCGGTGACGAGAGCGTCGTCGAGCGAGCGGAAGAAGGTTCCCTCGTCGGTGAGGGGATCGAGATCGGAGTGGACGCGAAGCGTCACGGCCCCGAAGCGGAGCGTATCGCGAGGCGTCAGGACGACGCGTTCGTCCGGGTCCAGGCGGCGTCCGTTGATGAAGGTGCCGTTGCGGCTGCCGACATCCCGCACGATGATCTGGTCCGCGGTGGCATGCAGTTCGGCGTGTGTTCTGCTGACCGACGGATCGGCCAGCGAGAGCCCGCTCTCGGGACTGCGCCCGACCGAGTGAACGCCCGGGGTCACCGTCAGCGAGACCGGAGTCCCCGAGACCTCGCCCTCCAGTCGCATCTCCACCTTGCTCACCAGATCCCGAGTTGCGCCTTGGCTTCTTCGGACGCGTGTTCCTTCGGATCCCAACGCGGCGTCCAGACCAGATGGATCTCGGCGTCGTCCACTTCGGGCAGCGTCATGGCCGCGGCCTTGGCCGCCGCCAGGATCTGGGGACCCATCGGACACATCGGGCTCGTCAGCGTGAGATCGACGTCGACCTTGCGGGTCTCCGCGTCGTACTTCGCGTCATAGACCAGCCCCAGGTCGACGATGCTGATCCCGATTTCGGGATCCTCGACCGGCCGGATCGCTTCCAAGATCTCATCGCGCGTCATGGCCGCTCCTCCGTAGTTGGACCGTCGGTTCCCGCAATGCCTGTCCGTGATTCACCGGCCGGACTGTGCGTGATCGAGCGCAGACTCTCTTCCAGCGTGGTCCACGCCAGCAACGCGCATTTCACGCGGACGGGATAGCGCGCGACCCCTGAGAGCGCGTCGAGGTCGCCCAAGTCCTGGCCGGGATCGAGCGGCGCCCCGTGCATCATGCGCTTGAACGCCGCCGTGACGCCACGCGCCTCCTCGATCGTCTTGCCCGGCAGCAACTCGGCCATCATCGAGCCGGACGCCACGCTGATCGAGCAGCCCTGCGATTCGACCGAGAGGTCCCGGATCCGTTTGCCGTCGAGCTCGAACGCGACGCGCACTTGGTCGCCGCAGGTCGGATTGAATCCATCCGTGCAGGCCGTCGGGGCGGCCAACGGATGGCGTCCGCGAGGCTTGCGGTAGTGGTCGAGCACGACCTCGCGGTAGAGGTCGTCGAGTTGCGGTAGGGCCCGGATGTCAGCCAAGGTATCTCCGCGCCTCTCGCAAGCCATCGACGAGCGCGTCGACATCGTCGCGCCCGTTGTAGAGGTAGAAGCTCGCACGCGCCGACGCGATCAGTCCGAAGCGACGGTGGAGCGGCTGCGCACAGTGATGCCCCGCGCGGATCGCGACGCCTCGCTGGTCGAGGATCGTGGCCAGATCGTGTGGATGGACCCGCTTGTCGGCGAACGAGAGACTGCCGACGCGACCGTCGGCCGGTCCCAAGATCCGCACTCCGCCCAACGCGCGGAGCTGTTCCATCGCGTAGTCGAGCACGTCCGCTTCATGCTTCGCGACCGTCGGGAGATCGAACGACTCCAGATAGTCGAGCGCCGCCGGAAGCGCGGCCACGCCAGCGATGTTCGGCGTCCCCGGCTCGAAGCGGGCGGGGATATCGGCCCAGGTCGCGCGGTCCAAGTAGACCTCGCGGATCATCTCTCCGCCGCCTTGATACGGCGTCATCTGCTCCAGCAGATCAGGACGCACCCAGAGCAGTCCGACGCCGGTCGGCCCGAGCATCTTGTGCGCGGAGAACGCCACCGCGTCGGCGCCGAGCGTCCGCAGGTCCAACATGCAGTGCGGCGCGCTCTGAGCGGCGTCGACCGCGATCTTCACGGCGCCCTTGGCCAGCTTCCGCACGGCGGCGGCGATCTCCGCGACGGGGTTCACCGTTCCCAGCACGTTCGAGACGTGTGCGAGCGAGACGATACGAGTGCGCGCGCTCACCACCTCGGGCAACGCCGTCAGATCGAGCCGGCCCTCGTCGGTCACCGGAATGTGCTTGATGACGGCGCCGGCGCGCTGCGCGGCCAAGAACCACGGCACGAGATTGCTGTGGTGTTCCATCTCCGTGAGCAGGATCTCGTCGCCGGCCTTCAGCTCGGCGCTCCAGCACGACGCCAGCAGATTGATCCCGGCGGTCGTCCCGCTATTGAACAGCACCCCGCGCGCATCGTCCGCGCCGATGAACCGCGCCACGCGCGCTCGCGCCGCCTCGTACGCCTCGGTCGCCTCGGCCGCCAACGTGTGGATGCTCCGGTGGACGTTGGCGTTCATCGTCTCGTAGTAGTGCGCCTCGGCCGCGATGACCGAGCGCGGCTTCTGCGCCGTCGCCACACTGTCCAGATAGACGAGGCGATGCCCGTTGATCGGCCGCTCGAGGATAGGAAAGTCGGCCCGCACCGATGCGAGGTCGAACTTACGGGCGGCGGGGGCCGGCGCCGTGGTCTCGACCGGTCGCTCAGTCCTCATCGATCTCGACCTCGACTTCGATTCGTCCGCCTTCGACGGTAGTGGGGAAGGTGGCGATCGGCGCCACCGCGGGCATCCGGGTGACGGCGCCGTTGCGCACGTCGAATCGGGCCCCGTGCCGCGGGCACTCGATCTCGAACCCGATCAGGCAGCCGTCGCCGAGCGGCCCGTCATCGTGCGTGCAGACATCGTCGATGGCGAAGACACGACCCTGCACGCGACAGAGCACGATCCGCGCCGAGCCGACTTCGAATGCTTTGGCGTGGCCTTCGACGATCTCGCTCTCGGCCGCGACGTCCAATTTCTGTCGGGTCATCGTGCGCCTCGACTTTCCCTCGCCTGCAGACGCCCCAGCCGACTCTCGAGCAGCGGTTCGAAGGAGACGCGGAGCGCGTCCGGCAGACGCCGCAGCGTGCCTTCGAAGTGGCCCGAGACGATCATGCGCACCGCCTCGGTCGGAGGGATGCCGCGACTGGTCAGATAGAAGAGCTGCATCAGATCGATCGGGCCGACGGTCGCGCCGTGCTTACACTGGACCTCTTGCGTGAGGATCTCCAGTTCGGGGATCGACTCCGCGCGCGCCGAGTCGGAGAGCAGCAGATTGCGGTTCTCCTGATACGCCTCAGAGAACGGCGCCGCTGATTCGATGCGGATCAGCCCGGTATAGGCCGACCGCGCGCGTCCCTCCAGCACCGTGCGGAAGTTCAGGTCGCTGCGGGTGCGAGGCGCCAGGTGATGGTGGACCGTGTGGTGGTCGAAGCGTTGGCGCCCGATCCCGCAGAGGAACGCGCTCAATTCGGTCTCCGCGCGCTCACCCGCGAGCAGCGTGCCCAGGTCGAGCTTGGTCGCGAGTCCTCCGAACGAGAGCAGGACCGGACGATAGGTCGACCCGCGTCCCACCGACGCGCGATGCGTCCAGTGGAGCTGCGTGCCGGCCCCCGCCTCTTGCACGAGCACATGCTGGACCTGGCAGTTCGCGCCGATCACCACTTCGCTCACGTGCAGATGCTGCAGCGCCGGCTTGCTCTGGATCGCCGCCGTCGGACCGCCGCGCACCGTTTCGACCAAGGTGACGACGGCGCCGTCCTCGATCTCGACCAAGCTGCGGGTCGAGCCGAACCGGCGCTCGTTCTCCAGACCGAACTCCAGGCGCAGAGGCAGTTCAACCGTGGCCCCGCGTCCCGCGCGGACATACCAGCCGTGCGTGAAGGTGGCGGCGGCGAGCGCCTCGACGCGTCCGAAGGTGGGGGGCACGAGCGACCCCAAGAGCGAGCGCACGCGCTCCGCATCTCCGAAGTGCTCGCCGTGCGACTCGTCACGCATCGCGTCGCAGAGCGACCGCGTCACCTTCGCGGTCGGTCCGAGCGGCGAGCCGGTCAGCGGGACATTCGGTCGAGGCGCCGCATCGAACCCGGCGAGCGGATCCGCAGCCGGTTCGTACTCCGCGGGATCGCTGTAGCGCCAGAGGTGCTCCGCGCGATGAGGGAGAGGCGTCGCGGCGTGGGTCTGCCAAGCGTTCACGCGCCATTCGCGCAGCCAATCCGGCTCACCCTGCGCCCTCGACCACCCCCCCAGCCGCGCTTCGCCCGCTCGAGACCCGACGCTCGGTTCGCTGTCGGCGACCGTACTCAACCGACGCTCCCTTCCATCTCCAGTTCGATCAGCCGATTCAACTCGACGGCGTACTCCATCGGCAGTTCCTTCGTGAAGGGCTCGATGAAGCCGTTGACGATGAGCAGGCGCGCCTGGTCTTCGGTCAGTCCCCGGCTCATCAGATAGAAGAGCTGCTCATCGCCGACCTTGCTGACCCGCGCCTCGTGCTCGACCTGCACCAACTCTTCGGCGATCTCCATCGTCGGGTAGGTGTCGGAGCGGGCTCGGTCGCCGATCAAGAGCGCATCGCACTGCACGCTGACCTTGCAGCCGGTCGCGCCGGGATGGACCTTGACCAGTCCGCGGTAGCTGGCGCGCCCGCCGCCCTTCGAGATCGACTTGCTCGTGATGGTCGACGTCGTGTTCGGCGCCGCATGGATCACCTTGGCGCCCGCGTCCTGGTGCTGGCCGTCCCCCGCGAACGCGACCGAGAGGATCTCGCCCCTGGCGCCTTCGCCCACGAGGTAGACGCAGGGGAACTTCATCGTGAGCTTCGAGCCGATGTTCCCATCGACCCACTCGACCGTCGCGTTCTTGTGCGCCACCGCCCGCTTGGTCACGAGATTGAAGATGTTGTTCGACCAGTTCTGGATCGTCGTGTATCGGATGTAGCTGCCTTCCATGGCGATCAGTTCCACCACGGCAGAATGGAGGGAATTGGTGGAGTAGATCGGCGCGGTACACCCTTCGATGTAGTGCACGCGCGAATCCTTGTCGGCGATGATGAGCGTCCGCTCGAACTGGCCCATGTTCTCCGCGTTGATGCGGAAGTAGGCCTGGAGCGGGATCTCGACCTTCACGCCCGGCGGCACATAGATGAACGACCCGCCTGACCAGACCGCGCTGTTCAGAGCCGAGAACTTGTTGTCCGCCGCCGGAATGATCGTCCCGAAATATTTCTGCACGATGTCCGGCCGCTCGCGCAGCGCCGTGTCCATGTCGAGGAAGACGACGCCGAGCTTCTCCAGGTCTTCCCGGATCGAGTGGTAGACCACCTCGGACTCGTACTGTGCCGAGACGCCGCCCAAGAACTTTTGCTCCGCCTCGGGGATGCCCAACCGGTCGAACGTCTTCTTGATGTAGTCGGGCACGTCGTCCCACGTCTTGCCCTGCAGCTCCATCGGCCGGATGTAGTAGTAGATGTCGTCGAAGTCGATCGAGTTCAAGATCTCCTGATCGCCCCACTTCGGCATCGGCTTGGCGAAGAAGATATCGAGCGCCTCATGCCTCAGCGCGCGCATCCAGTCCGGCTCCTTCTTCATGCGCGACATCATCTCGACGACCTCGTGCGAGATCCCCTTGGCGCCCTTGTGGAAGTACTGCTCCGGGTCGCTGAAGCCGTAGCGCGACGCGTAGTCGTCGCCGATCGAGACGTCGGCCTTCGGCCGCGCCTTCGGATCGGTCGTCCCAGGTTCGATGCGAGTCGCCATGTTAGTTTCCTTCCGTCGCGAAGACTTCGCGTTCGATCCAGTCGTAGCCGCGCGCTTCGAGTTCGTGCGCCAGTTCGGGGCCGCCGCTCTTGACGATCCGGCCATCCATGAAGACGTGCACCACCTCGGGCTTCACATAGTCGAGCAGTCGCTGGTAGTGCGTGACGAGCAGCACGCCGTTCTCAGGTCCGGCGATGCGATTGATCCCTTCGGAGACCGTGCGCAGCGCATCGATGTCGAGACCCGAGTCGGTCTCGTCGAGCAGCATCACCCCAGGCTTCAGCATCGCCATCTGCAGGATCTCGATCCGCTTCTTCTCGCCGCCCGAGAACCCGTCGTTGAGATAGCGACCGGCGAAGGAGGGATCGACATCGAGCGCCTTCATCGCCTCCAACAGTTCGTTGCGGAACTCGCGGATCGGCACGTCGCGCCCGAAGCGGGCGTTGACCGCGGTCCGCAGGAAGTTCGCCACCGAGACGCCCGGAATCGCCACCGGATACTGGAACGCGAGGAAGAGTCCGCGCTTTGCCTTCTCGTGCGCCGGCAGGTCGGTGATGTCCTCGCCCTTCATGAAGACGCGCCCCGCCGTGATCGTGTAGGCGGGGTGCCCCATCAGCGCGTTGGCCAACGTGCTCTTGCCCGAGCCGTTCGGCCCCATCAGCGCGGTCTTGCTCCCGGCGGCGATCTCGAGCGTCACGCCCTTCACCACCTGCTTGTCCTCGACGGTGACGTGGAGGTCTTGGACCGAGAAAAGGGCTTCGTTCTGCTTCATTCCAGATGTTTCCTCGTCGGTCATACTTGTTGGGTTTCCTGCTGCGGACGCGACGGTTGGGGATGCAGCGGAAGCAGCCTCAGTTTCTCCGCGCTCACATGCTCCGGGCGCAGCAAGTCGGTCAGCGTCACGTTGACCAGGATCTGCTCGACCACCGAGTCGACCGCGCCCCAGAGCGAGCGGATCGAACAGTCGAAACTGTGGACGCAGACGTCGTGGTTGCCGTTGAACTTGTCGCATCCGCTCGTCTGCCAGGTCGGGCCGCCCAACGCATGGATGACCCGCGAGACGGAGATGTTCTCGGGCGCCTCGGCCAGCCGATACCCGCCCGCTCGGCCGCGGACACTCTGCACCAGCCCGGCTTGCCGTAGGATGCCCAGCAGTTTGCCGACGTAGGCGACCGTCATCCCCTCCTTCTCGGCGATCTCCGCCAAGGTGAGGGAACCGTCCGCCCCGCTCCGGGCGAGCTGCAGAACACAGCGAAGTCCGTACTCATCGAGCGCACTGATCTTCATGGTTGGGCCCGTTCGAGGTTCAGGTTAGCGTGTCGGGGAGTCGCGGACGGCGAGCTGGGTCCCCGGAAGAGCCAGCGGCATCATCTAGGAATCCAGACTCTTTTGTAAAGTATTGATCGTCCGACTCTCGCCCGAAAGTTAGCCCTGTCCCCCGCCGATCCTGAGGGCGTCCCCAAGACAGTGTTGGACGGTAGCTCAATGGTGGAGCAGCTGACTGTTAATCAGCCGGTTGGAGGTTCGAGTCCTCCCCGTCCAGCCAGACTTCCTCTTCCCCCTCGACGTCCTCCACCGTGCTGGTGGGGGCACGAGCGACGACATTCGAGCCACCGAAATCCGGGTCGAAACCGGCAACGGAAGTGGTGCGGGTTGCTCGGCAATCTCGGATGACCGGGGTCTCAGGATCGTTGACGGGTTGCGAACCGCGCGCGGTGGCAACGCGAAGGCGCAGGCGAAAGTGGCGTACGTCGGAAGCGCTCAGAGATAGGCGTCGGCGAATGCGCGTGGCGTCAGGACCAGGACGCCTCCGAAGCCAGTCGCCCTGAGCAATGCACGATCGCCCGACACGAGAATCTTCGCGCGACCACCGATCGCACAGGCGAGAATCCGGCCCGGCACGCCCCCGAAGAACAAGCCGGACAGGACCACGTTCCTGTCGAGGACGACTCTCACTCCTCGCGCCGACGAGCCTTCTTCACGATCCTGCGGACATCGGACGACTTGACCCCTGCCCTCTTCGCCTGTCCGCGGACCTTGGCTACGAACTCCTGGAACTCGGCGACCGTCGGCTCCTCGATCCTCTCGAGGAGAACCGAATCTCCATCCGCCAGAACGACAAACCGCTCGCCGGCTCGGAGCTTCAATGCCTTCCGCACCTCCTCGGGGATCACCACCTGGCCCTTCGAAGACAATCTGGTCGTTGCGATCGACGCCATCGTTCCTCCGGTTGTTCTTGCTGGTAAGACGATAACACTGGTTCGCTACAGCCGAGAACGCGTCGTGGGCGAGGCAGCGGTCTGGCGCCCAGTGTCATCTTGGCGCAGCAGTCCGCTCACCTCACCAGAGACGCTCTCGGCCGTAGTCCTCGAAGATACGGTCCGCCGATAGCACCGGCAGCGACTCCGCTTGCGCCTGCGCGATGAGCAGGCGATCGAAGGGATCGTGGTGGTGAGCGGGCAGTTCGGCGACCGCGAGCACGTGAGCGTGCGTGACGTCGAGCGAGAGGAGCGACTGCTCCTGCATCACGCGCGGAATCAGGACTCGGGGGGGCGCCGGCAACTCCAGGCGTCCCAGGCCGACCTTGATCGCGAGTTCCCACGACGAAGCGGCGCTCCAGAGAAGCTCGTTCGCAGGATTTTCGAACGCCTCACGGCAACGGCGGGAGAGCCGGTGCGATTCCGAGAGCCACCACAAGAGCACATGAGTGTCGACCAGCGCCCTCAATCGGTGGGGCCTGCGAACGCGTCGAGAAGATCGTCGGGCAACTCCTCATCGAAGCCCTGGTGAACCACGATCTTTCCCGCGTAGGCATCCGGAAGTCGAGGTGTCGGCGCAGCGGACATGGGGACCAGACGTGCAATCGGCTTGCCCGCCTTCGCGATCACCACTTCCTCACCCGCTTCGACGCGCGCCAGGATTCGCGACAGGTAGGTCTTTGCTTCGTGGGTGTTGAAGACGACCAATTGCTTGGCTCCCTGATTGTCCACCTGGACCGCAGCCGTAGCCGAGAACAAGGTCTTCCAGGCGCTGGCCGACCCCAGCCGGCGGTCTCGCAGCATCTCGCCGCTTTGAGGGCTGCGGGTCTGGTGAACGGACGGCGCGTGGGGCGCCGTGTCTTCTACCGCGTCGAGCCACGCGGGATGGAGCCGCTGATCGACTGGATCGCACGCTACCGCGAGTTCTGGACGGAGCGCGTCGATCGCCTCGAGAAACGGTTGGAGACAATGGACGAATGAACCTCAGCGACAAGACGGCGCCATCGCAGACCGATTCCATTTCGTTCGAGTTCGATCCGGAGCATCCGCCGGGCGGGAACCTGGTCGATCTGCTCGCGAAGATCGCATGATCCAGAGGCGGCGGCGTAGCCGCGCGGCCCGTCGGCCCTGTTGTCGCCGCCGACGAGCACGAGTAGGCTGTGTGGCTGATTGTGTAGAGATTTATCGGGAGGAACGATGGCGACCAATCTCGCACTCGACGATGCTCTCGTCGAAGAAGCCAAGAAGCTCGGCAAGCACAAGACGAAGCGCGAGGCTGTCAACGAGGCCCTCGCGGAGTACGTAGCCAGGCGGAAGCGGCGGCGCGTGGTCGAGTTGTTCGGAAAGGTCGAGTGGGACCCCGACTATGACTACAAAGCCGAACGGAAGCGTCGGGGTTGAGGTTCCTTGTCGACACCTCGGTCTGGTCTCTCGCCCTGCGGAAGAAGGGACCGGAAGCCCATCCCGCGGTCGAGCGACTCGCTCACTTGCTGCGGGATGGAGAGGACCTGGTGCTCACGGGGTCGATTCTGCAGGAGATCCTTCAGGCGTTCCGCGCCGAGTCGACTTTCCTGAAGTTGGTCCGGCACTTTGACGCCTTCGCGCTCTTGCCGCTCGAACGTGCGGATCACGTGGCGGCGGCGCGCCTCCATCGAACTTGCGCTCGGAATGGGATCGCTGCTTCGACGGTTGATTGTCAGATCGCGGCGGCCGCGCTGCGTCACCGATGCGCACTGCTCACTGCGGATCGGGACTTCGAGCGAATCGCACGTCACTGCGATCTCGTGCTCGCCTAGCCGCGCTCGCGATCTCCAGCACGTTGCAAAACGTGTTCGCCACTCAGACCGCCCCACCCCCTGACGTAGTTACCATTCATCATCCAGACTGGTCGTGGCGTCGAAGCCGGTGACCTCGACGAGTTCGCCGAGTCGCGGAAAGCGGGGGTCGTTGCTGCGGAGCGAGACCTCGTCGTGAGGATAGTCATCGCGTGGTACGTCGATGGCGCGCCCGCGCAGCCCGAACTCGACGCCGAAGTACATGTGTTCGCTTTCGTCGACATCGAGAAGGCCGAGCTGGCCGTCATCTGAATCGTCGACGATGCTCCACTGATCGTGGGCCCAGCCGCGATACTCGTTGTCGAATCCCCAGAATCCGAAGCTCTTGCCGTTGAGCTCGACCAGCTCGGCGAACGACATGCCGATGTAGACGCCGCGCTTGCCGCGCCAGCGTGAACCGCGGTCGCGGACGGAGATGCGGGCCAGTCCCTCGAGGGCCTCCGCGTCGTGGAAGCTGACATGAGCCCGGCGCGTCGGGTCGTCGGGGAACAGCACCACGCTCGATCCAGAGCCGCCGTCTCCGATCGACTGGCTGACAATCTGCACGTTGGCGCGCCCGAAACGCGCCTGCAGGTCGGCCACCGTGGTCTGTTCAGCAAACGTTCCCGGCAGGAGGAAGTTCGGGTCCACAGAGGAGGAGCCGGCGGTTTGCGGACGCCCGGTCTGGCATCCACCCAGCAGGACGAGGCCGATCATCAAGACGAAACGGATCATGTTCGGTTCTCCTGTGAATGACGACTCACCGCGGCTCGCTCGGCCGCGGCTAGGACCGCAACAGGACGATCTTCCGTGTCACGACGACCGGTTGCGCCCCGGTCCCGGGTGAACGGTGTGCGGAGAATGGTACGCGTCCGGCGCCGACGGGCGCCTCCGCATACTTCGTCTGGCCGAATCCGCTTCGGTCACGCAAGCTGGCCCGATGAAGGTCCTCATCGTCGCCAATCCCGGATCGACCCGTTTCCCACCGGACGAGTTGAGACGAGTTGTCGAAGAGACGCTGGGGCCGCACGACACGCCGTTCGAGATCATCGATACGCCGAAGGAAGGAGAAGAGCCGCTTCTCTCGAAGGCGATCGAGCGGGCGCTGGCGGATGGGTGCACGCGGGTGATCGCGGCGGGAGGCGACGGCACCGTGACCACGGTGGCCGAGGCGTTCGTCCTCGCGGGCGGGAACGAGCAGGGACTCGCGCTCGGGATCCTGCCGGCCGGCACTGCCAACGTGTTGGCGCACGAGTTGGGTATCCCGCAGGACCTCGCGGGCGCCGTCAAGCTGATCGAAGGGACGCGGACGCTCGAGCTGGACGCGATCGAGATCGACGGCCGGCACTACCTGACGCAGGTCGGCATCGGCCCCGACGCGCTCATGATCCGCGAGACTTCCCGGGGAGGAGGGAAGAAGCACGGACGGCTCTCGTACTTCACCGCGCTCGTTCGGCAATCCCTCAAGCACCGAGCCAGGCGATTCACGATCGAGCTGGACGGGAAGACGTTCAAGCCTCGCGCCTGGCAGATCCTCATCGCCAACATCGGTGTGTTCGCGGTGCCGCCGTTCAGTTGGGGTGAGGGGATCGATCCGACCGACGGCAAACTCGACCTCTGCATCTACAACGTTCGCTCGCCGCGCGACTACGCCGTGTTGCTCTGGCGGATCGTCACGGCGCGACATCGGCGGGACGCCAGCACGCAGTTTCATTCCGTGCGCGAGTCTGTCCGGATCGAATCGGATCGACCGTTGCTCGTGCAGGGGGACGGCGAGCTGATCGGGAAGACACCGATCGAAGCGCGAGTGGCGCGCCAGTGGTTGCGCGTCATCGTCCCCGACGCCGAGGACAAGCCGGTTGTGAGCGAGCCGGCGGCCGATGCGCCTGCGGACGCGCCGGCTCCGTCTGCGCCGTCTGCGCCGGCCGGCGACATCGAAGCGGTCGCGCAGGATGTCGGCGCGATGATGGCGGAGCACTCGCGGACTTGGCCGCTACAGGGCCTCCTCCGGCACCCGGTCACTGCGTTCGGAGCGGTGGATGCAGCGATCTACCTCTGGATCAACTCCTGGCCGCTCGGGCCGATCTCCGATCGTCTCTTCACTTGGATCTCGCGACTCATGCACTACGGGGAGGGCTGGGTCATCGTCGTGGCGATCGCCATCGCCAACGACCCGCCGTCCGGACTCGAAGCGCTCGCCGAAGCGCTCCCTGTCCTGGGGATGACCACGCTCGTGGTCAACTTCCCGATGAAGGCGATCTTCCGCCGAAAGCGTCCGTTCCACTCCTACGTCAAGGCGCGCGTGGTGGGGCCGAGACCGCTCGACTACTCGTTTCCTTCAGGCCACACCGCCGCGGGATTCGCGGGCGCGGTCCTGTTCACGAACTACTTTCCGGCGGGCGCGCCGCTCTTCTATGCCGTGGCGTTCCTCGTCGGTATCTCTCGCATCTACCTCGGCGTGCACTATCCCAGCGACGTCTTGATCGGCGCCCTCTCCGGCGCCTTCCTAGCGCTCGGCTTCTCGTGGTTGGTGCGACTGGTCGTGCCTGGGCTGGGATGACCGAGTTCGACCCGGTCGACCGATCACGCCGTCTCGCGACTCGGCGCGCCAGGCGCCTCGGCCAGGATCTCGAAGAGGACGTGAGGTACGATCGGCTTGACCAGGTGGATGTCGAAGCCCGCTTCCAGCGTTCGACGGCGGTCATCCGCCTGCCCCCAACCGGTCAGAGCAACCAAGGTCACCCGCCGACCCCACGGCGTCGCGCGAATCCGCGTCGCCACGCCATAGCCGGTCACGCCGGGCATGCCGATGTCGAGGAAGACGACCTCCGGGCGGAAGAGTTCGGCCAGCGCGAGCGCTTCTTCACCGCCATAGGCCGTGCGCACTTCGCACCGCACATATCCCAAGAGGAGGGAGTCTCCTCTCGGTGATTGTGCGCAGCGTCTCCGGTCTCGGTGAAGAGTGCTGACCACGGGGTGAGACACTCTCGCGGCGAGTAATTCTGCCACCTGAGGCCGCGTGCGGCCAGCGTCCAGAGAGAAAGTTCGGGTCGGTCAGACCCCGCTCCGCCCCCGTTGTCCGGCCGGGGCGGGCGTGCGACACTGCCGCGCCGCGGAAATGAGCGCGAGATGAGCACGAGGCGGACGACGGAGTGAGTGACGGAATGAACGCCGGCGTGGACGAAGCAGGGACGCCCGGCCAGTCGCGCGAAGTCCGCCCGATTCCGACCCTGATCGGACTCGGCGCGGCGGCGCTCTTGCTGATCCTGCCGCTGGGCCTCTCGGCGCATGAGTCGCGCGCCGCGGCGGTCGCCACGCTGATGGCGGCCTGGTGGCTGTCCGAAGCGGTTCCGCTACCGGTCACCGCGCTCTTGCCGCTCGCGCTCTTTCCCGTGCTCGGAGTGCGCACGGCGAAGGAGATGGCGACCGCGTTCGCCGATCCCGCGATCTTCCTCTTCCTCGGCGGTTTTCTCCTGGCGCTCGCCATGGAGCAGCAGGGATTGGCGCGACGGGTCGCGTTCAGAATCGCGGGATCTCGAGTCGGCGCGCGACCGGCGCTCTTGGTCGGCGCGTTGGCGGCGGCGACCTTCTTCCTCTCGGCCTGGATCAACAACACGGCGACGACGATGATCCTGCTGCCGGTGGCGATGGCGGCGTCGGTGCGCAGCGACACCGGGACCGCGAAGGCGCTGATCCTCGCGACGGCCTTCTTCTCTTCGATCGGTGGAATCGTCACGCCGATCGGAACGGCGCCCAACGTCCTCTTCTTCGGCACCGCCGCGCGATTGGAGCTGACCCCGCCGATCGGGTTCCTCACTTGGGTCGCGATCACGCTGCCGGTCGCGCTGGTGGTCGCGGTTGCCGGTTGGCTGATTCTCGTCGCGCAGTTCCGCGTCCCGTGGCGGAAGACCGACCCGACGCTGGTGGCCGAGGCGCGCGCGCAGCATGGTGAGTTGGGGCGACTCACGCCGGGCGAGGCGCGCATCGCTGTCTTGTTCACCTCGGCCGCTCTGCTCTGGATTTCGCGAGAGAACGTGACGATCGGCTCATTCCACTGGATCGGATGGAGCGAACGTCTCGGACTCGGCGCTCATGTCACCGACGCGACCGTCGCGATGGTGATCGGGCTCCTGGTCATGCTCGTCTCCGATGGACGCGGCCGCTCGTTGTTGCCTTGGCGTGACGCCGAGCGAAATCTCCCCTGGGGCATGCTCCTCTTGCTCGGCGGCGGATTCATGCTGGCCGACGGTCTGCAAGCTTCCGGCTTGGCGGCGCGCATCGGACACGCGGTGGCCGCCTTGGGTGGGGCGCCCGACGCGATCGTCGCGCTCGGCGTCGCCGGCAGCATGACCTTCCTCTCCGAGCTGACGTCCAACACGGCGCAAGCAGGGCTGGTCCTGCCGCTCATGGCCGCCAGCGCGGAGGCGATCGGAGCGCATCCCTATACGCTCATGATCCCCGCCGTCCTCGCCTGTTCGCTCGCGTTCATGATGCCGGCCGGGACACCGCCCAACGCCATCGCCTTCGCCACCGGCCGCGTCCGCCTCCCCGAAATGGCGCGCGCCGGCCTCTGGTTCAACCTCGTGGCGATCGTGGTGAACGGCCTGCTCACGCCGATCTTGCTGCGGATCTTCCTCTGACGCGCAACTCCAGGCGGGTTCCTCCCGATGAAAGGGAGTAGCGACTCGAAGCGTTCAGCGACAGGAGGACGGGGCGCCTCACCTGGAGCGCCTCGACTTGTCACATCCGCAGCAGCCGGAACGCATGCGACCACTTGTTCTCGCGGATTCCGGGGATGCACCAGAGTTGGGCCAAGGGCTCGATGGCGCGGGCGGCTTTGGCGGTGCCCATGTCGGCGGCTTCCCAGCCGACCTGCTCGATCAGGTGGGCGACCTCGATCTTTGCGCCGGGGTCGTTGCCGCAGTAGAACATGGTCGGTTTGCCGTCGGGGAACTGCGGATCGATCATGAATTCGCTGCCGACGAGGCTGAAGCACTTCACGAAGCGCGCCTCGGGAAAGCTCGTCTGGAGCGTTTCCATCAACGAGCTGTTGGGGCCGGTGAAGAAGCGGAGCACCCCATCCTCGGGGGGCTCGTCGGCGATCGGGTTGGTTGTGTCGAGGATCGGCTTGCCGGCCAGGTTCTTCCGCCCGCACCCCTCGAGCACCTCTGCGGCGACGGCGCCTTTGACCGCGAGCACGAGCGTGTCGGCCCACTCCGCGACTTCGCCGAACGTGCCGGCCTCGATGCCGTTCTCGGCGGCGAAGGCGGCCATCTTCTCTCGCGTGCGGCTTCCGATGCGGACCTGGTAGCCGTGCTTCTTCAGTCCCTTGGCCAGAGCCTGGCCCACGTCACCTGTACCGAGCACGCCGATGCGCGACATGGCTGGAGTCTCCTTCGAGTTCGATCGGTCTCACGTTGCTTCCCGTCCCCGCCCGGAGATGAAAAAGGTAGGCTGCGGTTTCTAGAAAACTGGTCGCAACAAGGTAGGGGAGTGGAATGGCATTGCGAAGTCACGGCGTCGCCAGCGCGTTCGGCGCCGTTTTGTTCGGTTCGCTGGCGATCGGTGCGGCGGGCCCCGTTCGCGCTGCCGAGTGGACGGGCGACCCGGAACATCACGCCACGCTGCGGGAAGTCATCAGCTCGGCGCATCACCCGTGGCTCCACTGGCCGGAGTTTCCCTGGTACCGGGACGAGATGGTCGGGCTCTACGGCGAGAACGCCGATTCGCTGGTCTGGATGCGCGGAGGCAAACCGATTCCGCAGGCCGCGGTCGTAATCGCCGAGCTGGGTCGCGCGGGGGAGCGAGGGCTCGAGCCTGTCGACTATGACGTCGAGCTGTTGGAGAGGAACAACACGGCGTTGGAGAAGGGCGTCGAACTCACGCCGCGCGAGGTCGCGCTGCATGATCTGGCGCTGAGTCTCCTCTACATGCGGCACGTTTCCGATCTGCACATCGGACGGGTCAATCCGAGGAATCTCGGCATCGGGATCGATGTCGAAGCGAAGAAGTATCACGTGCCGACGCTGGTGCGGCGGGCGATTGCGGAGAACCGGATGGCGGAGGTGGTGGCGGAGGCGGAGCCGCCGTTGGTGCAGTACCGAGAGATGAAGCGGCTGCTCGAAGCCTACCGGTCTCTCGCGGCGGGAGAACGGTTCGACCCGCTGCCGCGGGTGAAGAAGTTGGAGCCGGGGCAGAGCTACTCGGGCGTGGACGCTCTGAGGCAACGATTGGTGTTTCTCGGGGATCTGGCGCGGGAAGATAGCGCGGCCGTTGGGGCGGCCGCACGTTATGACTCCACCCTCGTCGCCGCCGTGAAGCGATTCCAGGGTCGACATGGTCTGAATGCGGATGGCGTGATCGGGAAGGGGACGCTGGCGGCGTTGGACGTTCCGCTCCAACGGCGGGTGACCCAGCTTCAACTTGCGTTGGAGCGCCTACGGTGGCTGCCCGATCTGAGTGCGCGCGACTTCATCGTGGTGAATGTTCCGGGCTTCGAGTTGTACGCCTTCGACGCCGCGAACACCGGCGCGCCCGAGCTGCGCATGCCGGTCATCGTCGGCAAGTCGCTCGACACGCAGACGCCGGTCTTCCAGGAAGAGATGCGCTACATCATTTTCCGGCCGTACTGGAACGTTCCTTCGAGCATCACGAAAGACGAGTTGATCCCGAAGCTGCGGAAGGATCCGTCGTATCTCCAGACCGAGGACATGGAGATCGTGGGTGGATTCGCCGACGAGACGCCCGCGCTGCAGGTGAACGAGGAGACGCTCGATCGATTGGCCCGCGGCGCTCTCCGCATCCGACAGCGACCGGGTCCGAAGAACGCGCTCGGTCTGATCAAGTTCATCTTCCCGAACAACAACAACGTCTACCTGCACAGCACGCCGAGTCCGTCGCTCTTCGCGCGTCAACGCCGTGACTTCAGCCACGGCTGCATCCGCGTGGAGGATCCGGTCGCGTTGGCGCATTGGGTGCTGCGCGACAAACCGGAGTGGACGCATGAGACGATCGCTACGGCGATGGGGGCGGAAGAGTCATCGAGGGTGAATCTGAGCGAGCCGCTGCTCGTGTTGATCTTCTACACGACGGCGATCGTCAATCCGGATGGGACGGCGTCGTTCTACGAGGATGTGTACGGGCACGACGCTCGACTGGAAGCGGCGTTGTTGAGGGGGGAACCGTTCGAGCCATGAGGAAGGCGCCTGCCGGCGCCTCGTTTCACCACTGCCGGACGCGGCCGGTGTCGACGTGGACGAAGTCCGACTTGCGATAGTAGCCGACACCGCCCTTGCCCAGGCGGATCGCCGTGTCGCGCAGCACCGTGCTCGAAACATCGGCCAGGCGGATGTCGATGGCGCGGCCTTCCATGTGCAGGCTCTTCTCCGCGACCGCCGAGCTCTTGCTCCGGAGCGCGGCGTTGGTCTTCGGACAGCGGTAGCAGGAGATGACCTGGAACGGTTCGCGCGTTCCCGTCTCGCGCGCGATTTCGTGCAGCAGGTCGAAGAGCGCAGGATCGATCCGCGTCGCTTCGCCGGTGCGGAAATCACTGAGGAACCCGTCGAGTCGGCTCAGCGATGTCTCCACGTAAGTCCCGTCGCGCCAGTAGCAGATGTCGATCTCGGCGTCGGTGTGCGTGTGGAAGAAGGAGAGAGAACGGGTCTCGGCGGCGGTGGGACTCGTGGAGCTCGCGGGACTCGCAGCGGTCGCTCCGCCGAAGGCGCTGACACTGAGTTGGGCGGGAAGGCGAATCCAGGCGGACGCGGACGAACCAACGAAAACGGAGAGAGAGAGGGAGAGAGAGAAGGAGAGGCAGAGCGCGAAAACCGCGCGGTTGCGAATCGTCATCAATGGGCTCCTCAGATGGGCGGTCGATTTCCGCGGCCGTATCCGACCAGTTCGACGTATCCGTGTCCTACGTTTCGTCCCTGCAAGTCGAGAACCCGCACCGCGCCTTCCCAATAGAAGAGTCCGCCGGCCAGTCGTCCCACGTTCTCCTGATCGGCCATTTCGGGCTCGACGATCAGTCGGAGTTCCTCTTTCGGGTCCTGATTGCGAACCGTGATCTCCCAGCGAGCCGGGTAGTCGGCCTCGGTGCGCGGACTCTTCCACCGGCGGGTGCTCCGCAGCGACCAATCACCATCCGTCAGATAACGTACGGCGGCGGTAGGGTCGGTCTGGATGAGCGTGCCGCGCGCCCCGTCGGTCGTATCGTCGGCGCGGCGCAGAAGATACAACATCACGTCGCGACCGTCGTCCAATTGCAGGCTGAACCAATCCCAGCCCACTTGGCCGGAATCGAGATGACTCGAACCGAACTCCTTGTCCATCCAAGAGAGCCCTGTGACGGCCAGTTTCCGACCGTCGAGTTCGAGTGAGCCGCGGGTGTCGAGCCGGGTAAAGCTGTAGTACTGGCTCGCGGCGTCGGCGAGAGGGTCGCTGCTCTTGCGGCTGTAGCCGTTCGGCCCCTGGAAGACGAGCGGGCGCGCCGCGTCGGTGGTGAGATCGAACGCCATCCGCTTGGCGTCGTCGCGCATGGAGAGATCGAAGCCGTTTCCGTTCCACCGCACGCTCCAGCGCGCATCGGTGCCCGCCGGGGCCAGCGACCAGGCGAGGCGCGGATCGGGTGCGACCGGGAACCCACCGAGAAACGGCGTGACGCGGTAGAGCACCTCGGAGAAACGGTGCTCGTCGCCTTCGAGATCGCCGATCGAGGCGTGGCCCATGATCAGCTCGTCGCTGGACCAATCCGAGCCGCGCGCGGCGGTCGTGTCTCGGTCTTGGCGCGGAACGAGCCCCACGCGAAAGAAGGTGAATTGGTAGCCGAAGCGCCGGCCTTCGGGCGTCGCGAGTTGGCCGGTGAAGTACCACCACTCGGTCCGGTAGCCGTGGTGGGCGCGGTGGTCCTCGGGAAACGACCAGACGTAGTCGGGACGGGCGAGTTTCCAGCCCTCCGGGGATGTCGTCGCGGCGCTGCTCTCCAGCAGAGGGAGGAGCACGCAGAGCGCGAGCGGTGCGAACAGCGCACGCCGCGCGCCGGTCACACGTCCTCCCGACTCAGTTCGCCGGCGGGGACGTTGCTGGCGCGAAACGCCGGGTAGAGGCTCGCGAGCAGGGCCGCCGCCAGAATCGTGGCGCCTTGCAGTAGGAGCGCGCCGCCGGGCCAGGCGGGACGGATCGTCCATCCGAAGTACGCCAGGTTGATGCCATAGATAAGGAGAGCGGCGAGCGCCACGCCGCCGACGCCGCCCAAGAGGAGCCCGAAGAGCCCGATCCCGAGCCCCTCCCCGACGAAGGTCAGAAAAATCTGCGAGCGCAGGGCGCCGAGCGAGCGGTAGAGCGCCAGTTCCGCGATCCGCTCGCGCGCGAGGACCAGGAGGGTGAGGGCGATGCCGGTCGCAGCGATGAGCAGCGCCATTCCCTGCAAGATCCGCGTGATGGCGAAGGTCTGATCGAAGATGGCGAAGACCTCCTGGCGCAGGAGCCGGTTGCTGCGGATCTCGAGCGGGGCCGGAGCGAGCGAGGCGCGGAGGGCGTCGACGAAGCGTTCCACGTCGACGCCGGGCGTCAGGTAGAGCGCCAGATTGTTGATCGGGCCCGGACCGAAACGCTCTTCGAGGAAGCGAAGGTCCATGCCGGCGGCGCCTTCTTCCGAGCTGTAGTCGTACGAGACTCCCGCGATCGGCATCGCGATGAGGCCTTTCGTCGAGTGCACCTTCAGGGTGTCGCCCACCCAGAGCCCCGCTTTGCGAGCCAGCGGCTCGGTCACGATCACCGCGCCGTCGTTCTCCACTCGTCGCAGCGCTTCCTCGGGGTCACCGGCCAGGAGCGGGAAGCGCTGCTCGCCCCCCTCGATGCCGATACGAACTCCGGCTACTCGGATCCGACGTCCGTCCTGGGTCTGCGCGAAGAACTGTCGCAGGACATCGACCGCGCGCACCTCGGGCATCCGCTCGCACCGCTCGACGAGCGAAGAATCGATGGTGGCCTCGCGGCCCGCGCGGGCCCAAGACGAGGTCGTGATGTAGACGTCGGCCTGGAGCGTGACGTCGACCCAGGTGGAGACGGTCTCGCGAAAGCTGCCGACCAAGAGCGTGATCGCGACCAACATGCTGACCGCCACGCCGAGAGCGGCGATGGCGAAGGAGGTCGTCTGGAGCCGCGCCTCGAGCGAGCGCAGGCTGTAACGAAGGCCGAAGCCGCGCGGAGAGATGCGGCGGCAGACCGTCTGCACGAAGGCCGGTGTGCAGAGTGCGAGCGAGATCAACACGAAGAGGCCGAGCGCGAAGCCGGACGGTTTCCATCGGGATCCGCCCGCCAGATAGATCAGCGCGCCGAGCGTGAGGAGCGAGAGGCCGACGGCGGCGGCGCGCGGCGCGAGGGAGGAGATCTTCTCGCGCAAGGTGAACGCGACGAGCAGGCCGCGAACGTCGCGGCGTCCCAAGTCGAGAGCGGGGAGGATCGCGCCGAGCAGCGCCCCGCCGATCCCGATGGCGGCGGCGGAGAGATAGAGGGAGAGCGGCAGCTCCAAGCGTTCGATCTCGTCCAGCAGGTAGAGATTCGAGAGCGTCGCGCTCACGATGTCGACATTGGCCTGGGCGGCGAAGTACCCGAGCGGAATGCCCAGCGCGACGCCCAAGGCGCCGAGGAGCGTCACCTCCCCGAGGATCAGTCCGAGGACCTGACCCCGCGTCGCGCCGAGTGCGCGGAGCAGACCGAACTCTCCGCGGCGGCGCACGAGCGAGGCCTGCGTGCTCGTATAGATGAGGAAGAGTCCGACGACGAGACTGATGAGGCTGAGCGCCGTCAGATTCAGACGGAAGGCCGAGAGGAGACCCGCCGCCTGCGACTCCCGCTGCTGCGGCGTGAGCGCCTGGACCTGCGGTCCGAGGCGCGTCTCGAGCCGCCGCGTCAGTTCGCCGATGTCCTGTCCGTCGCTCACGCGCACGTCGATCTGGTGGATCTCGCCGCGGCGGCCCAGGAGCGCCTGCGCCTGCGCGATGTCCATGAGCGCGATCTTGCGGCTCGCCGTCGGCGCGTACCGCTGGAAGTCGACCATCGCCCCCACCTGGAGCGTCGCGCGTCGCGAGCCGCTCGAGACCACGAAGCTGTCTCCTACCGCCCAGCCGCGTTCCTGCGCGAACGCGGGCGAGAGTGCGACCCAACCGGGAGTCGAGAGCGCCGCGGCGATGGCGCTGGGTCCACGATTCGCCGCGGTCTCCTCGGCCGCGCCCTCGATCGGAAAGCGCGTCGGCGCGAAGAAGTCGACACCGACGATCTCCAAGAAGATGGCGCCAGCGAGGCCACGCTGGGAGTTGGCGCGCGCGGGACCGTCCTCCAGCGCGACGTCGATGCGATAGAGCGGCCAGGCGCCGGCGACACCGGGCGTGCCGAGCACACGCGCGAAGATCGAATCCGGGAGCGTGGGGGTGCGACCGACGAGACTGAAGTCGGCCTCGCCGCTCACCGCCTGCACGCCGCCGCGGAACGCGGAGAGCGCATTGAGATTCAGGATCTGGATGCAGAGCACCGAGGCGACGCCGAGGGCGACGCCGGCGACGGTCAGCAGATAGAGGCTGCGCGAGCGACGGATGTGACTGGCGAGCGTGGCGAGGAAGTAGCGGTTCACGGCGTACGCTCCAGCGCGCCATGTACGACCCGCCACACCTCATCCGCCTTCGCCGCCAGCTCCGCGCTGTGCGTCACGTAGACGAGCGCGCTCCCCTCTTCCTCGGTCAAGCGAACGAGCAGATCCATGACGGCGCGGCTCGTCTCGTCGTCCAGATTTCCGGTCGGCTCATCCGCCAACAGGAGTTTCGGGCGGCGCAAGAGCGCGCGACAGATCGCGATCCGCTGCATCTCGCCGCCGCTCAGCTTCTGGACCGAATCGCGCGCGCGCGATTCGAGGCCGACGCGCGTGAGCAGTTCGACGACTCGCGGTTCCCAGGAGGAGGGGCGCTCGCCCGCGATCATCGCGGGGAGCGCCACGTTGTCGCGCACATCGAGATGGGGAAGCAGATGGAAGAACTGGAAGATGAGCCCGACCGTGCCGCGACGCTCGAGCGTCCGCTCGCGATCCGAGAGGTTCGCCAGGTCCCGTCCCGCCAACCAGACCGAGCCGGCGGTGGGGAGATCGATGCCCGCGGCGAGATGCAGCAGCGTCGACTTCCCGCTGCCGCTGCGCCCCACGATCGCGATGCGGCGGCCCGGCTCGATGTCGATGGAGACGTCGCTGAGTACGCGCCTGGGCTCGCCGCCTTCCCGGGGGTAACTCTTGTCGACGTTGCGCAGCGAAAGGATGGGCGCGGGCATGAAGCGGGAGAATACCTTGGAATGACGATCGACTCGATGAAACCTCGGGCCCCCGAGCGGCGTCGAACGCAGTCACTGGCCCGCCGGGGCAGGGTGTATGTTCGACGCTGGCGAGCGAGCCCACGCGGAGGAGGAGAGACATCTTGGCCAAGTTCATGCAGCCCGAGGAAGACAAGGTCCGACAGATCCCGGAGGAGCTCCCGATCCTCCCGCTTCGCAACACACTCGCCTACCCCTACATGGTCCTGCCGCTGGCGGTCGGGATCCCGCGATCGGTCAAGTTGATCGAAGACGCGTTGCAGGCCGACAAGTTGATCGGGCTGGTCGGCATGGCCGACGGCAGCATCGAGGAGCCGACGACCGATCAGGTCTGGAAGACCGGCACCGTCGCGCGCATTCACCGCGTCGTGCGCACGCCGGATGAGAGCATCCAGGTGATCGTGCAGGGGATCGAACGATTCCGCGTGGTCGAGTGGTTGGAGCCGGCGCCCTATCTCCGCGCGAAGATCGCGATCGCGCCCGACATCATCGAGGCCGATCTCGAGCTCGACGCGCTGGAGCGGAGCCTGCGCGCGCTGACGCGTGAAGTCGTTGCACTCTCGCCGAATCTTCCCGATGAGGTGAACCGCTTCCTCGCTCAGGTCGACCAGGTGCGGCACCTGGTCTATCTGGTGGCGGCCAATGCGCGCCTCAAGAAGGAAGAGGGGCAGGCCGTGCTCGAGGCCGACAACCTGAAGGAAAAAATTCGCCTGCTCATGCGTCACCTCACACGGGAAAAAGAGGTGCTCAGTCTCGAGCAGAAGATCCAGTCGGATGCGCACGAGGAGATGGACAAGGCGCAGCGCGAGTACTACCTGCGCCAGCAGCTCCGCGCGATCCGCAAGGAACTGGGAGAAGACGAGGAAGGCGACGCGGTGGTCGAGGACTATCGCGAGAAGATCGAGGCGGCCAACCTGCCCGAGGAAGCGAAGCGCGAGGCGAACCGCGAACTGCGACGGCTGCAGGCCATGCCGGCGCAGTCGGCCGAGCATTCCGTCATCCGCACCTATCTCGACTGGTTGATCGATCTTCCGTGGATGAAGCGGAGCGACGACGATCTCGATGTCCAGAAGGCGCGGCGGATCCTCGACGAGGACCACTACGACCTCCAGAACGTGAAGGACCGGATCATCGAGTTCCTCGCGGTGAACAAGCTGGTCGCCGAGCGCGGGCGTGTGGCTGCGGGTCTTGCGGAAAGTCTCGAGGAGACGCCGGCCGAGTCGCGAGCAGGGGTAGGACCGGTCTCGGATGCGCCGATCGGAGACGTGCCGCCGATCGACGCGCCGATCGACGCGCCGACCGACGCGCCAATCGAGCCGCCGACCGAGACGCCGCCGAGCGAAGACGAGCCGGCGGCCGGCACGATCATCTGCTTTGCCGGTCCTCCGGGAGTCGGCAAGACCAGTCTGGGGCAGAGCATCGCGCGCGCGTTGGGTCGGAAGTTCACGCGCATGAGCCTCGGCGGCATGCGCGACGAAGCGGAGATCCGCGGGCACCGCCGCACCTATGTCGGCGCCATGCCGGGTCGGATCATCCAGGGAATCAAGCGAGCCGGAACTCGGAATCCGGTCTTCATGCTGGACGAAGTCGACAAGCTCGGCGCCGATTGGCGCGGCGATCCCTCGAGCGCGCTGCTCGAGGTGCTCGACCCGGTGCAGAACAAGGCGTTCCGCGATCATTACCTGGACGTCGACTTCGATCTCTCGGAGGTGATCTTCATCGCGACAGCCAACCATCTGGAGACGATCCCGGGGCCGCTGCGCGACCGGATGGAGATCATCGAGCTGGAGGGATACACGGAGCACGAGAAGCTGGAGATCGCGCGAAAGTATCTCGTCCCGCGGCAGCGCCAACGGAACGGGCTGGCCGAGGGGGAGATCGCGTTCGAGGACGACGCGCTGCGCAAGATCATCCGCGACTACACGCGTGAGGCGGGAGTGCGCGACCTGGAGCGCCAGGTCGGCTCGATCTGTCGGAAAGCGGCGGTCGGCGTGGCGGCGGGCGACGCCGCGGAGGTGGTGGTGACGCCTCCGCTCGTGCGGCAGTGGCTCAAGCGGGAGCGGTTCCAGAGCGAGGCGTCCGAGAGTCTGCGGCTACCGGGGATCGCGACTGGCCTGGCGGTGACGCCGGGCGGCGGGGACATCCTCTATATCGAGGCGACGCGGATGCGCGGCAAGGGCGAGCTGACGCTGACGGGTCAGCTCGGCGATGTCATGCGCGAGAGCGCGCGCATCGCGCACAGTTGGGTGCGGTCGAAGGCCGGTCTCTTCGGCGTCGAGCCCGAGGTGTTCGAGCGGAGCGACCTCCACATCCATGTGCCGGCCGGCGCCGTGCCCAAGGATGGACCGTCCGCGGGAATCGCGATGGTGACGGCGATCGTCAGCCTTTTCGTGGGACGCGCCGCCAGCCAGGGCGTCGGCATGACCGGTGAGGTCACGCTCCGCGGCCGAGTGCTGCCGATCGGCGGCCTCAAGATGAAGGCGCTCGCGGCGCACCGAGCGGGGCTCCACACGGTGGTCCTGCCGAAGCGAAATGAAGGGGATCTCGAGGAGCTACCCGAAGAGGTGCGGCTCGCGATGCGATTCGTCCCCGTCGAGACGATCGAGGAAGCGCTCGCGGTCACCTTGCCGATGGACGAGATCCGGCCCTTCGGCGATCCCGTCGGCGTCGGCGCCGGAACGCGCGGAGAGCACGGACGCTAGGCGCCCGTGCTTCCTTTTTTTTCGAACCGCGGACGAGGACGCGAATCACTCGTTCATCAACCAGATCTCGCTGACCCGCGCCTTCTCCATCGCCGGACCGTCGCTCGCGGGCGCCGTCGTCATCCTGGCGCCGAACGACGCGACCTCGATTCGGTCCTTCGCGACTCCGGAGTTCACGAGGATCTGCCGGATGGCCTGGGCTCTCTGCATTCCGAGGTTCTCGCCATTGGCCTTCTCCCCGCCCGCGTCGGCGAACCCGATCGCAATGACTTGGATGTTCGGCCTGGCCTGCATGTCCTCGGCGAGGGTCCGCAGGACCGCGGTCGCCTCTCCGTCCACGCCGGCGGAGAGTGACGAGAATCCGATGCTCTTGAGCAGGTAGTTGGGCTTGTGGGACGGATCCGGCGTCGGCATCGCGTCATAAACCCAACGCCGCTGTTCCGCCTCGGGTACGTAATACTCCCGAGCCGCCTCGCCGTGCATCGAGGTGTCGCCCGTTTCCGAGACTTCCACGCCTGGTCTGGCCGCCGTGTTCTTCTTGCTGCAGCCGCCGACCAGGACGAGGCCAAGGACGCACCAGGCCAGGCTACGTACGAGGTCCTTCTCTTTCATCGCAATACCCCCAAGGCTAATCTCCTCGCTCACTATCTCATCAGTTGGTCCATCCGGACCGACTCGATACTAACGACAGGATCGGCCCGCGTGAACATGCCAGGAGGCGATTGATGCAGAAGTTGGTCGAGTGCGTTCCCAATTTCAGCGAGGGGCGGGACCGCGCCACCCTGGACGCGATCACGGCAGCCGTCGGATCGGTCGACGGCGTTCGGGTGTTGGATCTCGACCCCGGGGCCGCCACTCACCGCACTGTTTTCACCATCGTCGGCCCACTGGACCGGATCGGCGAGGCGGCCTTCCGCGCGATCCGCGTCGCGACCGAGCGCATCGACATGAGCCGCCACCTCGGGGCGCACCCGCGGATGGGCGCGACCGATGTCTGTCCGTTCGTCCCGATCGGCGACACCACGATGGAGGAGTGTGTCGAGCTGGCGCGTGCGCTCGGCGAACGGGTGGGCCGCGAGTTGGACATTCCGGTCTATCTCTACGAGGCGGCGGCGGCTCGTCCGGAGCGCCGCTCGCTCGCCGATATCCGTACGGGTGAGTACGAGGGCCTCGGCGCCAAACTGGCCGATCCGAACTGGGCCCCCGATTTCGGACCGGCGGAGTTCCGGCCCAAGAGCGGCGCCACCGTGATCGGCGCGCGCGAATTCCTCATCGCATACAACGTCAACCTCAACACCCGCGACAGGAAACTCGCGACGCAGGTTGCGCTCCGCATTCGGGAGAACGGCCGGCTGAAACGGGACGCGGACGGCGCGGTGGTCGTCGATGCAGCGGGGAACAAGGAGCGCGAGCCGGGCCTGCTGCCCGCGGTGCGCGCCGTCGGTTGGTATATCGAGGAGTACGGGCGCGCGCAGGTCTCGATCAATCTGCTCGATTACAAGCGGACGCCGCCGCATCGCGCGTTCGATGTCTGCGTGGAAGAGGCCGCGAAGCTCGGACTGCGCGTGACGGGGAGCGAGTTGGTCGGGCTGATCCCGAAAGAGGCGCTGCTCGTTGCCGGGAGACACTATCTGGCGCGACAGGGGAAATCGTCCGGCGTTCCCGAGCGCGAACTCGCGCACATCGCCATTCGCTCCCTCGGTCTCGATGAGCTCGGGCCGTTCGATCCGCAGCAGAAGGTGATCGAATACCGCGTGGCCGATCGTGATCGCGATCGTTCGCTCGTCGAGCGCACCGTGCGCGATTTCGTCGACGAGGTCTCCACCGAATCCCCCGCGCCGGGGGGCGGCAGTGTCGCGGCGCTCTGCGGCGCCATGGGCGCGGCGTTGGCGGCCATGGTGGCCAATCTCACGGTGGGACGAAGGGGGAGCGAAGCGGCTTGGGAAGCGATGCGCGGGACCGCCGCGCGTGGGCAGTCGCTGAAAGACCTGCTGCTCGCCGCCGTCGATGAGGACACGCGTGCATTCGACGCGGTCTTGGTGGCGGGTCGACTTCCGAAGGGATCGACGCAGGAGCAGTCCGCGCGATTGGCCGCAGTAGAAGCGGCGAATCAGCGAGCCACGCTCGTCCCGCTCGGAGTGGTCGAGCGTTCACTCGAAGTGCTCGAACTGGCCGCCGAGGCCGCCGCCAAGGGAAATCCCAACAGCCTGAGCGACGCCGGCGTCGCCGCTCTCTGCGCCCGCGCCTGCGCCGAGGGCGCCTGGCTCAACGTCGGCATCAATCTGAAAAGTCTGTCCGAGCTGGAAGGTGCGGACACCGCCTGGATCGAGACGACACGCGACCGCGCGGCCGACCTACTGGTGCGTGCGAGGATCCGGGCGCAGGAAGTGCTGGGGGCGGTGCAGGGGAAGTTGGGCGCTGCATAGCGCAGCGAAGTGAGGCCGGGGTGGAGCTGAAGGTGGTGCGCTCAACTCCGCGGTTCGCAGCGAACCTCGCGAACGTAACCTCACTTCAGATTGGCTCGATGGAGGCCACCGTGAATCCTCGGCTGATCGCCGCCGCACGTCGCTCTCGCAGCTCTCGTACACGCCAAGTTGATCAACCTTGACGTTGACGCGACCGCAATCCGGCGCCACGGTAAATTTCGTGCGGGATCGGCAGGGGTCGGCTTGAGTCGTCGCCCCTTGCCGTGAGAGTCGCACGTTGTGTCCACTCGACAAGGAGGAACCATGCGACGGGCTCTGCTCTCCTCGCTCTGCTCTCCTCGCTCTGCTCGCTAACGGGTTCCTGATCTCGGGATCTCCGGATGTGGCCGAAGCAGCCGCCAGGTCAGCCGGACTTCGACGGGCTTTCCGTTCGAAGGCTCGCGAGCCGATCCTACAGACCACGCGAGTTGGCTGGGCGACCTGCGAAGTCCATCAGCTAGCGCCCTGAGAACCAGGAGGAGACCCGTGTCGACGCAAAGGTGGATCTTCGTCCTACTCCTGGGCGCCTGTCTCGCTGGTTGCAGCGATGACAATCCGAGCGATGTCGATACAACGGCCCCGGCAAGAACGGACAACCTGTCCGCTGCAGCGGGGCCGCTGCGGAGTGTTGTCTTGACTTGGACGGCCCCGGGGGATTGTCGCTTCAGCAAGCATCCAAGATCTCGAGCTGCCTGGAGCGATCTCCGATCTGACGATCGTCGCCCAAACTCTGAATGAAGCGACCCTTCGGTGGACCGCCCCAGGGGACGACGGACAGTTGGGCAGAGCCGCGTTGTACGACCTTCGCCGGTCCTACGAGGAGATCGACGAGAACTCTTGGGAGGACGCGACTGTCGTGCCTGGGGCGCCGCCTCCCGACAGCTCGGGGACGCAGCAATCCGTTGTCGTGCGAAATCTCGATCCAGGACGCGCCGAGTACTTGGCAATTCGGTCTCGGGACGCCCAGGAGAATTGGTCGGCGCTATCTAACGTGGTCAGCACAACGCCGAGCGATTTTGTCCAGCTCACGTTCTCGGAGCGAACCGTTGGAGCATACGCTCCATCTGTTTCGCGAGATGGGACGAAGATCGCCTTCCACGCGGACTATGTGACGAGTTTCCGTCACCAACTCTACGCCATGTCCGCGGACGGAAGCGGCGCCACGCAGCTTACCAGTCTTCCGGAGGGAGCAATCACCCCAGACTGGTCGCCGGACGGCTCGCGAATCGCATACTCGGTGCGGTCGTTCGAGGACCCCTTGGGATCCTCGGAACTCTATGTTGTCGAAGTTGCCGGTGGGTCTCCCCAGCTGCTCGAATCCGACGGTTCGCGCAACAGCTCGCCAGCCTGGTCGCCCACGGGAGACGAGATCGCATTCCAATCCAATCGTACGGGCGATGATGAGCTCTGGATAATTGCGACAAGCGGAGGCGAGCCAACCCGTCTCACGGATAGTTCCTCATCCGAGGACACAGCCGCCTCCTGGTCGCCGACTGGAGACGCCATCGTGTTCGCTTCCGACCGAAGCGGGAACCGCGACCTGTGGTTGATTTCTCGCGATGGCGCCGTCGAGACACAGATCACGTTTGATTCCTGGACGCAGACCGACCCGTCTTGGTCTCCGACAGGCGAGTTCATCGCGTGCGTAGTGTCCCGAGACGACAAGGGCGACATTCGGATCGTTCGTCGTTAGGTCGCCAAGAGGCAGCGCAGGACCTGTTACGCGAACCTCAGTACAGCGTGATCAACACCGTGTCGCGGACGCCGCGCGACTGCGCGACGATCGCGGCCACGCCGGTCTCTCGGCCGGCGACGAAGGTGACTCGGGCCAGGCCGTCTCGGGTGAAACCTTCGGGATCGATTCGCCCGAGCGAGGTCGCGAACTGCACCACGGTGGAGTCGGCGATCGGTCGTGAACCTTGCAGGACGGTTGCCCAGATCGTGGCCGCGCTGGTCGAGTCGGCCAGGACGAGGAGCGGAACCGAGTCGAGTTGCAGCGAGATCTGCTTCTCGTCGTCCGGATCAGTTCCGGTGCGGCAGGCGGCGACGGCGAGTGCGCCGAGGAACGCCAGTGCGAGGGCGCGGCCCAGTTGCGTGAACGTCACTTCGAGTCTGGATCGGTGGATCACAACGCCTCCCGCGCGGCGATGACGGACGTCGCCTCGGCCACGATCTGTTCGGCGACGCGCCGCGCCGCCTCGTCCCGCAGGGCCGACTTCACCTCGTCGGGCGTCACCTTGGTCAGGACCGAAGTGGAGGAGGGTGCGATCTCGGCGCCCAGGCCGCGCGAGGCGCTTCCTTCGAAGACCGACCGCGCGACGATCGAGTAGCCGTCGGGAGCGACCAGCTCCATCTGCGCGGTGATCGTCGTCGTCGCTCGGGGCGCGCGCAGCAAGAGCGGGACGGAGAACCCGCCGACCTCGCCGTCGTCGATCGCCAGGATCCTTATGGCGAGTTCGTAGTGCCGGACCTGCGCCAGCGCATCCCGATGCTCGCCAGGGATCGTGCGCACGAAGACCGAGAGCGCTCCCTCACTGTGCGGAGTCCGCGTGCGGATGACCGAGGCCAGCTGGCCGGCGACGCCGTGCGGATCGGGCATCATCGCCTCGATCGGCAAGACGAGCAGCGCCGTCATGGCGCGAGGCGACGACTCGACCTCGAGCAGATCCCCGGCGCCGCGCGGCCAGCCGAAACTCACACCGAGGTGCGTTTCGAGATCGACCGCGTGATCCTGCAACAGCCGTCGGCGCGCGCCGATCTCCACGCCCACGCCGAGAGCCAACGGGATGCCGACGCCGGCGTTCACCTCTGCGTCGGGGTCTTGCGAGACGAGGCTCCAACGAGCCGCGTACTCGCCGAAAGCTGAGATGCCGAACGGCAGGAAGCCGACCGCCTCGAGTCCGAGTCCAGCCGTGACATACGCATCGAGGTCGCCGCCCGGCAGCAGCACGCCGGGGTCGACGTAGGCGGAGAGACGCCGCGCGCCGACGCGGGCGTCGTACTGGAAGAGCGCTTGCGCCGCGTACTGGTACTCGCCGGTCGTGAACGGCATGAGTCCCGCACGCTCTTCCTCAAATCCGGTCGGAAGCACGAGCACCTGCCGCAGCCCGAGACGCAGCGGCCGATCGGGATACGGTTGGAACGACGCCTTGAGCGAGAGGTGCGTGTCGCCGAGTCCCGACTTGTGCAGAAGACCGGTGCGCTGTTCGAAGTGCGCCGCGGCGAGTCCGACCGAGAGATAGCTGCTCAGCCCGTAGTCGAACTGCACGTTGTAGCGGAGCATCCGTCCCGCCCCCGGCAGCTCTTCGAGCAGACGGCGCCCGCGCGCCACGACTTGTCCATGCAGTGGGCCCTCGGCCCGCGCGATGTGCACCAGGTCGCCGTCCTCGGGACCCGACCCGAGGGTCTGGGCGGTCGCCATGGAAGGTGCGAGCGTCAGCATCATCGCGAGGGAGACGAGGGCGCGGGTCATCCTGTTGCCCATGCGGTCGGCCTCCTGTCCGCGAGCTTCTAGGCAGCCGGCGTGCCAGGGGCTGAGTTGGGAGAGGCGTGCGAGGAGAGCGCGTGGGGACAACGAGATGCGCGAAGAGGGAGTGAGGCGCGTGACGGTGGGTGGGAAGATGTTGTCCGGGGGGTGGGTAGGAGTTGCCCGGTTGGGGGGAATGAGAAGGCCGCCGGTCCGTGGTGGAGCGGCGGCCTTCTGGGAGAGCGGAATCGGGTCAGACTTTGTCTGACCCGATCACTTTAATGCGCGAGGATCAGCTTCCGAGTGGAGACCTGCTCGCCGGCGGAGAGACGGTAGAAGTAGACGCCGGCGGGGAGGAGCTCGCCGCCCGCCGACCTACCGTCGAACGAAACGGCGTGGTAACCGGCCTCCATCGTTCCGCGCGCGAGACTGCGGACCTGACGGCCGCTCGCATCGAAGACCTCGAGCGAGACGCCCGCCGTGCCCGGCAGCGCGAAGAGGATGTTGGTCGATCCCATGACCGGGTTCGGATAGTTCGCGTAGAGCTGGAAGGCGGCCGGGCCACCCGCCAACGGCTCCAACTGTCCGCGACCGCGCGAGAGGACCTGATTGCCCGCGCCGCGGAGGTCGTAGACGAGATCGAAGTCGCTCGTCGCCGTCTCCAGGATGCGGAAGGTCACCTGCGCGACCACGCCGCGGCCGGAGACGGTCGGGGATTCGCGGTCGAGCTTGCTGACCGAGACCTCCAACCAATCAGAGCCCGCGCGGTGCAAGAAGAGCGAGCCGTTCGCGCCGGAGAAGTGGTCGCCCGAGCGGACCTCCAACGGCTCCAACTGCGTCGGGTCGTAGCCGAGATTCAGCCACGCGCCCTGGAGATTGTAGCCGTCCGCGATCAGGTCGACCGTCAGGGTCGAGCCCGGCAGCGGACTTTCGACATGCGCGACGGTGGTCACGCGGGCCGAGCCGACCACGTCGGCGCCGAGCGCTTCAGGACGGTTCAGCGACGAACGCAGGAGGGCCAGATCGCTCCCCGGCGCGACGCGCAGGAATCCGTTCGAAGCGGCCCACGACCACTGCGTCGTGAACGCGAGGATGTCGTCGACATCGAGTACCTGATCTGGGACCGGCAGCATGTCTGGCGCCGAGCCGGTCGTGGGACCGAAGTCGGCGATGAAGTCTTGCGTCGTGCCGTTGCCGTTCCAGCCCTCGGTGAAGACCATCTGGTCCTCGAAGTTGATCAAGCCGTCGGGACGCGGCCGGTAGTTCGGCAGGGTCGAGTCGGCGCCGGCGCCGTTCGAAGCCACGTCTCCCAGGTAGGCGAGGCGGAGATCCGCGCCGCGCACCTTCCAGCTCGACGGCGACTCGTTGTGGATGTCGCGCATGTAGCTGGAGGCCGTCGTGATCGAAAGCGAGCCGTTCTTGAAACGAGCCGCCGGGGTGATCGCGCTCGCCTTGGCGCGCAGAAGGACACGCGCCACGGTGTGCGGACCGTTGCCGGTCAGACCGATCGGCGTGCCGACCGCGGAGGCCGCGACCGAGTACGAGCCGGCAGTGTTGTTGAACGAGCTGTTGAAGACCACTCCGGTCGCGCCCGAGCCGTCCCAGGCGTTGCCGTCGGTGATCTCGACGATCTCGACCAACATCGGATCGAACGCGCCCGTGTAACCGACCGCGATCACGCTGTCCGGATAGCTGACCTGCAGGTTGACCACGCGCTCCAGACCGTTCTGGAGATAGATCGCGCGGTCGCCGTCGATGGCGTCGGCGGCGCTCAGGCCCGGCAGGATCGATGAGTCGACGCAGAACAGCTCGAAGCTGGTCGTCTGATCGGTCGCCACGCTGTTGCCGCTCGAGTCCTTCAGCATCGCGAACAAGTAGTACGAATCATTGTCCGCGGGCGGTCCACCGGGCGTGTCGGCGAGGTTCCACGTCGCGCTGGAGGCGGTCCCGGAGACCGTTCCGCCGGCGATGCAGAGCTTCGACGTCGTCGCGCTGTAGGTCGACGCGGTGTCGTAGTAGAAGTCGATCCAACCGCCGCTCGGAGCGTTCGTCGTCACGATCGTGAAGGTGAACGAACCGTTCGTCAGATAGCACGCCGGCAGCGTGGTGAAGTTGGAGACGATGATCGTCGGCGTCGGCGCCTCTTCGTACTTGGTCACCATGTTGCGCAGACCGTCGGCCACGTAGAGGTCGAGGTCCAGGCCGTTGGTGAGGAACGAAATGCCCGAGAGCTCCGCGTAGCGACCCAGGACGTTGCCCTGGCCGCCGACCGCGCTGTCGTAGGTCGGAACGGTCGAGCCGCCCGCGCCCGCCGCCGCGGTGTCACGGTAGAGGACGACGCGGTCGTTGCCCTGATCCGCCACGGCGACGTAGACGAGGTTCGGCGTGGCGGCGTCCGCCTGGACCACGACGTCGACCGGCGTGTCCAAGTTGTCGCCGGCGGCCGTGCCGGTGTTCCACGAGCAGATGAAGACCATCCGCGCGGGGAGATTGAGCGAGAGGTCGGCCGGATAGAAGTTCAGCTTCTGGATCCGGTTGTTGCCGGTGTCCGCGACGTAGACGTCGTAGGCGCCGAGGTTCGTGTTCCAACGAGCCGCCACGCCGCGCGGGGCCGAGAAGCGACCGTTGCCGGTGCCGCTGGAGCCGTAGCGCAGGACGTCGGGCGTCGTCGTGTAGTTGTAGTCGAACGCCGTCGAGACCGGAGGAACCGAGCCATGGATGCCGTCACCGAAGGTGATGGCGCCGTTCGCCCAGTTGACCTCGAAGACCTCGTCGTTCGGGCCGGCCGTCGTGATGTCGCCGACGACATCCCAGACGACCGGAGTGCCGGCCGGATCGAAGGTGATGCTGGTCAGCGTGCCTTCCTTGATCGGAGCGGTCGCCGTCCAGCTCACCCAGTCCTCGGGCACGGGGACCGGGGTCGTCTGACGGTAGTCGACCGTCGCGACCGCGCCGACCAGACCGGCTCCCGTCGGCTGCGCGGCGTTCTGCGTGCGAGCGTCACCCGGCAGCCAGTCGCCGGCGAAGCTCGTGCCCGCGCCGTCCGCTCCCGCGATGACCTTGATGCGATCGCCGCCGGTGTCGGCGGCGAAGATGTAGCGGCCGTTGACCGCCACCGTCGTCGCGATCGTGATCGTAACGCCGACCGCGCCGTTCAGCGGGAGGGAGAGTCCCGGGATCCCCAGGAACGGATTGGCCAACTCGGCGAAGGCGGCGCCCGTCACGAGCACGCGACCGGTCGAAAGGTCGGTGATCGTGGTGAGCCCCCCGGAGACCGTCACGTCGTAGGTGTGACCCGTGACCTGATTGGCGTCGGAGACCGCGGCCGTCGCCTGATCGAACGGACCGCCGTCCCCGCTCGGCGTGACCGTGGCGCCGGTCGAGGCGCCGGCGCGCGCGACGGCGACGTCGTACGGGTTGGTCAGCACGTCGTCGTACTGCTCACCCGCCGTGACCGTGCCGGCGACTGCGACCGTGTAGAAGAAGAGCTCCTGATCCTGGCTGCCCGAATCGTCCGCGGCGTCGACGACGAAGATGTCATCGGAAGTCTCGGTCGACTCGTTCTGGATGACGGCGAGCGCACGCAACTGCTGCCAGCTCGACGGTCCGCCCGAGGCTTCGTCGATCTCGGTCAGGACCGGCGAAGAGCCGGCGCCGGTGCCGTAGTCGACATCGCCGAGGCCGAACGCGTAGACCGCGCCGGTCTGCTCGTTCGAGATCGCATAACGCAGCGCGATCGTCGACGTAGCGGAGAGAGAACTCCCCGGGAAAAGGATCTCCGGCGCGTTCACCGCATCGTCGAAGTCGATCGTGTAGACGCGATCCGCCGCGACAAATCCCGCCAGGCTGCTCACCCACGTCCAGGTCACTCCGTCGATCGAAACCGACTGGGAGTGAGGAACGATCGAAGCAGTGGCGCTCGGCGCCCACTGCGCGGGAAAGATCTGATCCGAATCCCACTCGGAAGCCGCGGCGGCGCCGCTGCTCTGGTAGGCCAGATCGAGCTGCGTGTAGTAGCTGTAAGTTCCGTTGGCCTCGAACGCCTGCACGCGGTTGTTGCCCGCGTCCAGGACGTAGACCACGTCACGTTCGTTCGCGGCATGCTCGCGCGCCGCCACTCCGAAAGACTGCACGAACGGAATATCGATCACCGGATCGTTGACCATCTGGTTCAACGTCGGCGTGTTGATCGACCGGAAATACGGCCCGTTCCACTCGAGGATCGGATCGTACTGCACTCCGGCTTGGGCGAAGCCCGCCCCGCCGAGTGCGAGCACGATCAGAGTCCCCAGCAGGAAAGCACTGAACCTCGACATCTCAATCCTCCTTTGCGCCTGGCGCGAGCGGTTTCCGGCGACCGGTCCGTCGTTCCGGCTCGATCCCTGAACCCGTCGATCCCTCGAACATGACCCCACCAAACTCGGCCTCTTCATCCGTGATCCCCCCATCCCTGGACCCTCGATCCAAACTCGTGTAGTTCTGCGGTTGTCCCTCGGCATCGGCCGGGGCCATCTCTTTCTTGAGTTCGGAGCGAGTCGCCCGGCGCACGGATTCTGGTGTTCGGTCGCATGCTCTAGAGGCCTTGCCGCACGACCCAGGCGCCGCGCAGGTTGAATTGCATTTGGGTCAAGTTGTGGTCGAGGAGCCGGGTGTATACATCCGGGTTCGCCGACTCGGCTGCTTCGGTTTGTGAGAGCAGCGATATAGAGGAGCGGGTGCGGGCGCCGATAGCGCGGGCGCGCACGATTGCGATGTCGCCGGTTCCATTGGCATTGGTGCCGACGGCGATGCCGTTCTGGAAGGTGATCTCCCAGCTCGCGGCGTGCTGCGCGAGTCCGGGGATCGGGTCGGCCGCTTGCTCCAGGAAGAGGAAGCCGCGGTGGTCGCTCCAGAAGTCGCCCGGACGCACGCTGATGATCTCGACCATCTGTCGGTCGTAGGCGATGACCATGGCGATGCCGGCCAGGTTGGAGACGCCGCGCGCGCGCACGCGGAAGGTGAACTCCTCTTCGCCGGCCACGTCGATCGTGTCGGGCGCGATCTCGATCGTCGGGAACTCGGCGGTGCGAAACGTCAGATCCGATCCGGTCGCGGACAGCCCGGCCCGGTTCGTGGCCTGGACGCGGAAGTGATACTCCTCGGCTTCCTGGAGGTCGTTGAGCACGAGCGCGTGCGTGCGCGTGAACGCGTCGGCCGCCTCGCTCACGACGTGCCCGTACGAGGGAATCAGCCCGTAGAAGGCCTTCCCGCTCGCGCGGTCGTCGGTGCGGAAGGTGATCGTAGCCGAGTTCGGCGTGATGCCGATGACGGCGATGCCGCTGATGACCGGGGGCGTGGTGTCATCGCGATCGATCGAGCGCGCCGTCGTGAACGATCGCGCCTGCGAAGTGACGGACGGACCGAGCGGACTCGCCGCCTGCACTTGGTACCAGTACTCGGTCTGTTCGTCGAGCGCGTCGAGCGTGACCTGGTGCGTGACGCCGAGGCGCGAAGATTCGTTGAAGTTCTGCGCGGCCTGACTGCGGCCGTAGTTGATGGTGCACGAAGCCTGTCGCGTCGTGTTCCACTTCAGCGTGGCGGAAGTGTCCGTGACCGCGACAACCTCGAGGTTACGAACTTCCAGCTCGCCGCTGGGTAGATCGCCGCCGTCGCCGGGGTCGCTGATGCCGCAACCGATCGAGGCCAGCAGTAGCGTCAAGCAGACCACGGCGCGCGAGCGCAGGCCGAACGAGAGCAGGCCGAAGTTGTCCCTTGGACGCGTTGTTCTCATCATCCCTGACTCCTGCGGCTCCAGCCGCGACTGGCTCGAGTTGCCGGCGGCGTCGGACGCCGCGCGTTCCGTTGAGCGCCCTGCTCCCGGACATCTCTGTGATTCGTCGGCCGCGACGGTCGGCTTTAGCCAGAAAGCGCTTGATTGTGGAACGAAGAGCTGTGCCCCGGCGCCGCCGTGCGGGGCATCGCGGCGCCCTAGAACGCACGTTTGAGCTCATGCCGTGACTGTCGATCTTTCAACGCCGCCGTCTTGATCTCGCCGCGGTAGTACTCCATTCGCCACGGCTCGAGCGGCTGGTGATGGGGAAAGCACCGTCGCCCGAGCACGTCGTTCCAGCCCATCGGGTGCGTCGCGAGGCCGATCCGCATGGCGGCGGTTTCGTCCGTACCGTTCTCTCGACGTCGTTTCACCGCGTTGCGCCAGACCTGGAAGATGTGCGCTCGGTCCATCGCGCGCTGCCGCCGTTTGCTGAACGCGATCGTCTCGCGTCGATGATTCGCCTGCGAGTGACGCAGCAGCAGATCGGTGAGGTTGACGGCGAAGAGCGGGTTGTCCGCGGTGCGGGCGCGGCGCGAGTTCGTCGTGCGGTGTGTGATCGACACGCGCAGCTCCGTCCTCGACCGAAGTCGAGTCACGACTTTGCGATACGCCGGATGCTCGTCGCTCTCCAGCTCCAGCGTGCCGTCGGTTGGAGCCTTCTCCAGCAACGCGCCGATCAGACGCTCGACGCCGATCTCGATCGCTGCGGGATCGGGTCGGCCCAGCTCGTTCTCGAGGACCTTTCGGCGCGCCTTCTGCGCCGCCGTCATGCGTCCCTTGCGCCGTAGTGGAGCGTCAGTGACCTCGTAGAGAAACCACGAATCCTTCCCGGCCGCGACGTTCAGATGGAACGGATGGAACTGCGAGAACTCGAACGTCTCGAACCCATCGAACGCCACCGGCTCGTCGATGGTCAGCGATTGTGTGAGCTGGCGCTGGAAGACGAGACAGTGACGGCCGAGCCGAGCCAGGTGTCGACCGATCGTCGTGTGACTGACTTGGAGGTGTCGACCGGCTTGTCGGAGGCCGGTACCGTTGGATGCCAGGCTCGCGATCTGAGGCAGCAGTTGGCGGTATCGGAGCCAGTAATCCGCGCAGAACGCGCGGGTGGAGAACCGTCGCCGGCAGTGGAGACAGAGATAGAGCTGGAACTTCGCACCGTCGGATCGCCGCTCATAGAACCCACTCTTGCGCTTCGGCCACGGCTCATCGCTCGGTAGATGGAAGCGGCAGTGTCGGTTCGGGCAGTGCGTCGGGACGAAGTCCGGGTCTTGATCGGGAGGGAGAGGATGTTTCGACATGCCCTCCGAGCGGTGCGAGATTCACGCCGCGAATGCGCAGTTCTTGATTCCACAACCGGATCAGTATGCTCGGGGCCATGACGCCTCTCGCTGAATCTCCAATCATTTCCCCGCTCCAACTCGACTCCGAGATCCGGCGACTTCGCCGCGAGATGGGGGCGGTCATCCTCTCGCACTATTACCAAGAGGGAGAGATCCAGGACCTGGCCGACCATGTCGGCGACAGCCTGGCGTTGGCGCAAGCGGCCGCGCGGACCGACGCGAAGTGCATCGTCTTCGCCGGCGTCCACTTCATGGCCGAGACGGCCAAGATCCTCAATCCGCATCTGCCGGTCTACGTGCCCGATCTGAAGGCGGGCTGTTCACTGGCGGAGGGGTGTCCGGCCCCGGCCTTCGCGAAGTGGTTGAAGTTCTATCCGGGGCACTACGTGGTCAGCTACATCAATTGCTCCGCCGGCGTGAAGGCGCTCTCCGATGTGATCTGCACCTCGTCGAACGCGGAGAAGATCATCCGCTCGATTCCGGCGGATCAGCCGATCGTCTTCGCGCCCGATCGGCATCTCGGACGCTGGCTGATCAAGCGGACGGGACGCGACATGGTCCTGTGGCCGGGGACCTGCCAGGTGCACGAGATCTTCTCCGAGAAGAAGATCGTGCAGCTCAAGCTGCATCATCCGGAAGCCAAGGTGATCGCGCATCCCGAATGCGACGCCCGCGTCTTGGCGTTGGCCGAGCATGTCGGCTCGACTTCGAGCCTGCTCGCCTTCGTGGAGAAAGACGACGCGCGCGCCTACATCGTCGCGACCGAGCCCGGCATCATCCATCAGATGGAGAAGAAGGCCCCCGGCAAGCTGTATCTCTCGGCGCCGGTCGAGGGCGGCTGCAACGCCTGCGCGGAGTGCCCGCACATGCGCCTGAACACCGTGGAGAAGCTCTACTTCTGCATGCGCGACCGCCGGCCCGAGCTCTTCGTCGACGAAGCGGTCCGCGTGAAGGCGCTCGCCGCGGTCAATCGGATGCTGGAGCTGAGCTAGCGCAGCTCGCCCGTCGCTGCCGCCGTCGCCGGGCCGCTATACTGCGCGGATTCACGTCGACCCCGAGGGAGCCCCGCATGCACACGATCGAGTCGAGTCCGGAGTTCGTCGCGCAGGCCTATGACCGGATCGAGCGTCGGTTGACGATCGTGCGCGAGCGGCTCGGAAGGCCGCTCACGTTCGCGGAGAAGACGCTCTTCGGACACCTCGACGACCCCACGGGACAAGACCTCACGCGAGGGAAGAGCTACCTGCAGGTGCGGCCCGATCGCGTCGCGATGCAGGATGCGACGGCGCAGATGGCGCTCCTCCAGTTCATCTCCGCGGGGATCCCGCGGGTGGCGGCGCCGACGACGGTGCACTGCGATCATCTCATCCAGGCGCGGGTCGGCGCGGCGTCCGACCTGAGCGCGGCGCAATACGAGAACGAGGAGGTATACGCATTCCTCGCGTCGGCCTCGCAGAAGTACGGCATCGGATTCTGGAAGCCGGGGGCGGGGATCATCCACCAGGTCGTGCTGGAGAATTACGCGTTCCCGGGCGGGCTCATGATCGGCACCGACTCGCACACGCCCAACGCCGGCGGGCTCGGCATGTTCGCCTCCGGTGTCGGCGGCGCCGACGCGGTCGACGTGATGGCCGATCTGCCGTGGGAAGTGAAGAACCCGGGCATCGTCGGCGTCTACCTGACGGGAGAGATGAACGGCTGGACCGCGCCGAAGGATGTCATCCTCTACCTCTGCGGCGTACTGACCGTGAAGGGCGGGACGAACAACGTCGTCGAGTACTTCGGGCCGGGCGTGCGTTCGATCTCCTGCACCGGCAAGGCGACGATCACGAACATGGGCGCGGAGTTGGGCGCGACCACCTCGATCTTCCCGTATGACGAGCGGATGGAGCGGTACCTGCGCAGCACGCAGCGCGGCGCGCTGGCCGACCTCGCCAACCACCGGCGCGCGCTGCTCCAGGCCGATCCCGAGGTGGAGCGCGATCCGGGCAAGTACTTCGACCGGATCGTCGAGATCGACCTCTCCAAACTGGAGCCGCATGTCGTCGGACCGCACACGCCCGATCTGGCCCGGCCGGTCTCGCAAATGGCGGCCGACGTGCGCGCCCATGGCTACGTCGATCAGATCTCGGTCGCGCTCGTCGGCTCGTGCACCAACTCCTCGTACGAGGACATCGAGCGCGCCGCTTCGGTCGCGCGGCAGGCGCGGAAGCATGGCGGGAAGATCGCGACGCCGTTCCTCGTCACGCCGGGTTCGGAGCAGGTGCACGCCACCATCCAGCGGGACGGTCAGATGGCCGACCTGGAGGCGATCGGCGCGACGGTGCTCGCCAACGCCTGCGGGCCCTGCATCGGCCAGTGGAAGCGCGACGATCTGAAGCCGGGGGAGAAGAACTCGATCCTGACCTCGTTCAATCGAAACTTCCCCGCACGCAACGACGGCAACGCGCAGACCGAGGCGTTCATCGCCAGCCCGGAGATCGTCGTGGCGTATGGACTGGCCGGGCGGCTCTCGTTCAATCCGCTGACCGATGAGCTGATCGGCGGCAACGGCGCGCCGTATCGACTGTCGCCGCCCGCGCCCGCGCCTGAAGTGCCGCCGAACGGATTCGTCCATGCGTACTCGGGATACCTCGCGCCGGCGGACGACGGCGCCGCGATTGCGTTGTCGGTCGATCCGACGAGCGAACGGCTGCAGATCTTGGACCCGTTTGCGGCATGGGACGGCCTCGACTTCCTCGGGCTTCCGGTGCTGCTCAAGGCCAAGGGGAAGTGCACCACCGACCACATCTCGCCCGCCGGCAAGTGGCTGAGGTATCGCGGTCATCTCGATCGGATCAGCGACAACATGTTCACCGGGGCGATCAACGCCTTCTCGCAGGCGCCGGGGACCGGCCACAACCAGCTCACCGGCCGCGACGAGGAGCCGATCCCCGCGATCGCGCGGGAGTACCTGGCGGCCCGACTGCGCTGGGTGGCGATCGGCGATGAGAACTACGGCGAGGGTTCGAGTCGCGAACATGCCGCCATGTCGCCGCGCTACCTGGGGGCGGCGGCGATCGTCGCGCGAAGCTTCGCGCGCATCCACGAGTCGAACCTGAAGAAGCAGGGGCTCCTGCCGCTCACCTTCGGGGATCCCGCCGACTACGACCGCATCGGGCGCTCGGACCGACTCGATCTGTTGGGCCTGGCGGATCTGGCCCCGGGCCGTGAAGTCCATGCGCGGCTGCATCATCCGGACGGGACGAGCGAGGCTCTGGTCCTTCGGCAGACGCTGAATCACGAGCAGATCCGGTGGTTCCGCGCCGGCTCGGCCCTCAACCGGATGCGTGAGCGGCTGGCGGGCTGAGCTCGAAGTTCATGGGTTGACACGCTCCGCGACAGTTGAGAAGCGGTCTCTTCCGTCCGATAGCGGGACGGGAGATACCAATGGACGTTCGACCGAACAGCCCACCCGCGAGCACGCGCCTGCTCGGAGAGATCCTCTTGGAAGAGGGCTATCTCCAGCACGACGACCTGGTCCGGCTCGTACAGCACCAACGCAATCTTCCGCTGAATGAGCGCAAGCCGATCGGCCGCCTCGCCGTCGAGCTCGGCTATCTGACGGAAGCTCAATTGCGCACGACGCTGGACGTGCACGGCAAGCGCCTCAGCCTGGGCGAGCTGCTCGTCGCGCGCGGTTCGATCTCTCGCGAAGATCTCGCGCGAGCGTTGGAGCGGCAGGCCAACGAGGGCGGCCTCCTCGGCGAGTTGCTCGTGAGCAGCGGGTGTCTCGACGAAGTGGCGCTGGCCGAAACGTTGGCGGAGCAGGCCGACCTACCGTATGTCCCCCTCGGGGCCGACGACCCGCTGGAGGCGAATCTCGCGCGTTGGGTGAATCCGTACTACGCGAGCCACCACGGCATCGTGCCGGTCGGTCGTCTGGGACGACGCCTGACCGTCGGCATCTGGCACCCGACTTCGATCGGCTGCGCGGCCGAGCTCGAGAACTCCACCGGAATGCTCGTTCGCTTCGTCATCTCGACCCGGAGTCAAGTCGACGCGCGGGTCAAGGCGCTCTACGGAATCACCCCGCAGCCGCCGCGCGGGGGCGGTCCGGTCACGCAGAAGATCACGCTCGTCACGCGCCCCGCTCTCATGGTCGAAGGGCCACTCGCGCCGTTCGGTTTCGATTCCGTCCGCGCGGCCGAACTCGACACGCTGCTTCGCGGCGGCGAGGGGGATGGCGTCTTCTTGGTCAGCGGTCCCGGCGGCGCTCAGCTCGAGGAGTTCTATCTCAGGCTCTGGCGGTACGGCCAAGAACTGGATCGCTCGAACGAACAGGGCTGCGAGGGCGCCGGTGAGATCCGCGATCAGCGGACCGCCGAACGGATCTTCCGCACGAGGAATGCGCAGGGCGTCCGGCTCGGCTTCATCGCGTCGGAGCACTCCGTCGGAGCGCTCCAGCGACTGATCGACCTGGGCATCCATCCCGACCGGGTGCAAGGGCTCTTGCTCGGAGTCTTGACGGTGTGTCCGGTGCGGCAGGTCTGCGCTCAGTGCAGCGAGAGCTACGAACCGCATTCGCTCGTGCAGCAGGAATGGTTCGGACCGGGCGGGCCGAATGCCGTTCGCTCGATTCCCGCGGCTCGTTGGCGGCGCGGGCGCGGCTGCAAGACCTGCGTCGGAACCGGATTCCTCGGCGAAGTCGTGCTGCACGAACTCTGGACGCCGGACGAGACGGAGCGGCGGCAGATCGCCCATCGATTGCCGATGCGTTCGGTACGCGATCACGCGGCGGAGCGGATCGATACGCTCGGTCGCAACGGCCTCGACCGCGCGATGGCCGGCCTCACGACGCTGGAGGAGTTGCTGAAGCGACTCCCGGTCGACGAGGTGCGCTTGGTGCGGGCCTCGCTCCGTGCGCGCGGGGATGATGCCTCGCCGGATCCGGAGCGACGCGCGGCCTGAGCGAGCCGAGGTTGCGGTCAGCCGCGATGCGATCGGTAGCGCGTGAACGCGTCGGTCGCGTCGAAGGCGGGATCGCTCCATCGCGACGCTTCGATCCCGAACCAACCCCCGTTGTCCCGGCGATCCACCACCCGCCGGATCTGGATCAGATGCTCGACCGAGATGTTGTCGAGCCGATCGTTGCCCGCGTGGGCGCCGCAGGTCAGGGTGAGCGACGGCCGCAGCCGGTTGTATGCCCCGCCGATCGCGCCCTCGGTCGTCGGCGTGTTCAGCAAGATGCGACCGGCCGGCAGTCCTTCGAACTCGTCGATCACGCGGGGATCGGTGGTATGCAGCCCCAGCGTGTGGCCGGCGCCGCCGAGTGAGAGGATCGCCGCGCAGGCGTCTCTCCCGGTGAAGTGATCCTCGACTTCGATCCACCCGAGCACCGGCGCCAAGATCTCGTGGGCCAATGGCTCGTCCTCGAGCGCGCGACCGGATGGCCGTGTAGATGGCCGTGTAGATGGCCGTGTAGATGGCCGTGTGAACGGCAAAGCGGCAAGCAGCAGCTTCGTTCCCACGGGCGCCTCGAATCCGGCCAACTCTGCGATGCGCGCCGCCGGCTGTCCCACCACCTCGGCCCGCATGCTCCGCTTCTCCGCGTCGAAGCAGATCGGTCCCAACGCCCGGGTTTGATCGGCGTTGCACATGTACGCGCCGAGTTCCACGAGCCGGTGCTGTAGCTCGGCCGCGATCGCGCGATCGACCACGACCGTCTGCTCGCTCGCGCAGACCGTCCCTTGGTCGAACGTCTTCGACTGGAAGATGCACGCCGCCGCGCTCTGCAAGTCGGCCGAGGCATGCACGTAGACCGGCACGTTGCCCGGACCGACGCCGATCGTCGGCTTGCCGGTGGCTTGCGCGGTGCGGACGATGCTCGAAGTTCCGGTCGCGAGGATCAGGCCCGTCGCGCGATGGCGCATCACCCGATCGAGCGCCTCGCTCTGCGGCTTCGTGATCCACTGGACCGCCTCGGCGGGCGCCCCCGCCGCGACTGCCGCCTCCATCAGCACGCGGCCCGCCTCACGCGTGCAGCGTCGCGCGCCGCGATGCGGGCTGAAGATCACCGCGTTGCGCGTTTTCAAGCAGAACAGGATCTTCGTGATCACCGTCGACGTCGGGTTGGTCACCGGCGTGAGTGCGACGATCGGACCGACCGGCTCTGCGATCTCCACGATGCCCGCCGTCTCGTCTCGCCAGACGTCCCCGACCGTGCGCCGCCCGACCAGGTCTTCGTGCACGATCAGACTGGCCCAAGCGTTCTTCCAGATCTTGTGCTCGAGCACCCCCATGCCGGTCTCTTCGCACGCCAGCTTCGCCAGGTCGATGCGCGCGTCGAACGCCGCCCGCGCCGTCGCCTCCACGATCCGATCGACCTGCTCTTGCCCGAAGCCTCGCATCGCCTCCATCGCGGCCTCGGCGCGAGCGAGGAGTTCATCGGCGTAGGTCTGGAACGGATCGGTGTGCGTCGCGGTCGGCTCGGCGTCGTTCATGCAGTCCCCTCCGCGGTCGGCGGTCGATAACTCGACAACAAGTGGCGGACTCGGCGGGCGGGCCCGAATCTCTGCAGCTCGCGGCCCGACTCTTGGTTCTCGAAGCGCGACAGCGTCGGCTGCGACGCCAAGGTCTCTTCACCGCAGGGCTCGAGTACGATCAAGAGTCGATGAACGGGGTCGCTCTTCAGCCGCGCCGATTCGTTGGCGTCAGAGTAGTCGCTGGTGAGACCGTGGACGCGCTGGAAAGCATCTCTCGCAGGTCATCCACGACCTTGCCGGGTCGCCGCCGATCGATCCGACGACGCGAGAGATGGTCGGCCAGTCCTCTTCAGGTTCGTGAATTGTCCGGGTTAGCGAAACCGCGCCTTGATCCCGCCCCACGACTCCTCGAGCTGCGGACTCGCCGTGCACGGGTTCGAGAAACACCCGATGCCATCCCCCGAGTAGTCTCCACTCAGTCCGGCGCACACCGCTTCCAACGTGACGAAGCACGACCCGTCCGGGAGACAACAAGCGCCCTCTCCCGGACCAAAACTGCACCCCACTCCGAGCGCTCCGATCTGCTCGCCGCAAGGGCTGGGTGCGGCGGCGCATGGAGAGTATTCATCGATGGAGAACGTTCCTGCCGAATTGTATCCATCTGGGCACAACGGGGCGTCGCACAGCCGCGGGTCGCCATACACGTGAGGTGCGCCGAGTTCGAGGTCGATATCTCCGTGGATCGCGCTCAGGTCAATCGCGCAACAGTACAATTCCAACTCACCACCATCGCGCACCGTGATGTCATCTCTCGATCCGTGCACATCACAGTTATTGCGAAATATTGTGTTTCGTACGCTCGCGTGCGCGCCCGCATTCACCCAGAGCCCGCCGTAGCTGAATCCACGGTTCGATCCGACCGTGCATCGGTCCATCGTGAGTGTACCGTTCGAGGAAACGGCCGCTGCGCCGTTACCTCCGGCCAACCCACAGCCTGTCAGCGATATCGTTCCTCCACCGGCGACCGCCCCGGCCTCCAGGCTATCGAGAATGTCACAGTTCCGGATGTCGGCCCGAGCTCCAGGCGCGACCTCGATTGCGGCAGCGATGGCAGATCGCTCCACGTGACACTCTTCCATCTCGAGAATCGCGGAACCCTCGACAGAGATCGCGGAGCCGGAGGTCACAGATTCGCACCGGAGAAACAAGCACCTTTGGACCAGAGGCTTGGCTTGACCGTCGCAGAGGATACCACCTCCTCCGCGCGGCTCGCCGTAGCCAAGGGAGAGGCAGGAGGTGAACTCGCACTCAGCGATCGTCGGCGCGGCGTCGCCTCGAATCCAGACGCCAGCTCCGCCGTCATGCACGCTGTTCTCTATTCTGATCCCCTGCAACACCGCATCGCGACCCTCACTCGAGTCGAAGATGAATGCTCGATGCGACCCATCCTGGCCGTAGAGCAAGTCGAGAGTGACACTGCCGAATCCGTCTCGAGGCCGGATAGTGATCGCCTTTCCGCGAAAGCTGAGATCGCGATTTCCGTCGCCGGAGTAGGCGCCCGGCGCAATCTCGACGACATCGCCATCTTGCGCTGCGTCGATGGCCGCTTGGATCGTCGAGTGATCCGCCGGTACATGGATGACCGCCGCTTGGACGTCTCCTCCCCAGCAACCGCCGCTCACGGCCACAAACAACAGACCGAAAGCGATGCCGGCGGCTGCGCGTCTCAGATACATAGCGACCTCGCTTACCGTAGGACTACCATACGAGACGTGACCGCTTCGGAGCCTTGAGTGAGCCGTGCGAAGTAAATTCCGTTCGGGAGTCGGCGCCCACTCGCCGCGAGTCCGTCCCAACTGATCCGCCGCACCGTCTGACGATCCTCGGCGGGAAAATGCTGCTGCCAGACGACCCGACCAGAGACATCAAGGATGTCCAACGTGGAGGAAACTCCGCTGATGTTCCCGAGATCGATTCGAATTGGCGGGCGCCCAGGTGAACCAGCGACCGTGACAGAGAGGTCTGGCAGGGGGAAACTCTCCTGTGCGGACGCCGTGGTGATTGCAGTAATGAGGGTGTATGCAACCTGCATGTCTTCGGGAGCCACAATCCACTCGATGTGTTCTTCGGTCACCATGTCGATCTGTTCAAGCGTGTATCCTCGAACTACCGTTCTTCCTGATGGCTCGATGGGGTCCATCTACGCGGCTGTTGGATGCGATGCGTCCTTCGCGATCTGTACCGTGGTGTGATTTCGCACGTAGTCGCCGTCGTTGATGTTGACCATCCTGCCGTAGAGGAGGGGCGCGGTCGTCTCTCCCCACCAGTATCCTTCTCCCTGAAGCACCCATCCGATCGAGCTCGGCGTCGGCTCCCCGTTTTCGGCGGGTGACGACCCACCCTCGAACATCCCTCCCATCCCAGTCCCCTCTTCGGGGGACGGACAGAGCCCGGCACCCTGGATAGCGAAACCTAGGGAGCCAAACCCTGTTACCGGGTCAAGTTGCGACGGGAGCGAGTCGTCCGCAAAAGTCCCTCCCTGTGCTGGGTGCGGCGACAACGAGAAGAGCGAGGAGTCGGCGGCGGAGTAGACGTAGGCAGCGAACCAATAGAGTTCATTCACCTTCGATTCCCGGGGTACCTCCCAGAAGAGCGCAGTCCCGCTGCCCGGGTCGGGCCAGTCGTCCGTGGACAACTCGAAATCGGCGCAAGAACCTCGAGCAACCAGCTCAAGCGCTTCGTCGTTGTAATCGATTCCGAATGTTACAGCGGAGAGCTTTGGGCTGGCTTCCGCGGCAAACCCTGCGAGAGCGTGGAAAACCGTTGTCTTTGGAAATCCGCCTACCACCGTCACTATCGCGGAGTCGCAGCTCGCGAGTTCCGACCCCCCACAAAAGTCCACTGAGTCCGTCCAAGTCAACCCAGGGTTGGCGTGAAGGATAAGGACGCCTCCCCCGTTCGATCCGGCATGTGCCTTCCCGTTACAGAAGGTCATCAACAGCCCGAACGCCAGGGCAAACAAGGATCTGCGTGGCACAGTCGCCTCCACACTCGTTGCCAACCGGCCTGTCTAGTTCATTCCAGGCACAGCCGGACGGTCAGTTCGATTTGGGGCTGCACGGGAAGCAGGGCCTTTGGGGGACGCCGATGGAGCAGGCTAAAAGTATCGGGATCGGGTCTGCGCGACGTCAAGCTCGGATTCGATCCTGGAGTCGCTGGTAGGACGGGAGCTTGATCCGCGTTTAGGCAGAGCTACTGGGCCGAGGCCTGGCCTCGGGGTTCCATCTCGCGTACCAAACCTGTTGCGCTCGTCTGCGCATTCGGCGCTGAGCGCAAGCTCAGCCGCCTGTGTCGTCGAACCCTGGTTCTGGAGCGGGACCCCAGACGCAGGGGTGGTCGGAGGTCTTGTCGAGTCTGGAGAGTCTGTTGGACATCGGGCGGCCGCACCTGTTCACCTGCGGGGTCAGCGGTCACTCGTCGATGTGGGCAACCGCCGCGCCCACGAGAAGCAGTACGAGAGCACACAAAAGAGCGTGGTCGCGTGGACGGCTTCTGCGATCGCGAGGGCGCCGCCGAGGATCCAGCCGACGATGCGCGCATCGCGGGCGAAGGCGAAGCCGGCCGCGAGCAACCAGACGGTGACGATGGCGTAGGCCCAGCGTCGTTGCGAAGAGGTCGGGGGCATGGCCGGCGAGTCGATCATCCTGCGGAAGCCGTGTTGGTAGATCGAATCGAGCGGATGCCACGGCAGCACGACGCCGAGGAAGGCGAGCGGCGCGCAGGCGAAGAGCACGAGTGGCGATTCGAGCAGCGTGCCCACCGCGATCCAGCCCGTGAACGTCGCGGAGACGACGCGGACCCAGGGGGCCAGGTCGGAGAGGTGACCCTCGTCCAACCCGGTGAATCCCTGGGCCTCGAGACGTTTGCGCATCGCCGGTTTCATGTCCACGAGTAGACCCGAGCGACGTCGCGCATCCGATCCGCGGCGCCCGGCCGGATCCTCTCCACGGTGTCGAGGAACTGCGGGTGGGTCATACCGGAGGCTAGATGGGCCGACCGATCGGCCTGCCGCTGCGTCGCGAGGAGCGCTGTCCGCTGGCGCGTCGAAACGCCTCGTAGTTGAACTCCCCTTGCTGCACGAACCATTGGTCGAACATCTCCACGAGCGAGAGATAGCCGTCGATCGCGCGGTCGATCTCCTCCAGCGGAAGGCCTTCGGCCAGCGCCTCTACCATCAGCGTGTCGAGCTTCGCGTGCTGGGCTTCCTCCATCCAGTGGTGCTTGAGCAGCGACTTGAAGAGCGGGTCGAGGTCGCCGTCGTCCCGCACGCTCTCGAGGAAGTGAAGCTGGGTCATCCACTCGACGTGCAGGATCAGGAGCGCGACGGTGAGCGGCTCGTGCGCGAGCACGGCTTGCACGATCGCCTCCGGGGGCCCGCTCACATCGAGCGGCTCGTCGACTCCGTAGGTCTCGGCGAAACCGTCCGGGAACTCCGCTCGGAAGCGCTTGAAGAGCTGGATGTGCTTCGCCTCTTCGCTGGCGAACTGGAGCAGCGCGCGCACACGGTAGTCGTCGCCGGTCAACTGGGGCCGAGCATGGTCGAGCACGAACGGCAGGATGAACTCCTCCACCAGACCGAAGCTCGCGAGGTAGGCGTGGCCGTGGATCTGGTTCAGGGTTCGCTGGTCGTCCGAGCTGAGGAACTCGAGCCCTCGGGCGCCCGAGAGGCTCTCGGAGAGGAACGGCCGCTGGAAGTCGAGGCGCTTGTCGCCTCCGATGATGTCCTCGACTCGCCAGTGGATCTTCTCCGAAGCGCTGAGCGCCCCTGCGTAGGTGAACTGCTTCATGGTACTCTCCTCGGGTTGCGCGCCCGCGGGCGCTGGTCACCCATCAGTTCGAGAAACGCGGCCGGAAACTGCCAGGCAAAATCGAGAAAGAGGCTGCTAGCATCCGCGCGGCCCGACGGAGGGGACCGTGAGCCCGTCGGAACCGCCTGATGACTCGCCGGCAGATGCACAGGCAGACGCACAGCCGAACCCACAGCCCGGAGCGCCGCTGGCCGCCGACGCGCTGATCGGGCGGCTCTACACGGAGTTGCGACAGTTGGCTCGCGCCGATGGCGGCGGTTCCGCCGGGCAATACGCTCCAGCCGACTGCGCTGGTCCATCAGGCCTATCTGCGTCTGGTGAAAGATGGCGACCCCGGATGGAACAGCCAGGGTCACTCCTTCGGGGCGGCGGCGCAGGCGATGCGCCAGATCCTCGTGGAGCAGGCGCGGCGCAAGCACGCCATCAAGCATGGCGGCGGGCAGAAGCGCGAGGACATCGAAGCGCGCAGGACGGTGTCGCGATCGAGGCGCCGAGCGACGACGTCCTCGCGGTGGACCGCGCGCTCGAACGACCGGAGCGAACCCCCGCCGAGATTCCATGAGCACCGCGCCCGCGAAGTGGGGCCAGCTCGATCTGCTCGGCCGCGTTGGCGCGGATCCCGCGCTCGACCTATCGTGCGTTCGATCGCGTCCTGCAACGCGAGGTCACGCTGCAGCTCTATCCGGCCGGAATCGACGCAGAAACGCACGACCGGGCGCTGGAGTGGGCGGGGCGTCTGGCGAGCGTGCGGCATCCTCGCATCGTCGCGGTGCACGGGGTCGAGGAACACGACGGTCGCCTCGGCGTCTGGATGGAGCAGGTGCGAGGGGGATCGCTGGAGAATTGGTTGGTCGAGGACGGACTGATCTCGCCGGAAGCGATCGTCGAGGTCGGCGTCGACCTCAGCCTGGCGCTGCACGCGATGCACTCAGCGGGACTGAGCCACGGGCGCCTGCGCGGATCGAGTGCGCGGCGGGACTCCGCGGGACGCGTGATCCTGACCGAGATCGGCGCGGGTGGCCTCTCCGGCTCTTTCGAACAGGATGTCGCGCTCGATCTCGCGGCGTTGGGCCGATTGCTCGTGCATCTCGCGTCGGCGTCCGAGCTCTCCCCTTCGTTGCGCGCGGTGTTGACGTTGCTCACTGATCTGGACGCGCCGCTTCGTCCCCACTCCGCTCTCGCCGCCGCGCTCTGGATTTCCGCCTGTGTCCCTTCCGGCGGTCCGCTCGAACTTTTTCCGACCGCGCGCGAATCGAGTCGGGGCCTACCGCGACCCACGACGCCCCTGATCGGCCGGGCTCGAGAACGAAGGGAGATTCGGCGGAGTCTGTTCGAGGAACGGTTCGTCGTCGTGACCGGGCCTGGCGGCGGCGGGAAGACGCGGCTCGTGGCGGAGATCGCCGCCGACCTGCTGCCGGCCTATCCCGCAAGTTCAGCCTGGGTCGATCTGGCGCCGCTCACGGAGAACGCGGAGATCGGCCCCGACCTCTTGCAGGCCGCGGGATTTCCCGCGGTCGCTTCGCGAAGCGACGAAGAGACGCTCGCCGCGGCGATCGGAGAGCGCCCGTTCCTCTTCCTGTTGGACAACTGTGAACATGTCCGCGCGTCGTGCGCGCGCGTGCTCGAGCTTCTGCTCGCTCGCTGCCCTCGCTTGCGTGTCCTGGCCACCAGTCGCGAGCGGATCGGCTTGTCCGACGAATTCCCGATTCCGCTCTCGCCGCTCTCGCTTCCGGACGAGCGAGACGACTCCCCCGAATCTTCCTGGCGAGCCGACGCGGTGCGTCTGTTCGTCGATCGAGTGACCGCTTCGCGTCCCGAGTTCCGTCCAGCGGGAGACGCGCTGGCGGAGGTGGTCCGCATCTGCCGGATGGTCGATGGGATCCCACTCGCGCTCGAACTGGCGGCCGCCCGCGTGTCGGCCTTCCCGCTCACGGAGATCGCGAACCGACTGGAACGAAGTATCTCCATCCTGCGCGGACAGAGCGACCCGACCGATCGCTCCGCCACGATGGAGGCCTCGATCGATTGGAGCTATCAACTGCTCGAGCCGACGGAACAGGCGCTGCTCCGGCGCCTGAGCTTTTTGGCGAGCCCGTGGACGATCGAAGCGGCGCGCGCGCTCATGGCGCAGAGCGGCGCGGAAGCCGGAGATGCTGCGGCCGAGAGCGCCGTCGACCTCGACTTGGAGAGCCTCGTTCAAAAGTCCCTGGTCGAGAGCACGACCGGGTTCGAGGGGACGTCCAGGTATCGCCTGTTGGAACTGATCCGCCGTTTCGCGCGCGCTGCGGCGGAGACGGAGGAATCGATTCCCGACCTCAGGCGGCGGCACTTCGACTTCTATGCTTCGCGTGCGTCGCACCACGGTCGTCAGCTCCACGGCCCTGACGGGGCGGCGCACGTTTCTTGGTTGAGGGAGTTGATCCCGAATCTGCGAATCGCTGTCGAGGTGGCGGTCACTCCGGAAGTGGAACTCCCTCGGGCTCACGAGTTCATTTGGTACTTCACCGGCGCCCTCGAACGCATCGGTCGTTGGCCGGAGCTATGGATCCTGCTCGATCGAGTGGTGTCTCGCGATGACGCACCGGTGTACGGCCGAGGTCATCTGCTCATCCAGAGATCCGATTGCGCCTCTGTGCTCGGAATGTCCGACGAGCGGATCCGATCGGCCGACGAGGCCTACGCGATCTTTCAAACCCTGGGGATGGCGCGGGGGATGGCCACCGCGCGACTCGTGCGGGCGGCCGCGGATGTGGACAACGACGCGCTGGAGAGCGCACGCGTCCACGCCCTGGAAGCTCTCGAGGTGCGGATGGGTCTGGGCGAACAGAACGAGATCGGGGGCGCCGAGTTGATCCTCGGCGTGATCGCGGCCCGACAGGGGGACTTCGCGGAATCCGCACAGCGCTATCGATCCACCTTGGAGCGGGCCGTGGCGACCGGGTACCGCCATCTCGCCGCTCGAGCGCGCTCGAACCTCGCGGCGGCGCTCCGGGATCTGGGGGATCTGGCGGAAGCGCGCGAACTCGCCGTGGCCACTCTGAACGAGGTGCGCGCCTCGGACGATCGGCAGGAGTTCTCGAACGCGCTTCGCGGATTGGGGAGCATCTTGCGGCGGACGGGCGAGCACGACGAGGCTCGGACCCATCTCCTCGAGGCCCTGCATCTCTACTCCACCGAGCGCCAGCCGCACTTCGCCGCCGAGGCTTTGCTCGAACTCGCGATGCTCTCTTGGTCTGAAGGCCACGCGGCCCGCTCCGCGCGTCTCCTCGGCGCCGTCGAAGGTCTGTTCGAGTCGGTCGGGACGCCGATTCCGGCCTGGCATCACGAAGATCATGCGCGGCTGACCGAGGCGTCGAGTGCGTCGCTCGGCGAGACATCGTTTCTCGTCGAGCGGGTATCGGGCCGCACGATGAATCTGGATCAGGCCATCACGTTTGCGCGGTCCGTCCCATCCGCAGGGTGATTTCCCTCCGTCAGCTTCGGAGCCCTGGCGCGCCCGCTCGCGAGGCTGTAGGTTTCGCAATCGTGCGTCCCCGACTCGACCCAATGGCGCCAGGCAGCCACAGCTTTCCCCTCGACGAGGCAACATGACCGACGTTGAACAGACCATCCTCGAATTCGTCCGCCGCGAGTACCTCGACGAGGACGACGACACGGAGATCACGGAGAAGACGCAGTTGATCTCCAGCGGGATCGTCGATTCGTTCTCGATGGTGTCGCTCAAGACGTTCGTGGAGCGGAAGTATTCGATCCGCATTCCGGATGAGAAGGCGAGCGCGGAGGCGTTCGATACGGTCGAGGGGATCGCGGCGGTCGTGCGCGAGATGACGGCCAAGTGAGCGGCCAAGTGAGCGGCCAAGTGAGTGGGGAAATGACGCGATGAGCTACTCGGAAGCGCTGCGCGGACGGTATCGCGCCGACATCGACGGGATCCGCGAGGCGGGCCTCTACAAGGAGGAACGGATCCTCCACTCGGCGCAGGCGGCCGACGTCGAGGTGGAGTTCCCGGCGGGGAGCGCGACGCGCCAGGCGATCAATATGTGCGCGAACAACTACCTCGGGCTCTCCAGCCATCCGGAGGTGATCGCGGCGGCGCATGCGGGACTCGACGCGCGCGGGTATGGGCTCTCCAGCGTGCGGTTCATCTGCGGGACACAAGATATCCACAGGGAACTAGAGAACAAGCTGAGCGCGTTCCTCGAAGTCGAGGACACGATCTTGTTCGGGTCGTGTCTCGACGCCAACGCGGGGATCTTCGAGGCGGTCTTGAATGAACAGGACATCCTGATCGCCGATCGCCTGGTGCATGCCTCGATCGTGGATGGGATGCGGCTCGGCAAGGCGCGGCAGGAGACGTACAAGCATCTCGACTACGCGCATCTCGAGGAAAAGCTGAAGGAGTCGCAGGATGCTCGGACGCGGATGATCGTGACGGACGGGGTGTTCTCGATGGATGGGGACATTGCGGATCTCGGCCAGATCTGCGATCTGGCCGAGAAATATGACGCGATGGTCTTCGTCGACGACTCGCATGCGAGCGGGTTCTTGGGTAAGCGCGGCCGGGGAACCCACGAGCACTGCGGAGTCCTGGGTCGGGTCGACGTGATCACGACCACGCTCGGCAAGGCGCTGGGCGGCGCCTCCGGCGGATGCGTCAGCGCGCGCAAGGAGATCGTCGAGTTGTGCCGGCAACGGGCGCGGCCGTATCTCTTCTCCAATAGCGTGCCGCCGGTCATCGCGGCGGGTGCGCTGCGCGTGCTCGAGTTGCTCACCGCCTCGACCGAACGACGCGACAAGCTGGAAGGGAACACCGCGTTCTGGCGAACGCGGCTACAGGAGATCGGACTCGACGTCCGTCCCGGCACGCACCCGATCGCGCCCGTCATGCTCTACAACGCCAAGTTGGCCCAGGATTTCGCGCGCGACCTCTTCCTGGAGGGGATCTTCGCCGTCGGGTTCTTCTTTCCGGTCGTGGCCAAGGGACAGGCGCGCATTCGCACGCAGATCTCGGCCGGCCACGAGCGACATCACCTGGAGAGAGCCGCCGCCGCCTTCGAGAAGGTAGGGGCGAAGCACGGCATCCTGGGCATGGGGAAGAAGGAGATCGTGGAGAAGTACGGGCTGTGAACCCCTCAGCTTCGCTCGTGCTCATCATCGCCACGGTGGCGATCACGCTCGCCTCGTTCACGCGGCCGAGTTGGCTGCGCGCCGGCATGCTGCATCCCTACGGCGTCGTCCAGGACGCGAAGTGGCATCAGCTCGTGACCTCGGGCTTCCTCCACGCCGATCTGGGCCATCTGTTCATGAACATGTTCACGCTGTTCTTCTTCGGACCCAGCGTGGAGCGGCTGCTCGGCCCCTGGGGATTCCTGCTCGTCTACTTCGGGAGCATGGTGCTGGGAAGTCTGCTCGCGGTCCTGCGACACGGAGGCGATCCGAACTACCGCGCGCTCGGGGCGTCGGGCGCGGTGAGCGGAATCCTCTTCTCCTTCGTGCTCTTCCGACCGTTCGCGCCGATCTATCTGTTCCTCATTCCGATCGGAATTCCGGCGGTGCTCTTCGCCTTCGGCTACGTGGCGGTCTCGCTCTATGGGATGCGCGCGAGGCTCGGCAACATCGGACACGACGCCCATCTCGGCGGCGCCATCGGCGGGGCGCTCATCACCCTCGCGATCCATCCGGACGTCCTGCGGATCTTCCTCGGTCACTTCCGCTAGCTCCTCACCTCCAGCACCATGTTGAACGGGGTCTCCGCCGCGCAAACGCGCCTCGCCGGCTTGGGCGCCCAACGCAAGTCCGACCTCTTGCGAGAGTGATGCCGGCGTGCAGATCATGGCCGAGGCGCAATAGAAGACGCGGCCGATCGGATGGAGATTCTCTTCCACGCGATCTCGCGCCTGCGGCCCGACGACCATCCAGGTTCCGTCGGGCGCGAGGGGGGAGCGCACGTGCTTCGCCGCGCCGACCGGATCGCCCAGGTCGACGGGTCCGCGGGGCGAACGGCGAGAGAGTAGCGGGAGCGCGGCTCGACCGGCAGCCGCACGAACGGGTGGGAGCTAAGAGATCTCGACCAGCACTTGGCGGAGGTTGAGCTGCGGGAGTCGCTGGCGAAGGCGCAAAATTTCGATGCCCACGACCTGCCCTTCGGCATTGCGGTCGAGGATGATTCCGGGTTCGACCTCTTCGGAATCGACGATCGGAGAATCATCGAGGCGAAGGAAGAGAGCGTCCGCCTTCTCGTCTACGTGGACCTTCATCCAATCCTCCCGAGGCGGCGATCAAAGAATGCAGTGACGATCCGAATCGGAACAACGGATTCGTAGTAGACGACGCGAAGTATGCGACCGTCCCGCTCCGCAATCGGCGCCCACGCGTGGCGAAGATCCGGGTCGATCCGGTCACGCTCGACGCCGGATGGGGAGGATAGCACTCGCTTGATCCACTCGTAATCGATCTCTCGAGCTGCGCAAACGCCCTCCGCATGCTCTGTCATGACAAACCGAATCATGGTCCTCTCCGACCTTCGCTCGCTCCGTCGATTTCGTGACGTTTCAACTGTGAGGAAGCAAAGATCGGGCCGGGGTCCTGGAGCCTGCTGCGTATGCGGTGCTCCGCTAGCGCTACCCCACCAACCCGCTCCGGATCGCCTTGATCACCGCCTCGGACTTCGAGTGGACGTGGAGCTTCTCGTAGATGTGGCGGATGTGGAATCGGATGGTGTCCTGCTGAGCCCGAGCGCGCCGGCCGCCGTCTTGTACGCGTGCCCTTCCGCGAGCAGCTCGAGGACATCGCGCTCGCGTGGGGAGAGGCGAGCCATTTCGCTCTGCGGCTGCGGCGTCCGCTGGAACGTGGAGATCACCTTGCGCGCGATCTCGGGGGTCATGGGGGCGCCGCCGTCTCGCACTTCGCGAATGGCCTCGAGCAGGCGATCGGGCGGCGTGTCCTTCAGGAGATAGCCGCAGGCGCCGGCGCAGATCGCGTCGAAGACATGCTCCCGGTCGGAGTAGACGGTCAGCATGAGGATCTGGGTCGACGGCGAGCGCGCACGCCAACGGCGCACCCCTTCGACTCCGTCGATGCCGGGCAAACCGATGTCGAAAAGTCCCACGTCGGCCGACGGATCGGGCGCGGCGAGCGCCTCTTCCATCGACCCATGGCTGCCGACGACGCGAAAGTCCGACTTCGCCTCGAACAGCGAACGCAACCCATCGCGCAGCGGCGTCTGGTCCTCGACCAGGACGACACGGATCTCTTCGGCCATGACCGCCTCCCCTCGTTCCGATCACCCCGGCCCGATCTCTAGCGAGAGTGACGAGCCTATCCGGGAAACAGCGTCCGCCGCCCCTACACGAGGGTGCGGGGGCGCGGGAGCGGCGCCTCCAGTCGGAGACGCGTCCCTTCCCCGGGAGCGGAAACGATCTCCTGTCGGCCGCGCAGCGCACTCGCGCGCTCCGAGAGACTGCTCAGCCCGTGGCCGCGGGTCGTCCGGTCGAGGTCGTATCCGCGTCCGTTGTCGCACACCTCCAGCACGAGGGTGCGCGCCCGCAACTCGATCGTCACCGTGACGTGCGACGCCTCAGCGTGCCGCCCGACGTTCGTCGGCGCCTCTTTCAACCAGAGGAAGAGATGACGCCGCGTGTCGGGCGCCAGCGGAACGCCGGAGAGCTGTTCCTGAGGCGATATGGAGAACTCGACGCGCACTCCCTGCGTCGCCAGCAGGTCGAAGGCGAACTGCCGGATCCGCTCGATCAGATCGCTCAATCGATCCCGGCGCGGATCGATCGCCCAGACGATGTCGCTCATCGAGTCACGCAGCGACCGCGCCAGTGTCGCCGACTGCTCCAGGATGGGCGCGCTCTTCGGCGCCGCCTCACGGCGCGCGACCTCGGACCAGACCGCGATCTGCGCGAGGCCCGAGCCGATCTCATCGTGCAAGTCGCTCGCGATGCGTTGGCGAATGCTCTCGAGCTCGAGGATCCGCCGCACGCGGAAACGATGCCACGCCAGGCCGACCGCGCCGAGCGCTCCCCCCGCCAACGCCAGGAACCAGGCTCGCTGCCAGATGGGAGGGAGGATGCGGAGCGTGAGATCGGCTTGGTTCGAGTTCGGGACTCCCTCCGGATCGAGCGTCCGCACGGTGAAGCGATAACTACCGGGCGCGAGGTGCGCGTATTGCACCGTGCGCTCTGGGGTCGGCGCCTGCCAATCGGCGTCGGCGCCCTCGAGTCGATACTGATAGCGGACCGGGCGGCGGAACGACGGCGCGACATACTCGATCCGTAGATTGTTGCGGGACGGACCCAGCTCGAAAGGACCCACCCGCGCGCTGCCGCCCCTTGGGAGCGGCAAGTTCTCGCCCGCGAACTGCACCGAAGTCAAGTAGACCGGCGGGATCGCGGCGGGCGCCGGCTCGAGTTGTGGATCGAAGCGGGAGACACCGCCGTTGGTCGCGATCCAGATCCGCCCCGACGCATCGGTCGTGACATCCAAGACCGTTTCGCCCGGCAGGCCGTCGCGCATCGAGACATGTTCGATCTGCCCGCTCTCGGGCGCCCAACGATCGAGCCCTCGGCCGGTCGCGAAGTAGATGCGACCGGATCGATCCGACGTGATGCCCCAGACGGTGCTGCTCGCGAAACTCGCGCGGTCACCGATCGACCGGAAGATCGGCGTGGGCGCCTCGGGTTCGTCGCAGACGAAGGCGCCGTCGTGCCGGAAGCCGACCCAGAGCCGGCCGCTCGCGTCGAGATAGAGGCAACGCGCACGCATGTCACCCAGCCCGTTGCGCGCGCCGAGCAGTTTCATCTCGGCGCCATCTTAGACCGCGAGTCCGACGAAGCCCGAGATCCAGGTGCGACCGCCTCGATCGAAGGCGAACGCGCGGATGCCGGTGAGCGAATCGGGGAAAGGGATTCGATGCGGCTCGAATCGAGGCCGATCGCGCGCCTCGTCGTAGCCGATGCCGATGACGCGGACACGATCCCCTCCGGGGTCGACCCGGCGCGCCTTCCGGAAGTCGAGCTCCGGTCCGGGCGCGTAGAACAGTCCGAGCGCGCTGCCCGCCCACCAGTCCTCGCGCGCGTCTTGGACCAAGCAGTAGTTGATGTCGTTGAACTCGGGGGCGAGTGAGCCGGGGACGAGCGCCCCGATTCCGTCACGCAACTCCAGGATTCCGCGCCGCGCCGTCGTGGCGTAGGCGCGCTGGTCGCGGGCGACGACCACGCTCAAACAGTGGACCTCTTCATCGGTCTGCAGTTCGCGGAAGCCGACCATCGATTCGCCCGAGAACCGCGCCACGCCTCGACTGTCGTTCGAGAACCAGAGGTCTCCTTCGCGATCGAAGCCGAGCGTACGGACGAAGTCGTCGCGGAGTCCGTCGGCCCGGCTCCAGTGCATCCACTCTCCGTCGCTGAGGCGATAGAGTCCGCCGCTCGTGCCGATCCAGAGAGTCGACGGCTCCTCGGAAGCGAGGCAGCGAATGGCCACTCCATCGGGGAGCGCGAGTGGGAGCGAGTCCCAGATAGCCGACGCAGCGAGCGTGACGCGCCAGACCGCACGCTGCTCCGCGAGCCAGACGCCGCCCGCCCGGTCGGAGATGAGATCCGCGACCGAGAACTCGCGATTCCCCGGAGTGGGGAACGAGTCGATGCGCGATCCGGTCGAGCGCAGCAGTGTGCGCGGCGCCGCCAGCCAGACCGCGCCGTCCTCGACCGAAGTCAGGCGGGCGATGTCTCGCAGCGCGGTCGGCTCGAAACGCACCGAGTCGCGCGAACCCTCCGTCGAAGCGCGTGGAACGGAGTGGAGGCTGCGGTAGACGCCGAGCTCGGTCGCCATCCAGAGGCGTTGCTCCTGGTCGAGCGCGCAATCGAAGGCGAGGCCGGCTTGCCGCTGCGGCCCGATCGCGAAGGTCTCGACCGTCGGTCGGCCCGGCGCCGGCATGCGAGGGAGCCAGGCGAGACCTCGCCCCCAAGTCGCGGCCCAGAGTCCTCCTTGGGCATCGTGCGCGATCGCGTTGACCAGTGGGTCGAGCAGCCCGTCGCCGACGTCGTAGCGCGTGAAGCGCTCGCCGTCGAAGCAACTCAAGCCCTCCCACGTGGCGAACCAGAGGTAGCCGGAGGCATCGCTCGAGATGGCCGGGACCCGTCCATGGGACAGGCCGTCCTTCACGTCGTAGAGCTGCACGTGAACCTGCTGGGCGCTCGCGCACGCGGGCGCCGTCAGCAGGAGCGCGACCGCCCAGCGGGCTGCAACGCAAAGACGCACTCGCGCTTTCGGCCTCGGATCGAGGGAACGCGCGTCAGGCGAGGCGGGGGAGGACATCGATCGAAGGCGCACGGACGCGGGCGAGTGTACGCCCGGAGCGTCCCCGGCGCCCCTCCCGCGTGCCCGGTGCGTGCTACTCTGCGAGGCATGACCGACCCTGTCGCGCGCAGCGCGAATCGACTGATCGACGCCGCCAGCCCGTATCTCCTGCAGCATGCGCACAACCCGGTCGACTGGTATCCGTGGGGACCGGAGGCGCTTAAGCGCGCGCGCGCCGAACAGCGGCCGATCTTCCTCTCGATCGGGTACGCCGCGTGTCACTGGTGTCACGTGATGGAGCGCGAGTCGTTCGAGAACGACGAGACCGCGGCGTTGATGAACCAGCTCTTCGTCAATATCAAGGTCGACCGCGAAGAGCGCCCCGATCTGGACGATCTCTACATGGCGTCCGTGCAGATGTTGACCGGTTCGGGCGGATGGCCGATGTCGGTCTTCCTCACGCCCGAGCTGAAGCCGTTCTTCGCCGGCACCTACTTTCCTCCCGAGGATCGCTGGGGACGCCCCGGCTTCCCTCGTTTGCTCGAGGCGATGGCGAATCTCTGGCGGGACCGGCGCGCGGATGTCCTGGCCGGCGCCGAGCGAGTGACCGAAGAGCTGCGTTCGTTCACCGAGGCGCCGACTTCGCTCGGCGCCCTCGACCGCGAGCCGCTCGTCTCCGCTCGGCAGGCGCTCGGGCGCTCCTTCGACGAGACGTACGGCGGCTTCGGCTCGGCGCCGAAATTCCCGCACGCGATGGCGGTGCGTCTCCTCCTCCGCGCGAATCGACGGGACGGCGATCGCCGCGCGCTGGAGATGGCGACGCGCACGCTCGACGCCATGGCGGCCGGCGGCATCTATGACCATCTGGGCGGCGGCTTCCATCGATACGCGACCGACGAGCGTTGGCTGACTCCGCACTTCGAGAAGATGCTCTACGACCAGTCGCTGCTGGTCGTCGCCTATCTCGAGGCGTTCCAGGTCACCGGCGAACCGCGCTACGCCGAAGTGGTCCGCGAGACGTGCGACTACGTCTTGCGCGATCTGCGCCACGCCGAGGGCGGATTCTTCTCTTCTGAAGACGCCGACAGCGAGGGGGTGGAGGGGCGCTTCTATGTCTGGACGCACGAGGAGATCGCCTCGGCGCTCGCGCTGCCCGGCGACGAGGTCTCCGTTGCGCTCTTCCGCCGCGCCTACGGCGTCGATGAGTTCGGCAACTTCGAGGGCCGCACGATCCTCTCTCGCGTGGCCGCGACGGAAGAGCTCGCGGCGCACTTCGCGCTCCCGTCGACCGAGGTCGAAACTCGCCTCGACGCGGCGCGGGCGCGGCTCTTCGCCCTGCGTGAGGGGCGCGCGCGTCCTTTCCGCGACGAGAAGGTCATCACGTCGTGGAACGCGCTCATGATCTCCGCGCTCGTGCGTTCGGGGAGAGTCCTCGACGAGCCGCGCTACGTCGAGGCTGCCGCCCGGGCCGCGGAGTTCTTGCTCCGCGCGCTCGTGGTCGACGGTCGTCTCCAGCGGGTCTGGCGCGACGGCCGCGTCTCCACTCTGGGCTTCCTCGACGATCATGCCTTCCTGGTCGACGCGTGGATCGATCTCTACGAGTCGGGATTCGAGAGAAGGTGGCTCGACGCGGCGATCCACTGGGCAGACATCATGGTCGCGCTCTTCCGAGACGAGCGCGGAGGCTACTTCTCCACCAATGCACACCACGAGGTCTTGGTCGCGCGCCTCAAGAGCGCACAAGACGGCAGCATTCCGTCGGGCAATTCGGTCGCGGCCTCCGCGCTCTCGCGACTGGGCCGACTGACCGGCCGCCCGGATCTGGAGAAAGCGGCGACCACCACGCTGCAGGCGTTCCACACCCAGCTCGAACGTGCGCCCGGCGCCTTCCACCAGATGTTGCTCGCCCTCGAGCTGCAGCTCGGGCCGCGCGAGGAGATCGTCGTCGCCGGCCCTCGTGATCGCGCCGACACGCGCGCACTCCTCCGCATCGTCGACCATGAGTTCGTACCGGGCGCGGTCGTCTCGTGGACCGACGGCGTCTCGTTCGAGTTCCCGTTGCACGAGGCGCGCACGATCGTCGGCGGGAAGGCCGCCGCCTATTTCTGCATCGATTCAGTCTGCCGGCTGCCGTTGACCGAGCCGGAAGAACTGCGGAAGGCGCTCCGCGTCGTCCAGTCCTCGTAAAGCGCCGTTATCCGTCGAAAGGAGATCCGATGTCGAAACGTTACTGGCTCTTCAAGACCGAACCGGAGTCGTTCTCATGGGAACAGCTCGAGAACAGCCCCGAGCAGACCACGCATTGGGGAGGTGTCCGCAACTATCAGGCGAGGAACGTCCTGCGCGACGACATCCAGGTCGGCGACGAGGTGCTCCTCTATTACTCCAGTGTCGAGCCGATGGCGGTGATCGGCATCTGCGAGGTCATGCGCGCCGGGTATCCCGACTTCAGTCAGTTCGACCCCAACTCGAACGACTTCGACCGAGGGGCGCAAGAGACCGATCCGCGTTGGTACATGGTCGACATCGCGGCGCGGGAGAAGTTCACCCGGCCGGTGCTGCTCTCGGAGATGAAGGAGCTGGCGGGGCTGGAGAGAATGGCCCTCTTGCAGCGCGGAAGCCGGCTCTCGATCCAACCGGTCACGCCTGACGAGTGGAAGATCGTGCTCAAGCGGGGGCGAGCGAAGCGCTGAGATCGCTTGGCCAGCCCGCCCGCACCGTCGGACCCCGAATCGCACAAGGAGATCTGCATGCGCCCCCGAGACATCATCGCCACCGCTCCGGCCGTCGCCCCGGCCAACTCGAGCGCGGCGATCATCGCCGCCACCGAACGCATCAGCGCCCACAACTACCATCCGTTGCCCGTCGTCATCTCGACCGCCGACGGCGTGTGGGTGACCGATCCCGAGGGGAAGAAGTACATGGACTTCCTCTCCTCTTACTCGGCGGTCAATCAGGGACACCGAAATCCGAAGATCATCCAGGCGCTGAAGGACCAAGCCGATCGCTGCACGTTGACCAGTCGCGCGTTCTACAACGACAAGATGGGCGACTTCCTGGAGCGGCTCTGCGCCTACACGGGATTCGAGATGGCGCTGCCGATGAACACCGGCGCCGAGGCGGTCGAGACGGCCATGAAGATGGCGCGCATGTGGGGCGTGAAGGTGAAGGGGGTCGAAAACGGCAAGCAGGAGATCATCGTCTGCGAGGAGAACTTCCACGGGCGCACGATCACGATCATCTCCTGTTCGACCGACCCTGACTCGTACGGCTTCTTCGGGCCGTATACACCCGGCTTCAAGATCATCCCTTATGACGACGCGCAGGCTCTGGAGAACGCCATCGGGCCGAACACCGTCGCGTTCCTCTTCGAGCCGATCCAGGGCGAGGCTGGAGTGCATGTGCCGCGCGAGGGATACCTGCGCGCGGTGCGCGAGATCTGCACGAAGCACAACGTGCTCATGATCGCCGACGAAGTGCAGACCGGCTTCTGCCGCACGGGTCGTCGCTTCGCCTGTGATCACGAAGCGGTGCGGCCCGACGCGATGACGCTGGGCAAGGCGCTCGGCGGCGGAGTGCTCCCGGTTTCGGCGGTGGTTGCCGATCACGATGTGCTCGGGGTGTTCACTCCGGGCACTCACGGATCGACCTTCGGCGGCAACCCGCTGGCCGCCGCGGTGGGTCTGGCGGCGCTCGAAGTGCTCGAGGAGGAGCGACTCGACCTGCGCTCGGAGGAACTCGGCGAGGTGTTGCGGGTTGGACTCCGCGCCATCCCATGTCCCAAGATCGAACTAATTCGCGGAAAGGGACTACTGAACGCCGTCGTCTTCGAGAAAGGCTTCGAAGCCTGGGACGTCTGCGTCACACTGAAAGATCACGGGCTCCTGGCCAAGCAGACCCACGGCAACATCATCCGATTCGCCCCGCCGCTCACCATCACGCGGGCCGAGATCGATCAAGCCCTCGCCATCATCCGGACGGTCTTCACGGCGCTATGAAGTCACGCGCCGCTTCGGCGAGTGACCTCTTCGCTGTACTCCAGGAGGAACGAACAGACATGCGTACTCAGCCCTACCCCAACCGACTCGTCGCTCTAGTCTTCGCCCTGACTCTGTCTTCGAGCCTCCCCGCTCTCGCCGAATCCAGCGCCTCCACCCCCGTCGTCTCCGTCGTCCTCTCCTCCGCCAAGCCGGACACCTTCATGACCCTGGTTGCGCCGCGCGACAAGGGAGAGATAGACCGCGATCGAGACGCCGCCAAGAACGACGAGTCGGCCGCCGATCTGGCGATCCGCGCCGCCAACGAGCGTGAGGCGAGTGAAAAGGCCGAGGTCGATCTGCAGAAGGCGAACGTCGAGCAGATCAAGGCCGAGATCAACCTGGCTGACCAGAACAAGGACGAAGCGGCGAAGAAGTCCGGCGAGGCCAAGAAGCAATACGCCGAGCTGCGCCTGAAGCTCTTGGAGAAGCGACGCGACATGCGTTCGGCCGAGCGCGGTCTGGCGCAAGCGATGAAAGAAGCGGCCGGCGGGATCGCGCGTGCCTGCGAGCGGGAGAAGAACCTCGGCGACAAGCGGGGCGAGAACCCGCCCTTCTCGGCCACCGACGCCAGCGCGCTGGCCAAGCGTCTCCGCTGGGAGAACGACGTCCGCGACCTGGAGAAGCAGACCCTCGAGGCCTACCGCGAAGCTTCCTCCAAGCGAAAGACCCTGACCGAGCGCGAATCCGACGTCATCTCCAAACGCCTCGACGTGCTGTCGGTGCAGAAGGAAATCGTGGAACAAGCGAGTCGATGAACGGCGGCGCTTCGCCGCCGTTCATCGACTCGCTTGTCACTCCCGTCACCCCATCTCCACCACCCTTGGGGCCCGAGCCCCCTTCTCCACCTACCCCAACGTCTCCATCCTCTCCACCCACGCGCGCTCCTCTTCCTCTCCGCCCTTGCGGTAACCGAAGAGGAGCGCGATCTGCTCCCCGCCCGCGTCGTACAGCTCCAGGCTCGTCACATCCCCCGTCTCCGTCGGCTTACGCACGACGAAGCACTCGGCGACGTGGTCGGCGCGCAGGTGCAGGTTGAATCCCGGATCCATCACATTGAGCCACTCGCCCATGACGACGACCTTCTTCACCGGTCCGCCATGGATCTCGAGACACCCGGGGTTGCCGACGAAGACCATGCACTTGCGCTCGTCGGCCGAGAGTCCGTGCAGCACCGTGCTGACGGAATCGGGCGCCACCGTACGCACGAACTCGGGCGCCGCGAGTCGCATCGCCTGGCGCCGCGTCACGCCGAAGTTGCGCAGCAGGAAGAAGAACTCGTGCGTGTCCTTCATCGCGCGCCATCCTGCGAGGAACCCGTCGATGTCGATCGAGGCGTCGGGGCGCTCCGCGGTCGACGCGGCGGCCGGCTTCGCGACCAAGTCGGTCGACTGATCCGGATCGCGCAGACTCGCCCTCAGCGCCTCGAACGCCGCCAGATCACTGACCGGTCGCAGATGCGTCTTGTGCACGGCGTTTCCTTGCGCATCGAAGACCTGGAGACTGCGCTGCGTCCCCCGCGGCGTCTCCGTCTCCACCGCGAACAGATGCGTCCAGTGCGAGAGGAACAGCCGCAGGTCGATCTCGGGATCGGTGAAGTGCCCCATCATCGGACCGATGAGCGTGAGCGAGCGATAGACCCCCTCCTTCTCGATCACGCACGACTCGTTGCGCGTCAGCGCCATCACGCGGCCCAGCGACTCGAGGCCGGTCAGGAACGCCGGCCAATCGGGCCGCAGACGAAGCGCTCCGCCTCCGTCGCAGAGCGAAGCGACGAGCTGTCCCTCCGACACGCCCAGCGCGAGCGCGGCCTCACGCGCCCGCGCGGTCGGATTATCCGCGCGGTACTTCTCCCAAGCGGTTCGGATCTCGGATCCGCAAGACAACGCAGGACTCATCGGCAGTGGATTCATCGGCGGCGGATTCATAGTGGGGCTCCTTTTGCTGACAGCATGGACTCGGAGCGAGCCGGGGGATAGGCCGGGATCCGGTCGTCGTTTCTGAAGACCAGTGGGAGAACGGGGCCGTGAGCGGCCGGCGGCGACTCCATGGCGCGCACATCGATGCGGAAGACGGCGCGGATGAGTTCCGGGGTCAGCGCCACCCGCGGCGGCGCATCGGTCCTGATCCGGCCGCCGCTGAGCACGATCACGCGGTCAGCGTACCAACTGGCGAGGTTCAGATCATGCAGCACGGCGAGGACGGTCCCGCCGCGTTGCGCGTGATCCCGGGCCAAGCCGAGCACGTCGTGTTGGTGCTCGACGTCCAGGTTCGAAGTGGCTTCGTCGAGGAAGAGAACCGTCGGCGCTGCGACGCCGTGCAACTGCGCGAGCGCTCGGGCGACGTGCGCCCGCTGCTGTTCGCCGCCCGAGAGGGTGGGGAATACGCGGTCGCCTAGTCCGCTCAAGCCGACCGCCTCGAGCGCGTTGCCGACCGCGCGATCGACCTGCGCGGGCGATTCCTCCGGATGCGCGCAGAGGCGACCGAGTGCGACCATCTCGCGGACGCGAAACGGAAACTTCACGCTCGTGGCCTGCCCGACGACGGCGCGTCGTGTGGCCAACAGTTTGGCCGGCGTCGCGGCGATGTCACGGCCCTCGAACAGAACCGATCCGCTCGTGGCGCGTCGTGCGCCGCCGAGCAGGTGCAACAGACTGCTCTTGCCCGCGCCGTTGGGACCGACCAACGCGACGAACTCGCCGGCGCGCAGCGCGAGACTCACTCGATCGACGAGCCGGAACGCGGAGACGGCGAGCGTGGCGTCGATCGCCTCGATCAGGGGTCGGGTCACTTGGGTCCTCCGAGACGGCCGCGTCGATGGAGCAGAAACGCGAAGAACGGGGCGCCGCAAAGAGCGGTCAGGACTCCGACCGGAATCTCTCGCGGAGTCGCGACGGTACGAGCGACCAGGTCGGCCACCACCAGGAGCGCGCCGCCCGCCAGCGCCGAGAGCGGCAGGAGGACGCGGTGGCGACTCACCCCGAGCGTGCGCAGCCCGTGCGGCACGAGCAGTCCGATGAATCCGATCGCGCCGGCGGCGGCGATGGAAGCGCCGACCGCGAGCGCCGCCGCCACGACGACCACTCGTCGCAGGCGCGGAGCGGGCGTCCCTGCATAGAACGCTCCGTCTTCTCCGAGTTGCAAAGCGTCCAGCCCGGACGCGACCGAGCAGAGCGGAACACTCGCGGCCGAGACGAACAGGGCGGTCACTCCGACCACCTGCCACGTCGCGCCGCCCAAGCCGCCAAGATTCCAGAACGCCAAGCCTCGGAGCTGCGCGTCGTCGACCAGGAAGGTGATGAGCCCGACCCCGGCGAACGCAATCGCATTGATGGCGACGCCCGCGAGGATGAGGCGGGACGCGCCGTCGCCCGATTGGGGCCGCGCGAGTAGCCACGCCGCGCCGGTCGCGAGCAGCGCGCCCGAGAATGCCGCGAACGGGACGGCGAACGGCCCCGCGAACGGCCCGACGACGCTCGAGAGCACGCCGCCGCCGGCCGTCGCAATCGCCGCGGCGGCCGCGAGGGCCGCGCCTCCGGAGACTCCGAGCAGACCGGGGTCGGCGAGCGGATTGCGGAAGAGTCCCTGCAGCGCGGCGCCGGAGAGCGCGAGTCCGGCGCCGACGAGAAGGGCGAGGGCCACCCGAGGCGCGCGGAGTCCCCAGAGCAGTTGGGTCTGGAACGTCGCGCTCTCGCTCTCGCCGCGACTCAGCTCGCGGAGCGACGTGAACAGTTCCCAGACCGAGAAAGAGATCGATCCGAGGCAGAGCGCGGCCAGCACCGCCAGAATCGCCGCGCCGACCAAGATCGCCGCCAGGCGTGGAAGATCGTCGGCGCGCGGGTCGAGGCGTCCGTCGACTGAACTCATCGGGCCGCGCTCGACGGTTGAGCGGGCTTCGAGTGGAGAGCGCGCGCCAGTTGCGAGACCGCTTCCCCCAGCCGCGGGCCGAAGCCGAGTAGCAACGTGTCGTCGAGTGTGATGACTCTCTTGGCGCGGCCGGCGGGAGTCATCGAGAGGCCGGGGAGGGACGCGATTGCTTCGATCCCGCCGAGACTCTTCGCGCCGCTCTCGGTCATCAGGATCACGTCGGCGGCGCTCAGCGCGAGCGCCTCCGTCGTCAGCGGACGATATCCCTCGAACTGCGAGGTCGCGTTCGTCGCGCCCGCGAGTCGGATCAATTCATCGGCCGCGGTCTTGACGCCCGCGATGACCTGATGCTGCCCACCGCGTGCGTAGAGGAAGAGCACGCGCGGTCCCGGCCCGGCGCTGGCCGCCGCTCGCACCGCCGACTCCAACTCTTGGTCGAACTGCTGCACCAAGGTCTCGCCGCGACTTTCCAGGCCCAGCGCCGCCGCCACTTCACGGATACGCAAGCGCGCGCCGTCCGCGGTTTTCTCCGAGGAGATCCGAGCGGTGGCGATGCGCAGCGACGCGAGTTGGTCGAGGGCGGACGGCGGCCCCGCGTCGGTTGTGATCAAGACGAGATCGGGATGGAGCGCGGCCATCGCCTCGGGGGTCAGGGCGCGCTCATGGCCGACTCTCGGTAGGGACGCAAGCTCGGCGGGCCAGGTCGCCCCGTCGCCGACCGCCACGAGCCGATCGAACGCGTCGAGCGCACAGACGATCTCGGCGGCGATCGGGCTGGCGGCGACGATGCGTTGGGGGGTGGCGAGGGAGAGGTTGGGGGTCGCGGTGATGAGGGAGAGGGTGACCGCGAGGAGAAGGGGGCTAGAGGACAAGGGCTGGTGGTCTCCTGAAGTTCAGTGACGCAATGAGAGAGGGGAGCGGAGAGTAGCGGGGCGTTCGCGAAGCGAACGCCCCGCTACTGACCTGAGCTCTTTCTTGGGGCAATCAGTTGCAGTCCGTGGGGTCGGCTCGAACGGGCGGTTCATCTGCTCTGGTTCATCTGCTCTGGCTCATGTGGTCTGCCCGCGAGCTTCGGCCTGGCAGGCGGGGCAGATGCCCACGAGTTCGAGGTGATGGCTGGTCAGCGCGAATCCGTGACGCGCCGCCACCGCTTCCTGCAGCACTTCGATCGCCTCGTACTGGAACTCGACGACGTCATGACAGACGCAGCAGATGAGGTGGTCGTGGTGCTCGTGACCCCAGATCAACTCGTACTTGGTCTCGCCCGCGCTCAGGCAGGTGCGCCGCAGAATCCCCGCTTCGCAGAGCACCGGCAGATTGCGATAGACCGTGACCACCGAGAGCCGAGAGCCGCGCCCGCGCAGCTTCCGCGCGACATCCTCGGGCGTGAAATGTTCGCCCAAACCGAGGACGACGTCGAGGATCGCCTCGCGCTCCCCTGTGCGGCGCATGCCGCGCGACGCGAGGTGCGCGTCCAGACTGGCTTTCGCCTCGGGGAACGACGGCGGCCGCGTTCGTTGGGGCTTCGGATGGGACTTCGCTGGCGTCTTGGCGCCTGGCTTCGCGTGGACCTTTGTTGCAATCATTTGCGACAAGCTAGTGAGGTCGAGGCGGGGGGTCAACAGTTTCGTTTGCGGGTCGTCTGGGCTTGTCGGGGCTTGTCGGGGCTTGTCGGGGCTCCTCGAGCGACGCGGCGACGCGGCGCGAGACCGACTGTGCGGATTCGGCCCGGCCTCTCGTCTTTCCAGATGTGAAGAAGCCGCGACGCACCCCGTCCGCCCGATCGGCCCAGCGCCTCACGCCGGCGGTGTGTCGGGGGGCCTCCGTCGCTATCTTGGGGCGGGGGCGCATCGGTCCCCTTTCATGCAGGCGCTCCCAGGAGATCGATGGTCGCGATGCCCGAGTCGAGTGCAGCCGATCCGCCCCCGCTCGAGTCGACGCACGAGTTGGTCGATCGCGCCCGCTCGGGAGACGCGGCGGCCGTCGAGCGGCTGTGCGCGCGCTACCTCCCTCGCATTCGCAGGTGGGCGCGCGCGCGATTGCCGCGCCGCTCGCGTGGGCTCTTGGAGACCGACGACCTAGCGCAGGAAGTTCTCCTGCGGACGGTGCGACACGTCGACTCCATTTCCAGTCCGGGGCTGGCCGGCTTCCATGCCTACCTTCGGCGGGTCCTGGAGAATCGGGTACGCGACGAGGTACGTCGGGTCGATCTCCATCCGGAACAGACCGACCTCGACTCCGCGCACGAGGACTCGCGCCTCTCGCCCCTGGAGGCGTTGCTCGGCCGCGAGGAAAGCGCTCGCTACGAGAGCGCCTTGGCCGAACTCTCGGAGACCGACCGCGAGGCGGTGATGATGCGCATCGAGTTGCGCGCTGGGTACGACGAGATCGCGGAGGCCCTCGGCAAGGGGTCGGCCAACACAGCGCGCATGACCGTGGTGCGCGCGCTCGAGCGACTGGTCGAGAAGATGTCGCGTGGAGGTCTCGATGACGCCTGATCCCGCGCGATTGGAGCGCCTGCTCGGACTCGTCTCGGATGACCAGGCGATCGACTGGGACGCCGAGGAAGCGAGCGCGCAGAGCACCGACGAGCGCCGCGCACTGCGTTCGCTCCGGCTCGTGGCGCAGATCGCGGAGCTTCACGATGCGGATCCCTGGCCGACGCTCGCACCGGGCCAACGTGTCGGTCGCTTCGAGATCCTCGGCCGCATCGGGCGAGGGGCGCATGGCGACGTCTATCGCGCGCGCGATCCTCATCTCGAGCGCGAGGTGGCGCTCAAGATCTTCCCCGAAGGCCGCTGGATCGATCCGTCGACCGGCGTCGCCGTCGATGTGCCGACCTTCCTGGCGGAGGCGCGTCGGCTAGCGAGTGTGCGCCACCCGAACGTCGTCACGATCCACGGCATCGAGTCGCTGCCGCTCGCCCCGGGTGTCGATCGCCCCGCACTCGTCATGGAGTACGTCGCCGGCGAATCGGTCGCGGAGTGGATTCACGCGCGAGGAGCTTTGGGCGGGACGGAAGCGACGGGAGTCGGGCTCGAACTCTGTCGCGCTCTCGCCGCCGTGCACGCGGCCGGACTCGTTCACCAAGATGTGAAGGCGCAGAACGTGCGCCGCGAGGCGGGGGGCCGCATCGTCCTCATGGACTTCGGCCCCGGCGGCGCCACTCCGCTCTACATGGCCCCTGAGCTCTTCCGCGGTGCGCGCGCGAGCATCCGCTCCGACCTCTACGCAGTGGGAGTGCTCCTCTTCAACGCGGCGACGGGAAAGTATCCGGTCCATGGACGAGACCTCGAGTCGCTTCGCGCGGCACACGCGGCGGGAGAACGGTCGCACCTACGGGATCTGAGGCCCGAGCTCTCGGCCGCGCTGGTGGATGGGATCGAACGGGCTCTGAGCGTGGATCCCGCCGCGCGGTTCGCGAGCGCGGGGGAGATGGAGGCGGCGCTGGCGGCGTCGATGCGGGCGGGGACAATGCCGATCGCTGCGCCGACTGCTGCGCCGACTGCTGCGCCTCTCGATACGAAGTCGCGGCCGAGCAGCTCGAGACGGTTCGCGCCGCTCGCAGCCGCCGCGCTCTGCGCCGTGGTCCTCGCGATCGTGCTCTCGCGACGAGCCACGGATGAGAGCGCGACGGGACTAGGGCCGCCGCCGGTCGAGTCGGTCGAGTCGGTGGGATCGGTCGGCGCGGAGTCTCGGCCGTTCACGATCGGGGCTCGGCTCATGCGCGGGTCGGGATCCGGTGTGCAGCTCGCGCCTGGCGACGGTGTCGCTCCGGGCGATTCGCTGTCTGTGGTCTTCGAGAACTCCGACAGTCTCTACGTCTATGTGATCAACGAGGACGAGCAGGGAGAGTCCTACCTGCTCTACCCGCACGCCGACGTGACGCCCCGCAACCCGCTGGCTCCGGGTTCGCATTCCCTGCCGGGTCGCCGCGGCGGAAACCGCGTCTTCTGGCGTGTGACGAGCGCGGGCGGAACCGAGCGGTTCTTGCTGGTCGCGAGTCGGCGCGCGCTCCCCTCCCTCGATCCGGACGAGCTGGGATTGGACCGGCCGGAGCGGGATCGCGTCGTCGAGTACACGCGCGTCCCGCCGGAAGCGGTCGCGATGCTGCGCGGAGTCGGCGGCATGGTCGAGACAGACGACCGCGAGGGCCGCTCGGCCCGGGAGCAGCTCTTCGACCTGGCGACGCCGTTGCCCTCGCGCTCCGAAACGGTGAGCGGAGTCTGGATGCGGAAGATCGAAGTGGAGAATCCTCGGCGCTAGTCGGCTACCCTCGGGCGGCGTGAAGCACCTGACCAACTACATCGATGGCGAGCTGAGCCCCCCGGCCGGCGGTCGTTATCTCGAGAACCTCGAGCCGGCCACCGGCGCGCTCCTCTCGCACGCGCCGGAGAGCGACGAAACCGACGTCGATCGCGCCGCCGCCGCTGCCGCCGCGGCGTTCCCGGCGTGGGCGGGGCGACCCGCCGCGGAGCGCTCCAGGTATCTGACGCGAATCGCAGATCTGATCGAAGCGAGGCTCGATGAGTTTGCGCGGGCCGAGTCGCTCGATACCGGCAAGCCGCTCTCACTCGCGAAGAGCCTCGACATCCCGCGCGCCGCGGCGAACTTTCGCTTCTTCGCCACCGCGATCTTGCACACGACCGGTGAGAGCCACGCGACCGACTACTCGGCGATCAATTACACGCTGCGGCGACCGCGCGGCGTGACGGGGCTCATCTCCCCGTGGAATCTGCCGCTGTATCTGTTGTCGTGGAAGATCGCGCCGGCCATCGCCACGGGAAACACGGCGATCGCAAAGCCGTCGGAACTGACGCCGACGACCGCTGCCCTGCTGGCGGACGTCTGCCGTGAGGTCGAACTGCCGCGCGGCGTGCTGAACCTCGTGCATGGATCGGGCGCGAGCGCCGGAGCGGCCATCGTGAGCCATGAGGCGGTGCGGACGATCTCTTTCACCGGAGGCACCGCGACCGGCGCCGCCATCGCGCGCATCGCCGCTCCCATGTTCAAGAAGCTCACACTCGAACTCGGCGGCAAGAACCCGACGTTGGTCTTCGCCGATGTCGACCTCGATCGCCATCTCTCCGCGATCGTGCGCTCGTCGTTCGCCAATCAGGGCGAGATCTGCCTCTGCGGCTCGAGGATCTTGGTCGAGCAGACGGTCTACGAGCGCTTCCTGGACCGATTCGTCGCCGCGGTGACCGCGTTGCGCGTCGGCGATCCGCTCGAGGCCGCCACTGACTTCGGCGCGCTCATCAGCGCGGCGCACCGAGAGAAGGTGCTCGGGTACATCGAGCTGGCCAAGTCGGAGGGAGGGCGCGTGCGCCTCGGCGGCGGCGTCCCCGAGATTTTGCCCGCGCGATGCGCTGGGGGCTTCTTCGTCGCGCCGACCGTGATCACCGATCTGCCGATGTCCTGCCGGACCAATCAAGAAGAGATCTTCGGCCCCGTCGTCACCGTCATGCCCTTCCGCGACGAAGCCCACGCCATCGACCTCGCCAACGACAGCCGCTACGGCCTCGCCGCCTCCGTCTGGACCAACGACCTCACCCGCGCCCACCGCGTCGCCGAACAGGTCCAATGCGGCACCATCTGGATCAACTGCTGGCTGTTGCGCGACCTGCGGGTGCCGTTCGGCGGCATGCGACAGAGCGGCGTCGGCCGCGAAGGCGGTGATGAAGCGATTCGGTTCTTCACGGAGGCGAAGAATGTGTGCGTGAAGGTGTGAGCTAGCCGGACGGAAGGAGAACGAGAACCCGCTTTCTCCGGTTGGTGGGGCAAAACGGGACAAAATGAGGTTGACCCCCGCACTCGTCGCGCCCATCATTATTCCGGTTTGGAAGAGCCACCCCATTCGCGCGCACCTGGACTCTCGGCATCCCCCGCACCTCAGGCGCATCCGCGACCTCGGTATCTCTCCTCATCCTTCGAGCCAGTGAGTTCGCCGGTCATCGCCTCACGTCGAATTGCAGTCCACCGACCGAGCGCTCCGCGATCGCTTGCAAGAACAGAAGAAGGCACCTTCGATGACTCCGAGAAGTCTCTCCAGCCGGCAACAACCATTGTTTATCGGCGCCGTGTTGATCGGTCTAAGTGCTTGGGGGGGGGGCACTTTACCCTAGGTGCACAATGGCGGCCGCCGGACCCTTATCCACGCCAGTCCCGAACCAACTCGAATTCTCGTTCACGCTCGAACCCGAACTCGTCTCGGTAGCTCGCGACCCGTCCACGGGGTATGACTGGGTCTCTTACCAGGGACTGAATCGCTTCACCGCGTCGGGACTCGAAGGTGCGCCGTTCCTGCCGGCGTTGACGGAGCGATACGCGCTCCCACCCGGGATGCGAGTCGCGAGCCTCACGGTCCTCGCTCTCGACCCAATCGTGGTCGCCGAGAACGTGTGGCCGCTCCCCGCGCCGCCCATGGAAGAAGTCGATGCCGACACTGTTTGGGCGCCAGACCCGATCTACTACGAAGAGGGCATCCGCTTCCCAGCGACCCCTCAAGTCCTGAGCAGCAACGACGGCTATCGAGAGATCCGCCTCACCGATGTCGCAGCGCTGCCGTTTGCGTGGGACTCCGAAAGCCGCGACCTGACGCTTCATCGCTCCATCGAGATAACCTTGAACTTGGAGCCTATCCCCGCGAGCGCGAACGTTCCGCGCCGACTTCGCCCCGAACGGCGGTTCTCACGCGACCGGATCGAGGTGCGATGGGTCGCTGAGAACGTCGCCAATCCTGAAGATTTCGCGGCGTTCTACCCCACGAACTATGCCGACTCGTCGTTGACAGACGTCGAACACGAGCGAGTGGTCACCGACACAAGCCACGCCACCGGATTCCATCCCACCGATCGCCCGTCCCTCGAAGGACCCTCGGTCGACATGGTGATTCTGACCAATGGGGCCTGGGCCAACGGCGAGGGCTCCCACGGAGACATCGTCAGTCCGTTCCAAGAATGGGCCGACTGGAGAACGACCACCGGGGTTCCAACCGTCGTGCGCACCCTCTCCTGGGTTCGTGAGAACTACCGGGGAGCAGATGACCCGGAACGAATCCGCAACTTCCTGAAGGACGCGTATTCGCTGTGGGGCTCCGACTTCCTCCTGATCGGCGGCGATGTCGAAGTCATACCGGCCCGAATCATCGGCACCGCGTCTTCCGCTCCAACCAGTGAGTTCGCGACGGCTTGGTACTACGCCGATCTCGAATCAACGTGGGGATCCATCACGGACGGCTATTACAACAACGACGGCGGGGCCTATCCGGAACTGTGGGTCGGCCGCGTTCCAGCTAGAGATGCGGGGGAGGCGCAGGCGTACCTCGCGAAAATCCGAACCTACGAGCGCGTTCCTGGCCACGACGATCCCGCGCCGGCCGACCCATACTACACACGCGCGCTCCTGATCGCGGGGTTGACAAATTTCGGAGGGTGGGTCTCGGAGGACGATGTCACACCCCAAACGGTAAACTTGAAATGGCGCTTCAACGGGGTCTGGCAGGCAGAGAATCTGAAGGACCTTGTATTCGACTCCCTCTCATTTTCAACCTTCAGGCTATACCCGGACCTCGATTTTGAAGCGGACTGCGGCGCATCGAACTATCCTTGCTACAAGCTTGGTCAGGAGGCGCTGGCTGCGGACGGCGCTCCCGACGAGTTCTATACTACCCCCAACGCCCGTGCCGCCCTGCAGACCGAGGAAGCAAGCATACTATTCCACGTAGAGCACTCGAACAGATTTTCCTATGGAGGGCTCGTCAACCAGATCGACGACGCTGGGGCGCCTCGCGACTCTTGCTGGGCAGAAGCTGCTGGCTGCGACAGTACGGCCTGTAACGATTGGCAGATTGCATGTTTCGAATTGTACAAAGCCAACAATCCGCTGGCCGAGGCGCTGACGCGCGAATTCATCGCAGCACTGGACAATGCTCCGAATTACTATGTCGGACTCAGTTATGGAAGTATGACAGGAATGTACGATGCCGATCCTGTCGTCGAGAGTCTGATTCGAGACCCGGATGGGGGGGCCGTAGCCTTCTGCGGCAAGGTGGTCAGTCGTAACTCGTATGGCAACACTGAGACCAACGACCCAACCTATACCTTTTACCGAAACGCGCTAATCAATCGGGATCCGGTGGCCGCGGCATTGGTCAACTCGACCATCGAGTTGAATACTGCACTCTCGAGGCGAACCTGGCACTTGTTCGGGGACCCGAGCCTGCGCGCTTGGTCGGCGGCGCCTGAGGGAATGCTCGTCTGGAGCAGCCCGGATACGCTCGGCAATGCAGATTTTTATGATCTGCGGGTGTATGTTGGAGCGGATCCGGACTCCACTCCGGTTGCAGGCGCCCGCGTCTGCGTTTCTCGCGGGGATGACGTCTACGCGATAGCATGGACTGATGCCAGTGGAGAGGCGAAGTTTCCGTCTCTTCTGGTAGCGCAGGTGCTAGACAGTCTGGACGTGTGGGTGATCGCCGACAACCACCTGCCGAAGCATCACTTCATCCCAGGCCCAAATTTCTCGGAGCTGGACGACGAGCCGACCCTGGTCTACTTCTCCCACAACGCCACCGATGCTCCTACGCCCGGGCTCGTTGCGGATCTGTTCGAACCGGGAGACACCGTTAGCGTCAGCGTATTGGCGAAGAATATCTCTGCCGAGGGACTCGACGACGGGTCGGCACGATTGGTGCCAACGCCCCGAATCCGGATGTTCCTCACGAAAGACGGCGACGTAAATCCAAACATCGTCCTCATCGGCAAGAACGAGGCGCACCCACCCGCCGGGCAGGACACCTTTTCGCTCATCGTCAATGAGAGTGCCTTGCGACCAGAGTTGGAGCCGTCCCTCTTCCAGAATGGCGTGTTCTATGTTTGGCGCGACGCCTCGACATTCGACTATCACATTCTTGTCCGTCGACCGAACGCACTTCCGGCGCCTACTAACGAGTACGCGGGGGTCGTTCTCGTCGACGGCGGATTCGATCTCGACGTAAGCGGGATGGACGGCGCCGATGACGCTACCCCGCTTGCCGGGGGTGGCGGGTTCGCATTCTCCTTTGAGCTGGACGCGGACGAGGATGAACTTCGATTCTCCGCGGTGGCGAAGGACTGGCTTGAAGTTATTGCGGACTCCACCGTCTACGGTGCGGTGGACGCCATCGACACCACTCGGGTCGAATTTGATGTGCTGTTGCTCGCAGGATTGCCACCGCGGAGTCGCCTCACGTTCTCTTTGGTTACCCGCCTCGAGGAAACCGGCGATCCCGATCCCGTTTTCAGCGACTTCTATCTCAACGGCGCCGCCCCCGAAATTACTTTTGTCGAACAAGAAATCCTTTCCGGTCTTGGAGGCGGGACCTGCACTTGCGGCGTCGGCGAAACGGGTCGGCGGCTCGTCCCGTATCTCTTCAACTCGGGGGACGCTCCGATCGACAGTGTCAGAGTTACTCTTACGGCGTCTGGCGCCGGTGTCACCGTCTGCGCGGGAAAGGACGTCGCCTGGCTGGAGCTGGACATTGGGGAAGAGGCCTCGCCGGCCGCGCCGTTCCTTTTCTGCAGCTCACTGCTATCCACGGCATTCCGAGTGGATCAACTGGAAATCGATTGGATCTTGGATGGCGAGGCTATCGAGATCGCCTCGTACAACCCGAGCCCAGACTGGGATCCTTGGCCCAAGAGCAATCTGGTGCAAAACCTCAGGGTGCATTCGACGGTCGATGGATTTCGAGCGCGGTGGGAGGATCCGAGCACGGTCGTCGCGACCGGCTACCACGTCTACATCGACAGCGCCAGCGTCATCCGCCGCTTGACAGACCGCAAGCTGACGGAGTCGGCGCAGTCCTGGACGTACGGCCAGCCATACGCTGAGGCCGGCGACGCGGTCGACTATCGAGTCGGAGTTTCGACGATCACGAACCAGTACGTGGAAACGTCGATCGCGTGGTCCGACACGACCCACTCAACTCTTGCCGTCCGTGAAGGCTGGCCCAGGCGAGTGTCCAAGGGCGCCGTGCAGTCAGTGTTGGCGATCGACTTGAACAGTTCGGCGGACGATAGTCTGGAGGTACTGGCGGCGGGTCGCGTGCTCAGCGCGTGGACTAGTGATGGTGAGCCGCTACTAGCGAGCCCGGGGACGGGCCTTCTCTACGATCCAATTCCGGACACCACGGTTGTCGATCAGCGACATCTTTGGTTCTGGGGTGAGATCGCCGCGGCCGACATCGACGAGACTGACGGGGTCGAGATCGCGGGTGGGTTCGGGGACGGCGAGATCCACGTTGTGAATGAGGATGGCACAGCACAGAGTGGATGGCCCATCAGCAAAGAAACCCGGGCGACTGTAACCCTGGCGGACCTGGATGGTGACGGCGAACGGGAAGTTCTCGCCAGTGACTACGCTGAAGCGGCCGTCTACGTCTGGAACGCCGACGGGTCGGCGTTCCGCTCCGGGTCCGGCGTCACAGCCCGATATGCGCTGGGGACCTCCGACGCATATAGCTATACCGGCCTTGCAGTGGGTGAATTCGCAGCCAGCAGTGGTCTGGAAATCGTGCACCCGCGCGACGACGGATGGGTCGCCGTCTGGAAGATGCAAACTTCGGGAGGAAGTGGCAATCCGGACCTTATCTGGGACAATGGCCCGTGCCCGGCTCCACCTTGCGCCGGCCCGTTCTCCACTCCTGTCGGAGCCGACATTAACGGCGATGGATACGAGGACGTCGTCATCAATGCGTACAACTCGTATCGGCGCACCTGCGTGCTCAACGGAAACAGCGCGCTCGTCTATGACGACGGTCGGCCGCTGGTGTATTGGCACGGGAGCAATTGCACGGAAGGTGGTGGGTCGGCGGACTGCTACCATTTGCAGCAGTTCACCGAGGAAAACGTCCAGACGCCGGCAATTGGTCAGCTTAACTCCGCGTCGAATGGTGTCTTGGAGGTGGTAACCGCTCGCCAGAGTTTTGCGGATGTTGGGATGTTCGGATCCACTATCGATGATTCGCGGATTCTGATGGCATCGCTACTACACACGCGGAACGCAACTATCGATACCACTGGAGCCCCGAGATACGTGACAACGCTGACGGACACCATTCCGCTACCGAACAGGAAATCCGAACCGCAAGGGATCACGGTGGGGAGCCCGGTGCTGGCGGACATCGACGGCGACGACAAGGTTGAAATGCTCGTTGCTTCCAACCACGGCGCACTTCTGGCCTGGGAACTAGCGCCCGCTGCTAGCGACTCGTTCGCAGTTCGGCAAAAAACCGGCTGGCCGATCATGTTCCCCGACATCCCCACGAGTCCGGTCGTTGCTGACCTGGAGGGCGACGGACTATGGGAGTTGATCGTGGGGTGCAACGATGGCTACGTCTATGTATACGACTTGCCCGGCCTCGAATCGGCTGGAGTCCACTGGCCAATGGCAGGCTATGACACGGGCAGGACAGGGCGTTACGCTGGTCCCGGCGCGAGACCCGGGCCGCCCGTTGTTCCGGTCGACGAAACGTTAGAAACAGAGGTTCCCGCGTTTAGCGCAGGACCGAATCCCTTCCGAGCGCACGCGACCATTCGATACCGTCTCACTACGCAGGAGCGGGTTCACATTGCCATCTACGATGTCATGGGCCGCGAAATCAGAGTACTGCGGTCGGAGATATCGGCGCCCGGGACCTACGAAGTTCTTTGGAACGGCGAGGACGGGGGCGGTCGGAGGGCAGCCAGCGGAGTTTACTACCTTCGTTCAAGGATCGGTGACAACGAACAACGACGCGGAGTGGTTCTCGCGCGATAGGAGGCTGTGATGGAGATCCAGGCTAAACGGACCGCACTGAGGTTCTACGGTGAGACCGATAGCTGGGCCAAGAGGACGCGAACCGAGAAGCGCGCCACCCGCTTCGCGGCTGGACTTCTGCTAGTGATCATGACTTCGTTCCAGACTGCACCCGCGTTCTCCGCTTGGTTTTCCGAGCGGGAGGAGTATCGAGTTCCAGCACCGCCGAAACGGCTGGCAGTCGGGCAGATCAATGGCGACGGGTTTCCGGATGTCGTGGTGGGAACGCAGTTAGGGTCGGTCCGCAAGGCCCTCATCTACATCAACGGCGGTGACGGCTCGTATTCAGCTCAAGGTGAGTTGCCAGTTGCTGCGTATTGGTGGTCACTTTGCGTCGGCGATTTCAACGGCGATGGACTCGGGGATGTCGCCGTGTCCGGCGATCCCATGAAGGTCTACTACCAGGGTCCAGCCGGGGTGTTCACTACTCCGCCTCAACAGCTCCAGATCCCGGGTTTCACGAAGGCGTTCGCGACAAGTCGCGCCGCCGATCTCGACGGCGACGGCGCCGACGAGTTACTGGGCTGCACGCCCGGCGAACCCGCGCGAGGACGTATCCTCGTCTATCGCGGAAGCGCAACCGGGTTGGCGCCGTCGCCCGAGGAATTAGTAGTCAACCTCTACGAGGAAACCGTCGAGTGCTGGCTCGACGACGACTACTTCACGGCAATCAAGGAACTCGGACTCGGCGATGTCGATCAGGACGGGGATACGGACGTGTGGTTTACCGCGGACTACTTTGGATCGGACGACGGTTGCCTCCGACGGGGCCTGGGTTGGTACGAGAGTCTCGGAGGATCCGAGTTTGGCGGATTGCATTGGATTCACCGAGAGTCTATGCAGCATGACTTTGATGGGTACGGTGGCGCCGCGCTCGGGTTGATCGACGGGGATTCCTTCCTCGACTGGGTGATCTACGACATCGAGAATTCCAACTCGATCTGGCTGCGGGGAACGCCGGGGAACACATGGGAGAGTCCTGTTTTCCTCATGACTCCGACTGGAAATCCCACATTGGTGGACCTCGATCAGAATGGCGTACTCGACCTTCCGTTCCTCGAACTGGGTGTGCGCGTGTACGAAGGTGAAGGCGATGGAACGTTCAGTTCGCAGGAATGGGTTACATCGAATCACATCGAGCACCAGGTCATCGACATGAATGGGGACAGTCGGGCGGACATCGTAGTTGCGGCGAGGACTGTGAACGAGTTCTGGGTGTATCTGAACCAATCGCTAGCGCCGGCAGATGCTGAAGAGATCCCGTCTTCGCGAGCTTCGGTGCTGATCGCTAGCCCTTCCGTCGTGAGTCGTGGTGAAGTTGCGCTGGAGTTCCGCGGCGTCGCCGATCAGCTTCCCGTGACCTTGAGTTCTGTCAGCGTGATGGATGCGAGCGGTCGGATCGTGCGGAACCTGAGCTCGATGGCGCCTGGCGAGAGCGGACCCTCGTGGCGCTGGGACCTTCTCGAGGATTCAGGTCGCGAAGTACAGAGCGGCGTATATTGGGCGAGGGTGAACGAGACTGGCCACTCAGCGCGCATCGTGGTGCTGCGGAACGAGTGAGGGTGGGGGTGTGGCGGACAGCGAACAGCGGCGCGGCATACTTCTCGCGCGATAAAAGGGGAAGAACATGAACATCCAACGCAGCGGGACGCCAACACGGCGCGGCTGCGGAGCCATGAACGAAGGTCGCTCCCTAGGAGCCAACCGTGCCGTCATCAGGGCTGGAGTCGGGCTGTTCGCGATGTGCGTCACCTCAGCCGCTGCTATGACTGCTGTCGCCAACTGGTACCCCGATCGGAATGTGTATCAGGTGCCCTCACTGCCGAAGCGGGTAGCTGTGGGAAATATCGACGGGGACGCTTTCCCCGATGTTGTGGTAGGGGCGCAAACTGGACAGATCCTCAAGGCCTACGTTTACGTCAACTCTGGCGATGGTTCGTACTCAGCGCTAAGCGAGTTGTCTGTGGACATCTCGTGGTGGTCCCTCTGTGTGGGAGACTTCAACGGCGATGGATTGGGCGACGTTGCGGCTTCTGGCGAGCCGGCTAAGATCTACTACCAGGGCCCGCTGGGTGCGTTCACGACTCCGGGGCAACTTCTCGGCATTCCGGGGGATGACAAACTCACGAGCACTCGATCCATCGATCTCGATGGTGACGGGGCCGACGAGTTGCTTGGCTGCATTCCTGGGGAACCCGCGAGGGGACGCATTTACCTCTACTGGGGAGACAATGTCGGGCTCGACTCTTCGCCCGACGAACTGGTTGTGAACCTCTACTCGGAGACTGATGAGTGTTGGATCGACGACGATTACTTCACTGGACTCACTGAACTCGAAGTCGGAGATGTGGATCAGGATGGAGACATCGACATCTGGTTCACTGCGAACTGCATCTTCGGAGAAGAAGTTGGTTGCCTCCGGCGGGGCCTCGGGTGGTACGAGAACCTGGGACAACGAAGTTTCGCTGGGGTGCACTGGATTCACCGAGATTCGATGGAGCATCCCCTGCGCGGCTATAGCGGCGCAGCCCATGCGTGTCCGGTTCGCGGACCCGAGCGGCGGCGTGAGCTAACCAAAATGCGCAAAATGAGTTACGACGCGGGGCGGTCGACGTGAACAAAAGAGGCTCGAGCCCTTGGCGAGATGAGGTAGGAAGGAAGTATCGAAGCAACCTTTCTCTCTCACCCGCAAGGAGGCTCGAGCCATGCGGCAAGCTACCACGCTCTTCCTTCAGATCGTGCGCAAGATGCCTAACTCTATGATCCAAAATGCGATCGACGCCTCGGATGCCGACCTTCGGAGCCGCGTTTTCCACGGCCGGCTCCACTTC